>OLPF01002637.1_pt1 | contig 11202 bp, 10 predicted proteins | sample 1673121 | NCBI WGS metagenome assembly OLPF01 (sample SAMEA3136756, study PRJEB25190) | human gut metagenome | reverse complement strand
ATTTTATAATAAATATTTTCAGAAGAAAAAGGAGAAATACATGTCAAGAAGAGAGAAAAAAAATGTAAAAGGTAATTGGATTTTTAAAATAATTGTAGTAGCAATTGTTTTATTAGCAGCAATATTTGTAATTAAAATTGCAGGAAATTATAAAAATAATGACATCGTAGGAAAAGTGAATTTAATAATTAACAATAGTAATGTAACAGCAGACTTAAAACAGGATGTTTTTGTAGATGAAAATGGTGTTATATATATAGCAAAAGAAGATATAGAAAACTTTTTTGACAATTATATTTATTATGACGAAAAATACAATCAAATTATTACAGGTTCATCTACTAAAATTGCAAATATGGTAGTTGGAGAAAATTCGGCAACTGTAAATAGTGCAGAAGTAAAACTAAAAAGTCCTGTTATTGAGAAAGAAAATAAATATTTTATACCATTTTCAGAACTAAAAAGTGTGTATAATGTGGATATAGAATATATAAATAACAGAGTAGTTGTAGATTCATTAGACAGAAAATATCAAATTGCAACAGTAGCTAAGGATATAAGCATTAAGTCAAAGCCAACTTCATTATCTAGAACAGTAGATAAAATTAAGGCAGGAGATGCAGTTGTAATTTCTAATAGAAAAGACGATTTAGTAAAAAGTGGTTGGAAAAAAATTAGAACAAGCAATGGAAGTTTAGGCTATGTTAAAGAAGATAACTTAGGAAAAATAAATACAATTAGAGATGACATGGTAGAAACATCAAAAGTAGAAGGAAAAGTAAGTTTAGCATGGGAATATTTTTCAGACTATGGCTCAGCTCCAGAAAGGTCAGGTGCAATGGATGGAGTTAATGTTGTTTCTCCAACATTTTTTAGATTAGAGCAATTAGGAAAGGGAAATGTTAAAGAAAACGTTGGTACAGCTGGAATAAACTATATTAATTGGGCACATAATAATGGCTTAAAAGTTTGGGCAATGATTTCAAACGAATCTATGCTAGATACTACTTCAGAAATTATGAACGATTATAAATTAAGAAATAAATTAATAAACAATATAGTTAATTTAGTTGTGAAATATAATTTAGATGGTATAAACATAGACTTTGAAAACATGTATATGGAAGATAAAGCAATGTTTAATAGGTTTCTAATAGAACTAGAGCCTAGACTAAATGAAATGGGAAAAGTATTAACAGTAGACGTAACAGCTCCAGATGGCTCTGAAACATGGTCAATGTGCTTTGACAGAAATACAATATCAAAAGTAGCAGATTATATAATATTTATGGCATATGACCAATATGGAGCAAGCTCAAATAAAGAAGGTACTACAGCAGGGTGTGACTGGGTAGAAGCAAATATAACTAAATTTTTAGGACAAGAAGGAGTAAATCCAGATAAACTAGTTTTAGCAGTACCATTTTATACAAGATTATGGAAAGAAGCAAATGGGAAAGTTAGTAGCGAAACTGTTGATTTAAAAGATGTAGATAAAGTAATTCCTGCAAATGTAGAAAAAAAATGGAATGATAATTTAAAACAATATTATATAGAATATACACAAAATGGTGCTGTATATAAAATGTGGATAGAAGACTTAAAATCAATTTCTGCAAAACTAGATTTAATAAACAAATACAAACTAGCAGGCGCAGCATATTGGGAAAAAGATAGAGAAAGCACAGAAGTTTGGGATATAGTTAAAGAAAAACTTGGAAATTAATATATTTCATAATTTATTAAATGTATTAAATTCATGGAATAAAAAAGAAATCACCTAATATAATTTAAGACAAATAGCTTGTTTTAAATTTAGAGGTGATTTTTTTGAATGTGTTATATATAAAAGTTAAGAATATAAAAAGTGAAAAAAGCAAAAATGATATTGAAAAAAATAAAAGCGGAAAAACAGATAAATTATTTAAAATTAAAGAATTCTTTAAATGGGTGTTTTGTATAATTGATATAGAAGAAATATTTAATGGATATATAGCAAAAATACCAATAAAAAGAGACAATTCATCCAAAATAGTTAATAATATAAGAAATAGTATTATAACAAATAAAATTAGAAAAATTATAAATGAGAAAAGTATAGATGGAATTGTTTTGTCAGATGAAATTAAAAAAAACACAGAATTTATGGATAAGCTTATTCTAAATAAAAAAAGTAATAACTCTAATAATAAGAGCAATATAAGTAAAGTTAATTATAAGAAAAATTTAGATTGTATTATAAATGAGCATAATATTGCAAATCAGTTAGTAAAAGATAGTAATATTGCAAAGCATTTTATAAAACAAAGAAATGTATTTTTTATTAATGGAAAAGGACTTTTTAAATACGTAATTTACGAAATTTTGGTATATATTATAAATATTCAAAATAGAAAGGCTGAATTAGAAGATGTTTTTATTGTTGCAAATAATATTGATGAAATCATACTAGATAATATAATTTTTTTAAGTACAAAATTAAAAAACATTAATATAGTAAGTAAAAATATAGAAAAGTATAGATATATTGAAGATATTGTTTATAATAATACAGGAAATAATGTAATACTTTTAAATAATAAAAGGAAGAGTTTAAAAAGGGCAAAGTTTATAGTTAATGTGGACAATAGTATAAATGAACTAAATGAATATTTAATATATAGAAAGGCTATTATAATTAATTTAAATGATGAGATAAATAATAAAGATAAAAATGAAATAAGTATTATCCAAGACACTAAAGAGCATGTTAATCAAGATACTACTAAAAAACGCAAAATAGTTACATTAACAGGATTTGAAGGGATTTTTGTTAATTCATATGAAATAGATGTAAATAATAGAATTAAAGAGTTTTTTAAAAAATATGGACTAATTTATGAAACAAGTATAACAATTTTGTATGAAAGTTTTCTGAACAAAAAAGAAAGTTTTTCAAATATGAGGTCGAAAATAGAAGATGCAGGACTTATTATTAAGAAACTGTATGGAAATAATGGGATAATTGACGAAAATGAGTATAAACGAGTAAATTTAAGCGATAATGAGGTAAAAAAACGCTATTGACAAATCTATTAAAATAGATTAATATATATAAGATAAATTTGAGGAAATTCAAATTTATTTTTTATATTAAAAAACATTTTGACAAAAAGGAGGAAGGACTTATGGGAGAAGAAAAAGAAATTCTATTGACACAAGAGGGATACGATAAATTAGAGCAAGAATTAGATACACTAAAAACAGAAAAAAGAGCAGAGATATCTGAGAGAATAAAAATAGCTTTAGGATTTGGAGATTTATCTGAAAACTCTGAATACGATGAAGCTAAAAATGCTCAAGCTGCTAATGAAACAAAAATAGCAGAATTAGAAAACAAATTAAGATATGCTAAAATTATTGATGAATCAGAAATAGACACTAAAACAGTACAAGTTGGAAATACTGTTAAAGTTTTAGATATAGAATTTAATGAAGAAGTTTCATATACTATAGTTGGATCAACAGAAGTTAACTTAGCAGAAAATAAAATTTCAAATGAATCACCAATAGGAAAAGCCTTGTTAGGTGCTAAAAAGAACCAAACAATAGATGTTCAAGCACCAGCAGGTATAATGAAATATAAAATATTAGCAATAACAAAATAGCTGGAGGTATATATGACTATTCATTGTAGTGCTAACAAAGAGGATATAGAAAAAAGTGTGTTAATGCCTGGTGATCCATTACGTGCAAAATATATAGCAGAAAATTTTTTGACAGATGTAAAACTTGTAAATTCCGTTAGAAATATGCTTGCATATACAGGAAAATATGGAGATAAAAAGGTTACTGTGTTTTCTTCTGGAATGGGCATGCCAAGTATGGGAATATATAGCTATGAGCTATATAAATTTTATGACGTCGAAAAAATAATAAGAATTGGTTCATGTGGAGTTTATACACCAGATATAGATTTACTAGACACAATATTAGTAGACAAAACATATACAGAAGGCAATTTTGCATATGAGTGGAATTCAAATGATTGTCACTTAATGCAAGCAGATGAAACACTAAATAGTAAAATAGAAGAAGCGGCAACAAAATTAAATATTCACTATACCAAGGGAAATACTTTGTGTTCAGATTGCTTTGATGGATATTTGGATAATTTGGAGATGTTACTAAATAGATTGCCAAAGGATTTAAATCTAATCGGAGCAGAAATGGAAGCATTTGCATTATTTTATATTGCAAAATATCTTAATAAAAAGGCAGCTTGTTTATTAACTGTTGTAGACTCACTTGCTAAAAAGCAAAGCAGTACAGCAGAAGAAAGAGAAAAAAGTTTAAATAATATGATAAAAATAGCTTTAGAAAGCATATAGAAATTGAGGACAGACCATTTAACTAAAAATCATAGAATAAGATTTAGTTTATAGATGGTCTGTCCTTAGTTTATAAAATTTTAAAAAATAATTTATTATTAATATTCATATGCTAATGAGTTAAGTTATAAGATAACGTTTATCTTATAACTTAAAATGTAATATCTTAAATTGTAAAATCAAAATATAGTTTATAATATGAATGTTTTGTTAAGTTAAAAGTTAAATGTAGTGCTGTAAGTAAGTGTAATGTGAATGTTTTGTGAATTTTAGCAATATATATTGACAAGTGCTAAAAAAAGGTATAAATTATATTAGCAGTCAGTAATAATGAGTGCTAATATAACATATAATATATGCAGGATAATTTTAGAACCTACATAAATTTTGAAGGAGGTAATTTTAATGTTAAAACCATTATTAGACAGAGTTGTAGTTAAAATGGTAGAAAATGAGGAGACTACAAAAAGTGGAATTATTTTAACAGGAAATGCTCAAGACAAGTCAAAAATTGCAGAAGTTTTAGAAGTTGGACCAGGAGAATTAGTTGATGGAAAAAGAGAAGAGATGAGTGTAAAAAAAGGTGATAAAGTATATTTAAATGAATATGCTGGAACTAAAATAAAATATGAAGGTGAAGATTTAGTAATTGTTAGACAAAGTGATATTTTAGCAGTTATAGAATAGTTATAATATTATATTAATTTTGAGTGTTAAATTAGTAATTAATTGTTTGAAATATTAAATAGAATGGAGGAATTTTATTATGGCAAAAGATATTAAATATGGAGAAGATGCCAGAAAAAGTTTATTGAATGGTGTAAATAAATTAGCAGATACTGTAAAGGTAACATTAGGACCAAAAGGAAGAAATGTTGTACTAGATAAAAAATTTGGTGCACCACTTATTACAAATGACGGTGTAACTATTGCAAAAGAAATAGAGTTAGATGACCCATTTGAAAATATGGGAGTTCAGATTGCAAAAGAAGCCTCTATAAAAACAAATGATGTAGCAGGTGATGGTACAACTACAGCTATGGTTCTTGCTCAAAGCATGATAAGAGAAGGAGTAAAAAACGTTGCAGCAGGTGGAGATCCAATGGCAATTAAAAGAGGTATGGACAAAGCAGTAAATGCAGCAGTAGATGCCTTAAAAGAAATAAGTGTACCTGTTAATGGAAAAGAAGATATTGCAAGAGTTGCAAGTATATCAGCTGGAAATCCAGAAGTTGGAGAACTAATTTCACAAGCTATGGAAAAAGTTTCTAAAGATGGTGTTATTACAATAGAAGAATCAAAAACTTCTCAAACAGAATTAAATGTTGTTGAAGGTATGCAATTTGATAAAGGATATGTATCTCCATATATGGTAACAGATACAGAAAAAATGGAAGCTGTTGTAGATAATCCATATATATTAATAACAGACAAGAAAATTGGAAATATTCAAGAAATATTACCATTATTAGAAAGTTTAATGCAACAATCTGGTAAGTTAGTAATAATTTGTGATGATATAGAAGGAGAAGCATTATCTACATTAATTTTAAATAAATTAAGAGGTGTATTAAATGTAGTTGCAGTTAAAGCTCCTGGATATGGAGATAAGAGAAAAGCTATGTTACAAGATATAGCAATTTTAACAGGTGGTGAAGTAATTACATCAGATTTAGGATTAGAATTAAAAGACACAACAGTTGAACAACTAGGTAGAGCAAGACAAATTAAAGTTCAAAAGGAAAATACTATTATTGTTGATGGTATGGGAGACAAAAATGAAATTCAATCAAGAGTTAACCAATTAAAAGCTCAAATTGCTGAAGAAAAGAGTGAATTTGAAAAGGAAAATTTGCAAGAAAGATTAGCAAAAATAGCTGGTGGAGTTGCTGTAATTGGTGTTGGAGCAGCTACAGAAGTTGAAATGAAAGACAAAAAACTAAGAATAGAAGATGCACTTTCTGCAACTAAAGCAGCTGTAGAAGAAGGTATTGTTGCAGGTGGAGGAACATCATATGTTAACATTATACCAAAGGTAGAGAAAGTAGTAGAAAGCTTAAAAGAAGATGAAAAACTTGGTGGAAAGATTATATTAAAAGCTTTAGAAGAGCCAGTTAAACAAATTGCAATAAATGCAGGACTAGAACCAGCAGTTATACTTGAAAAAGTAAAAGGAAGTAATGTAGGTATAGGTTTTGATGCTGCAAATGAAGAATATGTTGATATGAAGAAATCAGGAATAGTTGATCCAACTAAGGTATCTCGTAGTGCTTTGCAAAATGCAGAATCAATTGCTTCTATGATTTTAACAACAGAAAGTTTAGTAACAGATAAGAAAGAACCAAAAGAATGCAGCTGTGGAGGACATGACAATGCAGCAGATATGGGTGCAATGTATTAATAATTTAATAAATATTTAATATGTAAGAGCTAGAAATATAGTGATTTTTTCGTTCAGCTACGGACGCATGGCTACTTTAAATTTGTGCAAAACACAAATTTAAAGACCTTGCTTCACTGCAAAAACACTATATTTCTAGCTTATTATTATGTAATATGAAATTACTACATAATTTGATTTTTGGTTAATTTGGTGTTATAATAATTGTATTGTTTTTTGGAAAAGGAGAATGAATATGATTAAAGCACTGGATACAATTCTTCGGCTAGGTGGAATAGTGTACATATTTTGTATCTTTATAGGATTAGTGATTACATTTATTCAGATAAAGTTTCCAGCTGTAGAGAAAATGCTAAGAAAAATTTTTCAAAATAAAGCAGGATTAATTTTGACAGTAAGTGTTTCCTTATGGGCAGTATTGGGAGTAATGTACACAGCAACGGTTGCATTTCATTGAAGTTTTCAAATAGAGAGTGGTTTTAGATTTCTGAGACCGCTCTCTTGTTATGTAATAAATTTTGCTATAAGACTATATTTTTATAAAAGAATATGGTATATTAAGATATAGGAAAATGAGATTAATAAATATACTATTACTATATTATTAAATAAGGAGGAGAATATGAGTGAGAAAATTTATACAATCGAAGAAATAAAAAAGATATTGTCAGAAATATTAAAAGATAAGCCAGTTTATCAAGTTATTTTATTTGGCTCATATGCTAAGAAAAATGCTACTAAAGATAGTGATATAGACTTAATAATAGATACAAAGTCAAAATTAAAGGGCTTTGCACTGCTAAAATTAATATGTCAAATTGAAGAAAAATTACAAAAAGAAATTGATGGTTTTGAAAAATATGAGATAGTAGAAAATTCATTAATAGATAAAGAGATAAGGAAAACAGGAGTGATTGTGTATGAAAAATAAAGAATATATGTCATTAAAAAAGATGATAGAATATATAAACAAGGCATTAAAATACACAGAAGGGTGTAGTTTTGAAACATTTTCACGTAACGAAGAAAAAGTTGATGCTACTGTTTTTGCTATTAGTCAAATAGGTGAACTGGTTAAAAATATAACTAAAGAAACTATGGAAAGATATAATAATATAGAGTGGATTATTATAAAAAATTTAAGAAACAAAATTGTTCATGACTATGAAGGTATAAATTTAAATTTAATTTGGGATATTATAACAGATGATATAATACAGTTAAAGATGGATTTGGAAAAAATATTAAAAGAGGCTTAAAATAAAAAATAGTGTTATTTTAAGGAGTTTATCATGGGAAAGAGAAGAGTAGCTTTTTGTACTTTGCGGATGTAAAACAAACCAATATGAAACAAATGCAATGATGCAAAAATTTATAGAAGCAGGATATGAGATTGTAGATTTTGAAGCTAAAGCAGAAATATATGTAATAAATACATGTACAGTTACAAATATTGCAGATAAAAAGTCAAGGCAAATGTTAAGGAGAGTTAAACAGCAAAATAAAGATGCAATATTGGTAGCTGTTGGTTGTTATGTTCAAGTAGCAAGAGAAAAACTAGAGGAAATAGAAGATATAGATTTAATCCTTGGTACTAAAGAAAAAAAGGATATAGTGGAATATGTTGAAAGGTATTTAAGAGAAAATGAGAAAATAATTTCTGTTTCAAATATGATGCCAACAGATAATTATGAGGAATTTGGTTTAATTACACATACAGAAAGAAATAGAGCTGTAATAAAGGTGGAAGATGGATGCAATCAATTTTGTACATATTGTATTATTCCATATGCAAGAGGAAGAGTTAGGAGTAGACATCCAGAACATATAATTAAAGAAATAGAAAAAATTTCGGAAAATGGAATAAAAGAGATTGTTTTAACAGGTATAAATTTGACTGCTTATGGTACAGACTTTGCATATAAAAATGTGAAAGATCAAGAAAACCAATATATGAATAAAAAATTAAATAAGGAGTATAAAGTAAATAAACCGGATGAAATTGATAGCCCAAATATTAAAATAGAAAATGTAGAGATTGTAAAAAAATTAGAGAATTTAGATAATGTAAGTTCAGAAAAATATGAATTGAAAGAATTAAAAAACTACAGACTTATAGATTTATTAGAAGATATAAACAAAATACCTAAAATAAAAAGAATTAGGCTAGGCTCGCTAGAACCAACAATAATTACAGAGGAGTTTGTAGAAAGACTAAGCAAGTTAGAAAAGGTTTGTGACCATTTCCATTTGTCTTTACAAAGTGGTTGTACAGAAACATTAAAAAGAATGAATAGAAAGTATACAGCAGAAGAAGCAGAGAAAGCGACAGAAAGAATAAGAAAATTTTTCCCAAATGCAGCTTTAACAGCAGATATAATAGTAGGATTTCCAGGGGAAACAGATAAGGAGTTTAACAAAACTTATGAACTATTGAAAAGGATTAAATTATATAAAATACATGTATTTAAATATTCACCAAGAAAAGGCACAAAAGCGGCAGTTATGGAAAATCAAGTGAACGGAAATGTAAAAGAAGAAAGAAGTAACAAGTTACTAGAACTTTCTGATAAATACGAAGAAGAATTTAACAATGCAAGCATTGGAAAAACACTTAGTGTGCTTTTTGAAGAAAAATGTGGGGAATATGTAAAAGGTCATACTACAAATTATAGAGTTGTTAAGGTAAAGATAAAAGAAAAAATAGAACAGGATAGCAAAAAAGAATTAAAAATAGAAAAGCAATTAGAAAATGAGATTAGAAATGTAAAAATTATGCAAAGTGATGGATTAGAACTAATAGGAGAAATAGTAAATGATGTAAAAAATAAAATATTAAATAGCCAAACAACAAGTAAAACAAGCGGAATAACGCTAATAGCGTTGGTAGTAACAATTGTTGTTCTGTTAATATTAGCAGGAATAACAATAAGTTTGGTATTTAGTGAGAATGGGATAATATCAAAAGCGAAAGAAGCAGCAGAAAAAACAAATAAAGCAATAATAAACGAGCAAACAGAATTAAGTGAATTATATAATAAACTTGATGAATTAATGGATGATTATAAAGAATATAAAATTGAATATAAATTTATTTGTGAAAATAATGAAACAGAAATACCTAAAGAACTTGCTGAAATTTTACCAGTCGATAAATCAAAATATAAATATAAGGATCTAAAAATTATTCAACCAGAAAAAACTTTTATAGATCTTCCAGAAGGAACATGGAGATTTCTAGGATATGATATAACAAAATTAAATGATACAATTTTACTTACAGGCAAATGGAAATTTGAAAAAAATTTTTATATAGTAACATATGATTTTGTAAGTGGAACTCAAGGAGCAAGTTTAGAAGATTGTATTATAGACCTTGTACCAATAGATACAAAAGAATATGAGTATGGAGAAAAAGTAGTAGCCATTCAGCCATCAGAAACAAGAATTGATAAAGAAAATGGATATTGGATTTTTGATGGTTATGACAAAGATGAAAAAATAGCAGTTGAAAATATTAACTTTGAAGGAATATGGAGATTTATAAGCAAATAATTATAATTGGTTTAATTATTAAAATATACTTAAAAATAAAAAGCTAGTGTGTAAATGAAAAACGCATTAGTTTTTCATTTTTTTAACAGTGTTTAAAAGTACAGTTATAATAAGATGAAAATTGAAATAAAATGTAATTAAAATGTAATATAAATGTAACCAAAAAGAAACATACAATCTCATAACGAGATGATATAATTATTCTGCACAAGAAAACATAAAGTAACAAATTGTTCCACATTTATTTATTAATCATATAGAATAAAGTAATAAAATAAAACAGCAAAATATAAAAAGAAACAGTAAATGAAACGATAAAACCAGTAAACAAAGTAACAAAAAAGAATAAAATTAAACAAGACAATAAAAATATGATTAATAAATAAATTTTGTGGAATAATAACAAAAGAAATAATGGGAGGAAGAACATGAAAACAGAAATAAAAAAGAAAGAACAGACAATGATGTGTGCAGAATACTTGAAGTTTAAAGATACAAATATGAAGATTAACAATGACAGACCAACACTTAACAATATAAAAATAAAAAGCTTAAATAACCAAATGGTAAGTAAAAGAGAAAATGGAATAACACTAATAGCATTGGTAGTAACAATTGTTGTTCTTTTAATATTAGCAGGAATAACAATAAGACTAGTGTTTGGCTCAAATGGAGTGATACAAAAAGCCCAAGACAGTAAAGAACAAACAGAAATAGGAGAAATGAGAGAAAAGCTAGAAATGGCGAAAGTGCCAGTATATGCAGATGGAAATGGCTCATATAAAGTACAGGATTACTGGGATAGAATAGAAAGTGAAGGGTTAATAGCAGATAAAACAGTGGACATAATAGACAATGGAGATGGAACATATGAAG
>OLPF01002632.1_pt1 | contig 11244 bp, 9 predicted proteins | sample 1673121 | NCBI WGS metagenome assembly OLPF01 (sample SAMEA3136756, study PRJEB25190) | human gut metagenome | reverse complement strand
CCAAAATGTCGGGGTAAAAATGCATCCGACAACTTTGTATTGTGCGCAATTTGAAATTACTTTGGTGAAAGTGACGCTTCGGCGTAAAATAAACACTTTAATAAGACAAACGAAAAAACGTATGTCGGGAAACAAGGGGGAAAATATGCTGACTTTGGCAATTTTTTTGGTAGTGGTTTGCGCCGCCTGCTTCATTGCGGTTTTGGCGATATTGTGCGACCGTGTGAAAAATCACGGTAAGAAAGAAGATGCTTGCGCCACATGCGAAGCACCTGTCGAGGAGCAACCTGCTCCTGCCGAAGAGGCGCCCGTTGCAACCGTTGCCGATGACGACGACAGAATAAGCTACGTACCGGTGGAAGGCGACGACGCCATTGTTTTTTCCGCAGCATCCAAAAACGAAACTATCGACGACAGATATGCCGAACTTTCCGACGAGGCAAAGAGTTACTTTGACGAGATAGTCAAATACGCACTCAGCAAGAGCGACGAAGTAAAGCGTGTCAAAAACGCCCGTTACGAAGAATACAAAATCCGTCAGGCACGTCTTGTAAGGTTGCTTATCAAGCGTGGCGTTGTCGTGTGCGAATTCGTGCTTATCAATGACGCATTCCGCAGTTATCTTTCGGAAAACAAGGTGAGCGTGAAACTTGCTCCCACGGTGTTGAGAGTTGTGGATGAGGAATCTTTGCAGGTTGCAAAAAACAGCATAGACATTGCCGCACAAACAGCCAAGGAAGATCAGGAAAGAAAGGCACAGTTGCGCCGTGAAAAACGCAAACTTGCCCGTGAAGCCAAAAAAGCGGAAGAGGCAGCAGCGGCAGCCGCAGCACAAGCGCAAGAGGAAGAACCTGCCGAAACCACGGAAGAATAAAACTGTCTTTTCAAGGTCAATATTTGAGGGAATGAACAACATTCCCACTGTTGTTACGCAAAAAACACGGTGTTGCTACAAGCAACGCCGTTTTTTTGTGGGTGAATTATGCTTTAAAGTGCAACGTCACACCAAAGAAAGTCTTGACTACCAAAAGCCGATACATGTATTCAACTATTCTTTTTAGTGTCGCACTTAGTTTGACAATTCATCTTGTGCCGTAAAACTTCGCCTGCAGAGAAATTTTGTTGATTTTTTCAAGTTTTCAGGCAACAAGGTGCGTTACGCAACGACACATTGTGGCAAGCCGTTGTCTTAAACAGCATTTTACAAAAACGACGCTTGTCGGAAAAGTGCTGTTGCCAAGCGGTTTTGTGAATTTTCCACGAGTTTCCGCAAACAAACATTGCTTTACAAAGTTTTGCAAGAAAATTTTTTTGCAACCGTGCAGAGTTACTTTGTTGCCGAGTTTTTGCCTTTATTTTTTTTGTTACATAACAATGAAAGACAGTACAACGGGAAGGACAAGGTACACTGCAAACCAAATCCAACTTTTGTTTTTTACTGCCCGAAGCACTGTTTTCACGGCAACAAGTCCCGAAACAAACGCCGCAAGCGTTCCCGTTGCCGTTGTCAGCCAAGAAATTTGCATGCCTGTTTTCACTGCTTCCCAAATTTCCACCACGCCGCTTGCCAAAATTATCGGAATGGAAAGCAAAAAGGAAAATTCCGCAGCGTCGGAGGCGTTTACGCCGAAAAATTTCATCACGGAAATTGTGGCGCCGCTTCGGGAAAGACCGGGAAACACAGCAATCCCCTGCGCCACACCCGTTACAATGGCGGGAAGGACGCCGCATTGCGAAAGGCGAAGTTGCGGTTTGTACAGTTTCTGCGACAAAACAACCAGGGCGCTCTGCTTGGCATACTCCCGCCCGCCCATGTTGGGCATGTAGAACTCGTTGATCTCGATGCCCGCAGCCATGGCCTTGATGCCCGCCTTGATCTGGTCGGCCTTGGTCACACCCTTCCGCATGAGCTTTAAAATATCGTCATTCCCCGTCTCCAAACCGATGTGAAAGCGGTTGAGCTTCAGCTGGGCATAGCGCTCCAGCCGCTCCGGCTTGAGGCGGTTGATCGTGTCCGACCGGGCGTAGGTCGTGATGCGCTGGATCTGCGGAAAGGTCGCGTTGAGATATTCCAGCACGTCCGTCAGCTCATCGGGATTCATCAGCAGGCTGTTCCCATCCTGGAAGAAGACGGAGCGCATCCCGCTCTGGATCCAATGATAGGCCATGGAGCAGGCCTCATAATCCGCATCCGAGCTGGGGTTGCGCGGCACGGCCTTCTGCTGGAACACGTCCACCCAGTATTTCACCAGGTCGATGTCCTTCTTCACGTCCTCCGCCGTCCGAATGCTGAACGGCACGTCCCGGTAAAAGCCGCAGAACCGACATTTGTTCCACCCGCACCCCCGGTTGATGCGCAGCAATAAACTATACGCCTCGCTGGGGGGCCGAATGGGACCCAGCTCGAAGCCGCCATAAGGTTTCGTCGTTGGCACGGTGAGGTCCTCCTTTTATTACTAGAATCGTATGTTTTGGAGGTATGATACCATAGGTGGAAGAAAAGCGCAAGGACAGAACAGCAAGGTATTGATCTATCTATTTGACGTAAAAACGATGAGATGCTATAATCGTTTTAATTCAGGAAAGCAGAGGATGTGCGCGTGAAAGTCATTGGTTACCTTGATAGAGAGAAATATAGATGTGTGAATGAGCATCTCATAACAAACGAGGTCATCATTACCGAGGAACGAATTCAACACATCCAGGAGCGCCATCCAGGAGATTTTGAACGATATGTTTCTTATCTCAAGCAGATCATCGAAGACCCAGACTATATTTTAGAAGCAAACAAACCCAATACTGCCGTTCTTCTGAAAGAATTCGAGCAGCAGGAAGAACGCTTTAAAATGATTTTACGCATCCGTGTGGAGAGTGATCCTGTTGGCTATAAAAACTCCGTGCTGTCTTTCTGGTATATCGGGGAAACAACGTGGAGAAAAACACTGAAACATAAAAAGATTCTTTACAGCGGACGATAAAACTGCTATACTAAGCATAGAATAAGACAGGAAAACCTTGTGGTGGAAAGTGCGTCCCCATGCGCCGCATCCTTCGGGAGATGGGCAAAAGAGATGCCGGGAGTGACGCTCCGGCCTGGGTTTTCCTGTCTTTTTATGTTTAAAACTTATGTTGTCGCCTTAGTACACAACCGATTCCGTTCGGTAGGTGGCCCTCATCCGACCCGGCTAACGCCGGCCCACCTTCCCCCCAGGGGAAGGCTTTGAGTAGTACTATATATCATAAGAAGGTACAACATTTCAAGTTTGTACGGTGTTGCGAGAGCCTTCCCCGAGGGGGAAGGTGGCCGCGAAGCGGACGAATGAGGGCTACCTGCCGCAAGCAGTCCGTAGTGTACTAAGGTAGAACCGCACCTTTTTGCAAAGCAAAGCTCCATTTCCGTTGATTCCTCCAAATTTTTCGTGGGATCCTCCCAATTTTTGTCACCCTTCTCTCCAAAAAACACTTACAAGCGCTCCCTCCCCCATGCTATAATAAACCCAAATCCAATGTCGCAGTGAACCGCAGTAACGAGACGTCTTGTTTTGTTCCTGTGGATTTTTTTGCGTCAAATTCAGAAAAGGAGCGTTTTCTCTATGCCGAAAACCAAACTGCAAGACGCCCATGGCCCTGCTCTGGCAGCTGCTCTACTGCGGCCCCTCCGTCCGGCTGGTTTTTCGGGCTTTGATGCGGGTGTATTCCCGTGCCGCCGGCAAGGCCGAGGTTTGTGAGCTTTCGCAGTAAAGTCTCTGTTTTCTTGCAAAAATCCCTTGCCAACCTGCCCAAAGCCTAGTATAATAGTTCCGGTCGTTTTCTTTTGAAACTTTCTTATTCTCATATAACTGGAGGAATCACACCATGGCAGGAGTTATTTCCCGGGGCGTACAAGGCCCCATCATCCGGGAGGGTGACGACATCGTCGACATCGTGGTCAAGAGCGTCTACGCTTCCGAGGCCGAGGACAATTACAGCCTGAAAAACCGTGACATCATCGCCGTCACCGAGTCCGTGGTGGCCCGCGCCCAGGGCAACTACGTCACCGTGGACCAGGTCGCCAAGGACATCGCCGCCAAGTTCCCCGCCAAGAAGCTGGGCCTTGTCTTCCCCATCCTCAGCCGCAACCGCTTCTCCATGTGCCTCAAGGGCATGGCCCGCGCCATGGACGAGGTGGTCATCCTCTTCAGCTACCCCAACGACGAGGTGGGCAACCCCCTCATGGAGCGCTCCGCTTACGTGAAGAACCGTTACAGCGGCGTGTACGACTTTGAGGAAGCCGCCTTTATCGACACCTTCGGCTCCCCTGTCCACCCCTTCACGGGCGTGAACTACCTGGACTTCTACCGCCAGGTCATCGAGGCCGAGGGCGCAAAGGCCACCTTTCTCTTCTCCAACGACTGCCGCTACATCGCCCAGTTCTGCGACCAGATCCTCTGCTGCGACATCCACACCCGCAACGAGACCCGCGACACCCTGGCCGCCATGCCCGGTAAGACCGTCTACACCCTGGCCGACGTGATGGCCGCCCCCGTGGACGGCAGCGGCTACCACGACCAGTACGGCCTGCTCGGCTCCAACAAGGCCACCGAGGAAAAGCTCAAGCTCTTCCCCCGCAGCTGCCAGCCCGTGGTGGACGCCATCCAGGCCCGCATCCAGAAGGAGCGCGGCATCCAGGTGGAGGTCATGGTCTACGGCGACGGTGCCTTTAAGGACCCCATCGGCGGCATCTGGGAGCTGGCCGACCCCGTGGTCTCCCCCGCCTACACCGCCGGTCTCGCCGGCAAGCCCAATGAGCTGAAGCTCAAGTTCCTGGCCGACAACGACTTTGCCGACCTCTCCGGCGACGAGCTCAAGGCCGCCATCCAGAAGGAGATCAAGTCCAAGCACCACGACCTGGTGGGCAACATGAGCAGCGAGGGCACCACCCCCCGCCAGTACACCGACCTGCTCGGCTCCCTGTGCGACCTGACCTCCGGCTCCGGCGACAAGGGCACCCCCTTCATCGTCATCCAGAATTACTTCACCAACTACGCAGAATAAGCTGACGCTCTGCAAAACACCCGTCCCCCCGCGCCCCAGGGATCTCTCGGTCCCTGGGGCGCTTGTTTTCCTGTCTTGTGTTTGCCTGGGAAATCTTGTATACTGGGGGCAAAGGAGGAGATTTCCCATGAAACGAAACATCTGTGCGCTGACCCTGTGCCTGGCTTTGCTGGCCGGTCTGCTCACCCCCACGGCCTTGGCCGCCGGGGAGAAGCCCGCCTTTCCCCAGCAGCCCCAAAGCACCACCGTCACCGCCCAGGCCACCGGTGACCCCACCTACCAGTGGCAGGCCAAGGACGAGAGCGGCTGGCTGGATATTCTGGGTGCCACCCGGAGCACCTACACCATCCGCAACACCGCCACGGCCATGAACGGCCGCCAATACCGCTGCCAGGCCACCAATGCCAGCGGCACCACCTATTCCGCCACCGTCACCCTGACCGTGAAGAAAGGCCCGGACTACGTTCCCCCGGCCCTCAAGCCCATCACGGAGCGGGTCATCCACCTGCCCGCGCCCAAAACGGGCGGCAAGATGTACTATGTCTTTCCCCAGGAAAACGACCAGTACGGTGCCATTTTCAGCTGGAACCGCAGCGTCGACCCGGAGGAGGGCTTCGAGCCTGGCCTGGACTACGTCCTCTACCTGGACCTGTCCGCCAAAAACGGCTACACCCTGGACGGCCTGACCCCGGATTTCTTTCTCGTACCTGGGGCAGAAAAAGTAGAGCTGTCGGAGGAATTTGGCCGACCCCGCCTAACCATCACCTGGCCCATCACCTCCGGGGAACGCATCTACCATATCTCTTCGGATACCGTGGGGCACTTCGCGGAGGATCACCACGGCACCATCAGTCTTTCCGCTGACCGCGCCACCGCCGGGACCACCGTCATCCTGACCACCAAGCCCGCCCCAAACTATGTGGTCAAGTCCGCCGTCTATTCCTCTGGGTCTGACGAAGACAAGCCCTGCAAGCCGCTGGGCAACGGAAAGTATTCCTTCGTCGTTGGAGCAGGAGATACCCTCGTGACGGTAGAATTTTACGATCCCTCTCTGCCCACCCTTTCCTATGAGGACATCGACAGAGATTGGCAGAAAAATCCCGTCTACTTCGTCAGCACGAAAGGCTATATGACCGGTATCCAAGACGGTTATTTCGGCCCCTACTGGGGCATGACCCGCGCCATGGTCGCCACCATCCTCTACCGCATGGCCGGGGCTCCTGCCGTGGCCAACGCCCAGACCAGTTTTGAAGACGTGGACGCCGCCGCCTGGTACGGCCCCGCCGTGGCCTGGGCGAAGGAGAAGGGAATGATCAACGGCTACTCCCCCACCCAGTTTGCCCCCGACGACTACATCACGCGGGAGCAGATGGCCGCCCTGCTCTGGCGCTACGCCGGCAGCCCCGCCCCCACCCAGGCCCTCACCGCCACCGACCAGGACAGCATCTCCGACTGGGCCAAGAGCGCCATGGCCTGGGCCAGCGAAAAGGGGATGTTCAACGCCCCCAGCGCCCCCACCAAGCTCCAGCCCACGGCCTACGCCTTCCGCATCGACATGGCCGTCACGCTCTGGCATTACTACGGGGCACCCCTGTACAAAGCAAACTAGATCCAAGCAGCAAACGCATCGTTTCGCCCCTCTGCCCGCCCTGGGCAGGGGGGCGTTTTGCTGTCCTGGCACTCTTCTTGTCAGAATGCTAAAAACATCGACCGGAAAAAGCGGGGAATGTTATAATCTAACGGTTGACTTTTCCGGGCAGTCTGCTAAAATGTACGTTACCGAACAGTTTAGAAACAAACAATTTGGAACCAAACAACAAAAGGAGGGATCGCCGTGTCCTGTCACCAGTCGCTGGAGCGTTTCTTGGGGCGTCAGATCAAGGTCCTGAACCACGCGTTCGGCCGACGCATCCGGGAGGAATCCAGCGCCCGCGGCCTGGACGAGCTGACCATCATGCACGGCCGCATCCTGGGCTACCTCAAGCACAACCAGGATCGGGACGTGTTTCAGAAGGACATTGAAGAAGCATTCAACATCACCCGCTCGTCCGTCACCGGCGTGGTCAAGCTCATGGAGCAAAAGGGCTACATCCGCCGGGAGAGCGTGGCGGGAGACGCCCGTCTGAAAAAGCTTTGTCTCACGGAGCTGGGCGACCAGGTCTGCGAGCGTTCGTTCCAGGTCTTCCTGGACGTGGAAACGCTGGCCATGCAGGGCTTCACGCCGGACGAGATCGACACCTTCTTCTCCCTCTGCCAACGCATCCGCGCCAATCTCAATTCCCCAAAGGAGGGTCCCCATGGTAAAAACCATCCTATCCCAGGTCAAGGAGTATAAGCGCGTCTCCATCCTGACCCCCGTCTGTATGCTGGGCGAGGTCATCATGGAGATGATCATCCCCCTGCTCATGGCCTCCATCATCGACAAGGGCGTGTCCGCCGGTGACATCCATCATATCAAAGTCACCGGCCTCATCATGCTCTTCATGGCTGCCATCAGCCTGACCCTGGGTATTTTGAGCGCCCGCTTCGGGGCGCAGGCCTCCGCCGGTCTGGCCAAGAACCTGCGGCAGGCCATGTTTGAGAAGGTCCAGACCTTCTCGTTCTCCAACCTCGACAAATTCAGCACCTCCAGCCTCATCACCCGGCTGACCACCGACGTGACCAACGTGCAGAACGCCTACATGATGATCCTGCGCATGTGCACCCGCGCCCCGGCCACCATGCTCATCGCCATGGTCCTGTCCTTCGCCATCAACGGCAGGCTGGCCAGCGTCTATCTGGTCGCCGTGGTCGTCCTGGGCCTCCTGCTCTTCCTCATCATGAGCAAGGCCATGAGATACTTCAAAGAAGTTTTCCAGAAGTACGACGACTTAAACGCCAGCGTCCAGGAAAACATCTCCGGCATCCGCGTCGTGAAGGCCTATGTCCGGGAACCCTTTGAGACCAGCAAGTTCCACAAGGCCGCCCAGAATATCTACGACCGCTTCCTCTCCGCCGAGAAGATCCTCTCCTGGAACATGCCCCTCATGAACTTCACCGTCTATGCCTCGATCCTGCTCATCAGCTGGCTGGGTGCCACCTTCATCGTGGCGGGCAGCCTCACCACCGGCGAGCTGATGAACCTGCTGACCTACTGCATGAGCATTCTGATGAGTCTCATGATGCTCTCCATGATCTTTGTCATGGTATCCATGTCCACCGCCAGCGCCCAGCGGATCTGCGAAGTGCTGGACGAGCAGCCCGACCTGACCAACCCGGAGCACCCCGTCTTCGACATCCCCGACGGCTCCGTGGAGTTCCGCCACGTGGACTTTGCTTACCGCAAGGACGCCGAAAAGCCCGTCCTGCGGGACATCGACCTCAAGGTAACGTCCGGTGAGACCATCGGCATCATCGGCGGCACCGGCAGCGCCAAGACCAGCCTTGTGAACCTCATCAGCCGCCTGTATGACGTGACCGCCGGTCAAGTCCTCGTCGGTGGCCGGGACGTGCGGGAGTATGACCTGGAGACGCTGCGAAACGAAGTCTCCGTGGTCCTGCAAAAGAACGTGCTCTTTTCCGGGACGATCCTGGAAAATCTCCGCTGGGGCGACGAGCACGCCACTCTGGCCGAGTGCCAGCGGGCCTGCCGCCTGGCCTGCGCCGATGAGTTCATCGAAAAAATGCCCGACGGCTACGACACCTACATCGAGCAGGGCGGCACCAACGTCTCCGGCGGCCAGCGCCAGCGGCTGTGCATCGCCCGCGCCCTGCTGAAAAAGCCCAAGGTGCTGATCCTGGACGACTCCACCTCCGCCGTGGACACCGCCACCGACGCGAAGATCCGCCGGGCCTTCGCCCAGGAGATCCCGGACACGACGAAGTTCATCATCGCCCAGCGCGTCTCCAGCGTGCAGGACGCCGACCGCATCCTCGTCATGGACGAGGGGCAGATCAGCGGCTTCGGCACCCACGAAGAACTGTTACAGACCAACGCCATCTACCAGGAGGTCTACGAATCCCAGACCAACGGCGGCGGCGACTTTGACGAAGGAGGCGAAGCGTAATGGCAGAAAAGGCAAGAACCATGCCCGGCCCCCGCGGCCGCGGCCCCAGGCCCAAGCTGGACCACCCCGGCCAGACGTTGGGCCGTGTCCTGAAATACGTGGGCCGGAAATACTGGCTGCACCTCATTTTCGTGGTCGTCTCCATCTTCGTCAGCGTCTTCGCCATGGTGCAGGGTACGCTCTTTACAAAGACCCTCATCGACAGCTATATCCTCCCCCTGGTCCAGCAGGTCCAGGCCGGGCAAACGGCGGATTTCACCGGCCTCATGCACGCCATCACCCGCGTGGCCCTGTTCTACGCCTGCGGCGTGATCGCCAGCTTCGTCCAGTCCCGCGTGATGATCTACGTCACCCAGGGCACCCTGCGGGACCTGCGGCAGGATCTGTTCGCCCACATGGAAAAGCTGCCCATCCGCTACTTTGACACCCATGCCCACGGCGACATCATGTCCATCTACACCAACGACATCGACACCCTGCGCCAGATGATCAGCCAGAGCCTGCCCCAGCTGCTCAACTGCACCATCAACGTGGTCAGCGTCTTTGTCTCCATGCTGGTGCTGAGCCTGCCCCTCACGGCCGTCACCATCGGCATGGTCCTGGTGGTCCTCTTCGCCACCAAGAAGCTCGGCTCCCTCTCCGGCCGCTACTTTGTGGCGCAGCAGAAGGACCTCGGCTCCATCAACGGCTTCATCGAGGAACAGATGGAGGGCCAGAAAGTGGTCAAGGTCTTCTGCCACGAGGACAAGAGCGTGGCGGAGTTCACCCGCCGCAACGAGGCGCTCTTCCACAGCGCCCAGAACGCCAACACCTTCTCCAGCCTGCTCATGCCCCTCTCCGCCCAGCTGGGCAACGTCAGCTATGTGCTCTGCGCCATGATCGGCGGGATCCTGGCCCTGGGCGGCATCGGCGGCTTCACCCTGGGCGGCCTGGCCAGCTTCCTGACCTTCAACAAGAGCTTCAACATGCCCATCGCCCAGATCAGCATGCAGCTGAACTTCGTGGTCATGGGCCTGGCCGGTGCCGACCGTGTCTTCCGGCTTCTGGATGAGGAACCGGAAGTGGACGAGGGCCAGGTGGAGCTGGTGAACGTCAAGGAGGACCACGACGGCAACCTGGTCGAGACGACGGAGCACACCAACCAGTGGGCCTGGAAGCGCCCGGCCAAGGACGACCTGCCCGTGAAATACGTCCCCGTGAAGGGCGACGTGACCTTCGACGACGTGGACTTCGGCTACACCCCGGAGAAGATCGTCCTGCACCACATCAACCTCTTCGCCACCCCCGGCCAGAAGATCGCCTTCGTCGGCTCCACCGGTGCCGGCAAGACCACCATCACGAACCTCATCAACCGCTTCTACGACATCCAGGACGGCAAGATCCGCTACGACGGCGTGAACATCAACCGCATCAAGAAGGGCGACCTTCGCCGCAGCCTGGGCATCGTCTTACAGGATACGAACCTCTTCACCGGCACTGTCCTAGAAAACATCCGCTACGGCCGTCTCGACGCCCGCGACGAGGAGTGCATTGCCGCCGCCCAGCTGGCCAACGCCGACGGCTTCATCCGCCGCCTGCCGGAGGGCTACAACACCATGCTCACCGGCAACGGCGCCAACCTCAGCCAGGGCCAGCGGCAGCTGCTGGCCATCGCCCGCGCCGCCGTGGCCGACCCGCCGGTGATGATCCTCGACGAGGCGACAAGCTCGATCGACACAAGAACCGAACTGCTCATCGAACGCGGCATGGACAGCCTTATGGAAGGAAGAACGGTGTTTGTTATTGCACACCGACTCTCCACCGTTCGCAATTCAAATGCCATTATGGTGCTTGAAAAAGGCCGTATCATTGAGCGCGGCGACCATGAAGAGCTGCTCCGCCGCAAGGGCCGATATTACGAGCTGTACACAGGCATGTTTGAATTGAGCTGATTACTGCGTCGAAATTCGAACAGCTCCGTGTATTCAATGTATTTCGATTGATGCATTACACGCACGGAACGCAAATTAAAGGGAACCGTCGAAACAAATCGGCACGGTTCCCTTTTTGATGCTGTGTTGATTCAATTATTCCGAATGCGCATTGAAATTCGATGTATTAAAACCCGGTGCGGGATGATTAATCCATGCGAAGCCGCCGGTCATTCGTCGATTCGCGGTTCGTC
>OLPF01002630.1_pt1 | contig 11247 bp, 11 predicted proteins | sample 1673121 | NCBI WGS metagenome assembly OLPF01 (sample SAMEA3136756, study PRJEB25190) | human gut metagenome | reverse complement strand
TCCATGACGGCGCGGGTCACCTTTGCGTCTATCTCACCCGCGCGCCCACGCATTTCTTTCAACAAATTGACTTCCGTCGTCCCATCCGCCACGATTGTCCTGATCATTTCACATCCCCGCTTTCTCTCTTCTGCTGCTTCTGGACGCGCAGATATTCCTCCATACGCGCAATCAAAGTCTCAATAGGCTGTTTTTTCAGCTTCATGCTCGCCGTGTTCACAATCAGACGGGCCGATACGGGCGCGACGGCTTCCAGCACGGCCAAACCGTTCTCTTTGAGCGTCGCGCCTGTTTCGACAATGTCTACAATCGCGTCCGCAAGTCCCAGCAAAGGGGCGAGCTCTACCGAGCCCTCGATTTTTACGATATCCACGTCCATGTTCCGCCCCTCGAAAAACCGGCGCGTAACAGCCGGATATTTCGTCGCGATCACCTTGGTTCGGTAGCCGCCGTAGAAATCCGCGCCTGCCCGTGCGGCAAGGGCGAACCGGCATACGCCGAAGCCCAGATCAAGCACCTCGTAAAATGAGCCGCCCTGTTCCATGATCGTGTCCTTGCCGACAATTCCCATATCGCATACGCCGCGTTCCACATATGTGATTACGTCCGGCGCCTTGGCCAGTACGATCTCCGCATCCGCGTCCGGAACGGGAATGATCAACCGGCGCCCCTTGTTTTTTAAACCCGCCATGTCATAGCCCATGCGCTCGAACATGGCGACGCTGTTCGCCTCCAAACGCCCTTTTGTCAGGGCGATCCTGCAAGATGCCATCTGCCTATCCTTTCTCAGTCGGGCTGTCCGCACCGAAGAATTCAACGCGTCCAATGCCGCGATCTTCCGCATACCGGAGAGCCGCGGCCCGATCGGGAAGTACTGCGCTCTCCACTACAAGTCCCGCAGCCGCCTGCTGTTCCGCCCAGCGCAACGCCCGCGCCGTCTGCGGCGCAGTGGCGGCCACGAGCAGGTCCGCGCGCACGCGCGGACTGTGCGCCGCGCTTAACACATGCCTTGTCAGCAAATCCACATTGACACCGAATCCGATCGCCTCCAGCGGCGCGCCGAAATTGGCCAGAAGCGTGTCGTACCTGCCGCCGGAAAGAACGGCTTCACCCATGTTTTCAATATACCCGCGAACGAGTATGCCGGTATAATAATCATTACGGTGCACAAGGCCCAGGTCTATCATCACATCGTCGTCGGGATGAATTTGCTGTAACGCGGCGTAGACGCCGCTTATGTAATCGAGAACGGCGCGGCCGCGCTCGCTTGTGATCAGCCCGCGCGCGCGTTCCAGCACCTCCGCGCCGCCAAACAGGCGGGGCAGTTGCGTCAGCACTTCATAGGCCGGATATGCGCGGTAGTCGCGCAGCCGTTCATACAGCACCGCAAAATCTTTGCGCTCCGCCAGCCTCCGGATTTCCTCTTTAGTTTCACCGTCGATGGGAAAATCGTCCATGACAGCCTGAAAAAAGCCGATATGTCCGATTTCCAGCCGGAACTTGGCTGAAAAACTGCGCAGCGTAGAAGCTGCAAGGGCCAAAATCTCCAAATCGGAATTCTGCGCGGGCGCGCCGATCAGTTCCACGCCGCACTGCATCACCTCATCGTACTGGGCTGAATGCTGCGGACTGACCTTGAATACGGGCTGACTGTAATACAGGCGTATAGGCAACGCCTCGTCCCTGAGCTTTGTCGCTGTCAGTCGTGCGATCGGCGCGGTGGAATCGGCGCGCAGGGCGAGAATGCGCCCCTTGCGGTCGACAAGTTTATACACCTCTTCCGCACTGAATCCGACGCAATCCGCCGAAAACAGATCGAAATACTCCAGCGTAGGCGTAACAACCCGGCAAAATGCGCGGCTGGAAAACACATTGGCAAGCGTCTGCTCCACATGCGTCCGCGCCCGACTCTCCTCAAATAAATAGTCCCGCGTCCCTTCCGGGGACATTGTCAGATATCGTTTCATTCAGGTCCTCCCCCATCGCGGCGTTCCATTGTCCTGTAATTGATGTCTCCGCGGTGTGCGCTGGCCGCCATAAAATACACCGGCCCTCACTTTAGTACGCTAATATGGTAGCACGAGAAAATAATTTTGTCAACGGATTATTCCTGAGAAACAATGAAACCAGCGAAATCACCAAAAGAGCACAACGAGCGTCGATCTTTTTGTTGGTTTAAGGGGCGGCGCACTGCAAAAACAGAACGCCGCCCATAAAAACAGTTTCACGCACAATCCGCCGCTATTGGAGAGGGCCAAAGCGCATTTCCGCCCGTTTGTACATATCAAAGTAGCGGGCGACACCGTTGATTCCCTCGCCGTCCCTGCGGATGAAATATGTCTGCGAACGCTGCCACCACGTGTCCTCCGATTGGTTGAACACCTGGCCGTTCAACAGCCGGTCGATCAGATCCATGCTGGCGGCTCCCTCCTCATACAGGGGCCGGCAGATCAGTGCATCCACACCGCCATCTTGCAACACCTTCAGAGCAGCTCCGCCGCTATCAAAAGAACAAACACCGACCGTTTCATAATTTGTCTCCTACTCGTTTCAACTTCCAAACCTAGCCTCTGAACGTTCATATATATCATAATAATACGCAGTACCATTTTGCCCCTGCCCGTTTTTCGAGATGATCCTGTTTTCCAGTTTATAATGCCACTGTTCCTCAGTCTTATTATAAACCTCTCCATTTATCAACGCGTCAATCAGCTCCATTCCCACATAACCTGCCTCATAAATCGGCTGGCAGATCAGTGCGTCTATGTCGCCGCTATTCAAAAGATCAAGGTTTTGTTTTGTATAATCCATACCCATTGTAAATATATCATCCCGGCCAGTACGCGCTTTCGCTTCGGACCAGACAATAGTGCTGTTGCCTGTTCTTCCAATTGCTCCAACTAAATCAGGGTTATTATCAATGTATTCCGCTATTTTTTCAATTGCCTTTTCCCTTGTGGAAATCTCCAATACCATGTCTGCATTTCTGTATTCAGGATAATGAGACTCCATGTAATCCATATATTCTCTGACATTATCATGCGACAATGCCGGTCCGCTTACACTGACTCCCAAAGCGCCGGTATCAATACCTCTATCCCGCAGGTGTTCGACAAGATAATCACCTGCGTCCAGCATCGTCTGCTCCAAATCCGAATGGGGATTCACATCTATAAACTCTTTTGCCTCATAGTATTTCTGCGGGAAATACGGCACTACAACTTTCACCCCCATGCCGTGCAGCTCTTTCAAAAATTCATACGCGGAGTCGTCGCCTACCCAGCATACCGCGCCGGCAATATCATATTCTTTTGCGCCGGCAAGCCAGCAGTCGTACAGCTCCTGCGGTAGCGCATCGACAAGCCCCAGGATATGCCCCTCATATCCGAGCTCCTCCGCTTTCTCCATAAATCCCAGCTGTACAATTCGATGCACCGGATGGCTGACGCTGCCCATACAGACTGCGGCTGATTGGTTTACCGGAACATCCGGCGAAGCTTCCGGCGCGCACGGCGGCACAGGCCCAGATGAATCGCCGCACCCTATTGGCAGCAGCAATACGATGACAAGCAATATAACCGCCGTCACGCGCTTCACGCACAATCCCACCTTTATCAGTAATTGGAACTGGTTCCAAAACGCGCTTCCGACCGAGAAAAATAATCATAGTAACGCGCAACGCCATGCGCGCCCTCGCCGCCCGGATAGACAAGCGGCGCGTCCAGTTTCTTGTACCAAAGCGCTTCGTTCGTGTTAAAAATTTTGCCGTTTAAAAGCTCGTCGATCAGTTCCAGCGCCATATACCCTTCCTCATACAATGGCTGCGCGACCAGGGCAACCGCGCCGCCTTCCGCGACAATATCCAGATTCTGTTTCGTATAGTCGTATCCCACCGCAAGGATATCGTCGCGACCGGTCAGCTCTTTTGCCGACGACCACGACAGCACGCTGCCGCCTGTATTCCCATATCCGGCGACCATGTCCGGATTGGCCCGTATATAGCCCTCGACCTTATTCCGCGCTTCTACCACCTCAGCGCCTTCGTAGACTGTGTCCAGGATTGTATACTCCGGATAATTGGCCTCCATATGATCCCGAAAAACCGTCAAGTCCTCATGTAAAACGCAACATCCGTTCGCCGTCAATCCGATACTGCCCGATGTGATCCCCTGCTCCCGCAGCGTCTGGCCAATGTAATCGGCGACTTTTATCGTGGTCTCATTAACGTCATGACAGATGTTGACATCAATAAAATCCTTTGTTTCCTGATACGAGTGCGGAAAATGGGGAACGACAATCTTTACGCCCATGCCGTGCAGCTCTTTCAGGAATTCGTAGCTGGAATCGTCGCCCACCCAGCACAGTGCGCCGCCGATGTCGTACTCTTGCGCACCGGAAAGCCATGTGTCGTACAATTCCTGCGTGCTGCCCTCGTTCAGACCCAAAACATGCCCTTGGTACGCAAGCTCATCCGCTTTTTCCATAAACCCCAGCTGCACAAGCCGATGTACCGGGTGGCTGATGCTGCCCATGCAGACTGCGGCCGAACGCGTTTCCTTCGCGCTCTCAGACTTACTCTGCGCAGCCGCCTGCTCGCTCATCTCATCCGGACCGGGCGACCCGGCACAGTCATTGGTAGTGTACGGTTGACAACCCCACAACAGGCAGACCAGTTCCAAAACCAGCAGTACCATAATGATCATACGTTTCATTTCTTTTTCTCCTCTCTTTTTTCATATAAAACTTTCCAAATTTCTCGTCAAGCCGCGCGTACAGATTATAGTACAACGCGGGATTATGGATTCCTGCGCCGCTGGGATATAACCTTGACATATGCAAAGACTTCTTCCCTTCGTATCCGATGTATGAAACGCTTTGCCGCAAAAATTTAAATAGCCATTTCCTCCGGTCCTGCCGCGTACAATGGATGTGCGACCAGGGCGTCCGCTTTGAGGAGGTCAAAACGACCGGGTTTTCCTGCGCATAATAGAAGCCAGATACAATTACGTCGTACTGACCAGTATTCTTTAGATCAGCCCATGCCTGTGCGCTGTGATCTGTCAGTCCAGAACCGGAGACCACGTCCGGATATTCATACACAATACTCCTCGCCCCTCTTGCCTCCGCCAACGGTTCCGCACTTTTCCACTCCGGCTCTAACACTCTGCACTCCGGGTAGGTTTCCCGCATATAGTCTGTAAACGTCCGCAGAGCGCCGGACTATTAACAGCAATATGCGTTTCATCTGCGTCGCCCCTTTATCTAGCGGTCAAATTTGCCCTGGGATCGGACATACTGCTCTTCGTAATAAGCCGGATCATGTTCGCCTGTTCCGCCGCTGTAAATCAGCGGCGCGGCGATGCTCTGCCGCCACAGGTTTTCGTCACGGGAAAACACCTGTCCTTCCAGCAACTGATCGATCAGCTGCATACCGAACCAGGCCTCTTTATACAACGGCTGCGTAAGCAGGGCGTCTATACTGCCGTTGTCGAGCAATTCCAGGTTCAGCGTAGTATAATTATTGTAGCCCACCACAACAATATCCTCGCGGCCCGCCGCTTGTTTCGCCTCCGATAGGACGCTGCCGCCCGTCGTATCCAGTACAGCAACCATATCCGGGTTTTCCAGAATGTATTCTGTCATAAGCTGCCGGCTCTGTTCTACGCCCCAACTTTCATACGCCCCACTCAGCACAATGTATTCCGGATAGCGTTTAGCCATATATGTTCTGAGCACCTCGACTTCCTCTGGTTCCTGGCTGCAGCAGCCTGAACCGTTTATGGCAATTCCAATACTGCCGGAATACACGCCTGCGTCATGCAGTTCACGTACCATAAATTCCGCAATAATTTCTGCACCAGCGCGCAGGTCTGGATATACGTTAACGTCTATAAATTCCTTGGTATCGGCATACGTATGCGGAAAATGCAGCACTGCGGTTTTTACACCCATACCGTGTACTTTTTTAAGAAAATCATAAGATGTGTCGTCCCATACCCAGCACAGTGCGCCGTCCGCTTCATATTCCTTCACGCCGCGGAACCATTCGAGTCGCTGCTCCACCGGCGTTGCGTCGGCTTTGCCCAGAATATGCCAGTCATAGCCGAGTTGACGCGCGCTGTCCACAAATCCGAGCTGGACGATTCTATATACGGGATGATTGATATCAGTCATGCATAAAACCGCTGTCCTCGTTTCCGGTTCTGGCTGGATAATCGACTGGCTTACGGAATCCAAAGAGGAAACCGACGTGCTCTTAACAGGCATGGCAGTTTTACAACCGCATAGCAAAATGATCAGTTCAGCCAGCAATATGCCCCAAACAGCCGTTTTTTTCATACTTCATTCCTCCTGTCCTAAACCGAACCGTGTTTCCGAACGCTCATGCAGGCCATAGTAATATGCAGGATTGTGCGCGCCTTCGCCGTCCGTATATATCAGCGGCGCGTCCAGATGCTGTCTCCACAGCGATTCGGATATACTATAGACATGCCCGCACAGCAGTTCTTGTATCAGCTCCATACCACGGGCGCCGCTGTCATAGAAGGGTTGCGCAATCAATGCGTCTACACCGCCAGCAGAGAGCGTATCCAGATTGACGCGTGCATAGTCGTAAGCGACCGTAACGATATCTTCCCTGCCAGCCGCTTTTTTTGCTGCGGCCCATGCCTGTGCGCTGCCGCCCGTCGCCCCGAACGATGCGACCATATCCGGATTCTGACAGATATAGTCCAGGATCTCCTCCCGATCGTACGCAGGGTCCATAGCTTCAAATCGTACGTCCAAAATTACATATTCCGGATAGCGTTCCTGCATGTACGCAATAAACATATGCAAGTCCATTGTCGATGTAACGCCGGTTCCAAATGCAGTCAGTCCAATACTTCCAGAAAGCACGCCTCTGTCGCGCAGAGCCTGCCCTATAAACTCCGCCGCATACTGTGCCGATATGCCAATGTCATGGCATGGATTCACATCAATAAAATCCTTCGTTGCCGTATATGTATGCTGAAAGTACGGTACGACGGTTTTCACGCCCATGCCGTGCAGCTCTTTCAGGCATTCATACGCAGAATCGTCGCCCACCCAGCATACCGCGCCCGCGATGTCGTGCTCCTTGGCGCCTTCGAGCCAGCAGTCGTACAGCTCCTGCATACTTCCTGCATCCAGGCCCAGAATATGTCCCTCGTATCCGAGCTCCTCCGCTTTTTCCATAAATCCCAGCTGTACGATCCGGTGTGCCGGGTGGCTGACGCTCCCCATGCAGACCGCGGCCGCCGTTCTTTCCGGCGCGGTCTGCATATCTTCCGGCGCATTCGTCTGCTCCGGCAAAGGCGAACCGCCGCAGCCGAACAGCAGACAAATCACCTGCATTACAGCCAATAGTGTCGGCAATATGCGTTTCATCTGCGTTTTCACCCCATTCAACAGTCAAATTCGCTTTGAGGGCCACTGCCCAGCGAGCATGATTGTAACTGGATCATGCCTGCCGAATCATATTCGCCATTACCGTCCGTATATATCAGCGGCGCGTCCAGACAGTTTATTTTAATGTACGCCCGCTTTTATCCAATCAAATCAAGGGATGCGGCTGGACCGAACCGCGTCTGTGCACGTGTAAACAGATCATAGTAATACGCTGGACCGGTTATGTCCTCGCCGTCTTTTCGGATAATACAATTGTCCAGCTCCTGCCACCAAAGGCCCTCGGAAAGATTGTACACCCGTCCATGCATCATATTGTCAATCAGTGTAAGACCCAAATATCCCTCCTCATAAAGCGGTGACGCAACCAACGCGTCCACTTTGCCGGCGGTCAGAATATCCAGATTATCTATTGTATAATCCATGGCGACGACAACAATGTCGTCGCGGCCGGTTCGCTCCATTGCAGTAGACCAGGAGAGCGCGCTGCCACCTGTCCTACCGATTGCGCCCACCATATCCGGATTACTCTGAATATAACTTGTAACAATTCTGGCAGCCTCGTTCACTTCCGCGCCTTCCGCCCGCCTCTCGATAATGGAATACTCCGGATATGTCTGTTTCATATAGTTTTCATATTCTGTAACTTCCTCATAAATCGGTCCGGGACCATTTACAGTAAAACCCAGGCCGCCGGAAAAAATTCCTTTCTCCCGCAAACGTTGCACAAGATAATCGCCCATGTCAAACAGAGTACGGTCCATGTCTGCATACAAATTCACATCGATAAATTCCTTCGATTCCACATACGAATGCTGAAAGTGCGGTACGACGGTTTTCACGCCCATGCCGTGCAGCTCTTTCAGGCATTCATACGCAGAATCGTCGCCCACCCAGCATACCGCGCCCGCGATGTCGTGCTCCTTGGCGCCTTCGAGCCAGCAGTCGTACAGCTCCTGCATACTTCCTGCATCCAGGCCCAGAATATGTCCCTCGTATCCGAGCTCCTCCGCTTTTTCCATAAATCCCAGCTGTACGATCCGGTGTGCCGGGTGGCTGACGCTCCCCATGCAGACCGCGGCCGCCGTTCTTTCCGGCGCGGTCTGCATATCTTCCGGCGCATTCGTCTGCTCCGGCAAAGGCGAACCGCCGCAGCTGTTATATTCGCAGCCGCAAAACATGAACAGCAGACAGAACAGCTGCGCCAGTATCATTGCAAATTTCCAGTTTGGTTTCATTGCGCACACCTTCCCACCCGCAATTTCTACGCTCTTCTTTGTGGGTAAATTATATAATAAATATTTTATTTAATCAATAGTTTTAACTGAATTGTATATGAATGTAATTTTTTAGCAAGGTTTATCGGTGCATTCGCAACCAATTTGTAACCGATGGCCATTTTGCAACGCCTATACCGTTAACGCGCCGATCTAATATAAACGAGTATCTCCCTTTAGCCCAATGGCATCCTTTTCCGGGCAGATAGGAATACACTGCGGACTGACTATTTTCATTTGTCGAACGATTCTTGATTTTTTGTCCTTAATTCGACATATTACGACAGTGGTTTTTACTATAATAAAGACAACACAAATACGTCCCGCATATATCTTCGCCAGTATATTGTGCTTGTAGTTCTACAGGAATTCCGGTATTCTATGAGTGGTGATCATTATATGGGGCTCAAGACAACATTGGGAACAAATATAAGAAGACAACGGAAAGAACGAAATCTCAGTCAGCAGAAGCTTGCCGTTTATGTGGATATCAGCATTACGCATCTGCGCGCCATAGAGCACGGCACAACAAACACAACTGTGGACGTAGTCGAACGGTTTGCGAATTTCTTTGGAGTAGAACCCTATACGCTGTTTATCGACAGCGTCGCCGAAACAAAGTCTGCTTAGCGCGGTTTTGACATCATGAATATGACATCCAGGACTACATCATCACCCACCAAATCGCGCTTTCAAAAAAAGACGAAGCTTAAAGCTTCGTCTTTTTTTATCGATTTTCAGAACGCTTTCCCGTCAACGGCATACATTGCAATAGGACCATTGTCGAATAGGGGGAAAACGTCTTGACCAAATATGCGCTTATGGCGGCGCTTGACTACGCCTGTATCGCCTACCAGCAACAGCAGCCGCTGTGCATGCAGCCGCTCTTCACCATTGACAACCGGGAAACCGACGTACAATGTTATATACGCAGAAGCAGAGACCGCCTGATCATCACATTCCGCGGTTCGAACTCGCCTAAGGACTGGCGGACCAATCTGACCTTCTGGAAAAAGACGATTCCTTACGACAACACGTCGTCCAAAATCCGGGTGCACACAGGCTTTATCAACGCGTACAAAGCGCCTGGCGTCCGCGACGCGCTGCACGCCTTTATGGACGACGGCGTCTGCCGCGTCACCGTCACCGGACACTCGCTGGGCGCGGCGCTCGCTGTTTTGTGCGCGGTGGATTTGCAGTACAACTTTCCGGAAAAGGACTACGAAGTGTTTCTGTTCGGCTGTCCGCGCGTTGGCAACCGCGCGTTTCAGAAATCGTACAACAATCGCGTATTCAAGACGATGCGGGTGGAAAACGGAAACGATATTGTCACAAAAGTCCCGCCCGCGATTCTGGGCTACCGGCATGTAGGAATTCGTATCCATACCGGTCCGCCGCGTATTCCGCTGTTCGTTTGGCCGGAAGATCACAGACAGCAGCGATACTACCAAAACCTGTTTTTGCTTCTGAAGCCGTAGTTAAAAAAATGACGGCAAAGGTTCGCCCTGCCGCTGTTGTAGGTATATTATATTACAATAAATAAAATGTCTATCCTCTTTTTTCCGACCAACGCCTTATGTCTATACGACCTTGACCAGAGAGAACAGCATGGACAGGCCGTTTCTCCATTCCTCCTCGGTCAATGCGCGGTCGGTGTAATTGCGAAGGGCCGCCGCATACATATAATTTGTATACAGCATTAGAAACGTGTTGATGTCCAGCGGCGCGACGCGTTTGAGCGCAATGAGTCGCTGCAGAACCGCGCCGATATTATTCCGCGGCACCTCAATGAGCCATTTGGCAAGCAGCGCTCCGGCACGCGGATCGCTGCGGTCCAGAGTTGCGGCGATGATGAGTATCCGGTCCATCCAGGGCTGCAGTTCCGGACCGAAGCGCATATCGGATTTCAGCAGCACGTCGTGCGGCCGGAGCTTTTCCGCAAGGCTCATCAGTTTGTCCAAATCCGGCGTATGCCGGGCGGCGGTGTAATCATAGAACGCAAATATGGCCTTGAGCAGTTCATCTTTGGAGTCGAAGTGGTTGTAGATTGACGCGGGCTTGATTCCGACCGCGTTCGCAATGTCCCGCATGGAGATATTGAAAAAACTGCTGTGCGCAAACATTTCAACCGCTGCTTTAAAGATTTTCAGCTTTGTCCCGCGCATACCCATGTAGTCCATCAAACCACCCCTGTTTTGCAGTTACATAAATCCCTCATGTGGGTAATATGCACATTTAACTGCAACTATGAATTATTATTTTGATATGATTATAATACATCGTTTCAGTAATGGCAAGCGTTTCCATGTTAAAAATCCTTATAAACACACAGTTTTTTCGCGTTGTGAGGCATAAACGCGATTATATTTACACTCCTGAGGTATGGATAATGCTTATGCCGCAAAAGCCGGCCAAACCGGAACAAAGGCGTTGCATTCCCGCGCAGGACAGGCTAGAATAAGAGAAAAGGAGGCGTTGCAGACATGGTCTACGCATTTGGAGAGATCCTCTGGGATATATTTGGCGACACACGGTCGATCGGCGG
>OLPF01002626.1_pt1 | contig 11269 bp, 13 predicted proteins | sample 1673121 | NCBI WGS metagenome assembly OLPF01 (sample SAMEA3136756, study PRJEB25190) | human gut metagenome | reverse complement strand
TCATAACCCGGAGGTCGTAGGTTCAAATCCTGCCCCCGCGACCAAAAGTCAAGCTCGGAGCCTAAAAACTCCGAGCTTTTTTCTTCTATAATCAAAGTTGTATGTACGTTTGTATGTACATCAGGGGTATCAAACGCACGTTCGGTACCCCTGTTTTTCGCACACCCAGATCGAACGGTTCGGGCACACATGGTAGCGGCCTTACTCCTCGGCTTCGGCGTCGCGCGCGACATGTCCGCAGACTGGGCAGCCGCCGCCGTCTTCGCGTTCCGCAGCAGGTGGGTATTCAAGGTGTGTACCCGGGAGCGGGGCACCTTGACACACGCGCACGCGAGGGTATGCTCGCACACCTGTGTACACCCTCCGGTACACCCTGCACACCCTGAGAGCGCCGTGTACGCCCCGGGTGTGTTGGGTATTTTTGCAGGTAAAACACCGAAAAGAACGGTCGTGTACACCTTACACACCCTGCGGGCGAGTTTTTTACTACGACTTTCAAACACACGTAGAAGGATGTGCCGTGTACCCCCCGGTGTACACGGCACACACCCTGCATGCCCACGTGTACACCCTATATGTGTAGCTGTTTCCGCAGGTAAACAAGCACAAACAAGGTCTATGTACACCTTGCACACCCTTCGGGCGATTCTTTAATATAGGCGCTTCACCCCACCAACCCCTAGAGACCACCAAGAAGAAGCGAATGCCCCGCCTCGGGAACAAAAACTTCCCTTTATATATCTCACAAGGTGTGTAAAGTGTACTTGAGATCTGTTATATATAGTTTTACCTGCGGAAATAGCTGTACACCTTTAGGTACACCCTGTTTTTAGTGACATGCTTATAAACCATGTTAAAACCACTGTTTCCGCAGGTAGATAGCCTAAAATGTTTCCGTGTACACTTTACACACCTTGAACACTGAAGTGTGCAGAGCAGGCCGGGCGCGCGGCCCCGGCTGCGCGGTGCGGCTTCGCTTTTCTTCTGTGTGCCCGAAAGGGTGTGGGTCGCGACGAAAAAACGCCCCTCCCCGGCGTGTACCGGAAGCGGGCGCTCTTCATCAGCCTGTGGTCGCTAAAGCTACTTCTTCGCGTCCCACTTCATGTAATACTCCCGAATGGGCTCGGGATCTGACACGGTGCACCGCTGCCTGCGGCACTCTTTCCTGAGGAAGGGGTAGGTCTCCGCGATCTTCTGGTTCACCGCGTCGTGATAGAGGTTGTGTGCCTCGGAGCACCCGGTCTTGCCGGCCATGTCGTCCAGCTCGACCTCGTAGCGCGTGAGTCTGTGCCGCACGAAGTTCATACGCACAACGCCCCGGAAATCGCCCCCGTTGTACGTTCTCGGTACATTCCCTGTTCAAATCCCCCGACAAGCTCTGTACACCCACCTCAACACCCTCATCTCAGGCCTGCGACTACCGTCACAGCCCACGGTTCTATCCATGTCAGTCATCCCGCGTGGAAAGGAGCCCACCCATGTCCATCAACACCTGCGCCCTCTCCGGCAACCTCGCCGCAAACGCCGAGCTCCGAGCCACCAAGTCGGGCACCCCGGTGCTCAGCGCCACCGTCGCCGTCAACGAGCGCGCCCGTCAGGAGGACGGCTCTTTCGCCGATCGCCCGAACTACATCGACCTCGTGCTCTTCGGACGCCGCGCGAACGCCCTCGCCCAGTACCTCATGAAGGGCACCTACGTCACGGTGCAGGGACACCTCCGTCAGTCCTCCTACGAGGGTCGCAACGGCATCCGCCACTCCAAGGTCGAGGTCATCGCCGACGAGCTCGACTGGCGCACCAGCACGGCCGAGCAGACGGCGTAACCGCAGCTCAACGTCCCGTCCGACCATCGCACCCGCGAGCCACACCCGGCTCGCGGGCTTTCTTTTTCCGCAGACAGGCCCCGCACGTGCGCGCGGGGCCACGGGTGAACCCACGACCCGTGTCCCCACGCGAAAGGAGTCCTCATGCCCGCCATCGTGACCTCGATCCAGATCGACGTGCCCGATACGCCGACCCTCACGCCCGTGCTCGACCGCTACGTCATGGGCAACCGACCTGCTGTGATGCTCTACGGCCTCGCCGAGGAGGAGCTGTGGGACGACCTCACGGTCAACCTCGACGACGCCCTGCCCCAAGGCTGCGCGTTCGTGCCCTACGAGCAGCGCGTCTACCTCGACGTCCTCGTTGAGCAGGGTTACGCGAGCATCATCGGCGACACCTCCTACGGCAACTTCGGTCAGCGTGCGTACATCGTGCAGCTCGCCCCCGAGCTCATCGCGAAGGAGGCTTAACCATGTCCGCAACCGTCACCGCCAACACGTACGTGCAGATCAAAGAGCGTTTCCAGCACGAGTTCTCGGAGCTCGACACCATCTGGGCGTTCTCGACCAAGCAGCTCGAGGAGGGCATGCAGCGCCTCGGCTGCACGCCCGACGACCTCGTGCGCTTCGCCCCGGGCGGCTACATGCGCCGATCCGACGTGGGCGAGCTGAAAGACCTGCTCAAACGTCAGACGCAGGAGCTCACCGAGCGCATGTCGACCTACGACTTCGCGTTCGCGGCGTTCCTGTACGAGATGGGCAACCACGAGTACCACATCAACGGTCAGGCCGACTGGGACGTGGTCTCGTGCTTCGGCACCGTCGAGTACGACGACGAGAAGGGCGGGCTGTCCTACCTGCGCGACCTCGGCTATCCGCAGGTGACCCTGCGCGCCTACGAGGACGCCCGCCGCGAGCACTTCCGCCAATGTGACGAGAACGGATGGTGGTGAGCATGCCTGCGATAGGAACCGACGTGATGCAGCAGATCCTCGCCGTGACGGACGAGCTGCGCTCCTGCGTGCGCGACCAGTTCGAGCCCTACGAGGGCGTCTACCGAATCAACGACTTCGGCGAGTACATCGCGGAAGAGGACTGGCTGAACACCTGGGCTGCGTACCCGCTCTGGTGGATGCACGCGTGGATGCTCGCGGACAACGGTCAGCACACGTCCGCGCAGGTGAGCGCCATGTCCGTCGAGGAGATCGAGGCCGCGTACGCCGACCCGGGGTTCGAGCCGGAGTACGCGTTTTACACGGAGGCCGATGAGGAAGGATTACCGTAATGTGTGACGAAACTACCAGCTCAGACATCCGCACGCTAGATTTCAGCGGCTATGACCTCAGCTCGCAGCGATCCGAGCACGGCGTGCAGATCATGAACCGCGCCTACCGCATCGCGAAGCGCCGCTATGACCGGCACGGCGACCGCGACGACCTGCGGCTCGCCCTGCTCATGCGGTACTGGAGCGATGCCTACATCAACATTGAGGATTACGCAGCCTCATGGAACGCGACGTGCATCGACGCCGACCTCGGCATCAGCCTGCCGACATGGACGAAGGCGAGTATCGACCTGCGCGCCCTGTACGTGGCCCACGAGCTCTGCGAATGCGTTGAGCGGATGATGCAGGCGCTTGAGAACGCCGAGGCGGGCGTGCACGACCGCATGCCGTGCGCGTGGGAGATCTGCACGTTATAACCGACAAAACCCCTGCTCAGCGTGAAGCTGAGCAGGGGTTATTCTTTTGCACTCGCTAAGCACCAGTCTTTTCCGCTTCCTCAATGACGCGTCGCATAAAGACTCGAGGAATGCTCGATGCGTTACAGACATTCACCAACCCTTGGTCGATGCCAATGCCATCAGACCCCGCCGATATGCGAGCGCTCATCACCGATCTGCCTGAGTTCGACTTGTACCTGAAAATCAGATGTCCAAACTTGTCAAACGCAGCGGAAACACCGTGGTAGACCCCTTGGGCGATCTCGTTAAGCTGAGACTCGGAAAGGCCCATGAGCGTTCGCTCGATGGGCTTCTCTGCCGGTGTAGTCGCAGCGGCAGCGAGTGTAACCGCAGTAGCTGCAGCCGTCTTTTTCGCCCCACTACCCGTGAGCATCTTTCGCGCTCCGTTGGCAATGCCCTCTCTCATGCTCGAAGGCATCGCGATGCCGATGGTGGCGACAGCGATGCCTCCCGCTGCCGCTCCGATGGGCACTGCATGCCTCTTGGTGAATGTCCATACTCGCGCGAGCCTGCTCGGGGTCTGCTCCTCGACCTCGTCGCGCTTCTTGTCCTTCATAACGACCTCCCGTCGTCGAAACAAAAAACACCCGCTCAGAAATTATCTAAGCGGGTGCTACTCTTGCTGGCATTGCGCCCTGTTACGCTCGATATATACGCGTATAGCGTGCTATTTCTTGAAGATCCCTCGCCGCCTTGAGCTCACGGCATCAACCCGTCGAGCAGTCGCCTCCTCGTCGACGGCGTAACTGCCGTCGCGCTCAACGAGAACGACTCCGTCTCGAATCCGGCCGACTATCCGGTCAAGAGGCACGTCCCTGAACTTGCCTTTTGCCATTTCGACAACGGCGACGTCACCCTCAACGCGATCGACAACCACGTCGCTCACGCCTTACGGGTTGCAGACGCCGCATGGGCCGAGCCCCATCGCCTCGGCTTCGGAGCGCGTGACGGTTGAGGTGTTCTTCGAGCGGCTGAGCGTGCGGCAGCCGGGACGGTGGTACTTCGAGCCGCTCTGCGTGATGACGACCATGTCCTCCTGCGGCTCGGCCTGCTGCTGTTGCTGCTGGGCTTGAGCCTCAGCTTCCGCCTCGGCCTGCGCTTGAGCTTCGGCCTCGGCCTGAGCCTGCGCCTCTGCCTCCTGCTGGGCCCTCTCCTCGGCGCTTGCGCCCGCGACGATGGTGCCGTTCTTCTCGGTCTCGACGCTCACCTGTTCGCCGTCAGAAGTTGCCGTGACGTTGCCGTTCGCTGCGGTCGAGTACGCCGTCGCACCGGCCGCCGAGACGGCGTCGAGAGCGCTCTGGTCGGGGTGCCCGTAGGAGTTGCCCTCGGCGTAGCTCATGACGACGAACTCGGGTGTCGTCTCGGTCATGACCTCGGCGTTCGTGCCGGTCTCAGAGCCGTGGTGCGCCGCCTTGAGCACGTCCACGTGACCGGGGTTCGCGTCGACGATCTCCTGCGCTGACGCGTCGCCGGTGAACAGGAGGGCCGTGTCGCCGTAGGTGACCTTGACGATGGCCGAGTAGTCGTTCATGTCCTCGGAGTCGACGTCATCGGAGGGTGCGAGCACGTCAACCGTATAGCCGGCGTCCTCGCCGACAATTTCCTCGCCTGCCACTGCCTCCTCGACGGAGCAGCCCTCGGCGTCAACGGCGTCCAGGAACCCCTCGTAGGTCTCGGTGGTATCGGGCGCGTCGGGCATCCAGACCTCGTCCACGTCGTAGGTGTCGAGCACGGCCTCCATGCCGCCGATGTGATCGGCGTGCGGGTGCGTGGCGACGAGGTAGTCGATCTCGTCGACGCCGGCCGCCTCGAGCGCGTCGAGGACGTTCTGCGAGGCCGAGGCCTCGCCCGCGTCGACGAGCATGACCTTGCCGTCGGGCAGCTCCACGAGCGTGGAGTCACCCTGCCCGACGTCGATGAAGGTCGCGGTCATGTCGCCGAGCTCGGGCTCGGCAGGCGCCTCGATCTCGGGCTCCTGCTCCGCCTGCTGCTCCTGCGCCACGGGCTCGGGCGCGGGCTCGGACTGCTCGACCGGCTGGAAGCCCACCGAGAGGTAGGCGCAGATGAACAGCGCGGCCAGTCCGCAGATCGCGTAGTCCGCGACGCCGCGCTTCAGCTTCATGTCGCTCACAGGAACGCCCTCCCTCCGTAGACGTACTGCTCCTCGAACTGCTCGTCGGTCTTGAGCGCGTAGATCGCGCCCTCGACGCACGAGAAGGCCCCGACGAGCGCGATCGGCAGCTGGATGCCGATGACGCCCGACAGGAACGCCGCTACGACCAGCGCGATGATGTGGATCACGCCGGCCTTCTTGTTGCCGATATAGAACTTGTGCACGCCGAACATGCCGACGACGACGATGGCGAGCAGCGCCGCCACGCGCCGGCTCCGGTGCTTTACCTCTTTCACCATCTTTCCCTCCCAGTTTTTTGCAAAAAAGCAGCGCAGCGGTTCGTTTCATCCCGCTGCGCTTTAATTTTAATACGTTGGTGGGGTTGAGTGAATTAGCCGGGAGCTAGGGCGGCTCGTGCCGTCGGCTCAGATGCCGAGGATCTGCCGCTTCTTCGCGTCGAACTCCTCCTGTGTGAGCACGCCCATGTCGAAGAGCTCCTTGAGCTTCTTGAGCGCGTCTACCTGCTCGGATGTCAGCTTGCCGGACTCGCCGTTTGTCTGCACCGCGTCGCCTTCGGAGCTGAATCCCAGCCCATTCAGGATGCCCTCGGCGGCACCTCGCACGCCGCGCGCAACGCCGTCGATGACCCCGCCTCCGACCTCGACGACCGCGTCTAAAGCATCGCCGACGAACGGAATGCCCTCGGCCTCAGTGTCGGCACCCTCTCCCTCCTCGACAACGGGATGCCCGCCGCAGCTCGCGATCTGCTTGTCGATTGCCTTCTTCCACGACTTGAGCTCACGTTTCCCGCCGGACTGGAGGGCGAAGTCGTCCTGCCCGCCGGGGTAGTAGACCTCGAGCTGGTCGCTTCCGTTCTGCGCCTCGCCGACGATGACCTGCGTGATCTCGGTGAGCTCGAAACGCTTGTAACCCTTGAAATTTCCGAGCAACCCTCGGTCGACGTAAACGAGCGCCTGATTGGTAAGCACCAGCTCGCCCGTGAACGCGCTCCAAAAACCGCAGCGAACGCGCGTGACCTTGCGCAGTATCTGCTCGCCCGGCTGCAAATCGAAGGTCTTTTCAGCCATAAACTGTGCACCCCGTAGCTTGAACGATGAGTCCTGATTCAACTCCTTCGATTATATGTGAGAACGGATGTGCAGGGCCTTAATCTTCCAAGCCCTCGGGCTCCGAAAGCCTCTACAACCCTAATGCCACCCTCGAAGCATTGCCCATGTTATTCCGTCAGACAAGCATCAAATAAGCTCGTAAGGCACACAACAGCTAAGCATCGACAAAAATCGCTGCTAACTTTGGACGTCCTCGTTCTACCAACTCAGAACGCTCTCTTCGTTTAACCCGAGAATCTAGGAAATCCTCTTCAGCACCTCCGGCTCCAACAAAAGAAAATTTATCCTCTCGTCATCCGGATACATTTTCAAGAACCGACTGAACAATTCAGTCGATGTATAAGCTCGTGAATACTCGTGCAATTCATGGCACACTTGGATTGCCAAGTATAAATCTGACAGTATTTTATCTGAGCAGTTTGATCGGTAGGCAGCATCGAAAGCGTTTAGAGCATAATGATAAGGGGCGATTTCCAGCTCCTTCACGCTGGATAGCTTTGCTTTCTCCCACGCGCTATTGAGGCCAGCGTCCCCAATTCTCTCGTACGGCTTAACGAGGCCAGAACCAATCAGGACGTCCATCGCCAACTGTTTCGTCCCTTTATGAATCAGTTTCACTCGATCGATATGTCTGTCATCATAAGACAGGGCGAAAGCGGCTTCATTTTGCAACAATTCAATGTGAGCCATTAGCATGAAGCAAGCGTCTTTCAAATTCATCTTTGATATCCCCTCTCGCCAAAGTAACGATTAACCATTCATTCGAAGTGCACGCTAGTTTGCAAGTATGCATACCCAACAGATGCTCATGCACGAATTAATCGCAGTAAGGCGTGTTTTCGTAACCGTGTTTTTGACAGGCGAGAACAAATTTGTCGAGACAAATCCTAGCTCCAGAGCGCAGACATTCGATTCCGCCAAATCGCTCTACAAGCCTAGGGCTTATTGCGTAATATGCACGGATAAATGCCCTGCCCCAACGCCTGTTGGCGAGGAATTGATCGCGAAACCGTCGAAGCGTCCAGACTTCAGGACAATCATATGACCCATATGCGCAGGTGGCGATGTAGCAACCTCCGCCAGCTGACGCAGATGCATTGGATGCTGAACTGCTCGCCGTAGACGATTTTGAAACCTTGTTTTCTTTCGAGTCGGAAAACGAGGCAATACGTCGACGAACTTCAGGACTCCCAAGACGCCTCATGGGTGCCTCATCGTTCGGATATGCCTCTACTAAACGTTTGATAAGCTCTTCCTGCGTGAAGTGAGAATAGCTAAACAGCTCCATGCATGCGAGACATACGGTATAAAGCAGTTCAAGTACATTATTTGAATAACTTGCCCCGTATGCCTTATCAAACGCATTAATTGCGTAATGGAATGGCGCAATTTCTAACTCATTGATGGTACATTTCCCTGCCTTTTCCATTGCGGCGTTGAGGCCAGCTTCACCAATGTTTGCCGTTGGGGCAACAAGATTACTTTCGATTAAGGCGCTGAAGGTTAATGCAATGATGGACTCATGAATTTCCTTCACTCGCGCTTTGTTCTCCTCTTCATAGGTAATGAGAAATATCCCTTCGTTATCAAATAAGGCAATGTGGGCGACAATCATGAAACATATTTCTTTTAGATTCATCTCGACACACTCCCTTTCGATGAGAGTTGCTCATCATATCAGCTGCCCAAGCAGTCCAATTAACGTGATGAATTAATACCACTCCCGATACTTATTATCGTCATCTTTTAACTCAAACGAATACGCTTACGTTTTATTGTTAAGCCCGTTCCCAGCTCAATAAAAGCCCGCGCGCCCCCGATACTAACACCGGTAAGCACGCGGGCTCTATCGCGCCGTCAGCGGGCTTGAGCGCCCTCAGGCGCTAGGAATCGCCAAGCTGCCTCTCGTCATGTCGCGGGGTCTCGGACGAATATGCCGTAGGCGTGCACGTGACGCTCTGCGAGCGCTGCTCGCGATCATACTCGACGAGCTTCTGCTCGAAGCGTTCGAGGAAACTCTCACGAACGTTGGCACGGTCGTGGTTCGCGAGCTCGTAGAGCACACTGCCTGCCTCGCGGAGCACGTTCGCGCGGCGCGACCACGCATCGCCCACATCGCGCGAGCGCTGCGCGCAAAACTGCCCCGCGACGTCGAGCATGCGGCTAAGCACCTTAAACGGCCCGTCGCCCCAGCGCCGACTCGCGCTGCGCACCACCTCGTCCGCCTCGGCGTTGGCCCGCTCCCGGGCGCTCTCCGCGTCGCGCTCGGCTGTCGCGCGGATGCTCGAGGCATCGCGCTCGGCCGCAGACGTGATGCGCTGGGCGTCAGTGATTGCCGTCGTGTGCACGCTCGCCGCATCCCGGTTGGCGCGGTCGAGCTTTGCGTTCGCCTCGGCGAGGTCGGCGTTTCGCGCCTCGATAGCGCGGTTAGTCGCCTCGAGCTCCGTCTTCGCGAGCTTCAGCTCGCGCCGCTTCTCGGCGAGCTCGCTGTCGATGTTTGCGCTGCGCTCGTTGAGCTGTTCCTCGCGTGCAGCGAGCGTATGCTCGCGCTCCTCGAGCTTCTGCTCGCGCTCGCGCAGCGGCGGGTGCGGTACGGCCGGGTCGTACCGCAGCCGGTTCGCGATGGCGAGCTTGCCCGAAACCTCGTCGCCTATGTAGTCATCGACCGCATCGCTGCGCTCAGCCTCGTCGAGCTCATCCATGGCACGGCCGTCCTCGGTGACGTAGTCCTCGGGAACCGTCACCAGCCAAACACCGTTCTCGTTCACGTAGCAGGTGTCCGCGCCGTACTCGGCGACCAGACCCTCCTCGAGCTCGGCCGCGCGGTCGTAGATCGCGTCCACGTCGGGCTCGCCATCAGGCGGCCAAAGCTCGTCGCTGATGAGGTAGGTCGCATCCTCCTCGTCCTCGTAGATGTAGCGCCATAGCTCGCGCAGCTCCTCGGACATCGCCTTGGGCGGGATAAGTGTCGCGCCAACAGGCGGTTCATAGCCGTTCTCAGCGACCTCGACGTAGGCATCGGCGCGCGCCGCCCTCTCGCGGCTCTCGTTCGCCATCAGCGTGCAGCGGAGCGAGTAGTCCGAGGCGGCATCCCTCTTCGCTATCGCCATGTCGCGGCGGTACTCAGCATCCCTCACTTCCTCCTCGACGCGCTCGAGCTCGCGGAACACGTCGGACAGCTCCTTCTGCGCCTCGCGCCTGCACTCGACCGCCTCGAGGTAGCGCCGCTCCTCCTTGAAGGTCGCGACCGAGTAGTGCATCTCGTGGTTGTTCATATACTCTCGACGCACGTCGTGCTTGCCGAGAATAGGCACCATCACGTCCGTGCGGACGTGCTCGTAGAGCTTGGGCATAGCGTCCCTGCCCTCGTAGCCAGCCTCCTCGAGCGCCTTCGCGAGCCCGATGCGCTTCTCGAGGCCGCGCTTGTAGTTCTCGGCGATGGGGCAGAACGTCACGTGCAGGTGCGGCGTGCCCGCCGGTTCGTCATCATGAAGGACGACCATAAGGAGCTTGAAGCCCTTTGGCAGCGGACTGACGCCGTACTTGTTGGCGCGGTTTTTGATCAGCGCCTCACCGACCTCGAGCAGTATCTGCCGCGCGAGGTCGTGAGCCTCGCCTTTCGCGCCCGTCGCAAGGCGCGACAGAACGTACTCCGACGCGGCATCCTCGTCCTCGGCCTTGAGCGCGAGCCAGCGCTGCTCGCTGAAATGGGCCGCGTCGTAATCGGCGGCAGCATGGCCGCCGGTCTCCTCGTCCTCGTCGAGCAGGCGGTCGTACTCGACCTGGTCGAACGGGTCAACACACACGCCGCACGTCTCGCGCCGCCCGATGCCGATGACCAGCTCGTAGACGGGCTGCTGCTGCTTCGACTTCGACACCTCGCCGTAGTAATCGAACGACTTGTGCCGGTCGGGGCGCTTCTGCTTCTTGTTGTACTTGAGAATCGCGTCACGGAACTCCGCGTTGACGGCGTCGGCAAAATCGCCGACGTCTAGGAGCATCACGTTCCGATCGCGCAGGGAGCGCTCGGCGTTCGGCGGCGTGTACTCGCGCCGGTCGTGGCACTCGGCGACATCGCCGCCGGACACGTGGACGCTCGTCTCGATTATGGGCTGGGCCATTTTCTATCCTCGCTCTCGCTTGACGCATGCGGCGCGAACAGCGCACCGCGAACATCCCGGGCGCGCAGCGCCCTCACCGAGTACCGCCGCTTCCTGCGGCGGTACTCGCCCAAAGGCGGTTTCGGCGGAGCCAAAACCCCTTTGGGGCCATCCGGCGGGCCTCGTGGGGCGCAGAGCGCGCCCCCTCGGCATTACCGTCGCTAACGCGACGGCCACGGAGCCAGAGCCTCGCCCGCACGAAGACGGGCGTGCGGCTCTGCCCCGCGTGGCGACGCTTCCCGGCTAGGATGCCGGGGTCGCGCCGGGACGGCCGGCTGCGAAGCCGCGCCCGTTCGCGTC
>OLPF01002622.1_pt1 | contig 11275 bp, 9 predicted proteins | sample 1673121 | NCBI WGS metagenome assembly OLPF01 (sample SAMEA3136756, study PRJEB25190) | human gut metagenome | reverse complement strand
CTGCGGGATACGGTGGCCCTGGCCGGGAGAGAAAAGCTGAAAATCACAGAGATGCGTATTCCATCCAAAGGGGAGATTGTTCGGACAGATACCGCCCATAAGGGCGAAATTGTCATCCTTCCCAGCGACAGCTTGAGATTAAACGATATATTGGGGGACAAAACCCAACTTCCTCGTGAAATGTGGAGTGATGTTCCCTTCCCTATGCTGCGGACGACGATTACGCCAAAAACGGCAGAGCAAAGAGACCGGTTGCTGGACGCTCTTACGCAAATTGCGGATACTGACCCGCTTTTGCACTACGAGGTGGATTCCACCACCCATGAGATCATTCTTTCTTTTTTGGGTCGGATGCAGTTGGAGGTTGTTTCCGCTTTGCTGACGGAAAAATACAAGATTGAAACAGCAGTGAAGGAACCCACCGTCATTTATTTAGAGCGGCCGCTCAAAGTGGCCAGTCACACCATCCATATCGAGGTGCCGCCTAACCCGTTTTGGGCATCTATCGGACTGTCTGTTACACCGCTCCCGCTTGGCTCCGGTGTAAAATACGAGAGCCGGGTTTCCCTGGGATACCTGAACCAGAGTTTTCAAAACGCTGTCATGGATGGTATCCGTTACGGTTTGGGGCAAGGCTTGTGTGGCTGGAACGTAACGGACTGTAAGATTTGCTTTGAATACGGACTTTACTATAGCCCGGTCAGTACGCCGGCGGACTTCCGCTCATTGGCCCCGATTGTATTGGAACAGGCATTGAAGAAATCTGGGACGCAGTTGCTGGAACCTTATCTCTCCTTCACCCTCTATGCGCCCCAGGAATACCTTTCCAGGGCTTATCATGATGCACCGAAATACTGTGCCACCATCGAAACGGCCCAGGTAAAAAAGGATGAAGTTGTCTTTACTGGCGAGATTCCCGCCCGCTGTATACAGGCATACCGTACTGATCTGGCCTTTTACACCAACGGGCGGAGCGTATGCCTTACAGAGCTGAAAGGATATCAGGCCGCTGTCGGTCAGCCGGTCATCCAGCCCCGCCGTCCAAACAGCCGCCTGGACAAGGTGCGCCATATGTTCAGTAAGATCACTTGATACACCACAGCGAGGAAGGTTATTGCATTTCCCTGTCTTTCGTGGTAAAATGTAGTTGTAAACCACCAGAGAAAACAACAACCCTGCTACCCCCCGTTATCACCACCGATAACAATTTGATAACAGCCCATCGTATAGGGCTGGATAATATGGACACATCAAATAATCAAAAAAATGAGGTATCAAATTTATGAAGCAAAATCCGTTAAATATGATGCCCAACAACGAGTGGGAATAATCCGAAACGGTCAAAATAGTCAGTTATTGTTTGATTTTTGAGTGCATCAAAAGCCAAATGATACGGATTTGATACTTTCGGTCTTATTCTTCAAAATTTGAGGAAGACATGAAAATGCCCTCCGAAACGGCAAAGTTTCGGAGGGTTTTTCATGTCTTTATTCTTTTCTCCACGCTTTTTTCGGTTTGAACTTCCCGCAATCGTCGGCGGTAGAAGGCCAGTTCAGCTTCCATTCCTGATATTCCTCGCGGGTGATCTCCCTGCGCCGGAGCTGCTGCTTACGGAGCATCCACTCAGCCATAAAGCTGTCAAGGATGTTGTAATCAAAGCAGACCGCCACGCGCTTATGCGGCAGGTCGGCATCCGTGTTATCGACGGTTTCGACAAGGTGCATCCATGGGTACTGGTCGTCCAGCTCAAAGAGCGCGTGAAGAATCCCTTCCGCGTCGTTCATCGTCGGGTCTTCCAGATATGCCACGCTCACATCCAGCGCCGCGGCGATTTTCCGCATCAGTTCTTCTTTCGGTTTGCGGGAATTGTTTTCATACTGAGCAATGCGGACGTCTGCGCTCTTTTCATCGAAGCCGACCGCCATGCCCAGCTCCTTCATCGTCATCCCGCGGAAATTCCGCACCCGTTTGATTCTATCCCCCACTGCCATAGCGGTGTTCCTCCCTGATTCATCTCGTTCCCGCTCAGTATACCACACGAAAAAATCCCGCTCAAGGGATACTAAATAAAAAAAGTTAGAAATTTTTCTTCAAAAGGGCTTGCTAAGTATATTTGTTTAGTGTATGATAAAAGCGTCGATACTAAGCAAAAATATATAGTATCCGGAAAGTGAGGAACACACAATGAAAACCAACAACTCTATTCTCGTCACCGCGCCGGAAATCGCCAAAGACCTCGGCATTTCCACCACCAGTGCCTACAAGCTCATCCACAAATGGAACGCCGAGCTTGAAGCGAAGAACTACACGACCATCTCCGGGAAGGTCAGCCGCAGATACTACTATGAACGGATCTACGGCATGAACGCCCCGGCAGACAATGGGGAGGCGATGTAATGCCCGCTTACAAGGACACCAATGGAACCTACTACGTTTCTTTCTACTACGAAGATTTTCGCGGCGTAAAGAAACGGAAAATGAAACGCGGTTTTGCCCGTCGGCGCGACGCGCTGGACTGGGAACGCCGCTTTCTGCTGCAAAGCACCGCCGACCTGAGCATGAAGTTTTCGGACTTCGTTGAAATCTACCGCAACGACAAACAAATGCGCATCCGGGAAAGCACATGGGAATCCAAGAACAACATGATTGACCTGAAGATTCTGCCGTATTTCAAGGATCGCCCGATCAACGCCATCGAGCCGAAGGACATCATCGCATGGCAGAACGAAATCATGAACCTGAAAAAGCCGAACGGTGAGCCGTACTCGACCACTTATCTCAAATCCATCCACAGCCAGCTCAGCGCGATTTTCAACCACGCGGTTCGCTATTACCGCCTGCAAAAGAATCCCGCCGAGATCGTCGGCAACATGGGCAAGGATTCTCACAAGGAGATGCTGTTCTGGACAAAGGACGAATATTTGAAATTCGCCAAAGTGATGATGGACAAGCCAACTTCCTACTATGCCTTCGAGGTGCTGTACTGGTGCGGCATCCGGCTGGGCGAGTTGCTGGCACTGACCGCTTCGGATTTCAACTTCGAGCGGCAAACGATGACCATCAGCAAATCCCTTCAAAACATCAAGGGCAATATCATCATCACGCCACCCAAAACGCCCAAGAGCAACCGAACGATCAAAATCCCGCAGTTTCTCGTGGATGAGATGCAGGACTACATCAAGTCGCTGTATGGGTTGGAACCCGACGACCGCATCTTCCCCATCTCCAAGGCATATCTGCACCATGAGATGAACAGGGGCGCGAAAGCCGCAGGCGTTAAACGCATCCGGATTCACGATCTCAGACACAGCCACGTTTCCCTGCTGATTGAAATGGGATTTTCCGCCGTCGCCATCGCCGAGCGCGTCGGGCACGAAAGCATTGACATCACCTATCGTTACGCCCATCTTTTTCCCACCAAGCAGACCGAAATGGCGAACCGGCTCAACAGCGAATGGACAAAGGAGGAAGATAAACCGTGTCCCGAAAAGTGATGGACTGCTGCAACCGCTGGCGAAGCAGAACCGTTTCCTTCCGCATGTCGCCGGAAGAAGACGCGCTGCTCGACAGCATGGTGCGGCTCTCCGGCATGACCAAGCAGGACTACATCATCGCAAGGCTGCTGAAATTTGAAATCACCGTTCAAGGCAATCCGAAGGTGTACAAAGCCATGAAACAGGAACTCGCGTTCCTCTGCGCCCGCCTGTCTGAATCCGGTTTCCTGCCGGATTCGGATTGGGCGGCGAGGCTGGATCACCTGCTTCTGCTCCTTGACGGTATGAAGGAGGTTTGAATCATGCCCGACCAGAGAAATATGCTCGACCAAACAAAAATGACCGCCCCGATTCCGGCTGTTGGCGCAGCCGGGGAGCAGTCACAAAACAAAAAATCCAATGACATTATACCAAAGGACGGGAAAAATAACAACTCCCTGCACACGCTTTCCATGACAGAACTCTACGACACGACCTATCCCCCGAAAGCCGCCATCATCGACGGTCTGCTCTACGCCGGAGCTTACCTGTTCGTCGGCGCGCCGAAGATCGGCAAATCCTTCTTCATGGCGCAGCTCAGCTATCATGTCGCGACGGGAACTTCCTTGTGGCAATACGACGTGCATCCGGGCGAGGTGCTGTATCTCGCCCTTGAGGATGACTACGCCCGCATCCAGAAACGCCTGTACAAGATGTTCGGTTCAGAGGATACGCCGAACCTGCACTTTGCAACGCAGTCCATGACGCTTAGCGGCGGACTGCTCGACCAGCTTGAAGCGTTTCTTGCTCATCATCCCGAAACCAGACTGATGATCGTGGACACCTTGCAGAAGATTCGGGAAATCGGAAGCGACAAATACAATTACGCCAACGATTATGAGATTGTCGGTCGGCTCAAGGCGTTCAGCGACAAACACGACCTTTGTCTGCTCATCGTCCACCATACGCGCAAAATGGAATCTGAGGACAGCTTCGACATGATCTCCGGAACGAACGGTCTATTGGGCGCGGCAGACGGCGCGTTCATCCTGCAAAAGAAGAAGCGCACCGACACCAACGCCGCATTGAGTGTCGTCGGACGCGACCAGCAGGATCAGGAGCTGCTGCTCCAATTCGATCACGAAAAATGCGTCTGGAAGCTCATCAAAGCGGAAACCGAGGTCTGGCGAACGCCGTCAGACCCCGTTCTCCTCTCCGTTTCCAAGCTGGTCACGCCGCTTTCTCCCGAATGGCGCGGCACACCTTCCGAACTCCATGCCCAGCTTGCGGACGTGCCGCTGCTCACCCATGTGCTGACCCGGCATCTGAACGCCAACGCCGATCTTTTGTACAACGATTATGGAATTTTGTACGAAAACCGTCGAACCTGCAATGGTCGAATCGTTACACTGAAACTCAAATTGTGATGCGCATGTCGCTATATGTCGCTCATGTCGCTTTTTTACACATTGGCTCATTGTCAAAAATAGCGACATAAGCGACATGAGCGACATGGAAGGGGGCTATCCATGAAAAACGTCCAGATTTCGCAGGATCTGTTCTGCGACTTAATCCTCTATCATCTCTATAACAATCCATCCGCGGAGGAAGCCATTCGGCGGGAACTTTCCCGAAAGCTCGACGCGATGTTTCAGCACGAATGCTTCACTCGGTACAAAACCGCCGCAACCGAAGCCGAACGCGAGCATGCGCGGCAGCGTTACCTCGAAAGCATCGGGATGCCTGCCGACTTCCGTTGGTGAATCTGTTCGTTCTCTGCCGCTGACAGGAGCGTGACACGCTCCTGTTCCTGTCGTGAGGGCGGTACACCATCGGGAGCGCGCCCAGCCCGCGTCGTAACCCCCGTTCCCCCTCGGAGAGCGCAAGGGCGCTTTTGATGCGAAGTGTCAAAAGTGCTTTTGCGTTACTCTTGACAAGAGTAACAGAACCCCGGCAACCCAACCCCGCACAAGAAAGGAGGCTCCGTGAAAAGAACCATCTCCGCCATGCGCGGCAAAGGCTCGCTTTCTCACAACCGCAGGGACTTCATCGCTGAGAACGTCGATTCCAGCCGAACGCCGCTCAACGTCGAATACCACAACGAAGATATCCGAGCCGTCTATCGCGAACTGTTTGACGACGCGCTGGCTCGCTACAACAAGAAGCAAACCCGCAAGGATCGCGTGATTGACGATTACTACGAGAAAATCCGCACGGGCAAGCAGGAAAAGCTGTTTGAAGAACTCATCATCCAGATCGGCAACAAAGACGACATGAACGCTTCATCCGAGAACGGACAGCTCGCCAAGCAGATTCTCGACGAGTACATGCAATCGTTCCAGCAGCGCAACCCGACGCTGCGCGTTTTCTCCGCGCATCTGCACATGGATGAAGCCACGCCGCATCTTCATATTGATTTCATTCCGTTCACAACCGGCAGCAAGCGCGGACTCGAAACCCGCGTGTCGCTCAAAAAGGCACTGGAAGCGATCGGCTTTGCGGGCGGCACGAAAAGTCACACTGAGCTGAATCAATGGATTGAAGCTGAAAAGCAGGTGCTTGCCTCCATCATGGCACGGCATGATATCGAATGGGAGCAGAAAGGAACGCACGAGGAACATCTCTCCGTTCTGGATTATAAGAAGCAGGAGCGCTCCAAAGAAGTCGCCGCGCTCGAAACCCAAATCGACGCATTGCAGGAACGAACAGCAACTGCCGAAACCATGCTTTCCGAAAAGCAGGAACAGCTCGACGATATCGCGCCGATTCTCAAAAATACCGAGAAATTTGTCCGGAAATACGACGATCCCGAACGGCTGCTCCCGGAAGCCGGGATGCTGGAATCCGGCAAAACGTTTCGGGAGAAAAAGGTGCTTCCGATTCTGGGAAAGCTCCTGAAATACGCCCATTCGCTCTTTCGGGAAAATGCCGAGTTGAAAGTTAAGGTGCAAAAGCTCGAAAAAGAAAATACCGCTTTCAAATCGGCAAACTGGAACCATACCAACGAAATAGTCAAACTGAAAATGGAGAATCGGGAGTTGCACAAAGCAAAGGACAAGCTGGATGCGCTGGTCGGCAGAATCGGGAACGATGTTCTGCAAAAGCTGCTGAAAGAATCCCCGAAAGAACACCCGAAACACAAGGAGGAATCGCTATGAGAAGAATTATATCCTGCCAGTTCAACATTGACACCGCCTGCGTGGATGTCGAGTATGAAGATGGTTTCGTGCTTTCCATCTATACACCTGCCGTCGAAGACGCGGTCGCGCATACCATGCAGCAGCGTTCCGAGCTGGATTGGCTCATCTACAATGACCCGCTGGCGTATGTCGGACTGGTTATGAGCGGAAAAAGCGAGGAATATCTGAAAGCGGTTACGCGGTAATTGAATAGAAGGAAATCTGTTCCCGTCGGGTGGTCGATGGGGACGGATTTTCTTTTTGCATCCTGTGTACTCTATACTCTGAAAAATCTTGAACGTTCGCGCCATTCGTGGTAGAGTAGGAATCAGAAAAGCAAGGACAGGGAGGCGGCAATATGGAACTTATTTTGAAGCAGTATGACATTCCGCTTCTGCGTTTTTCCGCGACCAACGATTCCAGCACGCCCGAAATCGAAGTGCATTGGATCAACGAAGATCAAAGGCATCTTCTGCCACTGGATATGGAGCTGTCGCCGGAAGGGATCAGCCGCTGGATGCGCCGCCGCACCATTCCCCGCAACCGCGCCTACGTCAACCGGCTTCTGGCAAAATGCGGATTGAACGCCAACCGCCCGATGGGGATTCTCTCGCTCTGCAAAGGGCTCTCCGTGGATGACAGCTATTGGGTCGTCGAAGAAGGCTTTGAAGGCACCTTTGAAAAGTACAATCTCTTTGAAAACCGCTTCAGCGAAGTGCTGGCGCTCATCGCCTTCACCGGCTACGGAAGCAGCAACCGCTCGTCGCTGGCTTCCAGCCCGGAATTTACGACAAACGGTATGCTGCCCAAGTGCTGGCGCAGAATCAGCGGAAAAGTCACGCTGTACAAGGGCGGGACAGACGGCGGCTACAACACGGGCGCAGAGCCGTATTGCGAATACTACGCCGCGCAGGTCGCCGCCGCCATGGGGATTGACGCAATTCCATACGGTCTGTCGCAATGGAAAGGGCGGCTTTGCTCCACCTGCGAGCTGTTTACCGACATCGACCACGCCTATATGCCCATCGGCAATCTGGTGCAAAGAGGCGGTTTCGATGCGGTTGCCACCTATTATGGAAATCTGGGCGAACCGTTCCAAAAGGCTTTCCGCGATATGCTGGTCTTTGACGCGGTGATCTGCAACACAGACAGACACTACGGCAACTTCGGCTTTATGATCGACAACAAAACCAACACCATCGCCGCGCCCGCTCCGCTCTTTGACCACGGAAATTCCCTGTTCAATCAAGCCGGACCGGAGGATTATGAAAGCGCAGAAGCATTTCAGCAATACATTGACACACTCGTTCCGTGCGTATACGACGACTTTTTCGCTACTGCCAAACGCTTTATGACCGACGAAAACCGGGAACAGCTCCGAAAGCTGCTGAATTTTTGGTTTAAGCGGCATGTGCGGTATAATCTGCCGCCCAAGAGACTCAAGCTCATGGAAGAACAGGTTCGGAAAAGAGCGATGAGGTTGCTGGAAAATAAAGAATAAGCTGGAAAAATTCATAAAGAATCCGTTTTCGTCGGCTAGTCGGCGGGGACGGATTCTTTAGCGCATTAACTTGCGAAGTACGGCATGTCATGCTAAAATGTTGAATAGCATTTAATGTATGTATCATCTGTCTTTCTTTATGTATCTTCCTATTCCAAAGCACCACCTTGTACACCCAAGCCGGGTGCACCATTCTATAATCGTTGATTTTTTCACAGAACCATGATAGAATAAAGGAATAAACTGGATGGGGTGATTGCATGGCCGTCAGCTATAAGCGTCTGCTGCACATGATGATTGAAAGGGATATTTCAAACGGACAACTCATGCGTGAAGCCCATATCTCTGCAAACATCATTACCAAACTCAAGTGCGGTCAGTACATTGCTTTGGATAAGGTCGAAAGCATCTGCAAGGCGATGAACTGCACCCCAAACGATATCCTTGAATTCATATCCGACGACGAAAGCGAGGCGAAACCACATGACGCCTGAACAGAGCGCCAGAGAAGTGATTGACAGAAAGCTGTTGCAATCCGGCTGGATCATTCAAGATGTCAAATCGCTCAATCCCATGGCCGCTATGGGCGTCGCTGTGCGCGAGTTTCCCACCTCCACGGGCGAGGTGGATTATGCGCTCTTCGTCGAAGGCGTGCCCGTCGGCGTTGTCGAGGCCAAGAAAAGCGAAGCCGGAGAAGATATCACCGCGGTGGAGAAGCAGTCCGCCAGGTATGCAAACAGCTCTTTCAAGTGGGTCAAATGCGAATACCGCATCCGCTTTGCTTACGAAGCCACCGATAAGCTGACCCGCTTCACGGATTATGCGGATATCAAGTACCGGTCCCGCAAAGTCTTTTCTTTTCACCGGCCGGAAACCCTCGCGGCGCTGCTCAAACAGCCGGATACCCTCCGCAACAACATGAAGCATTTTCCGCCCTTGGATACAACGGGGTTTCGCCAGTGTCAGATTACCGCCATTCAAAATCTGGACGCTTCCTTCGCCCACAACAAGCCCCGCGCGCTCATTCAAATGGCGACCGGCGCAGGCAAGACGTTCACTGCCATCACATCGGTCTATCGGCTTTTGAAGTATGGCAAGATGAACCGCGTCCTCTTCCTGGTGGATACCCGCAGCCTCGGCGAACAGGCAGAACGCGAATTTCTGGCCTACCGCCCCAATGATGATCCCCGGTCTTTTTCGCAAATCTACGGCGTTCACCGGCTGAAATCCGCCTATATTCCCGGGGGCGTTCAGGTATGCATCAGCACCATTCAGCGCATGTATTCCATCTTGAAGGGCGAAGAGCTTGACGCTTCCGCTGAGGAAACCTCCTTCTATGAATACGTCACGGCCGACACCAAGGCGCCCAAGGACGTCGTGTATAACGCCAAGTATCCGCCCGAGTTTTTCGACTGCATCATCGTGGACGAGTGCCACCGTTCCATTTACAACGTGTGGAGCCAGGTGCTGGAGTATTTTGATGCGTTCATCGTCGGCCTCACGGCGACACCCGACAATCGTACCTTCGCGTTTTTCAACGAGAATGTGGTCAGCGAATACCCGCGGGAACAGGCGATCATTGACTGTGTAAACGTCGGGGAGGATGTCTTCCTGATCGAAACCCAAATCGGCAAAAACGGCGCGTTGATCATGAAGCAGATGATCGAAACCCGCAGCCGCCTGTCCCGTGAAAAGCGCTGGAAACAGATGGACGAAGATGTGGACTATAAACCCCCGCAGCTGGATCGGGAAATCGTCAATCCCAGCCAGATCCGCGCGGTGATCCGCACATTCAAGGAAAACGTGTTCACCACGCTGTTCCCCCGCCGCAAAGAGGTGCCCAAAACGTTGATCTTCGCCAAGACGGACAGCCACGCGGACGACATCATCCAGATCATTCGGGATGAATTCAACGAGGGCAACACCTTCTGTCAGAAGATTACGTATTCCGCCGAAAACCCCGAAGGCATCCTCAGCGAATTCCGCAACGGCTACAATCCCCGCATCGCCGTTACTGTGGACATGATCGCCACCGGCACCGACGTCAAGCCCATCGAGTGCCTGATCTTCATGCGCGACGTGCGCAGCAAAAACTATTTTGAACAGATGAAGGGCCGCGGTACGCGCACCCTCAGCAAGGACGACTTGCAGAAGGTATCCCCCTCCGCCACCGAAAACAAAGATCATTTTGTCATCGTGGACGCGGTGGGCGTCACCAAGTCCAAGAAGTCCAGCACACGCGCGCTGGAGCGCAAGCCTTCCGTCAGCATGAAAGAGCTGATGATGAATGTCGTCCTGGGCGCGCGGGACGAAAACACCCTCACCTCTTTGGCAAACCGCGTCATTCGCCTGAACAGCCGGATGACGGCTTCCGAAAAAAAGGGGTTTGAGGAAACCGTGGGCCTTCCTGCCGGGCGCGTGGCGGAGCAGTTGCTCGACGCCTTTGATGAGGACGTGATCGCGCAAAAGGCGCAGGCCGATTTTGACACCACATCCCCCACGCCGGAGCAGCTGACGCAATCGCAAAAGGCGCTGATTGCGCAGGCCATCACGCCTTTTCTCAGCCCCGAGGCGCGGGACTACATGGAAAACGTCCGACGCAACCACGATCAGATCATCGACAGTGTCAATCTGGATACGGTGCTCTTCGCGGGCTTCGACGTGCAGCAGGAGGCCAACGCGGAGCGCGCTATACAGACCCTGCGCGACTTCATCGCGGAAAACCGAGATGAAATCATCGCCCTGCGGATTCTTTACGACCAGCGCTACAAGGACCGGCCCATGGCCATTTCCCGGCTCAAAGCGCTCTATGAAAAGCTCAAGGCCAAGGGCGTCACTGTCGAGCGGCTCTGGGACTGCTATGCCATTCAAAAGCCCGGCAAGGTCAAGGGCGGCACGCTTGGCCAGCTGGCCGATCTGGTGTCGATCATCCGCTTTGAGATGGGCTATGCCGATCATCTGGCACCCTTTGCCGATCGGGTGAACTACAACTTCATGCAATGGACGCTCCGGCGCAACGCCGGTGCGGTGCACTTCACCGATGAACAGATGGAATGGCTGCGGCTGATCAAGGATCACATTGCCGTCTCCCTGAGCGTGGAGCCGGAGGATCTGGAGCTGAG
>OLPF01002621.1_pt1 | contig 11276 bp, 7 predicted proteins | sample 1673121 | NCBI WGS metagenome assembly OLPF01 (sample SAMEA3136756, study PRJEB25190) | human gut metagenome | reverse complement strand
CAAGCGGCACTTCACTGCTATCCGCAATTTGGCACGAACCAATCATTAAAAGTTCAGTTAATATATTTTTAGGTTCACCAACAAGTCGTATTAACTCATCAGCAAATAATTCATATCTTTTTTTTGATGGGTCTACTACTTCTACTATTTTTTTAGACCTATCCAAATACTTATCTATTATAGAAATTAATGAATCAATAAACTTATCATCATTAATTTGTTCGACCACAAAATACTTCTCCCAATTTGCATTATCATCATCCTCTTCTCTTTCAAAGCCACCTTCATATGTTGAAGAAATACAGCTGATAAACATATTCAATTCATCTTTTGGTTTAGCACTTAATTCAATAGCACCTTCGTGCAAGAAATTACCTCTATATTTCAATATATGATGAATTGCTAAATAAACTAATCTAATGTCTTTTTTCTCTTTGTTAGTAACTAAATCGTATTTGAGATGCCAAATAGTAGGATATTTATTATAAAAATCTGTTGTGGCCTTTTGATTTTCGAGAAGATAGCCTTTTCCTTCATCAGTCCTATCATCAGAAACATAAAAGGCTTGATCCATTCTATAAAAGAAATAAGGATCTTTATCACATATTTCCTTTTGAAAAATTTCTCTAAGCAATAATATTCTTTGCCTTCTTCTTTGATATCTTCTACGGGCTACTCTTTTCTTTCTTCTATCCTCAGCCGAAGATGATTCACTGAACATTCGTACACCCCACATGGGATGTCCATGATACGAAACTAAATCATTTGTGCTATTATCCACTACCGCCCAACCCAAAGAATTAGTTCCCATATCCAGTCCTAATGTAATAGCTTTTTCTTTCATTGTACAATTTTCTCCCTTTTTGTTTTTATCAGCTTGACAATCTCAACAAAGAATATGATAATAATACTGTTTAACACACAGTTGCGTGCAAATAAGTCACTTTGTGGCGTATCCATGGCTCCATTGAACGGAGCCTTTTTTATTTCACCACTTTTCATATTATAATTTCAGGTAGCCTAATATCAAAGATAACGATGCTCTTATTTTTACTCATTCAAAAGCAATCATTAGGTATTATGTTTTTTACATTTAATTGCCTCTATTATGTCTTTTTAACTCTAATTCCATTGGTATTACCACCATAGTTATTTGCACTTATAAAAATAATATTTTTCTTACAATACTTGCTGCTTTTTTATCAAGTCTAAAGTAATTATTAGATAAAGCCAAAATCACTTCTAATATCATAATCATCCTAAACATCACCATAGCTGAAATCGATCTTACTATCGAATTCATTGAATAATTCGACATTGCTACCAGCATTACTAGGAGTAGCATTTCTTTGCAAAGCCTCTACTGTGAACTTCAAGGAAGCATCCTTCTCTTGGGAGTTATCTCCGACAAATACAGGAAATTCAACCGTCAATGTAGCTGTAGGTAGCTCTGCTCCCGAATCTACCAAAGTCCATAGATTTGTATTTCCTTAAGTCTTTGTGCTCAACACATCTAACAAGTCTCCTTCTCCAATCTCTAATCATCCCCAATCATCTAAGTAGTCAATCCCTTTCTTTCAAAGACAAGACACAAACCGTCTGATGAAGATGCTATGCTAATTCTTTATGTCAGGAGAGTGGATTATAAAATTTTAATTTGATTATGTAATAGCTAAATATCTTAATTGCTTATAATACATTTCAATTTTCCCAGTTTCTTCATTTTTAGGGATTACTAAATATCTTTTGCTATCAGTTATGCTTGTTTCATCAATAATAAAATATATAGTTATATTTATTCTTTTACTATAAAGTGATATTTTATAAAGTACATTAAACCCTTGATATTAAACAACTTAGATAGATATATCAACAAATATAAAGAGGAAATATAAAATGAACATCTTATGTTGTATTAACAAGAAGTATTTCAAGAATCTATGTCTTGTTATATTTTCTTTGGTAAAGAAAAATAAAGATTCTTATATAAATCTTTATATAGGTTCAGGTAACTTCACCAATATAAAAGACAAATATGAATGTGTCACTAAAGAACAAGTAGAATTTCTAAATAAAGAATTAAAGAAATACAATTCTTTAAATGAAGTTTATCTAGTAAATATAGATGACTATCCGTCTATTCATAACGAGATAGAGAAATCTTTTGCATCAAAAACTAAATTCTCACCATATGCATTGATAAGATTATATGTGGACAAACTAAATCTTTTAAAAGATCTAGATAGAATTCTCTATTTAGATACAGACATGGCTGTAAATGGAAATATAACTTCTCTTTATGAGACTCCATTTGATGGAAAACTTATGGCTGCAAGTAAAGATATTCTAGATAAAAATAAACCTGATGATAGAAATCCAAACATCAATTCTGGAATGCTGCTTTTAAACATGAAAGAATTATCTAAGACCGATCTTTTAGAAAAGACTATAGCTTTGATGAACTCAAAGCTATATCTGACTCCAGATCAAACAGCTTTGAATAAAATATTTAAGAATAAGATTAAGTATGTCAGTTACAAATACAATTGGCAGAATAGAAAAGGACCTCTTCCTAAAGATGTCATCATCAGGCACTACAACGGAATATTTGTATGGTTTCCTTATCCACACTTCTTCCATGGCTTACCTACCGATGACAACTTAAAAAGATTCTATAGACAAAGGAAAGAACATGATTTCGATGATACTATAGAATTAGTAAAAGAATATAAGAAAAACAATCCTAACTTGTTCTAATGTTTATTTTTGTTCTTCTTTCTAATTCTAAAGAATTCAAACACAATAACCAGAGCAATAAATATGCATCCTATAATGGATGAAACTACGATGATGATTCTATTTACTCTTTCTTTGTCAGTATCATAATTATCAGGCTTATCATCATTGCCGTTGTTTTTGTGATTATCATCATTTGAAGAATCATTAGATTGATTCTTCTCTTTCACTTCTATGGTGATGATATAGCTAGATTCATTACCATCTGAATCTTTTACTTTATATTCAACATTATATGTTCCGACTTTATCTTTATCAAACGATGTATTCATAGATACATTGTTTGAATTTGATTCTATTTGATAGTCTTCACTATCAAATATAGATATAAGCTCATATAAATCTATATCATCTCCCTTACTTATTGAATAATATTTACTTGAAGAAGTTATAGTGGGTGATCCACCACAATAAATTCTTTTGATAAGATTGTCGAATTCAATTCTGTCATCTTCTTTTAAATAGCCGTAGATTTGAACAACTTTATTCTTCTCAGCCAAGTCTAGTCTCTTATTAGATAAAGTCTCATCATCAATATCTTTCTGATAATTCCTTAATTCAGCTATCCATGTATTCTTTATCACTTCATATAAAACTTCTTTAGTATCGAAATCTGAACAATTCAAAAGATTGAGTCCATCTTCTGTTACTTCATATTCTATATTCTTATCAGTAGTCTTATATGCCTCTATAGGATTATTTGATTCTAAAGAAACTGAATAGACATTCACATACTGAGGTCTTTCAGTATAAATAGATATTTTATAACCATATTCTAAGTCAATTGAGACTGAAGGCACATTAGAAGTAGCAAAGTATTCATTACCTTTAACAGACCATTGTTTAACAACATTATCATCCAAGTCTTTTATAGTAACTGAAACAAACACAGCATCAGGCTTGTTCTTCCATTCATCAGTCTGATTTCCTAAATTAGCCCCACCTAACAAAACTGTGCCTTTCTTGTTGTTTTCACTCAATGTTAATGTGAATCCAAAAGTATTATAAACACCTGTAATTCCAAGCTTTGTTTTGTGATAAAACAAACTTTCAATTTTCGTATATGAATGGAAAAGTGTATTCTCGCCTTCCTTCAAATAAAGAGATTCTACTTCCTTACTATCATATCCGATGACAGCAGGAAACTCTATCTCATAATCACCATGTTTTAATCCTTTAAACAAAATGAAATTAGATTCAATAACTTTAGTTTCTATCAATCGACCATTCTTTTTTATTCCTATCTTTTTACCTATTATCAAGAAGTCATCATCTATTTCTATTTTCAAAGACAATGATGAATCTGAATTCATAAATGAATTCAATTCATCTTCATCTACTAAGCTATATTTTAAAGAAGTAGAATTAATTACTTTATAAGAGTTTAATTCATCAGTGTCTAAAACATCACCTAGTATGACATAGGAATTTGAATCTTGAGATAATACATAGCGTCTCACATTAGGTGTTACATCCAACTTCCATGCATCTAAATACGGAAGTATATCAGCTTTGTATTCCTTCAAAAAGAACAAAGCATATACATCCGTTACCTTGAAATAAGTAGGGCCGTATTTAAAAGCTAATGATCTATAGAAAGAAAATAGTTTTCCATAAGTCTTTTCACCTTCAAAAGAATTGAATAAATTAACCAAGAAATACAATTTCTCATTTACATTTGTATATGTTCCTTCATCGTTTTGGAATATATACTGACCATTCAATCTTTTCTTATTGAAGTCATCTTCCTTAATAGATAAGTCACCCAACCAATTGGCTGAGTCTTTATATAACGACTTATCTTTTTGAATATAATATGCCAAAACATTATTGCCTGTTTCATTGAAACAAAGATTTACTCCACCACCTACTCCTCTTCCAAAATAGCCTTGATATCCATGGGCTAATTCATGCAATGTTCCCCATCCATATGAAAAGAAAGCCGATATAGATGTCTGGTTAGCAACAGCAATAAAATCCCCGTTGTAATATGCACCAGCCCCGGCATATCCTTTATCTGCTACCGCCACATATTTAGTTCTATAATTTCTGTTAGTTTCATCTGACCAATCAAATACAAGCCCAGCCATTTGATCCATTCTATTTATAACATTCAAATAATAATCCAAAGCATCATCCAATGTATCAAATGCTTTTTTCTTCTCTGTCATTCCATAGTTAGTCAGTTTATCTATGTCTTCAAAAGGAGCTACAAACATGATAGCTTCGCTATCGATGACAGCAAAACTATTTTTGCTGCCATTCCATCCAGACTTGAACTGATCTTCATCATCCTTGTAATGATAGTAATCCAAAGGTTTTACAGAATTATCATATTTGATTTCAATTTTAAAAGTCTTATCGATGTCTTCCGTCGATAATCTCGGTGAAGTTAACAAAGGAACACAATCATAAGATATTGAGTTTCTGATATTGGTTATATGTTGATATTCGTTATTTGCTTTAATATTCAATATGCTATTTTGAGCTCTAGTATTAGTAAAACAAGTAACGGTCATATTAGAATCAAAACCAGTATCTATGTTTTTGATTGAAAGAGATGAATTAGCTGGTAGATAGACACCCAACATTTGTCTATCACCTTTATTGCACCTCTCCATTCCAGTCATAGACATGTTATTCATCTTCGGAATTGAATATATAGTCCTGACAATATCAAATTTTCCACCAGTTTCATCATTCACATGAACCGGAACATTCAATTCAACTTTATTGCCGTCTTTATCGCTAACTTCATAAGTGAGTTTATAATCACCCGGGATTGTAGGATTCACATCGTTATAAGTGCATTGTATATAAGGAGTTAAGTCACCATCCTCATAGTCTTTAGCAAAGACTCTAAATCTAGAATCTTTGATAGAAAAAGATTCGACTGAATCTTTATCTATAGTTATTTCAGTCGCACCATAAAAGATAGGAATATTAGTATTTGAATTTATATTTATATCTTTATTTAAATCAAATGAATAGACATTAATATTGATTGAACTCAAAGAAATCAATAATGCTTGGCTCAATAAAAACAATCTAATCATAATTACTATCAATCCTATGTATTTAAGGTTATAAACTATTTATCTTTATTATTGCTTTTATGAATTTTAAGCAACATACAAGCAATAAATAAAACTATAGCAATAGCTATGATACACCAAAACAAAGATTCATATCCATATATTTTTAAAGGACTTTGAATAGAATCATAATAAGCATTATTCGGCTCTTGTGAATAATAATAGAAACCTTCTGGTCTTGTATTTCCATACATAGAAAACATCAAGAAATAATTAGATAAGTTGATAAAGCAAGAACAGTAAAGAATTGTTGTAATAATCAAGGATAAGATTATAGGAATAACATCAATCGTTATTTGATCAACAAAATATGTCGATTCATCCAATCCATTGTATTTAAAGAAATCATAGGTACTATTAGTCCATTTTTTAAGGCCTCTATTACTCACAATCAAATAAATTATAAGAATTAGAGTTAAGCCACCACAGAGAGAAGAGAACAAAATAAACTTATTATCTCCTTCTCCTAAATAGAATTTTATGAGATCTTTATTAAAAGAAATACCTTCATCCTTTTTATTTTCAACAATATTTCTTATCGCTTGCTTGTCAGCTAACAAATAATAAAAATCATTAGATGTCATATTTTTTCCGGAATACAGCAAAGAGATATATCTATATGTATCTAAAGACATGGAATTAATTCCATCTCCATCTTCGGTTGTTGTAATCGATGAAAGACTAGCATTTTCATTATCGACATTTGTTGAGATAGAAATAGGAGTTCCTTTCTTATAATTACCAATTTTAATATGAAACCCATCGCTATTATCTATGACTAAATCATTGTGATAATTGAAATTGTTTACCAATGATAAATTGATGTTATTATCTACAACACTTGAATTCATAATAGAATACAAATTCCCTGAATTTAACTTTATCGTTGAAAATCCACCATTGATCATTATTTGTTTATAAGTATTAGAAGTCATAACTAAAAATGAATCATCTTTCTTATCAAAAGCACTTCTTACTTCAATATAATCCGGACATTGATCATCTTCCATCACGGCAGTCTCAATTCTTTTACTATTTAGATATAAAGAATTATCAAATAGGTAAGATGATGTATTAGTGAAATAGAATACATCATCTTTAAGATTAGTTTCATTTGATGTTAAAAAATTATATTTTTTAAAATCATATCCTAAAATAAACTCATCATTAATTTTTCTAGAAAAGATGAAACTCGATGTTTCATACATATGATTATCGTTTAATTCTTCAATAGAATAATCTAAATTAGTATCGTCATTAAAAGATAATCTATGATACTCAAATGGATCTCTTTCTAACACATCTCCGCTATATATTCGATTGAGACTACTAGTTGTTTTATTGCTTACAGATAATCCAAACAAAATAAATATTGCTAAAATCAAAAGTGACTTTATAGTAAAATCCAATTTATGATTATTTAAATAAGATTTAAACAAAACAAATGGATTTTTATTTTGTTTCACCTCACAATAATTGATTTTTGATGGTTCACTTTCAATATGATTGTTTTCAATTATAGTTTTCTCTTCAGCAAAAAGTATGAGAACATTCGGCTTTATGTCTTCTAACTCGGCTGAATGATCGACCACAATTACTAAATGATTCTTTGATAAATTCAATAAAATAGCTTTTAATTGTTTTCTAGATTCTTGATCTATAGAACTGAAAGGTTCATCTAATACATATATCGGTTTTTCTACACACAAGCATGAAATTATCTCAGTTTTTTGTCTTTCACCACCGCTCATTAGATCGATATCCTTATCCATGAAACTATTAAAATTTAATTCCTTAGCTAATAGATTTGCTTTCTCTATTTCTTCTTTATTTCTTTTTAAAATCTTTAAATTCTTTTTCAATGAATACTCATATATCAAAGAAGACCTTTGTCCGGCATATGAATAGAGAGAGAAGACATATCGTCTTCTTTTTTTCAAACTCATATCATAGATATTCTTGCCAAGCAATTTCACTGACCCACTATCAGCTTTTCTAAATCCCATAATAACATCTAAAAGCGTGCTTTTACCACAACCACTTTTTCCCTTGATGAGACATATTCCTTCAGAGCATGAAAAAGATATATTTTCAAATAATATCCTACTTTTTAATTTGATAGATATTGAATTGATTTCAATTAAATTCATTTATGCTTCCTTTGTTTTTCTTTTAAAGAATACCAAAATTGTACTACAAAATTTGACTATAATACTCAAATTAAAGAGGGGTTTTAAAAATGAAAGCATTGTCTTTGAAATCGATGCATATTTAAGAGCTGTATCTTGGCATAATACTTGGTGGGAGGGCATGATGAAATTAGCGATTCACTTATTTTCTATGCCAACCTAGGTCATTATCCTTCCAATCCAAAATTCATAAATTAATTCATATGAAACTAGAAATAAAAAATATAAGCAAATCTTATGAAAACAAACCTGTTTTTTCTAACTTATCCTTTACTTTTGAATCTGATAACCTATATCTTTTAAAAGGAAAAAACGGAGCTGGTAAAAGTACCTTACTAAATATATTAAGTGGAAATGACTTAAATTATTCTGGTAAATTATTATTAGATGGAATTGAAATAAATAAGAAAAATAATATTTCTTATACTGACGAATACATTAATTATTTCACACAAGACAGTGTTGTTTTTGATGACATGACTTGTTTGGATAATATTTTACTGCCTTACCCTAACAAAGATAAAAACAGAGCGACTGAATTGCTGAATGAATTAGGCCTTTCAAACTGTGTCGATCAGAATGCTTCTAATTTATCTTATGGAGAAAAGCAAAGATTAGCCTTGGCTAGAGGTCTTTATAATCTAAAGCCTATAATGTTGTTTGATGAAATAACATCAAATCTAGATTTAGAGAGCATAAAAATAATTATGAATATGATTTTCAATCTAACAAAAGATCATATCATCATATTCATAACACATGATGAATCAATAGACTATTTACCATCTAATTACAATCTAATTAAATTAGAAAACGACAAACTAAATCTTATTGATTCTAAAACAAATAATATAGTAAATAAAAATATGTTTTCTAATTCATCAGTCAAGGAAAACCCATCTTTAATTAAAGAAATTGCTTCTTCATTAAAAATTAACAAACCTTTATATATATTTACTTTTTTATTTTTAGTTATATTTACAGCATTATCAATTGTTTTTGGTGGATTCTACAACACATATAATATAGATAACAGAGAAAACATAGCCTTTGATAATTATCTCAATTCAACTCCAGCAATATATATAGAAGATCAAGATTGGATTAACAAAGATAGAATAGACGATAATTCATTATTCTATGTCGTATCAACAAATCCAAAGGATTTGCTCTACGAATATGATGAGATGAGAAACTCAATAGTATCATTACCTGGAATATTATCAATTCCTAACAATGATAATTATGATGATTATGGTGTTCATTTATCTTTGGATGAATCAGGAAATATTATAGGTCGATACCCAAAAGCAAATAATGAACTAATTGTTTCTAAGGACACATATAATGCATTTATATCCGCCTTTGAAAAAATAGGATTATCCAAATCCAAGGCTGTAAATAAACTATTCAATGACAATTTTGATTCTTATAAAATTGTAGGTGTATATGATCCTGTTTTGTATGATGGATACGAATATCATAAAAACGCAGAATTTAGCGAAGCTATTGTATCTTATAATTTTATGATTAATACTGGATTTACTATCAAAGAAAATAATAGCAATTTCGAATCAGGCTATGTGATAAAAAATACTATAAGCAATAGAAAACTAGTATCCAAATCGGATATCAACAGTATTTTCTTAATGCTAGAAGAGACTAATAAAAACTCATCAGCTAATATCAATTCAAAAGGGGAATACCCATATAAAGGATTTGATAGTTATCAATCGTGGAATATGTTAATGTGGGCTTCAGTTGCTTTAATTTCAATTTATATGTTGATAATTATTATTTCATTCTATAACAAGAATAAAAGAATATTCTTATTATTGAGAATATCAGGAATGTCTAGAGATAGGCAAATCAAAAATAACCTTTTAACCTTTTCCTCAATAATTATATCTAGTTTATTGATAGGATTTGGGCTTGGAAGTCTTGTTGGATTTATAATAGCAAAGGCATTAGAAACTGTCTTTTATCCAGCTTTATCATTATTTAATTATTATTATTTAACTTATTTAATTCCTTTGATTATAATTCTTGTCTCAGTATTATTATTCTATCTTGTTTTATCTAAGCGGCTTTCTCCAAAAGATTTAAGTAAAAGACTAAACGAAATAAAGCACAAATGATTATTTCTTGTTTCTTCCTAGAGGCATCTCAATATAATCACATACAAATGTATCATATGATTTTAAATACTTTTTAGCTGAATTTAATATCTCTTTTTCATCAGTATCTTTTGGAAACAATAATCCTTCTCTTGCATGTTTTAAAATATAACAAAACGCACTGTAAACCCCTGTACTGACCTGAAGAATAGTAGCAGTAGTATTTAAGCCTTTGCCATCTAGATAGTTTCCAAAATATCTTGTTTTTAACCTAAGACCCTGTAAGATTATTCCTACAGATTCACCGCCTTTTATGATTTCAGATTCTTTTATTATATGGAATTTAGTAGGGTTGTTATAGTTGATATTCTCCAATGATTTCATCGCATATTCACAAGGTGAATATACGAAATGAATAGTCGGAGAATAATGCTTATAAGTAAGCATATCCCTAATAGAAAATATCTCTTCATGAGTTGAGATATGACCATGAACAACTCCTTGGGGAGATATAGTATCTTCTTTATATTCAAATCCAGTCTTATAAAGACTTAAGACCAAATTCTTGTAATCCGACAAGAATATCTTATCGTAAGATAGATATTCTTTTTTTTGTTCCATAGGCAATTTCAGGTGATGAGATAGTCTCATAATAATAAGACCATGGATTCCAAGTAGAATATAAAGTGTCCTCTTCAAATGGAATGTTTGTGACTTGATCATCGTTATCGGCTTTCTGAACTTCTTTAACTTTTATTTTCTTGCATATAAGACCATATTTCTTCTCTTCATATAATTTAAGCAACTTCTTTCTATAAATCCTAATATAAAGAGATTGATCATTTAAAATAACTTGATGAATACATTCTTTTACAAAACAAGAAATTAAGCCTGGATTCATTCCAAATTCAACAATACAAGTATTCAATCCTTTTTTATATTTCTTTCTCAATTCTCTATAAACTAGATAATGATCAAAACAACTTATCCATTCTTTATCGCCCCTCCACGATTCATCAGCAGTAGAAAGATAATGTATTCAATGATTTAAGCAATACTCGACCAAGACTAGTGTTTTA
>OLPF01002619.1_pt1 | contig 11277 bp, 7 predicted proteins | sample 1673121 | NCBI WGS metagenome assembly OLPF01 (sample SAMEA3136756, study PRJEB25190) | human gut metagenome | reverse complement strand
CCGGGAGGCCCGGCTCCTTGAAATCGACAGTGGGAGATACTCCGCAAACGGATCACACGCCGCTTTCATGAGCGGGCTATGGAAGGCACCCTGCGTCGCCAGACGGCTCAGTTTGCCGCCTTGCTCCTTCCAGGCTTCCTCCGCACGCTCGATTGCGGGCACGGTGCCGGCCACGACGATCTGGCCCGGGCAATTGAAGTTCGCGGGGACGAGCACCTGGCCCTGCGCGCACTCCTCGCACAGCTGCGCGACCGATTCCCCATCGGCTTTAAGCAGCGCGCTCATCACGCCCGGTCGCTCGGCAGCGGCCTGCGCCATAAGGCGGAACAGCTCGTCCTCGGGAATATCGAGGGCCTCCTCGCCCGCGATGTCGCGCAGGATGCCCACGGTGACGACGGCCTGGCCGACAAGCATGCCAGCGCCGTCGAGGAAGGTGCATCCCGCCGCCCGGGCGGCCCGCGCCAGCGCCGTCTCGCCATGGCCGTAGACGACGTCGAACACCGTCTGGCCGGCGCTCAGAAGCGCCGTGTCGAAGGGGGCCGGGTCGCCCGCCTTCATGCCGAGCGGCGTGGCGTCGATGATGATGTCCGCGCCCGCGATGGCCTGCCGCGACGTGGCGTAGCTGCCGAACTTGAAGCCCACCTGCTTGTACACCTCGGAAAAGCTCAGGTGCCCTTCTTTGAAGGCGGGCATGTCCACCACCCGTCCGATCATCGCCCCCAGCTCGTCGGCGTAGGTGCGCATGACGTTGCGGGCCTTCTCCTTGTCGCGGCCGATGAGAACCACCTCGGCCGGTCCCGCCTGAGCCACGGCATGCAAGATGGAAAGGGAGGTCGGCCCCGTGCCGCAGACGACGACGGACGCGCCGCGAAAATCGACGCCGGCCCGTTCCAAATAGGCCACGCAGCCCTGGCCGTCGGTGTTGTAGGCGATAAGGGCCCCGTCCTTGTTCACGAGCACGTTGGCCCCGTGGGCGAGCGTGGCCGAGGCGGCCCGCACATCGGCGGCAGCGAACGCCTCGGGTTTATAGGGCGTGGTGATGTTGATGGAAAGGAAGTCGCGAGCCGCAAGGAACGTCTCGGCCTCGGGCACCGTCGGCACATCCATGAGACCGTAATGCCAGGGCAGCCCCGCCTTCTCATAGACGGCGTTGTACATGACCGGCGATTTCGAATGGCTCACCGGGTGCCCCAGCACATACAGCTTCTCGCTCACAGCGATTCCCTTCCCGTTTCGCGCGAGGCCCCTTCGACCCCGCGCTGCGCGCCCTGCCCGAAGCGGCGAGGGGCGCTTCCTTGTCCGCGGCGCGCCGCGGGACGGCTCGCCTCGCATTCCGCGATATTGATCGCCGGCTCCGGCTTGCGATCTCCCAAAATAGCCCGCTCGACGTTGCGCAGCAGCAACGTGTGGGGCAGATCCTGCTCGACCAGCGGCTGCAGCATATAGGCCTTCATGCCCGTCAGATGGGCTCCCAGCACATCGGTCGCCAGCTGATCGCCAACGACGACCGTGTCGGCGGCGGCTCCCCCAATCTTGCGCCGGGCCGCGAGAAACGCCGGCGGCAGCGGCTTTAAGGCCTTGGCCACGATGGGCAGCTCCAGCTCGCCGGCGAACCGGTACACATCGGCATGCCAGTTGTTCGAGAGCAAACAGAAGCTCACCCCGGCCTCCCGCGCCCGGCCGAGCCACATCCCCACATCGCGCGGCACGCATCCCGTGTCCCGGGCGCGCACGGTATTGTCAATGTCGAGCAGCACATGGGAAAGCCCGCACCCGAGCAAATCGCGCTCGATATCGATGGCGCTGATGCGCGAGAAATAGCGATCGGGGGTGAGAAGCGCCATGGGTCGCACCTGAAGACCAAAAGGGCGCCCTTAGGCGGCCGCGCCCTCGCCGGCGGCAGCGTCGCCCGACCCGTCGGCGCCACCAGCGTTGGAATTATCGGCGATGGCCTGCTGATGCTCCTCGTAGGTCTTGCTGAACGCCGCCTGCATGTCGCCGTCGGCGTCGGGATAGAAGTAGAAGAACATGTCCTCAGTCTGGGTCGGCTCGCACACGGCGGTGAGGCTCTCAATGCCCGGCGAGCAGATGGGCGTCGGCGGCAGGCCCGCATTCGCGTAGGTGCTGTAGGGCGTCTCGGCGTGCACCTCCTCGGCCGTGGGCTCGCGGCCCACCTCGTAAGCCGTGGTGGCGTCGGATTCCAGGTAGGGCCTATCGGAGGCGAGGCGGTTGTAGAAGACGCCGGCCACGTGATCGCGCACCTCCTGGTCGCCGGTGGACTCTTTGGCGACGATGGAGGCCAGGTTCACCGCCTGGTACAGCGTCAGCCCCTGGCTCGCCGGGTAGCTGTTGGCGAAGTCGCCGAAGATGCTGGCAGTCTCGGTGCCGAACTGGTCGAGCATCATGCGCACGACGGCCTCGGCATCCATGTCCTCGGTCACGGCGTAGGTCTTGGGAAACAGGAAACCCTCCAGCGAGTTCTCGCCGGCGCTTTCCAAAAACGCATAGTCGGCAACGTAGGCGCTCGCGTTCTCGGAAGCGGCGAGGAAGGCCTCGGCGGTGATGCGGCCGCCCGTGGCGCTCGCCACCAGCTCAGACAGCTCCGCGCGGGTGATGTCCTCGGGCACGGCGAGCGTGTCGCCCACCTGGGCGGGACCGGCCATGATGGCGCGCACCAGCTCCTCGGGGGTGCTGCCGCCCTGGAAGGTGTAGGTGCCGGGGATAAGCGCCGAGGAGGCCTCCAGGCGCGTGACCTCGTCGGTGAACTCCCGCGAGCTGCCGATGAGGCGCGCGGCCACGAGCGCGTCGCCGATGGAGGAGGCCGTCTCCCCCTCGGTGATGGTCACCTCTGCCGACTGGCCCGGCGCCAGCAGTTCCACTTGCGAGCCAACGCAGCCGCGGAAGGCAAAGAAGCACACAGCGGCGATGACGACGACGGCCACAACGCCTAAGCAGATGAACGGCACCGGCGACCTCTTCGGCATGATGGCACTCGTGTCGTAGGTGCGGAACTCCCGATCCCCCTTGGCATGCGCCGCCCGGGCGGCGCGGGAGGAGTGGGACGAATAGGTGACCTTTTTGCCATGGAGAGCCAAGGTGCGGCCTTTCTCTCTAGAACGGCCCGACGAGACCCGCGGATGCCTTAGGCGCGGGAGCGCTCGTCGAGCCAGGATTGCAGGAACAAACTTGCGGCTATCATATCAACCTTGCCGCGCATCTCCCTCTCACTCAGGCCCTTTTCACGCAAACTCCGCTTGGCCTCGGCGGAGCTAAGCCGCTCATCTGCGAAAACGTGGGGAATGCCGCAGGCGTCGCTGATGCGCGCGGCCTCCTTGCGAATGCGGGCCGCCTGGGGGCCCTCCTCGCCGGCAAGGGTGCGGGGCAGCCCGCAGACGAAAAGCTCCGGCTCCCAGTCCTCCAGAAGCCGGCGGAAGGGCTTGGCGCAACCGGTCACCTCGGCGGCGGGCATCACGCACACCGGACTTGCCACGCGCTCGCCCGGGTCGCTCACCGCCACCCCCACGCGCACTTCCCCGATATCCAGCGCCATCACGCGCATCGGGCTACTTCACCTCCAGCAGTTTCTGGCGCAGCTCGGCTTCCATGCGGCGCATCTCCGCCTCGGCCTCGGCGCGCTTGGCGCGCCCCTCGGACTGAATCTTCATCACCTCGTCGAAGGTCTGGATGAGGTTCTCGTTGGTGGCCTTCAAGGTCTCGATGTCCACGATGCCGCGCTCGGACTCGCGGGCCACTTCCACGGTGGAAGCTTTCAGCTTCTCGGCGTTCTTGCGCAGAAGTTCGTTGGTCATGTCGGTGACGGCGGACTGCGCCTTGAGCGCCGCCTCGTTATTGGCGAGCCCCAGCGCCAGCAGCATCTGGCTCTTCCACAAAGGAATGGTGTTCACGAGCGTCGTCTGGATCTTCTCGATCATGAGCATCTCGTTGTTCTGCACGAGGCGAATCTGCGGCGCCATCTGCATGGCCACCGTGCGGGACAGATCCAGATCCGACAGCTTCTTCTCGAAGCGGTTGCAGGCGGCGGCGAGCTTCTGCACCGCCTCGGCGTCCTCGGTGGAGCCCGACGCCTGAGCCTTGGCGGACAGGTCGGCAAGTTCGCCCTCACGCACCTCGGCCAGGCGCTGGCGGCCGGCCAGAAGGTACATGGTCAGCTCCTTGAAGTAGGTGAGGTTCAGCTCGTAGAGCTTGTCGAGCGTGGCCGCGTCCTTCATGAGCTGCACCTGATGACCCTCGAGGGTCTTGGCGATCTTGTCGACATTGGCCTCGGCGGTGTCGTAGCGGGCCTTGAGCGACGTGATTTTGTTCGCCGACTTCTTGAACAGGCCGAAGAAGCCCTTGTCGTCGTCATCCACGTCGAAGTTCTTGAGCTCGGTCACTACTCCGGCGATAAGATCGCCCGCCTCGCCCAAATCCTGGGTGCGCACCTTCGCGAGCGCCGTCTCCGAGAACGACGCCATCTTCTTCTGGGCGCCGGCGCCGAAGGTGAGCACCTGCTGGGAGTTCGCGATGTCGATCTGCTGGGCGAAGGCGTCCACCTGGGCCAGTTCCTCGGCGGAAAGCGAGTCAGCGAGGCTGGGCGCGGCGGGTGAGTCCACCTCGATGATGGAGGCCTCGGCCACCTCGCCGTCGCTTACGGGATCGAGCGTGAGCGTCGGGGCGGGAATGTTCGTGAGATCGGTCAGTTCGTTGGTCATGGGGCATCCTTTCTAAGATGAGGCGAGTTAGTCGGTCAGGTCAAGCGGGAAAGCGCGAAGGCGGGAGCGCGTCTAAGGCCTTCTTCGGGCATTCGCGGCAGGCGCGCCCGAAATGCCGGAGGCGGCCATGCGCGGCGCAATCGTTTACGGCCTCACATCGAAGGGGCCTTCCGTAAGTCCCTCTTGGGCGAGCTTGGCGTGCAGCACCGAGATGTCGGCGGACACATCGAGGGAGAGGTCTTGGTACGTGTCGTCGAAGAGCTTCTCGAAAGCGCTGTGCAGCACCTCCAACGTATGCTCGATCTCGCTGCGCGAGCTGGAGATGTTCTCGCCTTGAATGGGCTCCTCCTCCAACCGGTCGTAGGCATCGAGCAGCTTCACCGTGGTGGGCAGGTAGTACGCGGTCAGGCGGTCGAGCCCGGCGATGACGGCCGGCTCCTCCTCGGCGCGGGCGAGAATGCGGCCCACCACGTCCTGAATGGCCGTAATGCGCTCGCTCACCGCGGCGTCGTCGATGGCGGCGTTCAGCTCGTCCATCTGGCGCACGTAGTCGCGGCCGCGGGCGACAAAGGCGCGCTGCTCGGGCGTCAGGCGCTCGGAGATATCCTGCTCGTGGGCCGCCCGCGCCGCCGCCTCAGCTGCCCGGGCCGCCTCGGCCGCCTCGCGCTCGGCGAGCGTCTGGCGCTGGCTCTGCTGGAACTGACGATACTGGCGGTAGGCGTTCTCGGTCACCATGAGGGTGGTGTTCTCGTCGTCGATGCGGCCCTGGGGAAGGTAGCCGCCCTTGATGAGCGTGCGCGAGGTGGAAAGCGCCGCTTTGGGGCTTACCTGCATGCGCGCGGCAATGTCGTCGAAGGTGACGGCCTCGCGCTGGCCCACCGCCCGCTGGAGCGCCTTCAGCTTGGAGGCACGCCGCAGGTTGCGGACGCCGAAGCCGAGCAGCGCGGCGAAGCCGGTCGTCATAACGCCGAGCGCCGCCGTCACGCCGAGGCCGGTGACACCAACGGCAAGAGGATCGAGGGCCGCGATGAGCGCGGGAATTCCGATGAAGACCGTTCCCGCGCCGCCTGAGGCCGCCATGATGACGCCCGAGGCCGTCAGTCCCGCCGAGGAACGGAAGCGCTTCCTCGCCTTCGCCAGCGGCGCCCACTGCTGGGCTTGCTGGGCCACGGAGGTCACCGCTTGCTGAAAACCCTGGGGAACGCCGCCCAGTGTCCCTTGGGGCGCCCCGTAGCCCGGTTGCCCGTAACGCTGCTGCCCGTAGGCTTGCTGGGCCGCCCGGCGCTGCGCCTCCTCCTGGGCCTTGCGCGCCTTCTTCTCGCGCTTGCGCTTCTCCTGCAGCTCCTTGTGGGCCTTCAGGTTCTTCTCGGGCGATTGCCCCAGCGCCTCGGCGGCCTCGTTCACTCCTTGGTCGACCATGCGGGCGAACTGCGAGAACGCCTTGTCCACCGATCGGCACATTTTCTGGAAGTCCTTGGCCGACATACCGGGAATGGGGCTGCCCGAAGGCCCGACCGACCAGGAGTCGGCGCCGGGCGCGTCCGGCGCGGGCTTCGCACCTTGGGGGCGCCCCTTCGCATTCCCGTCGGCGCTGTCCCGCCGGGCGCTCCGCTGCTGCTCTTGGAAATCTTCGGGCATCTCGTAGACGTACTCGGGGCCGGGTTGCTGCGGCCCGGACTGCTGCGGCCCGGGCTGCTGCGACTCGCCCTGGGGTCTCCCCCAGCTGTCGTACGGCCCTCGACCGCCCGTTCCCGGACTCTGCGGATTCATGGAACAACCCCTAACGCGCCCGCGCAATCGCCGAACCGGATCGCGCATCTCTTATTTCCCCGTCATCTTACCACGCTCCCGCGACCTCGCTCCCCACCCGCACGGAATGCGCACCACCTTTAAGTTTCCCAAGCACGAAGAGCGACCGACGGGGAACAACATAAGGACGCCAGCCGCCGCCTGCGGAACCCGTTATGTTCCAAAACGCCCCAGTCGGTTGACGAACAAGGGGGGTTCTGCACGAGATCTCGAGTTATAAGCGTCAACGACAAGTAATGATTCCCACAATCTATCGTTATTCGATATATTATCGATCAAATGCTGCTTGCCGAACGCCCGGGACGCTTATAACTCGAGATCTCGTGCAGAAACAGCCTCCGTCGACAGCAGAGAAAAAGGACGGCTCGAGGCCGTCCTTTCTTGAGAGTTCTCGGATACCGAAGGCTGTGCAGTCGCTCCCCTCCGCGCCGCTACAGGATCATGTTGCGGGCGATCTCCAGGGCCTCGTCGATGCCGTCGGGGTTCTTGCCGCCGGCCTGGGCCATGGTGGGCTTGCCGCCGCCGCCTCCCTGGATGGCCGGGCCCATGGCCTTGATAATGGCCCCGGCGTTGAAGCCCGCCGCCACGGCCTCGTCGGTGCCGGCGGCCATGAGCACGGGCTTACCGTCGTTCACGCCGGCCACCACCATGGCGCCGGGCGCGTCCATGCGGCTGCGCACGACGTCCCACATATTGCGCATCTGGCCGCCGTCGCGCACCTCGGTGCGCGCGATGATGACGGGATAGCCCGCCGGAGCCAGTTGCACTTGGGAGAGCAGCGTCGCGAACATGTCGTCGCCGATCATGCTCTTGGCGCGCTTGGCCTTGGTGCGCATCTCCTTCAGGGCCTTCTGGTCGGCCGCCACGCGCTCGGACACGTCGAAGGGCGGCACGCGCAAGGTGGCCGCGGCCTCCTTCAGCTCGGCCTCCACCTTGTTCACATAGGCGAGCGCGCCGTAGCTCGTCACGGCCTCGATGCGGCGCACGTTGGCGCCCACCGACGACTCACTCGTGATCTTCAAAAAGCCGATCTCGGCGGTGTTGCCCACATGGCAGCCGCCGCAGAGCTCGCGGGAGGCGTCGCCCGCCTCCACCACGCGCACCACGTCACCGTACTTCTCGCCGAACAGCCCCGTGATGCCGGCGGCGCGGGCCTCTTCCAGGGAGGTCTCGTAGATGGTAGTGGGGATGGCGGCCATGATGTGCTCGTTGGCCTCGCGCTCCACCTCGGCCAGCTGCTCGGCGGTGCAGGCCTCGAAGTGGGTGAAGTCGAAGCGCAGGCGGTCGGGGCCCACGTAGGAGCCGGCCTGCTTCACGTGGTCGCCGAGCACGCGGCGCAGGGCGGCGTGCAGGATGTGGGTGGCGGTGTGGTTGCGCTCGATGGCGGCGCGGCGGTTGGCGTCCACCTGCGCGACCACGGTATCGCCCTCCGCGAGCCCCGTCGCCTCGGCGCGGACGGCGTGGACGACCAGGCCCTTCTCCGGGGCCTTCGTGTCCAGCACGTAAAGGCGCCCCTCGCCGTTCATGATAACGCCGGTGTCGCCCACCTCGCCGCCCATCTCGGCGTAGAAGGGGGTGGCGGCCAGGACCACCTCGCCGGTCTGCCCCGGGGCCAGGGTGCCCACACGCTCGCCGTCAACGACGACGGCCAGCACCTGCGTCTCGGCCGCCGTGGCGTCATAGCCGACGAACGCCGTCGGCCCGAACTCGTTCAACAGGTCGCTGTAGATGCCGCCGTAGGTGGACCAGGCCGCCTCGGCGTCCTTGGCGCCGGCGGCGCGGGCACGCTCGCGCTGGGCCTCCATGGCGGCCTCGAAGGCCTCCATGTCCACTTTCACGCCGCGGCCTTCCGCGATCTCCTGGGTCACTTCCACGGGGAAGCCGTAGGTGTCGTGCAGGGTGAAGGCCTCCTCGCCGGAGAGCACGTCGCCCTCAAGCTTGCCGAGGGCCTCCTCCAGGTAGGCCTGGCCCTGGCGCAGCGTGGCGCCGAAGCGGTCCTCCTCGGCCATGATGAGGCCGCGCTCCAGCTCGCGGTTCTCCACGATTTCGGGGTACACATCTCCCATGAGCCGCACGATCTCGTCCACGTATTCGTTGAGGAAGTGCCCCTCGATGCCGATGAGCTGGGCCTTCATGATGGCCCGGCGCAAAAGACGGCGCAGCACGTAGCCGCGGCCCTCGTTGCCCGGCAGGATGCCGTCGGCGATCATGAAGGTGACCGAGCGGGAGTGGTCGGCGATGATGCGCAGGGCCAGGTCGCACTCGGCATCCTCGCCGTAGGTCACGCCGGCCAGACGCTCGCCCACGGCCACCAGGCTGCGCAGCACGTCGGTCTCGTAGTTGGACTGCACGCCCTGCATGATGGCGGCCATGCGCTCGAGCCCCATGCCCGTGTCGATGTTCTTCTTGGGAAGGGGCACCAAGGTGCCGTCCTCCTGGCCGTCGTACTGGGTGAACACGCAGTTCCAGTACTCCAGGAAACGATCGCAGTCGCAGCCCGGCGCGCAGTCGGGGCTGCCGCAACCGAACTCGGGGCCCTGGTCGTAGTAGATCTCCGAGCAGGGGCCGCAGGGGCCGGTGGGGCCGGCGCGCCAGAAGTTGTCGTCCTCGCCGAGGCGCGAGATGTGGTCCTCGGGCACGCCCAGGTTCTTCCAAATCTCGATGGTCTCGTCGTCGTCCTCGAACACCGTGAAGTACAGCCGCTCCGGCGGCAGCCCCAGCACGTTCACGGAGAAGTCGTAGGCCCAGGCGCACATCTCCTCCTTGAAGTACGCGCCGAAGGAGAAGTTGCCGAGCATCTCGAAGAAGCTCAGATGACGTCCCGTGGTGCCGATGATGTCAATGTCGTTGGTGCGCACGCACTTCTGCACGGAGGTGGTGCCGATATAGGGCGCTTCCAGCTGCTTCTGCTGCAGGAAGTAGGGCTTGAACTGCACCATGCCGGCGCTCGTCAGAAGAAGCGACGGGTCGTCGGGAATGAGCGAGGAGGAGGGCACGAGCTTGCAGCCTTTCTCCTGGAAGTAGTTCAGGTACTTCTCGCGAATCTCAGCGGTGGTCATGTAACGCATAGGTGTTCTATCCGTCCTTTACGGTCAACGAAAACAGTTGCAGCAGATTATAGCGCTCCTTGCGCGCTACTTTTTGGAAGACGACGTGTCATCATGGGAATGGCGCGCCGTCACCTTCCCATGGGCCTGCGAGCGCAGCTTCGGCAACTTGCGGCCGAACAGCGTCGCGTCGTCCAGCTTGATGGGCTTCATGGAGCCGGTGGTGACGCCCGGCGATGTGGCGTCCGACAGCGGGTTCACTTCCTCGTTGTCCGACGGAACGCCCTTGAAGAACACGCCGTCCTCGGCCACCAGGTGCCGGCCGGTCTTCTTCTCGAAGTAGTAGACGAACACCGACTTCGCAACGGCCACCAGCGGAATGGAGGCGAGCATGCCCACGAGCGACCCCATAAGCCCGCTCATGGCGCCGCCGAGGGCCGAGCCCACCATCAACGCGATAAGGGTGAGAGCCGGGTGGATGTCCACCGAGTTCGCCATGATCTTCGGCGAGACGAAGGTGTAGACGAGCTGCTGGATGACCACGGTGCCGGCCAGGGCGATAAGGGCCACCAGCGGGCTCACGAAGACGGCAGCAATGGCCGCGAGCGCACCTCCCAGCCACGGGCCGATGATGGGGATGATGTTCATCACGCCGGTGATGAGGCCGAGCACGGCGGCGTTGGGCACGCCGACGACCTGGAACAGGATACCGCAGCCCACGCCGATGACGGCACACTGCAGAAGCGTTCCCTTGATGTAGCCGCCCATGACGCGGGTGAAGGTGGCGTGGAAGAACTCGGCGTCCTCGGCGTGCTTGGGGCCGATGAGCCGGCGCGTCTCGCGGCCCATGGCCGGCAGTTCCATGAGGATCCAGAAAGCGATGACGAGCGCGAAGCCCAAGGCCATAAGGCCGTTGGCCAGCGTCGTGGAGAAGGCCACGATGCCGTTGGCGCTGCCCTGGGCGATGGAGGAGGCCCAGGATGCGGCCGACTTCTGCACCTCGCTGATGACGTTCTTCACCGTTTCGTCCTCGAGCATCGGGGCGTAACGGGCATACAGGTCGTTGCCCCAGGCGATGACCGCATCAACATAATGGGGCATGTTGCTGACCAAGTCGTTGAACTGGGCGTTCAGGCCGAACATAGGCGAGAACAGCAAAAAGCCGATAAGAGCGAGCACGAGCGCCATGATGACATAGGCGATCGTGGTGCCCAAACCGCGGTTGACGTGGTGCTTCTCCAGCCCGTTCACAATGCCGCGCAGGCAGAAGACGATGATGACGGTCCAGATGAGGATGGCCACGGGCACCGACAGGATGTTCAGCAGGTAGACGATCGCCGCCAGAAGCAGGATGGCCGCCACCACGGCCCACAGGTCGAAAAAGCGCGTGCGGGCGCGGGCCTGCTTGGTGCGCGAGATGGCGTTGGCGGCAGCGGTGGCCGCGGCGGCCGCGCTGCGCGGGTTGTTGACGGAAGCGGGCGCGTCGGCTCCTCCCTGCGATTGAGACGCGTCGGTGCTCATGGGAATCTCCTCGGACGCGAGCTACTGAACGGTGTAGGGGCTGTTCCCCATCGGGGCCGGCTTGGCCTGGGCCGCGGCGGCGTTGGGCGAGATGGCCGGCGAGGCTGCGGCTGCGGGATCGGCAGGGGCCGTCGCGGCCGGCGTGTCGGTGTCGGTGTCGGCGTTGGCGTTGGCCACGGCCGCGTCGG
>OLPF01002618.1_pt1 | contig 11285 bp, 8 predicted proteins | sample 1673121 | NCBI WGS metagenome assembly OLPF01 (sample SAMEA3136756, study PRJEB25190) | human gut metagenome | reverse complement strand
CCTTGAGACTTTCGTCAATCTTCCGCTGCAGCTCCTTGCACTCCAGTTTGAGTTTTACCAATTCATCGGCTTTGCTCCACTGGCGGCCAACGATGTCCTGCAATATGGGGATTTCGCTTTCAATCCGCTCCACCGTCTTTTGTTGCTTCTCAATAAGTGAGGGCAATTTGTTTAGTGTAGCCTGCGGATATTGAGCAGATTCCACGAAGCCAAGCGGTAACGCACCTGTCAGTCCACAACGGTATTTAAGCCCGCTTGTCCCCTCGACAAAGAACGTGTTTCGGTCAAATGTACCGTTTATGCTGTACTCGCTGCGTACCAGCAAATTCAGCCCTGTAAACGTGCCAATCGTACCATACGCTCCGCTACGGTAGGTTTTGGCGATGCGGTGTAATTCCCGGCCTGTTTCCTCGGCTGTAGCTTGTGGCAGGTTGAGAAGTTGTGTTACTTTTGTCCCCTCGTAAGAGTTGAAGTATTCCCAATCCTTGATGAAACCGGCCTTTGTACGCTGTGTCTTTGCCATATCTTCCTGTCCGGCGGTTATTTTCCGCTCGGCACGGATGCGTTCTTTCTTGAAAATGGTCTGTTCCTTTTCCAACTGCATAATCTTGTTGTCGAGTTTTGCCTTGTTCAGCAAATCGGTGTTGCCGGAAAGGATTGCCACGAACTCGGCGAAGTTCATACCGCTGTCCTCATCCATGCCTCCCTCGTCAATACGGCGCACGGCGATTGTGCCGTTGTTAATTTGATTGATAAACATCTGCTTGTTTTTCAACAGATTAAACTTGTAGGCGTCGAGGGTCTTTTCCGTACCATAAATTACGATATCCACCACATTGTCACCCCACAGCTTTACAGTGTTGCCTTTGCGTACTGCCCTGCCATTGCGTTGCTCCATGTCAGCAGGTCGATCGGGTAGGTCAAGGGCATTACTGCCCTCTTCCCCCCTCAGAACCGTACGTGAGGGTTTCCCCTCATACGGCTCAAGCTTTTCAAAGTCTCTGTTCGTGTGCAGAGACCGGCTCATCCTACTTCTTGTTTCCATTGTTTTTTACGGGATAATTTGAAACATTCATCATGAACCAACATATTGCATTTCCGTCCGTCTTGTACAGTCGGCATTACATTCCATGCCTTATGCGTGTCAATCGGTTCACCACATATCGGACATTTCCGACCTTGCTTTTCCCATAGGTAAAGCAGGGATTTACGTCCTTTCAGCGTCACAAGCATCTTTGACTTCATTCTTTTATTGAAGTACAGGCGGCAGTCTGCGTCAAACGGATTCATGTCCCCCTTTATCTGCGTATATTGCAGAAAAGGAAACGAAGATGCCAGTTTCAACAAGGTAAGTTGGTCTTCTTTGCCGTTTGATTTCTTGAACTTAGCCGCAAAAGTCCAGCTGTTCCCTCGGATATTGTGCCAATAGCGGTCTTTTATCCACCGTTTCCCTTTCTTGGAATGACGGCGTTTAGCCCATTGCCACAAGGCGAGAAATATCTGATGGTCGATTCTGTGAAAAGAATCACGTGTCGCCCCATGCTGATAATATGCTCCCCATCCTCGAATTTTAGCATTCAACATCCTGATTAATGATTCCTGCTTGCAACCCTTATGACCTTTTGTCACCTTACGGATATTCTCCATAAAACGTTTTTCGGCTTTCTTGGTCGGCTTGGTCAATATTTCATTGCCGAATTTGCGGATGTTGAAACCGAGAAAATCGAAGCCGTCATGGATATTGGTTATCACCGTCTTTTCTTCTGATAAGGTCAGACCTCTTTCAGACATAAAGTCGGCTACCAATGGCTTGATTTCCTTTTCAAGTGTTTCACGGTTCTCGCAGGTAATTATAAAGTCATCAGCGTAACGGACAAGATTCACCATTGGCGAATATAACTTACCTTTGATTCTAACTCGTTTATATTTCTCTGCAAGGACTTTCTGCAATCCGTCCAATGTCATATTGGCAAGCGTGGGAGAGATAATGCCACCTTGTGGCGTTCCCTCCTCTGTCGGGAACATCTGTTTGTTGAAGATATAGCCGCATTTCAACCATTTTCGGAGTATTGCCTTGTCCATAGGGATGTTGGCAAGCAGCCATTCATGGCTGATATGGTCGAAGCACCCCTTTATGTCACCCTCCAGAATCCATTCGGGAGAATAGCCTTTTCGGAGAATGTTATGGCATTGCATTACCGCGTCCATACAGCGGCGTTCCTTGCGGAAACCGTATGAACGTGAGTCGGCTGTTGTTTCCGACACTGGTTCTAATGCCATAAGGTAGAGTGCTTGCATGGCTCTGTCTTTCATTGTCGGTATTCCCAACGGTCGCAGTTTGCCATTACTCTTTTTGATGTGGACTCTTCTCAATGGCTTCGGCTGGTAGCCTCTGCGTTTGAGTTCGCTTATCGCTTGTGTTTTTGCTTCGGGTTTCTCCCATGTTTCCATGTCCACTCCGGGGGTGTTGCCACCTCCGTTAGAAGTAACTCTCTTTACGGCTAAGGCTTTTGCGTAAAAAGAGTGGGTCAGCGTCCACTGCAAGGCTTTCACCTTGTTGTATCTGCCTTCCTTCTGAGCCTTTACAATTCGTGCTTGTAGCTTTCTGACAGCCAACTCCGCTTTAGTCCAGTCTATTCTGTCCCAAAGTGTTTGTTGATTGTCAGCAGGCGCACACGATGTCTTGTTTTCGTTCATTTGCTTTCCTCCTTTTGAAAGTTCTAAAAGTTAATTGTAAAGAATCACCATTTGACAACATTCGGTTTGATTGCCTACCTAATGTCGTCACAGAAGTCTGCCCACTTTCGTGTCGGATGATGTCGCCCACATCAGCCCGTGATGTCGGTTCAATCCGTATCCGCTCCATTACAGAACGGCGTTCGCTTTTTCTGTTATCTTATACCTGCACACCATTCGGCTTTCATTGCTGTCAGCTTACCTGTCATTTTTACATGACAGGAGATAATACAGGCTTACCATGTTCCACATAGATAACTAACGGATAGGTTAGGTTCTGTCTCATCCTCCGGCGGTGCTTATATCCGTGTAATCCTACCATGGAGAGGATTAACCGACCGCTTCCCTTTTGGGTAGAGTGTGCCAGTATCTTACACTCTTTCGTGACATTACGAAGTTTACTAACAGTTCGCTTGCGCTAACCATACTATCCAGCCTCGCCACTCTACGGTATGATACTAACCGTACTTGACTTCCCCTCACGGTTCTGTCTTGTCTTGCGAAAGTGTACTTCGTCCCGACCGCTTAATACAACATTAAGGTGCATCGGTCGGTAGGCTACCGCTGACGGAACAGCGGGTTAAAGCTGATACCCGTAAGTATCATTCCAACAATTATCTATGCGACTTCATGTCGCACCCAAGGTATTTCAAGGTGATGCACCGCCACAGCCCTTTGTTGAGCGTTCACACCTGTGCCTAACATGGTCGTACTTCCAAAAAGAACTCGCACCTTGCCGTTGTTCATTTCTTCAAACAGCTTTTTTCTTGCCCTCTCGGTAGTGGCGCATTGGATAAACTGTATTTCATCAGCAGGAATACCGAGCCGTACCAACTTTTCTTTGATGTCGGTATATATGTTCCATTCGTTCGGTTTGTATGTACCAAGGTCGCTGAACACGAACTGTGTACCCCGATTGTCATTCGAGCGTATATAGTAATCATAGATTGTCCTCGCACAGATAGAAGCCTTGTTATCGGCATCATCCTTGAACTTGCAACCCAACAAGCGCATATCAAGAGCCATTTTTCGGGCTACATTGGTCGCAACCAACATTTTCGCCTTGTCGAGGTTGTCAGGTTGCGGAACGTCAAGCCCCAAGTCCTCCCACTGGCCGCTACCGGCAAAAGATACCAAGCGTCCTATCATTTCCTCCTGCTCAATTGTCGGGGGATAAGAGAGGAAACGCACGTTCTTCTCAGGCACATCAAGATTTATCATGTCGGCTGTACGATAATCCGTAATCTCACGCAGGAACATTGCCAGTTCCGGTACTTTGATGTAAGTACGAAAACGCTCTTTGCGCTTCACCGAGCCTGTCACGTTCAACTCATAATCTGCCGTTTTCTTTGTGAATATGGCTGCCCACGCATCGAAACAGCTAATCCGTTGCCGTTGAAGCTCCTGCGGACGCAAATACTTGAACATCACATATAGTTCGGTCAGTGCATTTACCACCACTGTACCCGACAGAAACGTAGCCCCAAGGTCACGACCTGTACGAAGTTGGATGTCACGAATGGCGAACAAGAGGTTCATTGCCCTTTGAGAGCCTTTGGTGTTGCCGATACCTGCCACACGGTTATGGCGTGTCTGGAACATTAAGTTCTTGAAAATATGGCACAAATCCAAAATTTCGGATTTATCGCATTATCAGAACTTTTAGGAATTTCCGATAAAATTATTCAATTGTTTAGCAATCATTTGTTTTGAGTCTTAATCAGTTCTGATTATATTCCGTCTATAATTGTAGAATAACATTCAAACAAGATACGATTATGGACATATTTAATCTGAATGAAAAAGTCAAAGGGCTTGTTTCTTATTTACAAGACACAGGTTATTCAGCCATGTACATAGACTATGTGAAGAAAATGGCTGAGTGGTTATCGGGCAATTCCGAACATTACAAATGGAAGAGTCTCGCCGATGTTGAACCGACACTAAAAGAATTGTGGTCCAACAAGTATACTTGCAGAAACAAGGTACGCCTGTTACGTGTAATCTGCCAATATATCGAGAATGGATTATTACCCGACGGATGCAAACACTACATCAAACCTCACCACTACGAATTGCTTGGCGAAGAATACAGGAATGTAACGGACATGGCTTTCAACGTGGTAGGCAGGCGTTGCAAATTTTCAACAAACGTGAAGTATGCGCTATCTTCGTTCTTCTTCCGGTTACAGGAAATGGGTGTGTATTCATTCGAATCAATAACAGAGGATGCGGTGTTGGAAGTGTTTTCCAAAGACGAAAAACAGAAGATGGGCCATTCGCTCAAATATTCGGTGGAGTATGGGCTGAAAGCCTGTTTGCCTTACTATGGCAAATCCGTTGAACGTATAATCGCATATCTGCCGGCCATACCCAACATGCGTAAGAACATTCAATACCTTACAGAGCAAGAACTGACGGCCATCAGGCATACCTTGGAGCACGACGGCACAATATCCCTGCAGGACAAAGCCATCATAACCTTGGCCATGTACACGGGATTGCGTGGGTGTGACATCTCAGCTCTCACGCTTGAGAACTTCGATTGGGAACACGACCTTATAAAAATCACACAGGCAAAAACGGGACAGCCCCTTACATTGCCGCTTCGCGCCGTAGTCGGGAATGCTGTCTTTGATTACCTGCTCAAAGAGCGTCCCCAATGCCCGGAACCATATGTTTTTCTCACAGTACACGTGCCACACAGAAGACTCCACACAAGCAATCTTGATGCCATATGCTCAAAAGTCATGTGCAAAGCAGGAATAAGGCAAGGTGAAAATGAAAGAAAGAGCATGCACCTGTTTCGCCACCATGTAGCGACATCCCTGTTGCAGGGCGGTGTGCAACAGCCTGTTATAAGTGCCACCCTTGGCCATTCGTCCCCAAGCTCTCTCGACCGCTATCTCAGTGCGGAATTCAAACACCTGAAAGAGTGTTCGCTAAGCATCGAGGGATTCCCGGTTGGAAAGGAGGTGTTTGGCAGATGAAAACGACTTCATTCCTTTCCAACGCGATAGAAGGATACGTAAAATACCGCAAGGCTTCCGGGCGTGACAGCCACAGCTATATCAAGAACGTAATACTATTTGACCATTTTTGCGCGAGGGAATATCCCGGACAGATCGAACTATCCCAAGAAATCGTGGACAGATGGTGCAGGCAACGTCCATCTGAATGCACAAACTCTTGCGTGTCACGTGTATATCCTATTCTGGACTTCATCAAATACATGAACAAACGTGGAATGACAAAAATAGCCCTGCCAAAAGTGCCAAGGTCTGTGCCAAGAACTTATACGCCGCACCCTTTCACATATGATGAATTGAAACGCTTCTTCAATGCTTGCGACAACACAAAGCCAAGACGTGGCCGTCTCGCCACAATCCAACGCATGACACTGCCAGTATTCTTTCGCTTATTGTACAGTTCTGGGATGAGGACAACCGAAGCCATCCTGCTGGAACGTGATGATGTAAACCTTGAAAATGGCGTAATTTCCATCAAGCGAAGTAAAGGGCATGACCAACATTATGTCGTTCTCCATGATACAATGTTGGCTCTAATGCGTACTTACGACGAGAATATATCTAGGTTAGTCCCGCACCGCAAAGTGTTCTTTCCGACACCGGATGACAAGTCTCACCCTTCTGTTTGGGTTACGTATCATTTTCGGGTGTTGTGGCAAAGTTGCAATTCATCCTACGCTATCCCATATGAGCTAAGACACAACTATGCCATAGAAAACATAAACAGCTGGACACACCAAGGATTTACCATCCATGACAAGTTGTTGGCTTTAAGCAAGAGCATGGGACACCGGCAAATAGAGAGCACGCTGGCTTATTATTCCTTGACCCCAGCGATTTCTGATATAATGGAATATACAGAGAATCAATTATTAAAATTAAAGACAGATGAAAAAGAAGATTAATCCGCAAGCAATGCAGATAGCTGATTATCTGCATGACTGGCTCGAACACTATGTCCCTTCAATCAAGGCATGCAGTCCTCACACAAAGAGAAATTATAAGATCTCCGTGAAACTCTATGTAGAATTCCTCAGAGTAATAAAAGGCACTACACCAGAAACATTAAGCGCAGAATGTTTCTGTATGGAATATATAATGGAGTGGATTATTTGGTTAAAGGAAAATAGGGGTTGCAGTCCAGCAACATGTAATGTAAGATTGTCAGCCTTGCGTGTTTTTCTGAAATATTTGTCGTTTAGAGATATATCCTATATGTCTGTTTTCTTACAAGCGGAAAATGTTCCAAATGAGAAAAACTCTAAAAGAAAGGTCATCGGGCTCAGTAAACAGGCTGTTGATGTATTGTTGTCCATGCCTAATCAAGGGAGTACTATAGGCTTTCGTGATTACACTCTGATGCTTCTCTTATATTCCACCGCTGTGCGCATCAACGAGCTTCTGACTCTGAAAATTAGCAATATTGTTATAGACTGTGTAAAACCTCACATAATAGTCATTGGCAAAGGAAGAAAGAAACGTCCGATTCCTCTTTTGGCCAAGCCAGCACAATGCTTGAAAAGGTATCTTATCAAATACCATCCGAAACAGAATGATGCAAATGCATTACTTTTCTGTTCTAAGAGCAAAGGCATATATGTCCCGATGTCCGCTGAAAACGTGAACAAGATGCTGAAAAAATATGCCACAATGGCTCATGAAAGGTGCCAAGATGTTCCTATGGATTTACATGCCCATCAATTTAGGCATGCCAAAGCTTCACACTGGCTTGAAAACGGGATGAACATAGCCCAAATCTCATACTTACTTGGGCATGAAAGTATTCAAACCACAATGGTATATCTTGATATAACCACAAAACAAGAAGAAAAAGCTTTGGAAACCCTTGAAGGCGAAAATCAAAAGAAAATGAGAAAAAAGTGGAAGACAGAGGAAGGAAAAGCAAATCTTGAAATACTTTTAGGACTTACAAAAACAAATTGAGTAGGAGAAATTTTACTTCTTCGTTTTCCTCTTACCCGATTAAGATATACAAGTACTGTTTGGTATATTATATAAACTTCCAGCAAGGTATTATACCTGCTGGAAGTTATGTTACAGTTCCCAATTAAGAACAGAGTCTAAAGGATGCTGAGATTGATATGCGGCAAATAATTTCCTCTCATTTATAAGCGTTGATTCATCTCGTTTTAACACATTAGAAATAAAGTTATTCAACGATTTTGTACCTCTTAGAATTGGAACGATTTGAAGATACTCGGGTAAGACTGATTGTGATATTTCTTTTAATGTTAACCCTACAACAGTTGTTCTATCATATCCATATCCAACTTCCCAAGGGATCCATTTTGAATCCAATGCATTTTGGGATAAAAGACATAACATGTGCGTGCTGTTTCTGATACCTGTTTTAATTGCACTTACAACCGAGTAAGGTCTCGTTCTGTCTATTTTTGTATCATATTCATCAAAATAGACATCAATACCAGAAGTAATAAAATAGTCTGCTATTTTTTTAGCAGTGTCCGCATCTCTTTTTTGGTGACTTATGAATATACATAAACCACTTCTTTGTGCAATGGAATTTTCGGTTAAATAAAATCTATTTAATGCCATAATCTATTATTCTACTTATCCATTTTTTTTACGCATTGGCCTTGATAAATCATAAGTGCAAGTGGCACGACTATTATATGCATTATCAATCATCTGTCTCAAAATATCTGGTGTTAACTTATCCCAATTGATTACAGATATAAAGGCATTGGGTTCGAGCAAATTATCAATGATGCGTTCCGGTAAGTATGGATAACGCCTATGATACTCTTCTCGGCTATCAATAGACATCCATTGTGTCGTCTCTGGGTAGAACGTTTTCTCACTACTATGAGCGCATGTATAATATTCGCTTTTAACAGATGGTAGTAATATCACAATAATGCCGGACTTCTTATTCACCGTACCATCGTACATACTTGAATATAACTCCCAATCAATATGCTTGCGATTTTTTGTTTCAGTTCCTACAAGTAAAATGGTTACGGTTGTATCCTTCAAATGCTCGTCGCGTATATATTCGCGTATCTTTTGGTCGTCCCAATCTTCTGGAATCTCGCCCATGTCAACAGAGCCATCAATGAATACTTTATTTTTTTCAGCCCAACTAACCAAACCTTCTTTATATTTCTGGTCATTGGCATGATGAAAACTTACAAATACTTTATGCATAATTTATATTAATAGTTAAAAGCTTTATTAATACCCTTGAGAATCAATGATATTATCTCGGGAATATTAATAGAGTTGAATAAAATTTCATTTTCATCTTTATCAAGTCCATTTCTAAGAACCTGATAATCCTTATTTTCGAATTTCTTTAGTTCATCGTAATTTATCGTTGGCAGACAACTCATTTGGCAATATTCAATTAAATTTTTATAATCCTCATTGGTTTTTGCTTCTTCAAATAGTTTTTCTGCCGTAGTTTCACCTTTCATTAGTTTCACTATTTGTGCAGAAGCTCCACCAAATCCTCCTAATAAATAAATTGGATGTTTTTTCTGTATAGCACAAATCGCCTCTTCAAATATTCCGGCCATACGCCCCTTAAAATTGACAATTTTGCCACCCAAAACGATACGTGCATTAACATTCTCTTCCATTTCTTTACGCATAATAGATAAAGAATTTGCCCAAAGAAACATTTTGCTTGGCGTAGTTGGCTCAAAGAACTTCCCCTTATCCTCCTCACCTACACCTTTGGGTATTTCTGTTTTTACTATTTCCACACGGTCGTATTTAAATTCAGCGATGTCAGATTTTGAGAGCCTATTAAATATAGGCCAAGCAAAATAATTTGTGAAATAGATTGTACTTGGATCAGACTTTTCTTTTATGCCATACTGACATGAAAGATCGCATAAAAGTTTTGTGAAACCACCAATTCTAAGATCACCTCCATACACCAATTTAGCTCCAGTAACAAGCAGATGACGAGCTATTTCAACAGATAAATCATCAAACATGGCTTTGCCGATTCCTTTAGTTAAAGCCTCCGGAGTTTCCGAAATAGAAATTGCGATTTTCTTATCCTGTATCTTATTCATATTTGAATATAACTGACTCGGAGTAACAAAACTTGTAATCTTACCATTTTTATTCATACAAATAGCATTAATAGTAAAATCTCTTCTTTCTAAATCATCTATTAAATTATTAATATATACTACCTTACTTGGTCTTCTATTTACATAATTTAAATCTTTTCTAAATGTTGTTATATCAACATTTAATTTATCTACTTTAATATTTACACTACCATAATTATTTTTACTACTATTAAAAATTCTATGTATATCTTTAGGTAGTGCATCAGTTGCTATATCAACATCAAAAGACGTAACTCCAAGTAAATAGTCACGAACATAACCTCCAACTAAATAGGCTTGATAACCTTCATTCTCTAAAGTTTCTAATATTTTCTTAATATTTTTTTCCATTTAAATTCCCTATTTAATTATATCAAACTTCCAAGAAAAAAACATCTATTTTCAAGATGTTTTACATTTTATTTAGCAATAATAGAAAATATTAAACCTTCAATACTACTATAAAAAGTTATTTGGGTGTTGTTAAAATTAATATTTTCTTCAGCTACATCCATAATTTCACACATACTATTTTCATAATTATAATATAGTATTGCATAATTTTTATATTGTTCGGACAATTGTGGAACAGTAATAAGATATTCATAATTTCCTTCTTCATCTTTTTGAAGAATACCTTGATCCTTAGGTTCTGCCAAAACAGGTAATGTTACAAAAGAATAATCTTTATAAAGTAATAAATTATCATTAACATCAATAATATTTTCTTCTTTAAAATTCCATAATAATTTAACATTTTCATAATTTGGAATATCTCCATAAAGATTACCATTCTTTATTCTGTTGCTTACATATTCACTATAATAATTAATATAATATTCATCAGAGCTAATTTCTTTAATTACTTCTGCACTCTGTTTAATAAACTTGAAGTCATAATCTTTGGTTATTCTATCATTCAAAGGAATATAATACCCAAAAGTATTAAACTCACTTTTACTCCATTCTAAAAATGACATTCCTTGCTCAGATTGATATTCAACACTATCAATTTTAAACGTAATTAATGGTAATTTATCAAAATAAAAATAACATTTATCAGTTAATCTTCCATTTATTTTCACCGCATTATTTTCATCATCCCAGATTATTGTTGAACCATTTTCACATTTAGATAAATCATTATTAAGGGCATAACCCCATAAAGGCCATGTACTCTGTGTAACTAATTTATAATCACCAGAGCCTGCAGATGTTTCCAAATTCATTGATATTCCTTTAGTTAATTTTGTTGAATTATTTACATTTTCTTTTTTATAAATATTAGTTGTTTTTAAATATTTTGAATAACCTAAAAATGATACTAATAAAGTTAGTGTAACAATTGATAAAATTATATATTTTTTCTTCATTTGACATCATCTCCTTAACAATATCACGCACGGATATT
>OLPF01002615.1_pt1 | contig 11292 bp, 8 predicted proteins | sample 1673121 | NCBI WGS metagenome assembly OLPF01 (sample SAMEA3136756, study PRJEB25190) | human gut metagenome | reverse complement strand
GGCACAAAGCCGGAACGCGTGCCATGCGGGCGATCATTTCTTCTGTCATAAGGTCAGGCTCCAGGCTCCCCAGGCGAATGCGGCGGATGCCCGGCACCTGCGCCGCCTTTTCCACGATCTCGGCCAGGTCTGTTCCGGTGTCCCGGCCGTAGCTGGAGAGGTTGATGCCGGAAAACACCATGTCGATCTTGATCCCTTCTTTCTGCAAAAGTTTCACGCCCAGCTTCACGCAGTCCGCCGGGGTCCCCGACATGCGAAAGGCTCCGGTCGCACCCGGGAAAGTCGTTTCTGTCACTGTGATGGGCTGCGATACGGTGATCCCGTGTCCGCTGGCACTCCTCTGAGAATCCGGGGCGCTTATGTAAAGATCGCCCAGCCCCTTTAAGGCGTCTGCCAGTTCGTGGATCCCTCTTGCATCGATGCCGTCATCGTTTGCTAATAGTATATTCATTTTTATATCCACCTCGTTGTTCTGTTTGCTGCGTGTTTGTATTTACAAATTTACACACAGTTTGAGTATAGCACACAGGGAGCAGTGGAGCAAATGAAAATGCTGTGAAGCCGGGGGATGGGAGGCGGTTTTTGTGTTGAAATTTCTCTCGGGTTTGATTATGATTGTGGAAAGGAGATTTTTATGGAGGAGCTTATGTTGCAACACAAACTTGAAAAGTCAGCTTCAGCATAACATCGGGAACCCCGAATGGTGCTTAATCGTTTAGAGGAGGAACAAGAAGGATGGATAAATTAAACAGAATGCTAAAAAGTTTTTTCTGGTTTGCTATCTTACCACCAATAATAATGCTGCTTTTAGTACTATACTTTCACGGAACAACTCATATGTTTGGATTCATTACATTTGTATTAGTCTGCATTGCTTCCGCTTGCGCCAATGCCTATAGGATCCAGAAAGAAATTGACCGATTATCCAAAGCTGATTTTAAGATTCAAGAATAATCTTAAAGGAAACTTTATGACTGTATAATCATGTAAATGGTGCTTAATCCATACTTCGGAGGGATAGATAATGGATGAATTGAAGAAGAAAATCAAAAAGTTCTATATTATGTTTGGGATTGAAGCCCCTGCTGCTTTTTTCTTGCTATTTTTATTCAGTTATTATATTCTGAAAAGGCAGTTTTACCCTAGTTCCTATCTTGTGATGTCATTCAGTATTGCTCTGATTGCATTTCGACAATACAAAGGACTCCAACATTTATTAAAAAAACTGACAATACAAGAATCACAGCAAGAAAGGGACTCTGATACAAAGAACTAGGATCTATGCAGCTTACCCAAAGTTTGCGAATATCAATTTCCGTCAGTTTTGCCGTTCGAATGAGGCTAAACTGACGGAAATGTTACTGGCTGGATAGGAGCGGCAGGTATTGCTCGGAGTCCCTGCTACCAGTTTCAGTCATTTCTGCGGCTTTAAGGGTGTTGGACTGACTGAAAAGAGTAACGAGAATCAAGACATCAAGCGTTACGGGTATCCTTAGCCAATAGTTTTCAGTCAGTCTGAAACGATATAGGGTGGCGAAGTGACTGAAATGGCTATTTGAGGTAAATAGCGAGCGGTCGTCAGCCGGAAAATTTTAAACAGAAAAAAGAGCAGCTGTGCTAACGGGATGTTCCGTTAACACTGCTGCTCTTCTATTGTCACTCTATTGTTTCTGAAAGCTCAGCTTCCGTCGTTCCGGTTTGAGACTATTAGTCTCCCAGCACCTTGCCGATGGAGTCGTTGATGACCAGGGTCGCCCGGTCGTCGTAGCTAGTCTCGGATTTGTTGATGAGGATGAGATCGTGTCCGTTGAAATAATTTATCAGACCTGCAGCAGGATATACCACCAGGGATGTGCCGCCTACGATGAGACAGTCCGCCTCGCTGATCCAGTCTACGGCCTGCTTCAGCACATGCTCTTCCAGAGATTCTTCGTAAAGAACGACATCCGGTTTGACGGTCTTGCCACAGACCCTGCATTTCGGAACACCGTTGACACAGTTGCCTTCATCCATGATATATGCCAGGTCGTGACGCTCTCCGCATTCCATGCATCGGTTTCTCAGCACCGATCCATGAAGTTCACAGACATTTTTGCTGCCTGCCAGCTGGTGAAGTCCATCGATGTTCTGGGTTACAATACCCAAAAGCTTCCCTTCTTCCTCTAGCTTTGCCAGGGCGATATGAGCCTTGTTGGGTTTCGCATCCTGATAAATCAGATTCTTTTTATAATAATCATAGAAAGTCTCCGTATGTTTCATAAAAAAAGGTCTGGAAAGCATGATTTCCGGCGGATATCCGTAGTCGTTCATGGCGTTGTACAACCCTGCTTCGGAACGGAAATCCGGAATATTGCTTTCGGTGGAAACACCTGCTCCTCCAAAAAATACGACTTTCTGGCTGTTATCTATAATTTCTCTCACTCTGCTGTCCATCTCATGTCTCCTCTCTCCGGCTCAGGACTTGTGATCCGTGATTAGTTAGAAGTCGGCAAGTACGCTCTCAATACACCCGCCACATTGGAAAGCGGCATAGTCTGCAACCATACGTGCCCTGGTCCTGTTATGACTGTATTAAATAAGCCTTCACCTCCCAGGAATTTATTCTTCATCCCCGGAACCGTCTGGATCTCCATCTGACAGCTTGCTGTCATGGCTGCCAAGTGACCTGTATCTACCACGATCTGCTGTCCCGGCTTCAACTCATATTCGATCACATGACCATCAAACTCTGCGAAAAAGATGCCCTGTCCGCTGAGTCTCTGCATGATAAATCCTTCCCCTCCAAAGAATCCGGATCCAATTTTTTTATTGACTGCGACGGATAGCTGAACGCCCATCTCGCCTGCCAGGAATGCACTTTTCTGACAGTTCATATCATTTCCCGGTGTGATTTGAAACGGCTTTATCGATCCCGGGAAGCTGGATGCAAATGCGATCATTCCCGGACCACCCTGTGCCGTATAAATATTCTGGAATAATTTCTCCCCGGCAAACATACGTCCCAGAGCTTTGCCGACACCTCCATTGCTGGTGGTTTCCATCTGCATGTTGGGGGACATCCACGACATGCCGCCACCTTCTGTGAGCATCTGCTCTCCCGCTTCCAGCTGACAGATCACGACTGGCAGTGAATCGCCTTTGATTTCGTACTTCATTTCAACCTCCTGACTGATGTTCATATCACACATAAAATCCACAAACTACTATCACTTATGTATTAAGTATATATCCCAGAGGATTGAAATTCAATATATGAGCTGAGATCTTTTTATTGACTAATAGAAAAGAGTGAGGTAAAATGCTAGGTAAGAAATGGGTTTGTTACCGTACAGCTATGGCTCAAGCGGGGTGCTCGTTTCTTTTTTTATATTTACCATATCGTATAAATACAGATTTCCGTCTGCTGCATGTCGAATCAGCATTTCTATTCTAAAAATATTCCATCGTTCTAGCTCTCCTGAATTACTATTATATACAGGGAGAGCAAATCTTGTTGTAAATCTATACCATCCAAATTTAGCATCTACATTATGCTTACTCTTATAATTTTCTTGCCATCGTCGATTAGTAGCACACTGTATCAGCATCGGAATACCCTGTGTTGCATTTGCCTTAGCTTTTGCATTTGTTCCATATAATCTTCTGGTATCATCAGATCCTTTTAACTCGCTAGGAAAATCAGAGCCAATGAATATATGGTCTGAAGTTTCAACCACTTCATAGCAATTCCCTATGTACTCTTTCAAATACTGTTCTACATTCTCCCAATCAATCCGTCTCTTTCCCTTAAAACGAATATCATTAATAATAATAATTTCATTTCCTTCTAAATCAGAAATAACATTTATTTTTTTATCCATTATTTCCCCCCTTCTAATATGACTCATCTCATCTGACATTCCGTCAGATGTTTACGGTAACGCAGCGGCATGAAGTTTCGCTGGCAATTTGAATTTTTTCGTTCTTTGATGGCGATATGGTCGAAGTATTTCTGCCAGAGAGCCTGGTATTCTTTTTCTTCTTCTGATTCCTCTGGAACATCGTTTTCTGCAAAACTGGTGACGTACCATTTGCCCTGGTACCCTGCCATTGCTTTACTGCGGCGCACGTCGTGAATAAGAAAGGGGTCGCTTCTGAATCTGTCGCTGAAATGATCACCGATCAGTTCCAGCACGTCGTGATCCGGCTCGATCCTGGCATACAGGATATCACCCTGCATAACAGAGAATCGCACGAACTGGCGCATTCGCTCTGCTTCCACATTGATCTTTTTCTCGATTTCCTGTGCTGCAAACACATCCGGATTTCCGTGAAGTTTCGATATTCCCGATCCGATGTGAAACCCAAGAACGATATAGCGCAGCAGTATCATTTCCTTGTCAGGTACGGTAGAAAGAAAGCATTTATAGATCCTCCGCAGATCCATATAAGAAATCTTTCTCCGGATCGCCTGGTAGACCCGATCAGCTTTTTCAAGATCCGTGTGAACTTCCTGAAAACCGCCCAGCAAGGAAGACTGGTATTCTTCTTTTAAACAGATCCCGGCCGCCTGTTCTGTATAGTAATGGTGGTATACACATGTGAGGAACCCTTCGAAGGTCCCATCGTATAAATAGTCCTGCATGGCCAACCTCCTTACAGCAGTCCCGCAGCCGATAGCTTTTCCTGGCGGGTTCCCTCTTCCAGCCGATTCCACTGGTCGTCAAAGAGAGACATCTGCAGTCCATTTTCCATCTGGAGAATAGCGTTACGGATGACCTCTGGCTCGAAGCGTTTCTCGCCATAGTATCTGCCGCTGCAAGTAAGGAAATATTTGGCGCGTTTCAGGACGACGCCCATCTTCTTCAAGTCGTCGAATTTGACGGCGGACAGCCTGCGCTGACGAACGATCCTGCGGGCGGAGACTGCACCGATCCCGGGGATCCGCATCAAGGTATCATAAGAAGCCCGGTTGACTTCCACAGGAAACTGATCCAGGTTTCGCAGTGCCCATGTGACTTTAGGATCAAGATCAGGATCCAGGTTCTGCGATTTCTCCGTAAACAATTCTTTTACAGAAAATCCATAGAACCGCAGGAGCCAGTCAGCCTGATAGATCCGATGTTCACGGGCCAGTGGCGGCGCCGTCTTCCTGGTCGGGAGTATGGGAGAATCCACCACCGGCACATAGGCGGAATAATACACCCGCTTCATTTTGAATGTCCGGTAGAGACTTTCGCTGGTGTTAAGGATGCTCTGGTCAGTCTCGCCTCCCGCACCGATGATCATCTGAGTGGTCTGCCCTGCCGGAGCGAAGTCTTCACCCCGGCTGCGGCGGTTACGGGAAAGTGACTGCGCAGAAGACACTGCGGTAACCGAGTCTTGTGTATCGCGGTCTGCCCGAGAGCTACCTGCCTTGTCTTTCTCTTCGATCTCCCGTGAAAACCCCTTTAAATAATGCTCCGGCGCATTGACGGCGATGCCGCGAAACATATTGCCGGGGCCTTTGAGAGAGTTCCTCTCGATAAGAGAATTAGTGATCTGACGCATGGGCGTAAAGATCTCCTTCGGTTTCTTCTGAGGCGCAAAAGCCTGCAAACTCCTGGCCGTGGGCATTTCGATGTTGACGCTGAGGCGATCGGCAACCAGTCCGATCTCATGGAGCAGTTCCTGCGACACGCCAGGGATGATCTTTGCATGAATATAACCACTGAAACCGTATTTGTACCGCAAAAGCCGCAAAGACTCTAAAATACGCTCTGCCGTGTGATCCGGGGATACTTCTACCGCCGAACTGAGAAACAATCCTTCTATATAATTGCGCCTGTAGAACTCTATGGTCAGTCGCGCCAGTTCGTCCGGCTCGAAAGACGCCCGCGGGAAATCATTGCTGCGCCGGTTGACACAGTATTCGCAGTTATAGACACACTTATTGGAAAACAATACCTTCAGCAGGGAAATGCACCTGCCATCCGCACTCCAGGAATGGCAGATCCCCGCCGTATGAGCGTTGCCGATATTTCCTGTATTCTTCCTGTGGGATCCACTGCTGGAACAGGACACGTCGTACTTGGCACTGTCTGCCAGTATCTGAAGTTTTTCCATAAGAGTCTGCATTTTCATCCCCTCCATTCAAAAGCCGCTTCACCAGGTCTCCGGCCCCGCTTACTGTGAAACTATTATATCACTTTGCGAACGCACGTTCAAGAACAAATGTTTCACCCTTAATTTCTGTGGTATCCCCGAATCGATTTTCAGATATTAGTTGACGCTAACTCCCGAGCATGTTATGCTGATGTTATTTAAGACTAACTTAGTTAGTTTTCATTAACTTTTGTAAAACCATTTCACAGAGAGGAGATTAATGTTGAAAAAAAGGAAACACAAATTTATGGCGTTCCTGCTGTCAGCCATGATGCTGATCACAGGAACCGCAATGGGGGCAGCTCCTGCTGCCGCAGCGGAAAAATCACCGCCGGCACTCAAATCATGCAGTGCAAACTTCGGTTATGATTTCGTGCTCAGCTTTGATACCAGTACCGACGCCGAGTGGATGTCAAAAATAACCAGCGTGACCGTTGCCGGGGAATCCTGGACAAAAGGAAACACATCTTACAGCGTCTGGAACAACAAAAACTATTATGCAAATTCCGACAAGCTCTACATCGGGGAAGGCTTCACCGATACTACAGCTACCTGCGTCATCTCTGCAGACGGCTACAGTAATCTGACGCTGACGCTGAACAAGTCAAACCATACAGCAACGGTCGTGACCGCTGAAACTGCACAGACATACAAGATCACGACGGCAGCCACAACACACGGCACCGTGACTGTCGACCAGACATCCGCCAAAAAAGGGGACGCGGTCACGATCACAGCAGTACCGGATACCGGCTACTCGCTGAAATCGCTCACAGCTGCGGACAGCAGCGGAAAAAATATTTCCATCACGGATTCCAAGTTTCAGATGCCGGCTTCCGACGTGACGATAAATGCTGTGTTTGAAAAAAAGGCTGCCGATGCAGAAAAAGAGATCTCGATCGGTGATATCTCAGTCACGAAAGACTCTTTCAACGGTTTATGGCAGTTCCGCTTTCAGGATCCCGACTATTTAAATTCTGTCAAGCAGATCTCCGTCAATGATACTGCGTGGGAAGCTTACAGCTTCACACCGTCCATGGGCGGAAAATATCGCATCAAAGACGGATCCCTGGAATTTGCACAGAAAAGTTACGGTCAGACTGCCGCATTAAAAAGCGGAGATGTGATCACCATCACGGCCAACGGATACAAAACACTGACCTTTAAGGTCTCCATCAAAGATGACAAGCTGACCGTCTCCTCCGATCCAACTCCCGGAGATGACATGCAGCTCCACGTTCGCCTTGTCGGCAGTTTTGAATCGGCACTGGTGAACCAGAAAGGCTATGATGCCATCAGCGGGGCATCCACCAATGTGACGCAGAATAAGAACAGCGATGCCAGCGTGGAAGTCGCCTTGGTAAAGAAAGGCCAGGATCCACAGAGCAGCGACTGGAAGCTTTTGAGTGAAAGCGATATCCGCGTAATTTCTAAAGGTTCCTCGGTCAATATCGCAAACCGCACAGATCCTGCAAAGGGCAATGATTCAGGGATGGCTGGCGTGTACTCCGTCCACGACGGTTCGATCACATTAGCAGGCACTCCTGCAAAGCCCGGGATCTACGATATCAGTGTAACGATCACCGACGAGCTGGGACGGACGGCAACGAGCAATACCCTGCCGTTCCGCATTTACAGCGGGGAGGAAACTTTGCAGGATCAGCTGACGCTTGCCAACTGTACGAAAACAGCAGACGGAAAATATATGTATGATATGGAGCCATGGGCCATCAAAAATTTCACTCTGCCTTCCGGGGATCAGACGGTAGTAGTTCCGGCAGATGTAAAAGCGTGGTACGGCTCGCACACCAGCGGGACTTACGGCGAACTGGGCTATGCTGTGCCGGAGGGCACTTTGCAGCCGCAAACACTGATCCTGCCAAAAGGATGCGATCTGACGCTGGTCAATATGGACATGTTAAGCAGCGTGAAAATCGTTGTACAGGATGGTGCAAAGCTGACCCTTCGGGATTCGGTGATCCAAGGGGCTGTTGAAGTAGAAAGCAGCGGGACGTTCTCCATGAACTACAATGATTACGGCGGCGGCGAATTCCTCAACGGTGCGTCTATCAACGGCAAGCTGATTTTAAAGGATGGATCGACGCTGGAGAATGCAAAGATCTATTCCAACACCAATAATATCGCCAATGGATCGGAAGCACGTCGCAACACGGATCCGGTGGTTGTGATCAACGGCAACGTGAAGCTGAAGGGCAAAGTGTTCCTGAGAGGCGACGAGGCTCCGACAGGGACAGATCCTGCGACAGGAAAGAGCTACACCGGTCAGGCCGGTCTTCAGGTCAACGGCACTTTGACACTTGAAAAAGATGCTGTGCTTGCAGTCTTCGGAGGCGGCAAGGACGCGACTACATCCAACGGCGGCACGGCGATCCGTCTTAACGGCGGCACGATCACAGGCGAAGGCAAATTGATCGCTGTCGGCGGAGACGGTCATTTCGGAGAAGGCGGCGATGCTGTATCAGGAAACGGCACGATTTCAGTGGCAGACGCTTATCTGGAAGGCGGTGCATCGATTTCCAAGTCCGGAACTGCAGGCAAAGCTCTTGGCGATCAGGTGAAACTTTCGGGCAAGACTAATCGGAAACTGATCGATGGAGAAATAGGCAGCGCGATCGACTATGACCACGACACTTACTGGAGAGACATCCTGACATTGCCGGATCTTTCTTTGTATACGGTGGAGAAAAATGCACCGGGCGAAGGATCGACGGATCAGGAGAAACCGGACGTCGATCAGGAAAAGCCGGGCGGCTCTGGGGACAACGGCTCCGGATCTAATGGCTCTGCTGGAACTGCCGGGAATGGCAGCAGCCAGACCGGCGATGCTTCCACTCCGCTCCTATGGGCAGCCATCATGCTGACAGCACTGGCCCTGATGGGAACGACGGTGCTGTGGCGCAGGAAACAGAATGCGGGGAGATAAATCCAACTGAAAAATCGCAACAATTACAACGTGAAATTAGATTTTTCAAGGTTTGATGTTGTCGGCAATGCATGTCAAAAGGATCCAGCAACATGAAAATATAATTTTCTATATTTCGTGTTGTATTTAACCAGGGATATCTAACTAGCGCAACATGAACCCCGCCATCCTCATGGTTCATGTTGCGCCTGGCCTGAAATTCACCCGAATTACAACATCAAATGAGAATCAACTGCCATTGATGTTGTCCGCGTTGCTAGAATCCGTCTCTTGCCAGCAGTCTTCCCTTTTGCTATAATAACGGGACTTACGAAAATGTTTTGAGCGAAAGGAATCTATCATGAATCGAGAGGAAACTTTGAAAAAATTCAATACATATAGTTCGCTGTTTTTAGTGCTGGGGATTTTGGATCTGGTATTGATCTGGCTGAGTTTTAGCAACAAGGATATGATCGCTCTGCTCCACGGCGGCGGTTCAGCTGCGGCTTCAGCCCTGAGGATTTTATTCCTGGTGACTGTAGTTCTTGGCGTCATTCTGGCAGTGCTGAAATTTTATGTTGGGATCCAGGGATTACGGCAGGTCAAGGGCAATGCAAGGGGCGACCTTCATCTGAAGGTCGCCCGGGGTACGATGATCCTGTCGATGATCTCCCTGGTGTTATCCCTGCTTATGATACTCAAGGGCGGCGGAGATGCCTCCGACGCCCTGCTGGATCTGGTTGCTGTGATTTTTCTGGCTCAGTATATAAAGTTCGGGAAGACACTGATGACAATGAAATAGCGATCGGGTTTCACAATCAAACCGATTTAAGAGACAGTTTTGAGGATCACATCACACCTCATTTCAGCTGTCTCTTTTTTGTTGCTCTTAAACAAACTTTAATGACTTCCCGTCTTTAAAGTTAAAACTATTTTTTTCATAATAGTGGTATCACATAAAGGAGATTATCCATGAAAAACATTTTAGAATATCTCGAACACACTGCAGAAAGCCACCCCGACAAGATCGGTTTTACCGATGAGCAGCGGGATGTTACCTTTTCTGAACTGATGCAAAACGCGCAGCGGATCGCCGGCTCCCTCGCCAGGATCGGCTGCAGGAAACCGGTCGCCGTCCTTATCGACCGAAATGTACGCTGCATCGAAGCTATGTTTGCAGCGGTCTATGCAGGCAACTTCTATGTTGTGATCGACGTCCATTCCCCAGAGACGCGGATCCACTCCATATTAGAAACCCTGCATCCCGCTGCCATCATAACAGACAACGAGTGGCTGCCTCTGGCAAAAAAACTGGCCGGAGCATCCTTTGCAGAAATGATCATATTATACGAAGACGCTGTGCTCCGGGAGATCAACCGGGATCACCTGATGCGTATCCGCGGGCAAATGATCAACACCGATCCGCTTTACGTGCTGTTCACCAGCGGATCGTCAGGGATGCCAAAAGGCACAGTTCTCTCCCACCGGAGCGTCATCAGTTATACAACCTGGGTCAGTGAGCAGTTTGAGTTCGGCGCTGATACGGTTTTTGGATCTCAGACCCCACTTTATTTCTCCATGTCGGTAACGGATCTGTTTTCGACCATAAAGTGCGGAAGTACGTACCATATGATCCCAAAGACGTATTTTACCTTCCCGATAAAGCTGGTGGAATTTCTCAACGAGCGAAAGATCAATACCATCTACTGGGTGCCGTCGGCGCTGGCCATCGTATCCAACTGGAACGTATTCGATTTTGCCAGGCCGGAGCATTTGCAGAAAATCCTCTTTGCAGGAGAAGTGATGCCGGTGAAGCACCTCAACTACTGGCGAAGATACCTGCCGGACTGTCTGTACGCCAACCTGTTCGGACCGACAGAGACGACGGATATCTGCAGTTTCTACGTGGTGGATCGAGACTTTGCAGACAGTGACAGCCTGCCAATCGGACGAGCATGCGATAACTGCGATACCTTCCTGCTGACGGAAGAAGGGACCCGGGCGACCCAGGCGGGCGAGGAAGGCGAGATCGTGGTGCGGGGATCGTTCCTGGCAGACGGATACTACAACGAACCGGAAAAAACAGCAGCGGTCTTCACGCAAAATCCGCTGAACACCGCCTTCCCGGAACGGATATACCGGACAGGAGATCTGGCCAGACTCAACGAAAAAGGGGAATTTATATATATCAGCCGCAAAGATTTTCAGATCAAACGGATGGGATACCGGATCGAGCTTGGAGAGAT
>OLPF01002609.1_pt1 | contig 11311 bp, 8 predicted proteins | sample 1673121 | NCBI WGS metagenome assembly OLPF01 (sample SAMEA3136756, study PRJEB25190) | human gut metagenome | reverse complement strand
ACAGTCCTCGCTTGGTGGAACAGCCCACTGGGCTGTTCCAGTCGCTGCGGAACTCGCTCGGTCAGGGCACCCGCCAGCCCCTTGGACGTCCCCCATGGCCAGATCATCGGCTCGATGCTTCTTGTGCTTGAAGGGGGATGCGCCTACGGGGCGACCGTTGGAGGAGGAGAAGGCGGACTTCACGTGCTTGTTGGCGGCGCGGCGAGGTGCGCCTCCGGCATCGGGGCCCTCCACATCGCCCGCATCGCGCGAGCCGTTGGGATCGCCGAATTCCATAAGCGCATCGTAAACGGCCATCTCCAAGTCTTCGGGCGTCATCGACGGGGGCACAAGGCCCGCAGCCTCCCATTCGCAGGGACACGACAGGCGGCTTGCTCGCGAGGCCGCGCGCGCCGCATCAAGCACCGCCGCGATGGCCTCCTCACGCGCCTGCTCGGGATCGAGGGCGTCTTCCGCGCCCACCTCGTCAGACGCTGCAGCCGTGGCGGCCCAAGCCTCGCCATGGGGCAGCGCGTCGGCAATGTCCTCGCCCGCCGCCTGGGCTTCCGCCAGCGCGATCACCGCCGCGCGGATCTCGTCTTCCTCGCGCACGGCTACTCACCGTCCATGGCAGCCACGAGCAGGTCGGTGCGGGTGTCGCGCAGCGAGCAATGCTCGCACATCAGGCAGGCGACGCTGTAGGAGTCGCAGGGCACCACCGCATCAAGCTCGGCCAGACCGGCCCCCTCCCGCGCAAGGAAGTCGCCGATGAGCGCCCGCACCGCTTCCACGGAGAACGTCAGTGTGTTCGCCTTCCCGGCGGGAACGCCGCCCACGGCCTCCCGCACATCCTCAATGGTGAGCGCCAGCGCCTCGTCGAAAGTGCGCCCCTCGATCATCGAGCAGGTGGCGCTCGCGCACCCCGTCATCGCCAGGCATCCGCGCGTCTTGAAGCCGGCGGCCTCGATGACGCGCGTCTCGGGATTGATGCGTCCGAACAAGCGGAACGCCACCTCGCCGCGCTTCGACTTGCCGACCATCGCCTGGGCGTTCATCCCCTCGGGGCGACCGCCGTTGTGGTAGTCAGCCACAATGGCCAAAAGCTTGTCCGAGTATCCGGCCACTTCGTCGTCCACTTCGGTTTGGTACACATCGGCCGTGCGCAGCAGCACTTTCTGCTTCGGCTCGTGGTAGATATCGCGACCCTCGCTCATGGGCTCCTCCTCTTCTTCGATTGTTCACTTGCAAGATTACCAGAACCCCCTCAATGCCCCTCCCCTCTTTCAGGCGATGTCAGATTGCGGAAACGTAACGGCTCTCTCGGCAGATGCGCCGCAGTCAAGATTCCCCGCGCACAAGCCCGAAAAAGAGCTATGATGGGGAATCGCGGGAAAGCCATGATGGAACATGCATCGGGCGAAAGGGGGATTCATGAGCGTTGTCGTGAGCGGACTTCTAAGCCGCGCGAAGGCCTTTTGGCCCATGCTCGCAGGCATCATCTGCGCACGCACGGCTCTCATCGTGGCATGCTATGGCAGCTACGCCTCCACCGACGACGGCATCTTCACCGACGGCTCCATGTTCGTCACCTGCGCGCTCTTCATCGTGACGCTGCTCATCTTCTCGCGGTCTCGCCGCGAGCTCGGTGCTACCGCCGTGCAGTGGATCATGGTGGGGAGCATCACCGTCGCCGCCGGAGCCTCCATGGCGCTTTCCCTGCTCGACAGCGCCGATCAAACCCTTGCGGCCACGGCTTTCGCCCTCAGCATTGCCAGCACCCTGGCCCTGTCGCTGTGCATGTTCTACTGGCTGCGATGCCTGCGGGGCACCGACGAAGTGACAGCTGCCCTGTTCGTGTTCTCGGCCTTCTTTATCAGCGTCGGCATCGTTTACCTGCTCTCATTTCTGCCCACTCGGGCGCAGAACATCATCGGCATGGCGCTCATCGTGGCCCAGTTCGCCTCCCTCGGCCCGGCCGGCCTGCGCGCCGAGCACCCCACGGAGCGGCCGCACCGCCGGGCCCGTACCTTCTTCACCTTCGCCCGCAGCAACATCCAGGACTCCCGATTCCTCGCCGCCTGCGCCGTCGGCATGGCGCTTCTGGGATTCGTCGACGGCTTTCTCCGTGGCTATCCCGACGGGCTGCCCATCTCCTTCACCTGGGGCTCGCGACTAGCCTACGCCCTGTGCTCCATGCTGATATGCGCCCTGCTCATGCTTCTCGTTGTGCGCCGCCGCGAGCGCGTCATGACCGTGGACGCATTTATCACCATGGCACTTCTGGCCTCTCTCAGCCTCGTTCTGTTCGGTGCTTTCCCTTATCGCTGGGAAATCGGAGCCGTGGCCGTCAACACGTTGAACATCGTCATTTGCGCCTACTGCTGGTACGTCATCATCGCTTTCACCAGCTTCGGAACCCGCGACCCCTACGTATACGCCATGGGCGGCTGGGTGATCTGTTTCGGCTCGCGTTCCCTCGCCCGCATGCTGCTGTACTTCACTTACCCGTTGGCCGGCAACGATTTGCTCATCAACTCGCTGCTTGGGGCTCTTGTCCTCATTTCCACCCAAGTGGTTCTCGTGCAGTTCATGCACGCCGAGCGCGGCGAGTCGTCCGCAGAGAACGATCGTCTGGAAGCCGAGAACGAGCGGGTCACGCGCCAAGCCGAAGCCGATGCGGCCGAGTCGGCAGCGGCGCTGGCCGAAGCTGAGCAAACGCTGCAGAGCGTCGTGTTCAACGCGGCAAAGCGCGAGGCTTCCGCCCAGCAAACAGCCTCCGAGGCTCTGAAAGCCGCCGAAGCACGCCAGTGCATCCGTTGCAACGAGGAATGTGCCGCTATCCGGGAGCAGCTTCTCCAGATCGACTCCTCCTCGATCTCTCTCGCCTCCGCCCCTTCGTCTTCCCCCCCGGCGACGATGCCATCGCCTCTCGCCTCTTCAGCCTCGGCCGCCTTGGAGCCATCCCCTATCCCTTTCCCGCTCTCCATGGGCGAGCTGTCCGATTCCATGCGCCGCAACGTTGAGCGCATGGGCGAGCACTTCCTGCTCACCAGCCGCGAGATGGACGTGCTCACCCTTTACGCGCTGGGTCACACACAGAAGAAGGTGGCCGAAGAGCTGTTCATCACCCCCGCCACCGCCCACAGCCACATCAAGCGCATCTACAGCAAGTGCGGCATGCACTCGCGCCAGGAAATCCTCGAGTACCTCAATTCTTACGGAAGCTAGGACGCCCTCATGGAAGAGAAGCAACGTTACCTGCGCTGGCTCGGCATTCTCTGCGTCATCATGGCCGCCTTCTGCCTCGGCGTCTTCGCCATCGGCTACAAAGACCCCAGCGTAGGCCGCGTGGCGACCCTCGCCGGTCTCATCGTCGCCAGCGCCGGCTTCTTCTGGCTCGCTCACCGCAAGCGTAAGTAGAGCCACTTTCTTTGGAAAATGACGAGAAGCGCACCAACCAAATTCCTAAAGCGGTCGACTTGGATAAATCTGGGAAAACGAGGGCGCGCTATGGCTACGAACTCAATTTGGCTTCGTAGCTCTCTTTCAAAGCTTTGAACGCGGGCATCGAGCGTTCGATGGTGTCGCGGGCGATGCAGTAGGACAGCCGCACCCAGCCGCCGACGCCGAAGCTGTCCGAGGGAACGATGAGCAGCTCGTATTCCTTCGCGCGATCCGAGAACGCCTGAGCGTCCTCTTCCAAGGCGCGCACCCACAGGTAGAAGGCGCCGTCCGGCTCCACGTACTCGTAGCCGAGCGCGGAGAGCCCCTCAGTCAGAATCGCGCGGTTCTCCGCGTAGGCGGCCACGTCCGACGGCTCCCCCACGCAGCGGGCCGCCACGCGCTGCAGCAGCACCGGCGCGCACACGTAGCCGAGCGCCCGTCCCGCGCCCGCCACGGCCACCGCCACCGCATCGCCGTCGTCGGCGCTATCCGAAACGTATACCCATCCGATGCGTTCGCCGGGCAGCGAGAGCGCCTTGGAGTAGGAGTAGCACACGATAGTGCGGGCATAAAGCGACGGCACCCAGGGCACTTCGATGCCGTAGGTGATCTCGCGGTAGGGCTCGTCGCTGATGAGGTACAGCGGACGTCCCAGCGCTTCCTCACGCTCGCGCAGCATGGCCGCCAGGGCCTCAAGGCTCTCGCGGGTGTACACGGCGCCCACCGGGTTGTTCGGCGTGTTGATAATCACGGCACTCGTCTTCGGCCCGATGGCCGCGCGCAGCGCCTCGATGTCGGGCTGGAAGCTCGGAACCGCTGCCGGCACCTCCACGATGGCGCAGCCGGCAGCCTCGATCCAGGTGCGGTACTCGGGGAAGTACGGCGACACTACGACCACCTCGTCGCCAGGTTGGGTCACAGCGGCAATGGATGAAGCCAAGGCCGCCGCGGCACCGGCCGTCAGGTAAAGATGGCCCGGCGTCGCCGTCATGCCGTAGCGCGCGGACAGGTACGCCGCAATGGCCTCCTTCACCTCGGGCAGACCCGCCGCGGGCGAGTAGGCGTGAAGGGTCACCGGATCCATGTCCAGAAGCTCCAGCATGGTTTCGCGCACCAAATCGGGCGCCGGCACCGAAGGGTTGCCGATCGAGAAATCGAACACGTTCTCGGCGCCGATCTCGGCCTTGCGCGCCATCCCGTAGGCAAACAGCTCGCGGATGGCACTCGGCTCATCGCCCAGCCCGTACATCTTCTCGTTGATCATGGCAGTCCTTTCGCACACTCTCGCCAGCCGCCGCGCGCGGACTGGCCCCCATTGGCCCTAAGCTCAGTCGGATTCTCAGTTCCCCCTCAGGATACTACAACGGCGCTCTCCCCCAGGCTCGCTTCCGCCGAGCCGACCACAGCGGCCCCCAGCTGGACGATCTTCTCCTGCAAGTCGGGGTGGGCGCGGAACGCGAAGGCACGTCCTTCCTGCTCCCGCACCAAATACCCCTCGCGCTCCAGCCCCAGAAAATCGGCCCGGGCGGTGCCGTAGGCGATGCGGAAGCTGCGCTGATGCGGCGCGATGCGCAGAAGAGCCCCGGGCTCACGGCACAGCGCCACCAGAATGGATTTTTGGCGCGCATTGATATGGGACTCGAAGATGCGCTCGATCTGCTCGTTGAGCTGCTCGAGATAGGTGATGGAAACCGCCAGCCGCTCCAACTCGCGCAGGTACAGACACACATTCAACTCGAAATAGGGCGTGAAATCGAAGCCGAAACCGTAGTCGGTCGACCACGACTCGAACACCGCCTCGTAGCGGGCCGCGTCCACCGGCGCCTCCGCCAAGGTCGGATCGAAGCCCTCCGGTATCCAGCTGAGCACGGGAAAACCCCACTTCAACGCCAGGATATTCCGCAAAAGCAGTCCCACGAGCACGTTCAGGCGCGGCAGCACGTTGAAGTAGCGAAAGAACCAGCTGATATTGAGCAGCCGCAATACGGGACCGAAGCGCATGTCGTCCCCTGCGGCACAGGCCCGCTGGCACACCAGATCCATCAGCACCTGGGACTCCGGGGGCGCCAAGCGCGGATCCAACGGCGCGAGCACCCGCTCGGGCAGCTCGGACAAATCCACCCCCTCGGAAAGCTCGTAGTACAGCGTCTCGATGAGCCCGTGGGTCACCGCACGCCGCGCCAAGCTGTCGCAATCGCTCGAAAGACGAAAGTAGTTGGCCACCAACTGATCGAGAGACGTCAGCGGGGGCGCCCCCGCGAACAGCTCGTGCACCCGCTCCTCGTCCACCGCGATGCCCTCGTCCGCCAGGCCGCGCACCAGCGTGCGCTCGATGAAGCGCGTCACGAACGGCGACCCTTGCATGTCCTTGAGCGATCGCGCCAACGAGGAGTCCTCCTTCGAGCGCACCTCCAGCATCTCGGTGTTGAAGGACAGCGAGCTCGTGGTCACCATCCACATGTCGGCCGTGCGCTCCGGATCCTCGGGGACGAACACGGCGGCCTGCTTGCGCACAGCGAGCAGGATGCGCCAGATATCCTCCTTCGAGTAGCCCTCGGGAAGATCGTATTCGTCCAAGTCGTCAAAGAGCAGGATGCCCACGTCCACCGCCGTGCGCAGCTCGTAGAATATGGGCAGGCTCATAAAGGCCACCAGGTCGTCCACAGAGAGCCGCTTTGTCGCCTTCGTCGACCGAGGCACCGCCTCCGTCTTTCCCCGCATCGCAGACTTCCCCGCCATCGCGCCGCCTTTCCTTGAGCTTGCCCTCTCGCTCCCATTCTATCAGCTTCGGAGTCTCCTATTATCAAAAGTTGATCTTAAAGATAGTTATAACTGAGAATGTTATTATTATTTTATACCAAAGTTATTATCAGGAATTTAGATATTGATAATTGAAGAACGGGACTTTATAGTGAAATCAGCGAATACGCAAACGACCAGAGGAGGCCCATTATGGGAGACTGGCCCGTCATCATCCGCTAATTCCAGGGCGCTAACCGCCCAAATCCCCTGCGGCTGCCCTCCGCAGGACTCTCTGAGGTGAGAACCCCGCTGCGAAAGCCCTTGAAACGCAGCGGGGTTTCTTGCATCTTGACACTTGTCAGAGCTTAAAGCCCTCGACAACGTCTATAAGCTCCTGTTGAGAATGAACCCCCAACTTCACGTAGATATTCTTGGTGTGAAAGCGAGCCGTGTTCAGCGATATGACGAGCTTCTCACGAATGACACCCACCGTGCGCCCCTGGGCCAAAAGCGCAAACACCTCTCCCTCCCTCGGCGTGAGTCCATACTCGGCGCCCACCGCTGCGCACTTCTCCTCGGTCGAGGCCACCCCAGCAAACATCCCGGACAGCATCTCCCTACCAGGTCGTGTCGCTTCCGCACCTTCGCCGCAAGCTCCATCGCGGCGCCCACGCACCTCCATCACGGCCGGAGGTCGCAGAGGCTCCGGCGACCGGATGGCCCCGATAGCCTCGACGAAGCTCACATTCTTCAAAACGACGAAGCAGAACGCCACGAACACCATGGCGCTCGCGAAGCTCGTCCACACGAGCGCCTCCTCGGTCCAGCCGAGCAGCGTCATGGCGCTGTTGCCAAGCACAGCACCGACGCCCACCCCCGACCAGTACAACGCCAGCATGAGCGCCGCCGTGGGCAGCGCCGTCACACGGTTGCGCCCGGCGATGCTTCCTACGAGCAGGACAAGCAGCAGGTTGAAACAGGAGGCCCCGGCGTCAATGAGCGTGTTCGAAGCCGAGGCAACACCCCCCGACACCACCCGATCGCTCGGCTGCAAGAACATGCCGGCGATGATGAGCAAAGCGCACAGGGCAAACAGGCCGTCGGCGTTGGGCATGCGCCCCTGCGCCAGGTACATCACGAGAATCGTCGCGAGCGGTATGAAGGCCACCGGCAGGGCCGGCGCGTCGTTGAAGGGGCCGGGCAGCGCTATCACGAGACCTTGGGCGATGCTGAACACGAAGATGGTCACGAACAGCAAATGGCCCGTCGGCAGAAACGACTGGGGATTCGCCACGGCCATCTCGGCCTGCGGCTCAGAACGCGCGGCCTCCTGCAGCGGACGGGCGACAAGCGGCCGCACGCAGAGGAAGAGCACCGCGAAGCAGCCGGCGTTGGCCGCCACGGCGGCCGTCGGCCCAAGCGCGCTCGCCCAGGGCTGCAGCAGGTAGGCGCACAGGCACGCCGTCATGGCCACCACGGGCCGCCGCGCCGCCTCCAACTGCGCGAAGGCCACATAGACCAGCACGAACAGCCACGCCTCGGCAAGGGAATCCAACAACGAGCCGGCCAGCAGTAGACCGGGGCTCGCCCAGGCGAAGCCGCAGCTGTCCAGCACAAGATAGCCCGTCACCGACACCAGGGCGATGCCGTTGAACAAGCGCGGATGCAGACATCCGGGGCGATAGCGCGCCACGACCACGAGGGCCGCGAGCACCACGACCCCGAACAGGGTCGCCCATTCGCGCACCCACGGATCAATGGACACCAAGCCCGGGTAAATGCTGCCATTGGTAGCCAGGAAGCTGAACAGGGCACAGGCGATGGCCGCGGCCACCCGCACTGAAGCCGCCATTCGGGCGTTCTCGCCCGATCTTGCGGAGGAAACCCCCGCCTCGCCTGCCGGCCGCACCTCGTCTACCATAGCACCCTTCTTTGTCGCGCGCGCTAATCTGGCCGGCCATTCTACCACGGAAGCCCCATCTGCGCCCCACATTCTGAATGTGGGATATCCCACCCTGCACCTTTTCCGACGAATTGCGAAAAACTGCCCTGACGATGTGGGGCGCCATCGATATTTGAGTTCTAAGGTAGTAGCCGGAGAGACATCCACCATGCGGTCGGCGCCCGTTGCGGGACCGGCCCCGAACGAAGGAGGGTTCACCATGACCGATTCATCCGGACTTTCCCGCCGCGGCTTTCTGCAGGCCGGCATGCTGGCCGGGGCCGGGGCGCTTGCCGCCGGGGCGCTTGCCGGCTGCGCGCCGCGCCCCCAGGAAATCCCGCACCCCGAAACCGCCTCACAAGAGGCCCACACCTACTGGCTCGGCGAAGAACCCGCTGTGGCCGATGCCGACATTGTGGCCACCCGCGACACCGACTTCCTCATCATCGGCGCCGGCAACGCCGGTATGATAGCCGCCGGCACCGCGAGCGACCTCGGCCTCGACTTCATCGTAGCCGAGAAGGGCACGAGCGTGGGCGACACCCGCGAGTACGTGGGCGTCATCAACTCCAAGTACGCCCTGGAAGTGGCCGATCCAGTCGATGAGATGAGGGTGCTCAACGAGCTGACGCGCTATGCTTCGGGCCGCGTGGACCAGCGCGTCATCAAGACCTGGCTTCGCGAGGGCAAGGAGATGATCGAGTGGATTACCCCCATCATGGAGGCCAACGGAAAGACCCTCGGCGTCACCCCCATGGAGGCCGATCATCCCGCTGGCGGCACCTACTACTTCGCCCCCACCATCGAGCACTTCTTCAACCCCACTTACGAATACCCCATGCGCAACGACATCCTGGAGTGGCACATCCAGGAGGCCGGGCATGAGATCAGCTACAACTACGACCTCGTGAAGCTCGACCACGACGGCAACCGCGTCACCGGCGCCGTGTTCGCCACGCCCGAGGGCCTCGTGCGCGTAAACGCCGCCAAGGGCACGCTGCTGGCCACCGGCGGCTACGCAGCCAACCCCGAGATGATCCGCGCGAACTTGCCGCTCGTCCCTGCCTGCTGTACCGCCGCTAGCTACTCGCCGCGCTGCGACGGTTACGGCCTGCGGGCAGGACTTTGGGCCGGTGGCATAAAGGACGTGAACGGCGCGCCAGTCATCTTCGATCGCGGCGCCGTGCCCGCCGGCGTGGACTGCGGCTATGTGACCGACGCCGATGGGCGCGAGCACTTCCCCGCCACCCACTACCAGCTTAACATCGGCAGCCAGCCCTTCCTGAAAGTGAACCGCAAGGGCGAGCGCTTCGTGAACGAAAGCCTGCCCTATGACACCCTGTGCAATGCGGCCAGCTACCAGCCCGGCGGCGTATGGTGCCAGATCTTCGACGGCAACGCCGTAGACGACATCCTGCGCTTCGGCACCACGGGCTGCGCCGCCTACACCACCGCCTTCATGCAGATGGGCATGCCGCTCGACGACTTCATCGCCATGGATGGCGGCACAGGTCTCATGCAGAAGGCCGACAGCCTGGACGAGCTGGCCGTGCTGCTCGGCTTTGAAGGCGAAGCGAAACAGCGCCTCATGGACACCATCGCTCACTACAACGACATCGTGGAGTCGGGCGTCGATACCGACTACGGCAAGGAGCCCCACCGCCTCTCGAAGATTATCGAGCCGCCCTTCTACGGCTGCTGGTTCGGGGGTGCGTTGCTTACTACCTTGGACGGCCTGCGCATCAACGAGGACATGCAGGCGCTCACCGCTGACGGCTCGGTGATCGAGGGACTCTATGCCGCCGGCGACGTGTCTGGCTGCTTCTACTCCGACAACTACCCCGAGTACATCGTGGCCTGCGCTTGCGGCCGCACCTGCACCGAGGGCCGTCATGTGGCCCGTTTGCTGGCCGGCGACCTCGCCTAGCCCCTAGCCCACCTGCTGAAAGGAGCGATTACCATGAGCGAAGAGAAGAACCCCACGACGGCCTCGGCCACCGAGCACGACCCCGTTATCGCCGGCACACCCGAGGCCGCCGGCGCCTCCCCTGCCCCCAAGCGCCGTGGACGGCGCACCGCCGTGGTGGCGGCCGTGGTGGCGGCCATCCTCGTGGTGGCTGGGGTCGGCATGTGGGTCTGGCACGAGCAGCCCAGCTTCTGCGGCGCCATCTGCCACACCCCCATGGACAACTACTTGACCACCTACGAATCCGACCTAAACAGCCCCGCCACCGACAAGTGGGGCAACGAGGTGGCCGATCCGCACACCATGCTCGCCGCCTATCACGGCAAGCTCGGCAACGACTGCATGGACTGCCACGTGCCCACGCTCAGCGAGCAGATCGGCGAGGGCGCAGCCTGGGTCGCCGGCAACTACAACTTCCCGCTCGTCGAGCGTACCGCCAGCGAGCTGACGAAGGCATCGGGCCGCGACGCCGACGAGCTGTGCCTGAACGAGGCCTGCCACAACCTCACCCGCGACGATCTGTATGAGAAGACCGCTGACATGGGCACCTACAACCCCCATTGGGCCCATCACGAAGAGCTGGAATGCACCACCTGTCACAAGGCCCATCGCGCTTCGGTCATGTACTGCACTCAGTGCCACGCCCAGGCCGAGGTGCCTGAAGGGTGGCTCTCCATGAGGGAGTCCAATGAGCTTAACGGCGTGAAAGCTCCCGTCGCGGATTAGGGGCGAAGCCATCTAAAACAAGCAATTCCGGCACTGCGTTTTATCTGGGGAAATGCTGCATATTCCCAGGTAGAAGAACCGCTTGCGCAGTGCCCGAAAACCGTGTTTTAGCCGCATCGGTTCCCGAAACGCGAGTTTTATTCACACCGGATCCGGAAAGCACGTCTCAGCGGCACAGCGGCACGGCTGCGCAGCCGCACGGCATCCACGGCCACAAACGAAGGGCCTCCCGCAGGAGGCCCTTCGTTTGTCGCTGCAAGGCAGCACAAGCTTACTTCACGTCGTCCAGCTTCTTGCCGGAATGATCGTGGGTCATGCACATGGCGATGAACGCGACGACCGCGATGGCCACCATGTACCAGGCCGGCGCGATGGCGTTGCCCGTGAGGTCGATCAACCAGAACGAGATGAACGAGGCCGAGCCGCCGAAGATGGCGTTCGCCAGATTGAACGAGAGGGCGAAGCCGGAGTAGCGCACATCGGTCGGGAACGTCTCGGTAAGGTAGCTGGCC
>OLPF01002608.1_pt1 | contig 11314 bp, 9 predicted proteins | sample 1673121 | NCBI WGS metagenome assembly OLPF01 (sample SAMEA3136756, study PRJEB25190) | human gut metagenome | reverse complement strand
GCCTCTGCGGAGGCGACCAAAGGGCTTTCCGATCGCCCTTTGGAAACCTTCGGGTTAATATGCTTTGGCGAAGTACATAACCTTCTTGGCCTTTTTGCCGCAGCACACACAGGTGTCGCCGAAAGCCTCGCCTTCCTGATCGAAGGGCATGTTCCGGCTGGAGGCGTTGAACTTCTCCTTGATCTCGTCCTCGCAGGCCTGCTCGCCGCACCACATGGCCTTGGCGAAGCCGGTTTGCACCACCTGGCCCAGCTCCTCCATGTTGTGTACCTTCACGGTGCGCTCATCGCGGAAAGCCTTGGCCTGGTTGTATAGCGTCTGCTGGATGTCGTCCAGCAGGGCGGGGAGCTTCTCCGCAATCTCCGCCATGGGGACGGTGAATTTTTCGAGGGTGTCCCGGCGGAAGGCCATCACCACGCCGTTTTCCAGATCCCGGGGGCCGATCTCCAAACGCACGGGGACGCCCTTCATCTCCCAGTCGTTGAACTTGAAGCCGGGGCTTACCGTGTCGCGGTCGTCCAGCTTCACCCGGAAGCCCTTCTCCTTGAGCTGGTCAGCCAGCTGCTGGCAGGCCTCGGTCACGCCGGGCTTGTGGGCCGCCACGGGCACGATCACCACCTGAATGGGGGCGATCACCGGGGGCAAGCGCAATCCACGCTCGTCGCCGTGGGTCATGATGATGGCGCCGATGAGGCGGGTGCTCACGCCCCAGCTGGTTTCCTGGGCATAGGTGAGCTTGCCTTCCTTGTTCTGGAACTGGATGTTATAGGCCTCGGCAAAGTTGGTGCCGAAATTGTGGCTGGTGCCCGCCTGCAGGGCCTTGCCGTCCTGCATCATGGCCTCCATGGAATAGGTGGCCCGGGCGCCGGCGAACTTTTCCTTGTTGCTCTTCTGGCCCACGTATACGGGCAGGGCCAGGGCCTTTTCGGCCACCTCACGGTAGACCTCCAGCATGGTCAGGGTCTCCTCCTGGGCCTCCTCGGGGGTGGCGTGCAGGGTGTGGCCCTCCTGCCAGAGGAACTCGCTGGTGCGCAGGAAGGGACGGGTGGTCTTTTCCCAGCGCATGACGGAGCACCACTGGTTATACTTGATGGGCAGATCCCGCCAGGTCTGCACCCACTTCGAGTACATGGTGCAGAAAATCGTCTCGCTGGTGGGGCGCACGGCCAGGCGCTCCTGGAGTTTTTCCGTGCCGCCCTGGGTGACCCAGGCCACCTCGGGGGCAAAACCCTCCACGTGCTCGGCCTCCTTGAGCAGGAGACTTTCGGGGATCAGCATGGGGAAGTACACGTTTTCATGACCGGTGGCCTTGAAGCGGCGGTCCATCTCCTCCTGAATCCGCTCCCAGATGGCGTAGCCGTAGGGGCGGATGACCATGCAGCCGCGCACGGGGGCATAATCGCACAGCTGGGTTTGCAGGATTACGTCGGTATACCACTGGGAGAAGTCCTCGCTGCGGGGGGTGATGTGGGTAACAAATTCCTGTTTCTTTTCCTTGGCCATGGGGAACAACCTCCTTCTGGGCGGCGGGGCAGAAAAAAAGCCCCGTCGCTGCATGTTTTTGCAGGGACGAAGGCTGAACCTTCGCGGTACCACCCGGCTTAGGGCGGAAGAGAAGCCGCCCTCACTCATTGCGCGTCCTTTCACGGGGACGAGGCGGCGGGGATTGGCCGCTGCTCCGGGCCGGGATGCGCCGCGTCCCCCGGCGCGCCTTCCACCTGTGGCGCGCTCTCTGAACGGACGGCGGCGGCGCTTGCGCCCCTCATCGCATTTCTTGCAGGCATTATAGCATGGGGGCGCGGCTTTTGCAAGGGGGGCGAAGGGGGATTTACGGGCGGTAGGCCACTTCGAATTCCTCGCAGACCACGGGCATCTCCTCCGTGAAGGTCAGGCCCGCCCGCTCCATCTCCCCGGTGAAGAAGGCTTCATGCACCGCCCGCCAGCTTGCCAGGGTGCGGTCGCCCTCGCCCTCCTGGAAGGCGTGCTCCGCCGTGACCTCCCGAAAGGGGACCACATACACCCGGGTGGTGCGCAGCACGCACACCGCCTCCCCCCGGCCGTCCAGGAGCACATCGCAGGCGCCCGCCCGCGGGAGGGGCTCCCCGTGCAGGGCGTAGAGGGGATAGGCGGAGGCGGTAGCTGTCTTGCGCCCCGCCAGCACCAGGCGGGCCAGGGCGTCCGGCTCCGCGCCGAAGGCCCAGGCCTCATGGGTGGCGGGGGCGTCGGGGCAGGCGGCGGCGAAGGCTCGCCACAGGGCGTCGGCTGTCATGGGGGGAAGCTCCTTTCCTGGGGGTGTTGCTGGGGGAGGGTTAGCCGGGGGAGTGCGGGGAGGTTTGCATGGAGGGATGCCTGGGGGGATGCCTGGGGGTTCATAGGGGTTCCCCCGGCCATGGATGCCCGGGAATGGCAGGCCCGTGGGCGCTTACTTCTTGCCCTCCGCTTCCATGCGGCGGCTGACCCGGTCCATCCACAGGGCCACCACCAGCCCGCCCAGGAAGCACGCGGCGTACAGCAGCCCCGTGCCCAGGGTCACCGCGCTGCCCAGGGGGAGAATCACCAGCGTGGAAGCCAGGGACACCCCCAGCAGCACATGCATGGTGGGGCCGTAGAAGCGGCCCAGCAGCCAGTTCATGGCCTTCGAGAAGATCACCACGCACAGCACCAGCCCCAGGGCCATGGGCAGCAAAATGGGCATGGAGAGATCCGCGATGCCCGCGGCCATGGGCTGATACACGCCCATGAAAATGAACAGGGAGGAGGGACTCATCCCCGGGGCGATGATGCCGATGCCCCACAGCACCCCGCACAGCAGCCACAGGCCGAAGCTGGGCGTCACCGTGCGCACCCCGGCGCCCTGCATCCACAGAAGGAACAGCAGCATCACCGCAAAGGCGCCCGCGCCCCAGGCCAGGCAGGCGGGGCTGCGGCCTTCCTTGCCGCTCTCCCGCCACAGGGCGGGCAGCGTCCCCGCAATCAGGCCGATGAACAGCCACACCGCCGGCTCCTGGGAGGTGCGGAAAAGCAAATCCACCAGCCGGGACAGCCCCAGCACGCCCACGCCAAAGCCCACCAGCAGGGGCACCAGCTCCTGCCAGCGGCGGCGGAATTCCGTCAGGGGATGGGCCAGGAAGGTCATCACCAGCCCGTAGATGCCCAGGGCCACGCACAGCACCCCGCCGCTGATGCCCGGGAGGATGGCGCCCACGCCGATGAGCGCCCCCTTGCACAGATTCAGGATTACACGCTTATTCATATCGGCTCTCCTTTTCGCAGTCAGTTTTCCTCATACACAGCCCGGGCGCCGCCGATGTAGGGCAGGCGGCTGTAAGCCTGCACCAGGTTGGCCTCGCCCAGGCGGCGGTAGGCCCCCCGCAGGGGCACCGCCACCGGGCGGATGTGCATGCCCACCAGGGTGTCGCCCACGTCGATGGCCGCGTCCGCCTGCACCGCCAGGGCCAGGGCCGGCTCCCGGAGCATTTTCCAGGCCGCGGCGGGGACGCTGCCCCCGGCCTTGGGCTGGGGAATGGCCTTCACCTGGGCGCAGCCGTAGTCCCGCAGGGTTTCCTTCTCCATGACCACGCAGCGGTTGAGGTGCTCGCAGCACTGGAAGGCCGCGCGCATGCCCTCCCCGGCGCAGGCCTCCAGCATGGCCCGGGCGATGATCTCGCCCAGCTCAGGCACGCTGCCCTTGCCGATGTTGGCGCCGGTCACCTCGCTGGTGGAGCACCCCAACACAATCAGGCTCCCCGCGGGCAGATTCCCCGCGGCCTTCAGTTCCTTCACGCAGGCGGAGAGCACTTGCCGGGCCTCCGCCTCCAGTTGATGCTTATCCATGACGGTTTCCTCCTATGCCGTTTTCCCGGGCGGAAATTTCGCGCCGGGCTTTTTCACATGCCCTTGCGGGCTTTCCCCAGGCTTTTCCCCCTGTTATACACAGCTCTTGCCCAGGTTTTCCACAGTTTACACAAGTTATACACAGACATATGCAGACAGGCTTCCACCCTTGCCGCTACTTTTCCCGGGGTTTTTCCCTGTTTTTACACAGGAAAAGGCTGGTTTTCCACATTCTATCCCCAGAGCTGTGGATAATTTTCCCTGGGAGCAGCGGACTTTTCCACCGTTTCAGGGGATCAGGGCCATCAAGCGGTCCTCCAGGGCGGTGAGGTGGGTGCCCTCCTCCCGGGCGATGGCCAGGAAGGCTTCCCGGGCGGCGGGATGCTCGCACTTGTCGGCGAACTCCCCGTAGGCGCGCACGGCGTCGGCCTCGCTGTCCCGGGCAAAGGTGTACAGGTTTTTCAGGCTGTCCAGGCTATTGGCCCGGCGCATCTCCATGACGCCGCCGGGGAACAGGGCCTCCGCCCCCATGGCGGCGATGAGCAGCCGCTCCTCCGCGTCGGTGATGCCGCAATACTGCTCCCGCACCTGGCTGAAGCGGCGCAGGTGCTCCCGCTCATCCTTCAGAATTTCCTGGATGCCCGCGCGGACCTCCGGCTTGTCGGTGAGGGTCAGGGCCCGCTGATAGATGCCGATGGCCCGGCGCTCCATTTCGCAGGCCACGCACAGGGCCTCCCGTTGATCCTTGACAATCATGTTTTTCCCTCCTTTTCCACAAGAGTTATCCACTTTTTCCACAGATTTTCCACGTTTTGGGGATTGTTTGCCGGGATGCGGGGCGTCTTTCCACCGTTTTCCCAGCTTTTCCACAGAGCTGTCCACAGGGCGAGGGATAAAAAAGGGGAGGCCAAGCCGCAAGGCCGGGCCTCCCGCAAAGACGCTTTATTCCTTTTCGGCAAAGTACTCGTTGAGCTGATGCACCAGCTCGTCCACGTTGGCGCCATGGGCCGCGCAGGCGTCCTCCAGGGACTCCGCCGTGGCGTGGGGGCAGCCCAGGCAGTGCATGCCAAACTCCATAAAGATGCGGGCCGTGCCGCGATCCGCCTGCAGCACCTGGCCCAGGCTCATCGTCTTTTCCACCTGCATATGATTTTCACCAAGCCTTTCTACCATGATGGCTGCTTCATCATACGTCAAAGCGCGGGGCTTGTCAAGGGGCGTTACTCGTCCAGCTTCACCGGCAGGTCGGAGTCGGCAAAGGGATCGGCGCTGTCGTAGCCCTCCAGGTCCACGTCCCTGTTGTCCGGCACCTCCACAATGGGCAGCTCATTGGTGTTCTGCTTGCTGGAGACCACCACCTCCGGGGGCGTGAGCAGGCTTACGTCAATGTAGCCATCCTCGGTGAAGTGCAGGCCGATCTGCTCCCCATAGCGGGTGAGGGCCAGCACCTCGGTCTGCCGGCAGCGGCTGCGGCGGGCAAACTCCGTGGCAATCTCCGCCCGGCCCCAGAAATGCATGGGGATGAGCAGCCGGGGCTTGACGCACATCATGAAATAGTTGGCGCCGGCGTCGTACATCATGCCCTGCCGGGCGTCCACGGGGAAGAAGGCCACGTCGATCTCCTCCCGGGCGATGGGCTCCACCGCCTGGCGGAAGGCGTCGTCCGCCTCCTCGATCTCCTTGAGGGTGGATTCCTCCCGCCAATGCCAGAAATTCAGATCCCCGGCGTGGAACACCTTGACCCCCGCCAAGTCCACCAGGAAGGAAACGCCCAGATCCGTGGAGTCAAAGGCCTTCACCTGCACCCGGGGGGACAGGGTGAGGGCATCCCCCGGGGCCATGCGCTTGCCCCGGGTGCCGATGGGCATATCGGCGGAGACGATATAGGTGATGGGCACTTCGGTGCGCCAGGTGAACACCACCGGGTCCAGGTGATCCGGGTGCTCGTGGCTGATAAACACATACACCTCACGGAAGGTACGCAAAAATTCCGGGGTGATGCGCTTGTCCTGGGGCAATTCCCCCTGCTCTCCCGTCCAGTAGTCGAATACCAGCAGCACGTCCTCCATGGCCACGGAAAATCCGCTGTGAAGGTAATAGGTGATCGTCAGCTTGCGATCCACGACGCAAGACACCTCCAGAGAAAGATGTTCCTTTCTATTGGAACGAATATCTATATCAACGGCCCGGGGGACCGTTTCTTCCCGTCTCAAGCTGCGCCACCAGCCGAAGAACCCGTTTCAATCAATCGAGCCTATTATGACACCAAAAACCCCTTTTGTCAATTTTTTAGGATCATTTTGTGTATGAAAAACCCTTTTCCCTTGAAAATTACTCTTTTTTGATCTTGAAAAACCACTTTTCCGTTATTTTCCGACAGGAAACGACGGGTGTTTCACGTGAAACATTTTCCCTTGCGCCCTTATTTCAGGAAGCGGGCGCTGTGATCCTCTCCCCGGGCCTGGGGCATTTTCACCCCCAGGATGCCCGCCAGGGTGGGAGCCACGTCCCGCATGGGCATGTCGGGTATCCATACGCCTTCCCGGATGCCCTTGCCCCGCAGGGCGAAGAGGCAGTTTTCCGCCGGGTGGCCCGGACCGAAGCCGTGGGTGGCCTTTTCCCGCTTGGCCTGGGGAAGGCCGTCGTCATAGACCACGCCGGGAGCGGCCTCCACGGCCAGGGAGACGCCTTCCACCGCGCCCATGGCCGCCAGATCCTCCGCGCTGTACACCGCCGAGGCCCGCAGCTCCTCCATGTGCTGGCGCAGGAAATCCGTCAGCTCCCCCAGGTGGGCCTCTTCCTCCTCTTTCTGCCGGAAGAACAGGTACGCGCCGAAACCGTTGCTCTGCACGGTGAACAGGGAACCCAGCCCCAGGCGGGTGAGGGCCTCCCCCAGGGAGACGGTTTCCCGGACGTCCGCCTGGCCATGGTCGCTCACCAGGCAGAGGGCCGCGCCCTCCATGCCGGGGGTGTGCTGCATGGTCTCCCAAATCTCCGCCGCCCGGTGGTCCAGGCGCTGGATGGCCTTGCGGGTCTCCCGGTTGAACACGCCGTGGTGGTGGCGCATGTCGTCCAGGTCCACCAGGTGCACGGCGGAGAGATCCGGCGCGTGGCTGGCGATGACGTCCTTGAGGAGGATGGTGGCATAGTCGCTCAGGTGGGGCTCCCGCAGGGAAACCCGCTCCGAGCGGTGGCGAAGCTCCATTTGGAGCAGCCACAGGGGCGAGCCATAGCGGAGCATTTTCCAGGTCTGGTTTTCCCCGGGGAGAGCCAGCACCTCGGGAAAGTTCCAGCGGATGGACTTTGTTTTGCCTGTCACCGGCCACAGGACGGAGGCGCAGCTGCCCCCGGCCTCCTTCACCGCGTCAAAGAGGTTGGGCACCTTCACCTGGGCCCTGTCCCAGTACCAGGGGCGCATGGAGGCCTCCAGCTCCGGGTGGTGGGGCTGGTTGTGGCCAATGCCGTGCTGCCGGGGGTCCACCCCGGTGACCAGGGTGGTGTGGGCGGGATAGGTGAGGGCAGGGTAGACCGTGCGCACATGGGTGCAGCCGCTGGCATGGGCCAGGAATTCCCCGAAGAAGGGCTGCTGCCGCATCAGGGGCAGGTCCTGATCAAAAAGCGCGTCCAGGGATATCAAAACCACTTTCATGGCTGGCAGACTCCTTTCCGGATCAAACGCCGGGTATGCAGGGGGAGAAGCCCGCTCCGGTGCGGACACGGGCGGCTTTTCCGGCCACGGCAAACCGCGGATAGGTTATTATACACCCGGGGAATGACCCGGTCAAATGCCCGCAAAGCGCTCGGGTTCCGTCTCCGGGGCATCCCCGGGCGGCACGGGATAGGCCTGGCCGTTGCCCACGGCGTAGAGCCACATTTCCCGCACGGGCAGGGCGGTGATCTCCCCCAGGGCCTGGGCATAGAGCCGCAGCTGGGGCGCGTAGCGGGCCACAAAGGCCGCGGGGTCCTCCACGCGGTCGGTTTTGTAATCCAGCAGCACCCAGCCGTCCCCCTCCCGGAAGGCGCAGTCCATCACGCCCTGGAGCAGGGTTTCCTTTTCATGGGAGAGGCGGAAGTTGAAGCTCCACTCCCGCTTGACCAGGGGACTGGCCAGCAGGCGCCTGCCCAGGGGGCCGGTGTAAAAGCGCAGCAGGTCCTCCGGGCGCAGGAGCGCCGCCTCCTGGGGGGTGAAGAGCTGCCGGGATACCCACGCCGCCTTCTGCTCCTGGAGGGACTCCCGCCACGCTTCCGGCGGCAGGGCGCGCAGAGCCTCCAGATCCGTGAGAGAAAAGGCCTTGTGCAGCAGGGTGCCCCGGCGGGCGCCGGTGGATTCCTCCCCCCGGAGGAAGGCGGGCTGGGCGGGGAGCTCCTCCATGAGCAGGGGCACCACCGCGGAACCCTGCCGCTTTTCCGCGGGGGTTTCCTCCTCCGGGGCGTCCAGCAGGGAGAGCCGCTCCCGTTCCCCCCGCACCAGGGAGGACACGGAGGTTTTCAGGGGCAGGGTTTCCCCGGGGTCGTAGATGTGGGCCCAACGTTTCCCCAATTTATCCCCAGCACCCTCGCAAAGCCAGGTTTCAAGCTGTGTAAAAAGGCTGTGGGTAACTTTGTTTTTTTGCACAGGCTGTGGAGAACATGCGGCGTAAACCCTGATTTTCCAAGGGGTTGCGGGCTGTGGAAAGCCTGTGGAAACTGTGGAAAGCGGCAGCGCCCGGTTTTCCTCCTCCGTGAGCTGCCGGGCATATTCCGCCCGCAGAGCGGGTTCGTCCATCAGCGCGCACATGACCCAATCCAGCATGGACTGCCCCTGCCATACGCGGTAATCCCCCTGGGGGGCAAACCACAGCCCCCGGGTCATGTCCTTGGGGGAGGCGAAGAGCAGCAGCCGCTCCCGGGCGCGGGTCATGGCCACGTAAAGCAGGCGGGCGCGCTCGGCCATTTCATCGGCGCGCTTGCGCAGCACAAAGGCCTGGTCCCCCAGGGTGGTGCGGCGGATGCGCAGGGGCTTGTTCACATAGGGAAGACAAACGCCCAGCTCGTTATGGCAGCGCAAAAAGCCCCGGGGCGCCTGGAACACCCGCTGTTCCAGGCCCAGGACGAACACCACGGGAAACTCCAGGCCCTTGCTTTTGTGGATGGTCATGATGCGCACCAGGTCCTCCTCCTCGCCCAGGAGGGTGGCGGAGCGGCTCTCCCCGCCGGCCCGGAGTTCCTCGGCGGATTGCAGGAAGCCCTGGAGGCTGCCGTCGCTGACCTGCTCGTATTCGGTGACCCGCTGGCACAGCAGGCGGAGGTTGGCCTGGCGGGTTTGGCCCTCGGGGAGGGCGCCCACGGCGGCGTAGAAGCCCGTTTCCTCCATGAGGTTCCACAGGAAGGCGGAAAGGGGCTGGGTGGTGAGCAGAAAGCGCCATCTTTCCAGGGACTGCCAGATGTCCCGGCAGCGCTTGCCCAGGGGAGTATCCGCCTCCATGGCTTTGCGGAAGGCCCGATGAAAGGGCACGTTTTTGCCGCTGTCCGTAAGGCGGATGTCCGCCAGCTCCCCGTCGGTGACGTGGAAGCCCGGGAGCTTCAGCGTGGAGAGCAGGGGAATATCCTGCAAGGGATTGTCCAGCACCTGCAGCAGGTACAGCATGGCGCGGATCTCCGGCAGGTCAAAGTAGGCGCCCTTCATGTCGCAGTACACGGGAATGCCCAGGCTTTCCAGCAGCTCGGCCACCCGCTGGGCCACGTTGCGCACCTTGGGCATGAGGATGACCATATCCCGGAAGGCATAGGGCTTGCCCTCGTCCCCCCGGCGCAGGCTGAGGATGCGCTCCCCGCAGCGCAGGGCTTCCCGCTCCAGGGCGGTGGCCAGGGTGGCGTCCTCCTGGGCGCCGGGCTGGGGATCGGAGCCGGGATCGCGTATCAGGCACAGCTCCGCGGGGGCACCGGGTTGGCGGTCCGGTGGGGGAATCAGCTCATCCTCCCGGGCGTAGTCCAGCTCGGTGATGTTCCGGCGCAGGAGCTTGCGGAAGATGATATTGGTGCTCTCCAGCACGTTGCCGTCGGAGCGGAAGTTCATTTGCAGGGTGATGCGGCGCTCCGGGCTGTCCGCTTCCCGGCCGAAGGTGCGCATGCGCCCCAGGAACAGCGTGGGGTCCGCCAGGCGGAAGCGGTAGATGCTCTGCTTCACGTCCCCCACCATGAACAGGCTGTTGTTTGCCCCGTGCACCCGCTGGAGAATGGCGTCCTGGATGGCGGAAACGTCCTGGCACTCGTCCACGAAGATATGGTCCCACTCCCCCTGGAGCTTTTCCCGCACGGGAGCCTGGTCCAGCACGGCCAGGGTCATTTGTTCCAGGTCGCTGAAGTCGATCAGGTTCCGCTTGCGCTTGGCCTGCTGAAAGCGTTCGTGGGTGACGCGGGTCATTTCTCCCAGCCCCCGGGCCAGGCGCTGCACCTGGCACAGCTCCCCGCGGACCTGCTCCGGGGCATAGGCCAGGGAATCCCGCAGCGCCTTGACAGCGTCCTTCATGTCCTTGCGCAAGCCCAGGTAGCGGTCCTTCCAGGCCTTTTCGTTTTCGGAGAGGCCGCGCACGGCGGGCGCCCGGCAGAAGTTCACCGCGGACAGGGCCAGCAAGAGGTCTTCCGCCGGGGCCTGTTCCAGGGAAGCCAGTTGCAGCCGGTCGCTCTCCAAGGCGGAACGGTAGGCGGTCACGGCGTCCGGCTCCCCGAAGCATTGCTCCTGGCGGTCCCACAGGGCCATGAGCCCTTCCACCTCCACGGGGGCGTGGCGCAGCAGCGCCTGATACCAGGGATGCGCCGTCAACTCCCCGGTGAGGGGAATGGCGTTCAGCTTGTCCTCCAGCCATTGAAAGGGATGGGGCAGGGACATGAGGAAATGCTCCAGGCCATCGCACATGTCAAAAATCTGCTCCTGGGAAAAGGCGTCCATGAGCAGCTGGAAATCCGCCGTGCCCTTTTCGCACAGATCGTTCATGGCGTCCTTCATGGCCTGCTGGAACAGCGCCTTGCCCGTTGCTTCATTACATATGCGCGCCAGGGGGTCAATGCCCGCCGCCTGGAAGTCCCCCCGGAGCACCGTTTGGCAAAAACCATGGATGGTGGAAATCTGCGCCTGAGACAGGAGGTCCAGCTGCCGTGTCCAGCCGGGTTCCTGTTCCGCCTCCTGGCTCAGCCGCCGGTGCAGCCGTTGGCGCATTTCCGCCGCTGCCGCCCGGGTAAAGGTGACAATGAGCATCCGGTCCAGGGAAGCGCCCTCCCGCAGCAGCGACATAATCCGCTCCACCAGCACCGCTGTTTTGCCCGACCCCGCCGCCGCGCTGATGAGCAGCGTTCCGTTCCGGGCCTGGATGGCCTGCTGCTGCTGTTCCGTCCACTGGGGCATACTACCGCCTCCCTGCTGCATGATACCTTATTGTACATCATCCGCCGTAAAAAGCAAAGCACACAGGATGCGAGAGGCGGCTTTTCTGAGAAAAGCCCC
>OLPF01002589.1_pt1 | contig 11413 bp, 7 predicted proteins | sample 1673121 | NCBI WGS metagenome assembly OLPF01 (sample SAMEA3136756, study PRJEB25190) | human gut metagenome | reverse complement strand
CGATCACCGTGGTGGAAACCAGCACGTCCACTTCCCCGCGCGCGAACGCGGCGATCACCGCGTCCTTATCCGCGGGGCGCATGCGGCCATGCACCAGTTCCACGCGCAAATCGCTCAGCGCTTGCGTGCGCAAAAATTCGTAAATTTCCTCGGCCGGTTTGGCGTCCACGGCCTCGCTCTCTTCAATCAGCGGGCACACAATATATGCCTGCCGCCCCGCGCCAAGCTGCCGGGCCAGAAAGCCGTACATATCGGCCCGCTTTCTGCCCGTGATGGCATATGTCTTTACCGGGGTGCGGCCGGGCGGCAGCTCGTCCAGCACCGAAATGTCCAAATCGCCAAACAAAAGCAGCCCCAGTGTGCGCGGAATGGGCGTGGCGGTCATAACGAGCAGGTCGGCGCCGGGACCTTTAGCGCGCAACGCATTCCTTTGGTTCACGCCAAACCGGTGCTGTTCGTCGATGACCACAAGGGTGAGCCGCTTGAAGACGACGTCTTCAGAAAGCACGGCGTGGGTACCGAAGAGCACCGTGAGCTCGCCCGAAGCGAGGCGCTCCTCGATGAACGCCCGCTCATCGGCCGGCGTCGCGCCCGTGAGCAGCGCCCACGAGATCCCCACCTGATCGAGCAGCGGACCGCACTTCACCGCGTACTGCTGAGCGAGCACGCTCGTAGGGGCCATCACGCATGCCTGGGTATGAGAGTCGGCGACCGCGGCGAGCGCCATGCACGCAACGGCCGTCTTGCCCGTACCCACGTCGCCCAGAAGAAGCCGGTTCATGACGCGGCCACCTTCGGCCATGTCGTTAAGTATCTCGCCCACGGCGCGCTCCTGCTCACCGGTGAAGGAGAACGGCAGCGCGTCGCGCAAAGCCGCAACATGCGCGCCGGGCACATGCGCGACGGGGTGAACATCGAGCAGGTTGACATCGTTGCGAAGGCGAAGCGCGAGCTGCAAGAAAAGGAGCTCATCATAGGCCAGGCGCTGCCGGGCCTCGTCACGCTCATCGAATGAGGTCGGAAAATGAATGGAGCGGAGCGCGCGGGAGATGCTCATGAGGTGTCGGCGTGCACGGATGCGAGCGGGCAGAGCATCGACAAAGCCGTCGGTGCGCTCCAAGGCGCCCGAAACGATCCTCCGCATCCAGGCAACGGAAATGCCCTCCCCAACCGGATGCACCGGCATGATGGAGCCCGACTGCGCGCGGTCGTCGAGCTTCTCGAAATGAGGCGAGCTCATCTGCTTGAACCCATAGGCGAATTCGACCTTGCCCATGAGTGCGAGGCGATCGCCGGGCTTGATGTCGCGCGCAAGCCATGGCTGCTTGAAGAACGCCGCCTGGATCACGCCCGTTTCGTCGATAAGCGAAACCTCGACCACGCTGAGCCGCGGGCGCGGGTGCTTCTCCACCACGCGATCGACGGTAGCGACGATGGTCGATACCTCGCCAAGCGGGGCATCTTCAACGGTATAGGCATGTGAGAAATCGAGGTAGCGGCGCGGTATATGGAGAAGGAGGTCGCCCACGCGTTCGATCCCCAAACGCCTGAGCGCCTCCTCGCGAGCTCCAGATACATATTTTAGGCGCGACACGTCCTCATCGAGCGCGCTAGCCCGAAGCAGGCGCGCGTGCGCCGGCGACAAGGCATAGCTACGCTGAGGCGCGGCCACGATCTACTCGATCGAGAAAATCACCGGATAGAGCGGCTGCTCTCCACGGTGCGAATCGATCTCGAGGTCGGGCTGGGCCTCCTCGATGGCGGCGAGGATGTCCTCGAAATCCTCGTCGGAGAGATCCGCGCCAGCGAGAATGGTGAGCGAGTCGCCCTCCTCATCTTCCTGCATGCGGTTGATGCACTCAAGCGTAACCTGCTTGACGTCGGATCCGACCACATCGATCGACCCGCCGATGATGCCCATGACATCGCCAGCGTGGATGGGAGAGCCGTCGGACGCCTGACTATCGCGCACGGCCGAGGTAACCTCGCCATCGCGCACATCCTCGAGGGCCTCGGTCATAGCCTCGACCGCATCCTCAAGCGAAGAATCCGGCAGCACGGCGAAGAGCGCCGAGAACGCCTGCGGCACGGTCTTCGTAGGAACGACCGCAACCTGCTTGTCGGTGCAGGCGGTCGCTGCGGCCTCGGCCGCCATGCGAATGTTGCCGTTGTCGGGCAGGATGATCACGGCCTCGGCGTTGACCTTCGAGACGGCATCGAGAAGGTCGGCCGTGCTCGGGTTCATGGTCTGTCCGCCCGAGACCACCACGTCGACGCCGAGCGACTCGAGGATCTCGGCCTCGCCGGAACCGGCCGCCACCGCCACGAAGCCGAGCGGCTTGGCAGGCTCTGCAGGCGCCGCATCCTGGTCCTCGTGGATCTTGGCGGTGCGCTCGCGCGACTCCATGTCCATGTTGTGGATGAAGACCTCATAGATCTGGCCGAGCTGCAGCATGTGCTCGAGCACGAGGTTCGGGGTATTGGAATGAACGTGGATCTTATAGTCGGGATAGGCGCCCACGAGAAGCTCGCAATCGCCCTTGGACGCGAGGAACTGGAGGCACTCCTCTTCGTCGAAGGGGGCATCCGCCTTGAAGAGGAACTCGTTGCAGTACCGGTACTCCGAGCCCTCCCAGTCGTCGTTCGCTTCGATCTTCACGCGATCGAGCGCACCCTCGCGGGCGCTATCGGCGGAGGCGTCGAAGGTGGCGGCAAAGTCCTCGGTCTTGACAGCGGTGCGCCCGAGGGCGGCGGCCACGAAGTTCTCGAGGAAGATGGCGAAGCCGAACGCGCCGGAGTCCACCACGCCGTTCTCCTTGAGCACCGGGAGCAGATCAGGCGTGCGCGCGACGGACTGGTAGGCCTCGACCACGATGGCGTCGAGTGTATCCTCGACCGACTCGCGAGCCTTGGCGCAAGAATCGGCCTTGGTGGAGATATCGCGCAGCACGGTCAGGATCGTGCCCTCGACCGGCTTGCGCACCGCCTTGAAAGCGACCTTCACGGCGTTGCGGAGCGCAGCGGCCACATCGGCAGACGTCGCAGGGTCCGTCGCGTCGACGAGGCCCTCGGCAACGCCGCGCAGAATCTGCGAGGTGATGACGCCAGAGTTTCCGCGCGCGCCCATGAGCGAGCCGTGGGTGATGGCGCCGGCGATGGCCTCCATATCGGCATCGGCGGGAAGGCTGCTGAGCTCCTTCACCACCGAGGCGAGCGTGAGCGACATATTGGTTCCGGTATCGCCATCGGGCACGGGGAACACGTTGAGCTTGTTGATGTCCTCTGCCTTGTCAGAGACCGCGGCGGCCGCAATGGGAAAGCAGGTTCGAATGGTCTTCGCAATCATGTGGGATATCTCCGTTGGTTCTAGCCAGGGTACGTACCGCCCGGCGTCTAGCCGAGGTTCTTGAGCGCGTCGATATGGATGACGACCTTCAACTTGGCGGGGTCGATCTCTGCGATCTCCTGCAGCGTGAAGGCGACCGCGCTGGAAAGGTTCTCGCACACGGACTTCATGTTCACGCCGCTCTCGAGCACCACGTGCAAATCGACGGCGAGCCCCTCCTCGGTGTTGGAGACAAGCACGCCCTTGCGCAGGCGCTGACCGGCAAGCAGGCGCACGCTCTCGGCACCCTGCAGCTGCTCGGCCATGCCAACCACGCCATAGCAGGACATGGCAGCGTAGCCGGCGATATCGGCAATGACATCGTTAGAAACGCTCAGGCTTCCGGACACTGTATCAGGCACGGGAATCTCCTTATCTGATGCACAGCGCATCGGTTTCACGAGTAATCCCCTGTATCTTACTACGAGTTTGGAACCCATGCTGAAAATGCACGCCATGCAAAATCAGGACAGAGGTAATTTTGCAAAATCAGGACAGAGGTAATTTTGCAAAATCAGGACAGAGGAAATTTCACCTCCCCTGCCCTGGTTGTCTCATGATCTGCGCCCGCTATTCCTCGGGCTCGCCATCCTCGAACTGCGAATTATAGAGCTCAGCGTAGAAGCCGTTCTTGGCAAGGAGCTCGTCGTGCGTGCCGGATTCCACGATGTCGCCGTCGCGCAGCACCAAGATCACGTCGGCATTGCGGATGGTGCTCAAGCGGTGCGCGATCACGAAGCTCGTGCGACCCTGCATGAGGGCATCCATGGCGCGCTGGATGCGCTCCTCGGTGCGCGTGTCCACGTTGGAAGTTGCCTCGTCCAGGATGAGGATGGGGCGGTCGGCGATGAACGCGCGGGCGATGGTGAGAAGCTGCTTCTGGCCCTGGCTCACGTTGGAGGCGTCCTCGTTGAGCTCGAAGTCGTAGCCGCCGGGGAGCGTCCGGATGAAATGGTCCGCGAGCGCGGCGCGCGCGGCAGCGTGTACCTCGTCGTCTGAGGCGGACGCCCTGCCATAGCGGATGTTCTCCATGATGGATCCCTTAAAGAGCCACGTATCCTGCAGGACCATGGCGAAGTTCTCGCGCAGGTCGTCGCGTGCGTAGTCGCGCAGGTCCACGCCGTCCACGGTGATGGACCCGGCGTTCACGTCGTAGAAGCGCATGAGGAGCTTCATGAGTGTGGTCTTGCCCGCGCCCGTGGGCCCTACGATGGCAACGGTCTGGCCCGGCTCCACATGGCAGCTGAAATCGTGGATGATGGTCTTGTTGGGAACATACCCGAAGCGCACGTGGTCGAAGGCGACCTCTCCGCGGCAGCGGGGCAGCTCGGGCGTGGACGCATCGGCAGATTCCTCGGGCTCGGCCAAGAACTCGAATACGCGCTCGGCTGCAGCCGAGAGCATCTGAAGCATGTTCGACACCTGGCTAAGCTGCGTGATGGGCTGCGTGAAGTTGCGCACATACTGCATGAAGGCCTGGATATCGCCCAGGCTGATGGTGCCGGCAATGGCCAGGAATGCGCCTACGATAACCACCGCCACGTAGGCGAGGTTCGCCACGAAGTTCATGATCGGCTGCATGAGGCCGCTGAAAAACTGCGCCCGCCAGCCTGAATCATAGAGGTTAGCGTTCTCCACATCGAAATCGGCCACGGCGCGCTGCTTGCGGTTGAAGACCTTGATGACGTTCTGGCCCGAGAAGCTTTCCTCGATGATGCCGTCCACGCGGCCCAAGATGGCCTGCTGGCGGCGGAAATACCGCTGCGACGAGCGAACGACGCCCACCACGAGCACGAGCGAGACAGGCACCGTGAGGAAGGTGAGGCCCGCGAGCGTCACCGAGACCGAAACCATCATGACGGCCACGCCGATGATCTGGGTCACCGAGGTGATGAGCTGCGTCACACTCTGGTTGAGCGACTGGCCAAGCGTATCCACGTCGTTGGTCACGCGGCTCATAACGTCGCCCACCGAGTTGGTCTCGAAGTAGCTGAGCGGCATGCGGTCGATCTTCTCGACGATCTCCCTACGCATGCGATAGCACACGCGCTGGGTCAGGCCGGTCATGATCCAGCCCTGGACGAAGTTCATAGCCGCACTCGTCACGTAAAGGCACAGGAGCCCGGCCAGAATGTAGCCGATCTTGGTGAAGTCGATACCGCCCGTGCCCGTGACCTTCGCAGCAAGGCCCTGGAAGAGCTCAGTCGTGGCCTGGCCCAGAATGCGGGGGCCGAGCACGTTGAACACCACCGACGCGACGGCGCAGACGATAGCGATGATGAGCGCGATGCGCTCGTGCGCGATATAGGCGACGAGCTTCTTGATGGTTCCCTTGAAGTCCTTCGCGCGCTCAGACGCGGGACCGCGTCCCATGGGGCCCGGCATCAGCGCTCACCTCCTTCCAAAGCGTTGGCTTCCAAGGCAGAGGCCCCGTTTGCCGCATCGTCGAGGCCAAGCTCTTTCGCAGAGAGCTGGCTCTTCGCAATCTCGAGGTACTCGGGGCAGGAGCGCAGAAGCTCTTCATGCGTGCCGCGGCCCACGATGCGGCCATCGTCGAGCACGAGGATCTCGTCGGCGTGCATGATGGTCGCGATGCGCTGCGCCACGATCACGATGGCGGCGTCTCCCGCGCGGTCGGCAAGCTCCTGGCGCAGCACGGAATCGGTCTTATAGTCGAGCGCGCTGAAGCTGTCGTCGAACACGAGCACGCGCGGACGGATGGCGAGCGCGCGGGCGATGGAGAGGCGCTGGTTCTGGCCACCGGAGACGTTGGAGCCGCCCTGGCTGATGGGGCTCTCGTACGCATCGGGCTTGCCCTCGATGAACTCCGTCGCCTGGGCAATCTGAGCTGCCTCGACCATATCGGCATCGGGCATGGAGGGGTCGCCGTACTTGATGTTGCTCGCTATGGTGCCGCTGAAGAGCATGCGCTTCTGCGGAACGTACCCTATGGTGCGGCGCAGCTCCTCGAGGCCGATCTTTCTGATGTCCACGCCATCGAGCGTGATGGAACCCTCCGTGACATCGTAGAGGCGCGGGATAAGCTGCACGAGGGTGGATTTGCCGCATCCCGTGGAGCCGATGATGGCGCAGGTCTTGCCGGGCTCGGCTGTGAAGCTGATGTGCTCCAAAGTGGGTTCCTCGGCATCAGGATAGGTGAACGTCACGTCGTTATAGGAGATGACGCCGCGCCACCCCTCGCCGTGCTCACGAGACACGCGATCGGCGGGCGCGGGGTCCTCGATGCTGGAATGGCAGGCAAGGACCTCTTGGACGCGCTCTGCCGCCACGTCGGCGCGCGGCAGCATGACCGAGATCATCGTGAGGATCATGAAGCTCATGATCACCTGCATGACGTAGTTGATATAGGCCATGAGGTCGCCAACCATGAGGTTGCCCGCGTCGACGCCTTGCCCGCCGAACCACACGATGCCGACGGTCGTGGCATTCATCACGATGAGCATCATGGGCATGAGCGCCGCCATGCACCGGTTGGTGAAGATATAGGTGTTGGTGAGCTCGCGGTTCGCCTTGTCATAGCGCTCCTGCTCGTAGCTCTGGCGGCCGAAGGCGCGAACGGGCATGATGCCCGTCACGATCTCGCGGGCGACCAGGTTGTTGCGGTCCACCAGGCTCTGCATGCGGCGGAACTTGGGCATGGTGATGCCCATGAGGATGCCGATGGTGATGGCGATGACCAGGATTGCGACCACGAGGATCCATTCGAGCCCGGTTGGCGTGGTGAGCACGCGCACCACGGCGCCGATGCCCATGCAGGGCGCGAAGAGCACGATGCGCAGGCACATCACGAGCACCATTTGGATCTGCTGAATGTCGTTGGTCGCACGCGTGATGAGCGACGCAGCGGAGAACTTCTCCATTTCCGCAGGTGAGAACGACAGCACGCGCTCGTAGAGCTGGTGGCGAAGGTCGCGCGCGATCGCGGCCGAAGTCTTCGACGCGTTGAACGCCGCGAGGATGGCGCAGATTGCCGAGAGCAGCGCGTAGGCGAGCATGGTGAGGCCCTCGGAGAAGAGATAGGATGTCTGGACGTCGTTCAGGTCCAGGCCGGCATCGCGGTAGGCATCCTTCACGTATTCGATGGCGCGGCCCTCGATGATGGTATCGCCCTGATCGCCGAGGGAATCGACGAGCTGCGCGCGCATCTGCGCGAAGCTGCCCGCCCCCACCGTGACGGTGTGCCCGGCCTCGGCAGATAGGTACCCTTCAACCATGCCGACGAGTTCGTCGAGGTCGATGGTGTCACCGAACTGAGCCTTGAGGGCGTCAAACGCCGGCATGCCCTCGGCCGCCTCGGCGGAAGCGAAGTCCTCTACCGCAATACCTTGGTTAATCTGGTAGACGAGCATCTCGGCCTCGGCCATTTCGCTCTCAATCGCGGCACGGTCGTCGTCTGTGCCAACGAAGGTGCGCACGCCGCCCGCATCGGGGCCGCTGTAGAACGCATCGACCTGGTTTGCAACGTCCTCGTCGAGGAATAGCTCGACATCTGCGAGGTCGCTCTCGGTGATCTGATCCGGAACGACGCTCTCGATGCCGCCCTGGCTGATGCCCACGTCTACGATGTTGCTCATGAGCCCAGGCAGGGTCAGTTCGCAATTGGCCTGCATGAATAGCAGCACCAACGCGATGAGGAAGTTGACCCCGTGCCCTTTGAGGAACTTGAAGATCTTCAACGGCCCATCCCTTCCGTTGCCGCGCGCCGGGCCATCTTCCCGCCGCATGCCTCGCGACGGCCTATGAGCCCAGACGCTCGAAGGGCGCCCGCAGGCACCCTCCTCTTCTCGTATATATGTGTGTAGAGTTGCCGCATGCGAACCAGGCAGCACGCCTGTCGCACGCCCTACCCCTCCGCGCACGTGGAGCAAGTTGTACCCCATCGATTTCGAAAATGGGTTGTCGCGGGAAAGCTTTGGACGCCCTTCATACAATTTTCATTCATGAGGTACCGAACGGAATGCGTATTAATGGGCAGCATTGTGCCTGGGCACGATGCGCCGGGTGGCAAGCGAACGGCCGCGAAAGGAATCGCCTGTAGATATCTATATAAGAGGCGAACATAACGCTCATGGAGGTTTACCCCAAAGGGCTCGCGAACCACGTCCTGCTGAATCTCGCCCGGGAGGCAAACATAACGCTCATGGATGTTCGCCCCGCCTGTTGACGGCGCTTGGCGGTACGCGTAGCATGTACGCGGGCAAAATGCTGGAATTTGTTCGTGAAGATTACTCGCATTTCCGGTGTTCTGTGCTATAGTTCCTATCTGTTTGATTAAGTGGGTAGTTCCAGACCGCCCAAGGAGGGTTTCGATATGTCCAAAGTTTGCGAAGTCTGCGGTAAGCACCCCGTTGCTGGTCGCTCCATCAGCCACTCCCACCGCGTGACCAACCGTAAGTTCCGTCCCAACATCCAGCGCGTGTACTGCGTGGTCGATGGCCAGCGCAAGAAGATGAACGTGTGCACCAACTGCCTCAAGTCCGGCAAGGTGGCCCGCTCCTAAGCGCACTGGCGTCGCAGACGCGGCGCTCCCCTTCTTGGGAACTAATTTGCATGCAAGGCGCCCTTCGGGGCGTCTTTTTTGTTCTTCGCTCCCCACGATCATATTTGCTCGTCGCTCCCCCGCGAGAAAATTTGATCGTCGCTCCTCGGCAGGCAAAGCACGACGATGCCGAGCACGGCCAAAACGGACTCCGCGCACCATAAAAACGGACCCGTCGCGCCATAAAGCTGACTCCGCGCACCACCAAAATTGACTGAACCGGGGATTTCGGCCCCGTCCAAACACATAGTTTCAACTTTTGGGCACTTCATCACGAACCCGTCAAGTACACAAAGAACGCCGCAAAAAGCACAAGCCGCTGAGCTGCGCAAACAAACGTGCGATAAACCGCAATCGGTACGTCTACATTGACGGCACGCGTTCGAGTGCCCAAAAGTTGAAATTGGAATTCTCCGGGACACGTTGAACGCCCAAAACCCGCCCAGAAAGCGAGCGGCGAGGGGCAGGAGCCCGAACACGCGGAGATCTGAATGCCCGGGCGGCGTTATCCCGAGGCAGTAAAGCAAAACAAGCTTGCATCATCTGACATTTTGAATGGCGATGGCACCCGAACTTACTATCCGAACGCCCGAGAACCCGCAACTCGTACTTAAGCGACTCGTCTGCTCGAAGGGTGAATCGCTTCCCTTGTCAACTACCTGCTTTTTCAGGTAGCTGGTCAGGCATGCACCATGTCGTTCGTTGAATACGTTCGCATATCAAGCGGTATGAGCAGGTCGAGCAACGCTTGTTTGAAGGAACAGCGAGCTTCAAGAAGATATACGTTATAGTATTCGAGAATGAGCCTCTTTAGACTAGTTTACTTTTTTCGATATACGAACATATGTTTCTTTTGCCAGCTCAGCATGGTAGAATGTCGCTATACGGGCGGGCGGTGCCCTCCGAGTCCAACGGGGTAGATGGAGGGATCCCATGAGCAAGCTCACCCAGCTACTGCTATCGGCAGCTGTGCTTGTAGCGCTGATTCTGTTGGCCTACGAGATGCTGCTCGGCTAGGCCGAGCACAGGGTGATGCCTGCGCAAATGGGAACAGCCGCCTTATGCGGAGACGGCTGTTCGGCGTGGGCATCACCCACCAAGCTTTATCCACAGGAGGGCTTAAAACCTTCTGCTCGCTACGAGTATACCCCAAAACGGCATCCCCGCTCGCCGTGGGTGTACTCGGATTACGGCCGCACCCCAACCCCTAGATTTCCAACTTTATCGCGACGGCCCCCGAACCCAGCTCGACACATTTCGCCGGGTATGTATTGCACACAAATCTATACCGTCCCATTTGGCGCGATTAAGCACAGAAAGGGCGCCTTCCTCGAACATGGGGAAGGCGCCCTTGCAAAGTGATAGGATTCGAAGTCGCTCTCAGACGAGAACTGCTGGTCCCGAGCCTTAATCCCTCCGGAACAGGTCACGCGTGTAGACCTTCTCTGCCACGTCGGCGAGGTCCTCGCTCCAGCGATTGGCGATGATAACGTCGCAGCGGCCCTTGAATGCCTCGAGGTCGCCCGTGACCTCGGAGCCGAAGAAGTCGCCGCCGCGGTACGTCGGCTCGTACACCAGCACGGGCACACCCTTGGCCTTCACGCGCTTCATGATGCCCTGGACCGAGGAGGCGCGGAAGTTGTCGGACCCGGACTTCATGGTGAGGCGGAACACGCCGACCAGCGGCTTTGCCACGCCGGAGTAGACGAGCTCGTTCACGCGCTTGAGCACCTCGTCGGCCACGAAGTCCTTGCGCGTGCGGTTGGACTCGACGATCGCCTCGATGAGGTTCTGCGGAACGTCCCTGTAGTTGGCCAGGAGCTGCTTGGTGTCCTTGGGCAGGCAGTAGCCGCCGTAGCCGAACGACGGGTTGTTGTAGTGCGAGCCGATGCGCGGCTCCAGGCAGACGCCGCGGATCACGTCGGCCGTGTCGAGGCCGCGCACCTCGCAGTAGGTGTCGAGCTCGTTGAAGTACGCAACGCGCAGGGCGAGATAGGTGTTGGCGAAGAGCTTGACCGCCTCGGCCTCGGTGGGGCCGAGCACGAGCTCGGGGATGCCGGTCGTCCCGTCCGCGTTGGAGCGGCCGCGCTCCGCCCCGTCCGCGCCCTGCGCCAGCAGGCGGGCGAACGCCTCCGCCGCCGCCATATCCGGCACGGACAGGCGCACGATCTCACAGCCCGCGGTCCGCAGCACCGCAATCTGGTCGAGGCAGTCCTCGACGCGGACGTTCGGAATATTCAGCATCGACTGGATGGAAACCGGCGCGCCTCCGCCGATCTTCACCCCGCCGACCGTGATTTGCTTTGTCATGTCAGCCTCCAATCAACTGGTACACGTCCTTGACGAAGATAAACGCCATAAACAGCCGCCAACACAGCGCTCAAAATAATGTGCGCCTTAGAAAAGCAGACACCTAACACGGCCATAAAGGCATCCCCTCTGGTAATACCCGCCATGTTCTCTGTTTC
>OLPF01002582.1_pt1 | contig 11449 bp, 8 predicted proteins | sample 1673121 | NCBI WGS metagenome assembly OLPF01 (sample SAMEA3136756, study PRJEB25190) | human gut metagenome | reverse complement strand
CATTTTAAACCTGACGGTGAGATTTTTAAAGAAGGTCTTGTCTATGATTATGATGTTCTTCGCAGACGTCTGCGTGAGCAAGCGTTTCTAAACGCCGGGATTAATATTACTCTTGTTGATAAAAGAACTAATGCCCCTGAAGATAAAAAGATGGTGGAACTTAAATATGATGGTGGTATTCGTGAGTTTGTTGAATATCTTAACCGGAATAAAGAAGTTATCCATGAGGATGTTATATATGTTAATTCCGTTAGAGAGGACAGCGAGGCAGAGGTCGCTATGCAGTACAACGACGGATATAACGAAATGATTATGAGTTTTGCTAATAATATTAACACCACCGAAGGCGGAACTCATGAGACGGGATTTAAGTCTGCTCTTACTAAAGTTATTAATGATTATGCCAGAAAAACAGGTATGCTTAAGGAAGCTGACGCTAATCTTAAAGGCGAGGACTGCCGTGAGGGTTTGTCCTGTGTAATAAGCGTAAAGGTAACAGAGGCACAATTTGAGGGTCAGACAAAGACTAAACTTGGAAACAGCGAGATAAGAACCATAGTTGAAAAGATGGTTAATGAAAAACTCGGGGAGTTTTTTGAAGAGAATCCAACCATAGCTAAAATAGTTGTTGATAAAGCAATGACAGCTTCCCGCGCAAGAGAGGCGGCAAAGAGGGCGAGAGAGAGCACAAGACGTAAATCTGCTCTCGAAAGCAGTTCTCTTCCCGGAAAACTGGCCGATTGTTCTGACAGGGATAATACTTATACAGAAATATATATCGTCGAGGGAGACTCTGCAGGCGGCTCGGCAAAGCAGGGGCGTGACAGGAGATTCCAGGCTATACTTCCGCTTTGGGGAAAAATGCTGAATGTAGAAAAAGCCAGAATAGATAAAATTTATGGCAATGATAAACTAACTCCTGTGATTACTGCGCTTGGCGCCGGTATTGGAGACGAGTTTGATTTAAACAAACTGAGATACGGAAAAGTTGTTATAATGGCTGATGCCGATGTTGACGGAGCGCATATCAGAACGCTTCTTCTGACATTTTTCTTCCGTTATATGCGCCCGCTTATTGAGGACGGACATGTGTATATAGCACAGCCGCCGCTTTATAAGATTTCAAGAGGAAAGATTGAAAAATATGCCTACACTGATCAGGAGCTTCAGGATATACTGACTGAAATGGGCGACGGCAGAACGCCCAGCGTTCAGAGATATAAAGGTCTTGGTGAGATGAACCCGTCGCAGCTTTGGGATACAACAATGAATCCCGATACAAGAATAATGCTTAGGGTAGATCTCGAAGACGCTCAGCAGGCAGACGAGACATTTACGATTCTTATGGGTGATAAGGTTGAGCCGAGAAGAAAGTTTATTGAGGAAAGAGGCACATCAGTTATCAATCTTGATATTTAGTTTGGAGAACTTTATATGATAAAAATAGAATATGCTAAGGTAATGAATCTTGAGGGCGCTATCCGCGGAGCAAGAAATCCCATGAACAGCTGGGGAAGAATAGACAGCCGCTATAATGAAAATGGCGACTACATTCTCGGTGAGAATGACCTTTCGCTGGCAATCAGGCTTTGCAGAGCAGGTAGTGACCATAGAAAGTTTATTCGTCAGATATTGGTAAGCGTTGATATAACAGCGCCGCTTTATTGGTGGAAAGAGTTTGACACATACAAAGTTGGTACCGTGGCTAACTCAACAAGTACGATGCACAAAATACATTCAAAGAAATTTGAACTTTCTGATTTTTCTTGTGATCATCTTAGTAAAACCGCTCTTGAAGCTTTTACCGCTTATATGGAGTTTATGGAGCTTAAACGCAAACATTTTGTTGAGACTAAGGACAAAGCGGATTGGTATGATATTATACAGATGCTTCCGTCAAACTATAATCAAAAGCGCACAATAACTATGAATTATGAGAATCTTCTTAATATGTATTATGCGAGAAGAAACCATAAGCTTGACGAATGGCACGCTTATTGTGACTGGATATTGTCTCTGCCATATACGAAAGAGTTGTTTATAAAGGATGAGTGATATCACTCTAAAATTGTTACTTTGTAAAGTTAAAAATATCTTTATTTGTCCGCAGAGCTGTGATTACAGCTCTGCGGATAGTTGTTTACATAAGAATTTTATGAAAATTTTTAATGTTTTATATTATTAGAATCAAAAGTAAGGAAATGGATATGGAAAACTGTGAAAAATATATAACTCTGAAAAACCTTGATATAAAAGCTGAACTAATGTTTGATATGGTACTTAGTTTAAGATATGAGTTTGTTCTTAAAACTGATTTTGTGAAAGAAGCAGCTGACAATGTTTTTGACTTTAATTTGTTTTTTGATATGCCTAAATCAGCAGTTATAGGAGGCTTTGAATTAGATTACGGTGAATATTCAGTAAAAAGCAATATTACTGAATTTGATGATGAGGAAAAAAGCGGAGCTTCACGTGTAATTCTGAAGCAGACAGCAGATACGTGCTACAGTTTAAAGATTAATAATTTGCATCAAAATTTTGGAGAATTTAATTTAATAATCGAGGCTACAGCGCTTCCAAAGTGTATGGGCAATGACCTTATTTTTGAAATACCGCTTTATTCATCTACTTCGGTGCCACAAAATATTGAATCAGTCAAAAAACATGTCAGCAAAGCAGAAAATTCTTACTCTGAAAATATAGACGTCTCAATTAGCGTCGCCGTTCCAAACAATAAAGAACTTAAAAGGATGTATTCGTCAACACACGAATACAATATTCTGCCGATTAATAATCAATATATTATGAAAGATAATAATTATATTGGCAAAAATTTTACAGGCAGCGGAGTAATGTTGGTTTCAACTGGAAAATCCGGCAGTGTATTTGAGTTGTGTCTGTGTTATGACCCAAGCCGTGAGAGTATTGGATATGTATGCGGGGATGATACGAGCGGTTACAGTGCGGTATATCTGATAAGACCCCAGGTGCCGGCACCGGCTGAAAATGCAGATATAATTTACATACTTGATACAGCGGATTCGTCTGCATCATCACAGAACGTGGCTAAGGCGGCGCTCACTGAATTTTTAAGAAATATGAATCGGTATTCACATTTTTTTATTTCTACGATTAATGGAGAAATTTATTCTAATGAATTTTTAGCTCCGACTTTAACGAATATTGCAAAAGTAGAAGAGTGGTTAAGGAATCTTGATTCCTTCGTTCAAATAGGAGAAAAGGCGTATAAAGATGCTATACAGAAAGTTTTTGATATATCGAATGGGGCTCAAATTATTTTTATCACGGCGTCAGGATTGCTTTGCCGCTACCATAATCTTCAAAATATGATAATTAAAAATGTTTACAAAAGCGGTCAAGCTTTTGGTTCAGCCGTTCAGCATGTTGGAAAATCCCAAACAACGTTTAATATAGTATCAATAGGTTCCGGCATTCATAATGGATTTTATGAGAAGTTTTCAAGCGAGTGCCTCGGTATATTTGGTCAAATGCACCGCGGACATAATTTTTGCAGCTTTGTTTCGGGTTTTCTAAAACGTTTATGTTCTCCGTATTTGTCGAATGTGGTTATATCTGAGTTTGCGCCCGGCACATATTATATGAATCCAAAAAATATAGAAAAATATAGAACAGATGAACCAATTATATTGGGTATACGTTCCGCAACAGATTATCCGAGAGAATTTTTAATTGAGGCTGACGGTGGATTTTCTCAGACTGTTAATGTGAACAATATAGGATATTTGAATCAATCGAGAAATATAGATATGGCATTCGCACGTTTGGCTCTTGACGGAATATATAAGCTGATTTCAAGGAGTGATATAGCTCCGGAGACGGTGATAAGATTCAAAAAAAGAGCCGCGCAGATAACAAAGGAGATGAACGTCCTTTCACCGGAAAATAGCTGTAGGGCTGATATTTATACGAAGTATGGACATGGCCGCTCAATAGGAAATGTGAATATTGAAATGTCATATTCTTTTGATGATGAGTTCAAAAATGCGGTTACTGTATTCGGCGACAGCAGTCTTGATTATAAAACTGTTGTCACAAACATCAGAATTGCGGTCGCGGCATTGCTTGCATGTGTCAGAACAGACGGTTCTGTTTCCAGTTCTTATGAAACCAATTTTATCAAGAGGGTCAGAGATACTGCATATGCAGTATCAGCGCTTAAACAGGTATCGAAGTATCGTATTCTTGGTTCAGATAAGAAATTTAATGCGATTATAAATAACGCGAATGATTTTGCCTCGAAGAAAAATATTTCTTTATCAGATATACCAATAGTTTTTGACAGCAAAATATTACCTCCTGCACATCCGGTTATTTCAGCAATGAATGTTGTAGAAATTTCTAGACTTATACTGTCGCTTTTGTCAGGTATGTCGTTAGCATAAACTAAGATTATGAATAATCTATGATTCATGTATATATCAAGTAAAAAAAATTATTTTAGAATTATTAATCTAAATACAGTGTTTTTAGTAAACATTGTTAAGGTGTGGTAACAGTTTGTGGAAAGGCCGCAATGAAGTGGACAGAAATGTTAAGGGTATTAATAACAAATGTGGTATGCAAGCATCGGGCGGTATGAATGTAATTACACTTTGCAAGTTTGTGTAAGCCATAATGGAAAGACTACAATAAAGTTGGATAAAAATGTGATATAGCAAGCTTCGGCAGGGCTGTGACCACACTTTTTTAAAGTGTGTGTAATACAAATTACTTTGTATTGATAAACCTACAATGTCAATAATCAAACTTAGTTGTGATGTACAAACGTAGTTTGCCGCGTAAGGCGCGCAGTCACGGAAAAGTTTATTATTAAAAAGGATTATGGCAAACTGTTTTAAGTATGTTCACGCTGCATGTTAGATAGCAGCTCACCTAACAAGGCGCACATGCACGCCCTGCTGTACTAAAAACACTCCTTATTTTTATGCCTTTAAAAAGTTTTAGATATTATCTTTTGGGTATTGCGGATAACGTTTTTTATCTTCCTCGGTTATTTGACGTATTGGTCTGCAGGGAACACCAACTGCTATAACATTGGGCGGAATGTCTTTTTTTACAACACTCCCGGCGCCTATTACAGAATTATCTCCTATTTCTGCACCGCCCAAAATGACAGTGCCGGCCCCAATCCAAACATTGTTTCCTATCTTTATCGGTTTTGCCACTTCTAAACCTGCGTTTCTTTGTTCAGCGTCAATCGCATGTTCGGCCGTTGTGATGCACACGTTTGGAGCAATAAATACATGGTCGCCTATTTCAACCTTGGCGCCGTCTGTGATTACAAGATTATGATTTGAGTAGAAAAAATCTCCAATATACAGGTTATATCCAAAATCGCACCAGAACGGAGCGGTAACTTTTGCGTTTTCGCCCAGGTTTCCAATAATTTGTTTTAGCAGACGATTTTTGTTTTCCTCATCTGAAGGTTTAATCTGATTATATTCATAACATAAATCAGTGCACTTTTCGATTTCATTTACGATTTCAGAATCATAATTTGCGTTGTATAAGTATCCTGCTTTTGCTTTTTCTTTCTCAGTCATTTTTATCTCTCCTAAAAATATGTTTTTATAATAATCTATATTTTATAAAATATATCATAAAATATATCATAAAATTTAAAAGTCTTTTTTTGATATAGCGCCTAATGAGATGTGTAAACGTATAATATTACAACCAAGTTTGATTACTCTGCAAGGTCTATGACCCCACCAGTATGGTGGGTGTAATACAAATTACTTAGTTGTGATGTATTGTGTTTGCACACCACGTTAGGTAACTGTCATATCACGCGAAGCGTAGAGGTGCTTAGAATAGTTTGTTATGAATCTTATTATAATGAACTTTTCCGTGACTGCGCGCCTTACGCGGCGTACTTCGTACGCCCTCCCGAAGCTTGCTGTACCATATTTTTTGTATCCTATCCATGTAGCCGCAATTGTTATTGAAGGTTATTTAAAACAAATTAATTTGTATCACACGCACCATACAGGTGCGGTCACAGTTACACTCTTCCGAAGCTTGCTGTACCACATTTTTTATAAATATTTGTTATATAAACTTGATTTGTTTGTCTGTTTTTTGGAGACTTTCCGGTAATTATAAAACTTAAAATATATTTATAACAAAATATTGAACATTTCACAGCTCTTAAAAACTTTTAATTTTATTCTGCATTTAAGAGTATATCATAACCGGTTGAGTAAATCTATTGTATATTTTATATGAAAGAAATGTAATATTTTAATCAGCCGGTTAATAAATTAATCAAGCTGTGGGTAAATAACAACATAGTTATGGAAATATGAAGAAACATTATTAATGAAATAAATTATACCTGTATCCGCAATTTGCACAAGTAATTTACTCTCAATGTTAAAAATTTATTTACAAATTTTTTGTGAAAAGCTATTGACAAAGATTGGGTGTGGTGCTATTATTATACCAGGTTAGCACTCGACTTGTGTGAGTGCTAACAAGTAAATTGTTTTATACAAAGGAGGGCAGGCTTATGGCATCGCTGGATGACAGAAAAAAGCTAATTCTTCAGGCTATTGTTGAAGACTATATCAAAAACGCTGAGCCTGTTGGTTCCAGAAGCATTGCTAAAAAGACCAGTCTTAACCTCAGCGCGGCGACAATTCGTAACGAGATGTGTGATTTGGAGGATATGGGAATGCTGATTCAGCCGCATACCTCCGCCGGACGTATACCATCAAATGCCGGATTTAGGTTTTATGTTGACAACTTAATGCATAGATATCAAATGACGGCTTTGGAGATAAAAAGGCTTAGAGCCGCTATGATGAATAACTTTAGGGAGCTTGACAATATTATTAAAGGCGTGTCGTCAGCATTTTCTTCCATTACGAGTTTGCCGACGTTTGCTATGCTTCCTATGAATAAATACGGCAATATCAAAAATGTTAAGCTGGCCGACGTTGACGGCAGAACGATAATGGTTATTGTTTCAGACTCTTCAGGTCTTATTAAAAATAAGCTGCTGAGATTGAGGAATACTGTTACGCCTGAGGAAGTTGCAGAGCTGAACAGAGTTATAAATGAAAATATATCAGGTCTTGATTTAGACGGCTTTATAAGTCTTGACAATGTTATGGGCATAAAGGACGCTGTTGGAGAAAACGTTGAAATCCTTTCATCCGTGCTGGAGCTTATATATGAGGCTCAGAGAGAAATTGAGAGCAAACAGGTGGTTGTTGAGGGGACGTCTAATATCCTGCGGTATCCTGAATATAATGATGTGGAAAAAATTAAAAATATATTGGAATTTTTTGATGACGAAAACGTGCTTGGCGAAATTGTGGACGCGGTTCAGTTTGAAGGAGACGGCGGCGTGGATATATTTATCGGCGACGAACTTCCGCTTCCCCAGCTGAAAGAAAACAGCGTTGTTGTTTCCCAGTACCAGGTCGGAGAAGATTTGGTAGGCATAGTTGGAGTTATCGGTCCTCAGAGAATGGATTATGCTAAAGTTGTTTCAGGCATAAAGTTCTTCTCTGAAAATTTGGGTCAGATGCTTAGCAGCAGATTCAGACCGGACGATGATGAAAATTTCGATTATAACGGCGGAAAAGAGGATGGTTAAAAGTGAAATCTAAAGAAGAAAATCAGCAGGAAACTATGGATAATAAAGAAAGCAAAATAGAGGAATGCATGGAAGACCAAAAACAGCAGGACGAATCGACTGAAACTCCGGTTCAGGAGACAGAGAATCCTGAAAATAATGAAGAAGAGACTTTAGCTCAAAAGCTGGAAGAAGCAAAAGACAGATTTTTAAGAAAAGTTGCTGAGTTTGATAATTTCAAGAAGCGCACCGCTAAAGAGAAAACTGAGAATTTCTCTTTAGGAATCTGTGAAGCTGTTGAAAAGCTTCTCCCCGTGCTGGATAACCTTGACAGAGCGATTGTGGCTGCCGAGAGCAATGATGACAAAGAAGCTCTGCTTGAATAAAAATGGTTAGAAAACAGTTCTGTGAAGCGCTCTCAGGTATTGGAGTGAGTGAAATTGAAGCTGTTGGGAAAGAGTTTGACCCGGATAAGCATAACGCGGTTATGATGGAGGACAGCGACTTGCCTTCCAATACTGTTATTGAGGAATTTGCTAAGGGTTACGCTTATAACAGGGATGACAATGTTAAAGTGATACGTCATTCTATGGTTAAGGTTTCAAATTAGTTATTAATCTAGTTAACAATTTTACTAATCATATAAAATAAATTTATTGGAGGTAATTATAATGAGCAAGATAATAGGTATAGACTTAGGTACAACAAACTCGTGTGTTGCGGTTATGGAAGGCGGAGAGCCAACGGTTATTCCAAACCCTGAAGGAGCCAGAACAACACCGTCAGTCGTTGCGTTCACAAAAGACGGCGAGCGTTTGGTAGGTCAGGTTGCTAAAAGACAGGCAATCACAAACCCGGATAAGACAATCAGCTCAATCAAGCGTGATATGGGTACTGACAGAAAAGTTGATATAGACGGAAAGAAATATACACCTCAGGAAATTTCGGCTATGATTCTTCAAAAGTTAAAGAGTGACGCTGAGGCATATTTGGGCGAAACTGTAACTCAGGCTGTAATCACTGTTCCGGCTTACTTCAGCGATTCTCAGAGACAGGCAACAAAAGACGCCGGCAAAATCGCAGGTCTCGAAGTAAAAAGAATTATAAACGAGCCTACTGCCGCTTCACTTGCATACGGTCTAGCTAAAGATGTTGACCAAAAAGTTATGGTATATGACTTGGGCGGAGGTACTTTCGATGTATCTATACTTGAAATCGGCGACGGCGTGTTTGAAGTTTTGGCAACAAGCGGAAACAACCGTTTGGGAGGCGACGACTTTGACGATAAAGTTATGAATTATCTCGCTGATGAGTTTAAAAAGGATAACGGTATTGATTTAAGACAGGATAAGATGGCGCTTCAAAGACTTAAAGAAGCGGCAGAAAAAGCAAAAATTGAACTGTCAGGCGTTACATCAACAAATATCAATCTTCCGTTTATCACTGCTGACGCCAGCGGTCCTAAGCATCTTGATATGACCCTTACAAGAGCTAAGTTTGATGAGCTTACAGCTGACCTTGTTGAGAAGACAATGGGTCCGGCAAGAGACGCTATGAAAGAAGCTGGGTTATCGGCTGACCAAATCGATAAAGTATTGCTGGTAGGCGGTTCTTCAAGAATCCCGGCCGTTCAGGATGCTGTTAAGAAGCTGACAAATCAGGATCCGCATAAGGGTATCAACCCTGACGAGTGCGTAGCAATCGGAGCAGCCATTCAGGCAGGAGTTCTGACAGGCGACGTTGAAGATTTGGTGCTTTTGGACGTAACACCGCTGTCTTTAGGTATTGAGACAATGGGCGGCGTGTTCACAAAGCTGATAGATAGAAACACCACAATTCCTACAAACAAGAGCCAGGTGTTCAGCACGGCTGCTGACGGACAGACCAGCGTTGAGGTTCATGTTCTGCAGGGCGAGCGTGAGATGGCGGCTTATAATAAGACTTTGGGAAGATTCAGTCTCACAGATATTCCGCCGGCACCGCGCGGAGTTCCTCAGATAGAGGTAAGCTTTGATATAGACGCCAATGGTATTGTTAACGTTAAAGCTAAAGATTTGGGCACAGGTAAGGAGCAAGCAATAACAATCACTGCAAGCACCAACCTTTCGGACGAGGATATTGACAAGGCTGTTAAGGAAGCAGAGCAGTATGCAGAGCAGGATAAGAAAGCAAAAGAGGAAGTTGACGTTCGCAATCAGGCAGACAGCATGGTTTATCAGACCGAAAAAACTTTGGGCGAGCTTGGGGATAAAGTGACAGAGGAAGAAAAGAGCGGTATTCAGGCTGAAGTTGATAAGCTGAAAGAACTGCTCAAGGCTACGCCGATGGATGTTGAAGCAGTAAAGACTCAGACAGAAGAAGTGTCAAAGAAGTTCTATGCTGTAAGCGAGAAGCTTTATAAGGCTGCTGCGGAGCAGGCGCAGGCAGAACAGGCAGCTGCGGGTGCACAGGACGCAGGAGCTCAGAATAATGGCGGAGATGACAACGTTGTAGACGCTGATTATACAGAATCCGAGTAATATAAACAATTGTGTCAGGAAGGAATAAAAGTATGGCAGATAAGAGAGATTATTATGAAGTCCTTGGCGTAAATAAAGGCGCGTCGGCTGACGAGATAAAAAAGGCATATAGAAAATTGGCAAAAAAGTATCATCCGGACCTTAATCCGGATGATAAGGCCGGAGCCGAAGCTAAATTTAAAGAGGCCAGCGAGGCATATGAAGTTTTGAGCGACCCTGATAAGAAATCGAGATACGACCAGTTCGGCCATGCAGCTTTTGACGGAGGTGCAGGCGGAGCCGGAGGCTTTGACTTCAACAGTGCAGACTTCAGTGATATTTTCGGTGATATATTCGGCGATTTCTTCGGCGGAAGAAGAAGCAGCACCGGCAGGGGCACGGAGGGGCGTCTCGCCGTAACCCTAACGCTCCGCAAAGAGGCGGAGATATCCATATGCACATTGATTTGACTTTTGAAGAGGCTTGCTTTGGAACTAAAAAGGAAATAACTATCAGCCATATGGAACAATGTACATCCTGTCACGGAAGCGGAGCCGCTGAGGGCAGTCATCCTGAGAGATGTTCCGCCTGCGGAGGAACAGGTCAGGTTAAGTCGGTTCAGAGAACACCGTTTGGAAGTATGCAGACGGTTAGAACTTGTGAGGCCTGCGGCGGAAAAGGAACTATAATCACCGACCCGTGCAGAACATGCCGCGGCGAGGGAATAGTCAGAAGAAGCAAGAAGATAAACGTTAATATTCCGGGAGGAATTGATAACGGGCAGAGCCTGAGCGTCCGCGGCGAGGGCGACGCAGGCAAAAACGGCGGACCGGCCGGAGATGTGCTTTTGACAGTCAGGGTTAAGCCGCACAAGATTTTTGTCCGCCAAGGCAGTGACATAATGTGCGATTATCCGATTTCATTTGTACAGGCAACGCTGGGCGGAGAGGTGAAAGTGCCTACCGTTGACGGAAGCGTTGTATACAATATCCCTGAGGGAACTCAGCCCGGAACTGTGTTCAGACTAAAGGGAAAAGGCGCTGTTAAGCTGAACTCAAATAACCGCGGCGACCAGTATGTTAAGGTACAGGTTGAGATACCGAAAGGGATAAACGAAAAGCAAAAGGAAATATTAAGACAGTTTGACGACAGCGTTGACCCGTCCAAATATAAGAAGCGAAAATCCTTTATGGATAAGCTAAAAGATTTGTTTGAATAAAATATCACAGACTGCACCGTATATAGTGCAGTCTGTTTTCATACAAAATAAAAAAGATTTAAAGGTTTCTAGTGAACATCGGCAGGGTGTGCTTACGCACACCTC
>OLPF01002581.1_pt1 | contig 11454 bp, 12 predicted proteins | sample 1673121 | NCBI WGS metagenome assembly OLPF01 (sample SAMEA3136756, study PRJEB25190) | human gut metagenome | reverse complement strand
GGATCTATTTGAGTCCGAAAGCCACTTGCCAAGCAAGCTACCTATGGCGTATTACAGGCTGGAAACTAGCCCGCAATTGAGTCCAGCAAGTAGCCTATGCCGTCGGACAAATCCTCTGCATAGGAGAGCGATCGCCCATCATGCACCCGTTTGCGGGGGATTCCCCGTGCCCCTAATTAATTGGCTTTATCTCGAGAGCTTCAACTCGCTCCATATCATCTGTGACGGGTATGCAACCAAGTGATGCCAAGACGCAGCGGCCAACGTGATATCCGAGGTTTACCGGAACGGCATTTCCAATCTGCTTATATTGAGCAGTCATTTTGCCAGAGAATTCCCAATCGTCAGGAAAAGTTTGAATGCGAGCATATTCTCTTACGTTTAAGGGCCTTGTTTCTGACGGATGGCAACGCTCGGTCTGCTTCTGGGCAGGTGCACAGGTCAGTGTCAAGCATGGTTGATCCCAAGACATTCTTCTTGCCATTCCGGTTTTCCCACCCGTGAGATGAAAACTACCCTTCATGTATTCCTTTTGAATTTCAACAGGGAGGTCGCGCCAATTGCCGCCCTCCGGAACCATGGCCATGATTTCGGCTTTTCTCCGAGGATATGATTGACCCTCAGATTCGGGGCAATCTTTTAGTGCTTGACGCATTGAAATGTAATAGTCTCGTTCCTTTGGAAATAAAATGGGAAGATCTAGGTCTTTTCTTACCGCAAAGAGAATCAGTCGTTCACGTTTTTGCGGAACGTCGAGATACTGCGCTCGAAGAACCCTGTAATTCACTTTATAACCCAGTTCATCAAGCGTATGGAGCATCGTGTCGAGCGTACGACCTCCGTCATGTTTTACAAGGCCTCGAACGTTTTCCCCAATCGCGATCTTAGGTTTGATTGCCTCAATTGCGCGAGCAAACTCGAAGAAAAGAGTGCCGCGCGTATCACCGAACCCCTTGCTTTTGCCTGCGTAGGAAAAAGCCTGGCAAGGGAAACCTGCCTGAATTACTGGGGTACCTTTATACTCGGTGAAGTCAAGCTCTTTGACATCTCCAGGGATAATGTTCCAGTTCAGCTTATGCTTCTTGCTATTGCTTTGCAGGGTAGATACAGCATCTTTGTCAAATTCGTTAAGCATCACATGAGGAATGCCCGCATTATGAAAGCCAAGAGCGGTTCCTCCAGCACCGGCGAACAAATCAATGCATGCCGCCTCTTTATATGATTTGGAGCTCTTCAGTACTTTATACTCAGTCGAATCATCACCGCCAGTAAGTTTGTTCTGAAGTCTCTTAATCTCGTTAAGATTGAATAGACGCTTATTATTTTTGTCTCTTGTGGCTTTGATAAGCCCAAGCTTGTTCCATCTTCTGATAGTGTCAACCGACACATCTAGCGCCCTAGACGCTGCCGTAACTGTTACAAAAGTACCGTCAGCCACAAATTCCTCCAATAATAAATAACCCTTGCATATGCAAGGGTTATTTATTATATATGCGAGAAATCTTGTTTTGCCCAACTATTCCTTCGGAAGTGAAACAAGCTCATAATTTAGCACTTCAGAATGTTTGGTGATATCGTCTGCAAGCTCTTCGATGGTTACATCGAGCAATTTCGTATCCGTGTAGTCTTTTGCGCAGTCGGAAAAAACGCCAATGAGATCTTCGTAAAAAGTTTCATCCCCAGTCAAGCGTAGCCAGAACTCTTTACCAGAGTAGACCGGATAGTCTTTTTCGATCTTTTTGTAGTTAGCACTAATTTGCGAATGATCGCCGTAAAGAATACCGACACAGCAGTCGGTCATGGGATTGAAATCCGTTAAGTGATTTGTTCTCGCCAGATTTTTAAGTCCGACAAAATGACCCTCGATGGTTTCAACGTCATCCTTATTTATGGTCTGGGGGCCGGCCTTTAGCTGACAATATTTCTTACGCCCATCAACGGCATCCACGAATTCGATATCCATGCCAGCAGTTGTTGAAGCGAAACCCTCAAGTACTTCATGACAAAAAGTTTGAACGTTGTTTCCAAAAGTAGTGGCAATAGACGTTCCCAAAACGCGTGGATAAATTAGCGCCTTGGCTAGGCTTTCAGGCGATTCATCACCGAAAGCAAAAGAAGCGAGGTAATGAACAGTAAATGGGTTGACGTTAAACGCCTTCAATTTTGATAGCTTCTGAGTATTCGAGGCATGGCTATCAGCGATTGACGTTTTAAAAAAGGCTCGTGCCTTCTCAAGAATCCGGTCTCGTTCCTTCTTGTCCATATGGACTCCTTGCTCCATAAAAGCTCAAAGTATGCCTAGATATCTGCAAACCGCGCATATCATGACGTACATTCCATATTGAAATTATAGCTCCCGAATAAGGCTTCTACGGTGTGAGTACACTATGAGTGCCAAACTCAACCCCTTGAGCCTTCTCTTCTGCGCCGTGAGTACGATTTTGGCTGGAAATATCTAAAGTTCCTGAACAACCACACATTATTGAGAGATTGGAGTTATGGCATTCTTTGGAGGTAAAGCTAAATACAGCCAAATCGCAGGTCAAGCAATAAGAGAATAACCCTTTAGAACCGTATTCAAAGGGTTATTTCACAACTCATGTGTCACTGGTTTAGAAGTATTTCAGCAAATTCCAAAGCATCAAAACACATCAAAACTTACGCCAAAACAACCTCACGATAATGTGCGGAATTACTCCCATTCCACCGTGCCGACGGGCTTGGGCGTGAGGTCGTAGCAGACGCGGCAGATGCCGGGGACCTCGGCGGTAATGCGGGCAGTGATGCGCTTGAGCAGCGCCCAGTCGAGCTCGGGCACCTCGGCGGTCATGACGTCGACGGTGTTGATGCAGCGGATGATGCACGGCCAGTCGTAAGCGCGCTTGCCATCGCGCACGCCGGTGGCGCGGAAGTCGGGCACCACGGCGAAGTACTGCCAGATGGTAAGCCCTGCCTTGTCGATTTCTTCGCGAACGATCGCATCTGCCTCGCTCAACGCCTCGAGACGGTCGCGAGTAATGGCGCCCAAGCAGCGAACGCCCAAGCCAGGGCCGGGGAAGGGCTGGCGCTCTACCATGTTCTCGGGCAGGCCGAGCTCGCAGTCGACCACACGCACCTCGTCCTTGTGCAGCAGCTTGACGGGCTCGCAAAGCTCGAACTGCAGGTCATCGGGCAGGCCGCCCACGTTGTGATGGGCCTTTACGCCGTCTTTGGACTCCAGGATGTCGGGGTAGATGGTGCCCTGCGCCAGGAAGCTGACCTCGTTGCCAAACTTGCGCGCCTCCTCCTCAAACACGTGGATGAACTCGGCACCGATGATCTTGCGCTTTGTCTCGGGCTCGGCGACGTCAACCAGCTTGCCGAGGAAGCGGTCGGTCGCGTCCGCATAGACCAGGTTCGCGTCCATCTGATTCTTGAACACGTCGATGACCTGCTCGCTTTCACCCTTGCGCATGAGGCCGTGGTTCACGTGCACGCGTTGAGCGCCTCGTAGTACGCCGCCGCATGGCGCTCGCACAGCCTATCAACGCTCACGTAGCGGCCCACGTCGAAGCCCGCCTTCTCCATGAGCAGCAGCGAGAACAGCCGCGCGAGGCGACCCGTCCCCTCGTCGAAGGGCTTGATGCACATCACGTCCACCGCGAAGGTGGGGATCATCATGAGCTTGCGGCTGGACGGCGGAAGGCGACCCCACTGACGCCAAATTCCAGGAGCTTCGCCTGCAAGGGGTTGTATGAACGTCAAGTTTTTCGCTACGTATCGTATGATTGTGGGGCAGGGGTGCATTAACCTCCCCGCCCCTCGCGACGTTTTGGAGCTGCTGGAAATATTGGAACAACGCTACCCTGATTTCCAGGGGCTGCTGCTCAACGACGATCATACCGATAAGGGACGCGATGCCATCGTGCTGGTGTGCGGCCGCCATATCGAGCATTTGGATGGCGTGCGCACCTCGCTTTCCGAGCAGGATTACGTAGCCGTGACGCCGCTAGTTGCGGGAGGTTGATGCCGCAATGTGCGACGGACACCGAGCACGCGTCCTTCGAAAACGCGAAGGAGACTCCTATGGTTTCTGACGAAGAAGTCATCCGAATCGTGCAGTCTTATCCTGCCGAGCGCCGCTATGCGCTGGCCGCCATGCAGGATATGCAGCATGCCTTCAACTATATCCCCGAGAAGGGGCTTCATTGCCTGGCTAAGCACTTGAACTGCGGTGTTGCCCAACTATATTCCATGGCAACTTTCTACAAGGCGCTGTCTTTGAAGCCGAAGGGCAAACACATCATCAAGATCTGCAACGGCACCGCCTGCCACATCCGCGGTTCGGTGAACCTCGCGACCGGCCTCAAGCGCGAGTTGGGAATCGATCCCGGCGAGACGACCGAGGACGGCATGTTCTCCGTGGAGATGGTGAACTGCCTGGGATCGTGTGCCTTAGCTCCGGTCATGCTGGTCGACGGCACCTACCACAACAAGCTGAAGCTCGAAGACGTCCCCGGCATCGTGGAGCGCTACCGCTTCGCGGATGCTGAAGAAGGGGAGGCCGGTAATGACTAGGACCGAGAGAATACTGGTTTGCTGCGGCACCGGGTGCATTGCCAACGGTGCCTACGAGGTGGCGAGAGCCCTGGAGGAGCAGATTGCGGCACAGGGAGCGAGTGCCCAGGTAGAGCTCAAGGTATGTCGCACGGGCTGCTCGGGCGAATGCGAGCAGGGGCCGCTTGTGCGCCTCATGCCCCGCGACACCATGTACTACAAGGTAAAGCCCGCCGATGCCCCTGCCGTCATCGCCTCACTCGAGGGCGACCCGGTGACGAAGCTTTTATATCGCGACGAGCAGGGCGTTCGCCATGAGCATCAGGCGGACAACCCCTTCTACGGCCTTCAGCACAAGGTGGTGCTAAAGGATGTGGGCATCATCGACCCCTTGAGCCTGGAGGAATACAAGGCGGCTGGCGGCTACGAGGGACTCGCACGCGCCCTCACCATGACCCCCGACGAGATCATCGACGAGGTGGAGAGAAGCGGCCTGCGCGGCAAAGGCGGCGCTGGCTTCCCCGCGGGGCGCAAGTGGCGTAGCGCAGCGAGTTACGACGTGTGGCCGAAGTACATCGTGTGCAACGGCGACGAGGGCGACCCGGGCGCGTTCATGGACGGCTCCACGATGGAGGGCAGCCCCCATGCCGTCATCGAGGGAATGGTCATTGGCGCGCTGGCCATCGGCGCCGAGACAGGTGTGCTCTATATCCGCGACGAGTACGCTTTGGCGCGCGAGCATATCCAGCGCGCCATCGACGACGCCTACGCAGCCGGCATCCTAGGCGAGCACATCATGGGCAGCGACCATAAGCTGGACTTGAGCATCGTGCGCGGCGGCGGCGCCTTCGTGTGCGGCGAGTCCACGGCACTTATGAACTCGATCGAGGGCAAGGTCGGCGAGCCGCGCCCGAAGTACATCCGCAGCGTCCAAAGCGGCTTGTTCGAGAAGCCCACGGTGCTGAACAACGTCGAGACCTTGGCATCCATTCCCACCATCTTGGCGCACGGCGGAGAGGAATACGCCAAGCTGGGGACGGAGAAATCTAAGGGTACGAAGGTTTTCGCGATGGTGGGCAAGGTCAAACACACGGGCCTTGTGGAAGTGCCGATGGGCACCACGCTTCGAACGCTCATTTACGACATCGGCGGCGGCATCATCAAGGACCGACCCTTCAAGGCAATCCAGACGGGCGGCCCGTCGGGCGGCTGCATTCCCGAGAGCCTGCTCGATCTGCCGGTCGACTTCGATACGCTCGTCGAATACGGCGCCATGATGGGCTCGGGCGGCATGATCGTCATGGACGACTGCAGCTGCATGGTGGAGGTCGCCCGCTACTACATCGACTTTTTGTGCGAGGAGAGCTGCGGTAAGTGCACGCCCTGCCGCGAGGGCCTGCGCCAGATGCGCTATATCCTCAACGAGATCTGCGAGGGTCGCGGTAAAGAGGGCGACGTCGAGCTGCTCGAGGAGATCGGGCACATGATGCAGGACGCTTCCCTGTGCGCTTTGGGTCGCACGGCGCCGAACCCCGTGCTGACCACCATCAAGTTCTTCCGCGAGGAATACGAGGAGCACATCGGCGAGCACCGCTGCCCCGCGGGCGTTTGCGCCGCGCTGACCAGGTTCGCCATCGACCCGCAAGCATGCAAGGGCTGCGGCATGTGCGCGAAGGCATGCCCCACCGAAGCTATCTCCGGCGAGCGCAAGCAGCCGTATTCCATCGAGCCTGCCGCGTGCATCGCCTGCGGCAGCTGCCGTGAGGTTTGCAACTTCAACGCGGTGCTGACGGAGGGGAGGTAGCTATGGCTAAGACGTACGAAATCGTGATCGACGGCAAGACCTGCTCGGCCGAGCACGGCGAATACCTGTGGGACGTGGCGAAGCGCAACGGCATCGAGATTCCCGCGCTGTGCCGCAGCGAGGCGTTCCCCGAGCACCGCGCAAGCTGCCGCGTATGCATTGTGGAAGTGGTCGCGCGTGGCCGCTCAAAGGTGGTCACTTCCTGCGTGTACCCCATAGAAGGGGAATGCGAGGTGCACACTGACTCGCCTAAGATCGTCCAGGATCGCAAGGTTCTCATGGCGCTGCTCGCTGCCCGCGCGCCGGAATCCGACCTCATGGCTGCGATGGCGTCTCACATGGGGGCGGGCGAGGGCTATGAGCGCCTTGAGCCTTTGGACGCGGGTAAGTGCATCCTGTGCGGATTGTGCGTGCAGGCGTGCGAGAGCATGGGAGCAGGTGCCATCTCCACGGTCAATCGCGGCGTCGACAAGGAGATAAACACCCCCTACGGCGCGGCAAGCGACGATTGCATTGGATGTTTGAGCTGCGCAAACGTTTGTCCCACGGACAGCATCCCGTTCAAGGAGGACTCCGAGACTCGTACCATCTGGAACCGAACGTTCGAACTTTCTCGCTGCAAGGAATGCGGACGCGTACTGGGTACGCAGCAGATGTCGGACGTGGAGCTGTGCGATGCGTGCCGCCGAAAAGCGATTGCGAACGAGCTAGCGGAGACGTATCGTTTCGTGTAGAGCAGCAGCCGCGAATTCGGGCGGCCGCAAAGCAATGCGGCCGCATATTCAAATGGCCGCAAAGCGAGGCGTCTGCGCCTTCGCGCGAATATGCGAAAGGCACGGCCGCGCTGATGATGGGCCAGATAGACGGAAGGGGGCGCCATGGCATTCGAACACCGCTATGATCGCAACAAGCGGGCGTTGTCGGATCGAGAATGTCAGGCGCTCTCAGAGTGCAAGGTGGCAGTGATCGGGTGCGGCGGACTGGGCGGCTCCGTGGAAGAGATGACCCTGCGATGAGACGCGCGATCACCCCCTGCGGAAAAGCTGCGCCTGCTCAATGCGCTTGTCGCCTCGGCAATCGCCGTCTTCTTCTTAGCGCATTCTGCGCTTTGAAGGCCTGGTCAACAGCCTGCCATGGCTCGTATGGGCCATGTTCGGCGCGGCGGGAGCGCACGTACTCGCAAACGTCGGCGCTACCGCTTTGATGCTGACCGACGCCGAGCGCCCACCGAGTTCCCGCAAGAAGCGCCACTTCGTGCTGAAGTGGGCAACGGGGTCGGTTTTGGCGGCAGCGATCGCCGTACATCTCTTCTGCATCCTTTGCCCTGGTAGCCTTCTCGTCTTTCCCTGTCAGACGAAGGTGTCTTTCCTGCTCCTCCTTGCCGCGCTCGCCTGGCATGTCGGCATCGCGACGAAGTCCCTTGCCCGTGACCTGGGAATCGGGAAGAGGACGCGCGATGTCATGCGGGCTGCCTACGTGCTGACTGTTTTCGCCCTGATGGCCCTTGTGGTGCTGGCTTCCTAAATTCGACAGCCATGTGCTGGGCGTATCGAATGAGGAGGAGCTCAGCCTGTCAGGAGGTCTTCTCGCTTTCCGGAAAAGTGCGCCCGGCGTTCTCGAATCTTTTGAGAAAATACGCATGCCACACGCGTCTCACTATAATTTTGCGATGCGCTTTCCCCTGAATTTAGCGATGCGCCCCTCTCGGTATGTAGGGGATAATTCGCGCTCGATTGGCTTGCCGCTCTTTCGGCATTTGCGCCAAGCGGGAAACCCGCCCCCCTGTTTCCGGGAGAATGACCTCGGGAACAGGGGGTTTCTTTGCATCTATGCGATGTTTCGCTCGTCGAAATCTTCCATCTCGAGTTCCTCGAGGCTGACGTTGAGCTCCTCCTCGATTTCGCGGAGCATGTGGTCTTCCTCCTCCCTGCGCCGCTGCTCCTCAAGCTTGATCCAGGCTTCCTTTGCGCGCTTCGCCTCGATGATCTCGGGATAGCGCGGATGGTCCTCCAACCGCCGCGCGGGATCCATGGCTCCGCGTTGGCCGCGCAGAAACACCCACCACATCCCCGCAGGCGTTTCCAGCAAAGTGCTGGCGGTTTTGTTCGCACGGCAAGAAAAGTAAGCGGCGGTGCGCTCGTCTTGAAAGCCGAGGACAAGCTGGCTGTCGCAGTTGCCTACGATGGAGTTGGCGGTGGCCTCGCCGTAGCGAGCCTCAAGCTGGCTTATCGTTTGGCACACCACCGTGCAACTGATCTCGCGACTGCGAATGACCGAGAGCACATCGTCGATGTGGGGTAGGCGCAGATTCGCAAAGTCATCGAGCACGAAGCGGACCGGCACCGGGAGCCGGTGATCGGGGTAATCGCGATCAGCCGAGCGGCACAGGGAGGAAAACGCTTGCTGGATGAAGAGACTCGTAAGCTTGTCGAGGCTTCGGTCCATGTCGTCGATGGTGACGAACAGCGCGCGCTTTTCGCGCCCAAAGCTGCGGAAATCGATCTGCCGAGGATTGCTGTACGACCTGATGACACCTTCGAACCCGAACGGCACAAGGTCGGCCGCGAGGATTCCCAAGATGCTCGCATGCATCTTCTCCGCACCGCACGTGGCCTTCGCGCGGTTGTACAGCGAGGGCGCGTAAGCTTCGGGGTCTTCTTTTTGCAGGTCAGTGAAGAGCGGGTCGACCGCCCGAGCGACGGCAAGCTCGAACATGCGGATTACCGACGACATGTTCTGCGCCTCGTCGGGCAGGGCCTCAAGCACGTAGGCGATATAGGCCGTGAGGTAGTTCGCCGCAGCAAGCGGCCAAAAGGAGTCGCTCGCATGCTCGTCAACAGGGCAAATGGCCGAAGCGATGGAGATGATGTCCTGCTGCATCGGTCGGCCCTCGCACCAGCGAATGTGGTCGAGCGGGTTGTATCCGATGGTGCCGTCCATGGCGTTGAAGTCGATGCAGTCGACGATGTAACCGTTTTCCTCGAGGTAAGGGCCCATCTCGTGATAAAGGGAGCCTTTGCAATCGAGCACAATGTAGGACCCTTGGCATTGCAGCAGGTTCGGCTTGACGTGGTTGCGCGTTTTCCCGCCGCCCGACGACCCGAGCACGAGAACGTTGTTGTTCAGCCCGCTTCGCCATGTATCGCAGCTGACGGATCGGTTGGCGGAAAGCAAGGTTTCTCCCTGGTAGGCTCTTCGCTGCGGGTTGAAGGCAGGCTCGCTTTCGGTTTTTGCGGCCGCGAAAGCTTGTGCAAGCTGATTGCTCGCGGCGTCTTTGGCGATGGTTTTGAATTCGGTGGCTTTCATAAGCAGCTCCTAAAGTTGGAAGTCGGCGATAGATGGAGGATTGACGGACGAGAGAAACGGACGGGCGAAGGCGGCGAGGGGGACGACCGGGTGGCATCAAGCTTACGCTCGCTTGTTGCCCGAGCAGGCTCGAAGCCCCCGCACTGCGCCGCTATAGCGTGTTTATCACGCGATCGGCGAGGTGCGCCGCCACCGCATCTTCCGCCTCGAAGTAGGTGTCTCGGGCGGTTATCTCGAAGACCTGCTCGAGGTCCATTCCCGAATGCTGGGCAATGACCTGCGCCGTTATATCGCGAATGCGCATCAGGTCGTCGGCGCGCGCCTTCACTGAAAGGGCGCTGCCGCCCACGCCTCCCGAAATGAGCGGATCGTGGACCATCACGCGGCCGTGCGGCAGCATGTCGCGCGTGTCGCCGGCGATGAACAGCAGCGCTGCCATGCTCGCCGCAAGCCCCAGGCACACGGTGCGGATGGGGCAGCTCGCGGCCTGCATCACGTCGTAAAGCGCCAAACCCGAGCTCACCTCGCCGCCGGGGCTGTTAATGAATAGCGTGATGGGTGCCGCTGCGTCGACCTTCTGCAGATAGAGGATTCCGCGGATGATGACCGCCACCGATTCAGAATCAACGGGGCCTGAAAGCTCAAGTTCGCGGGAGGCGAGCATCGCGTCGCGGATGTCGAAACGCTGGATGCCAAGATTGGTTTCCTCGATGATTTGGGGAGGGTAGACCGAAGTACTCATGCCGTGCCTTTCTTCGAATGGCGCCAAGCGCCGGAGGGTGGTTGAATGCAGGGCTATGCAAGGCTCGACGCCAAACGAGCGCTCACCGTCATGCGGATTGCGTGGCGGGAAAGAATGCGCACGAAAGCTCAGCGATGCCGCTCCTGCTCAACATTTCCTCATCTTCAGTTGTTGCGGTATTGCGAACGGTCATGTAACACGCCGCAGCTTGTAAAGCCGCTCAAAGCAAAGGCAGCCGGTGCCGCCCCCATGCCGTGTATGACGGGGAATTCTGTGACACACTTCAAGAAGCAAGGGCAGCCGGTGCCGCCCCCAGAACTCCCTTTAAAAAAGACGGACCAGCCGTCAACGGGTGCTTCCAGAGTATAGACGAAGAAGCACCGAATTGGCAAGCATTAATTGAAACGCTTGTTCGAATAATATTCTCATCAGGCACTTTCGCCCCGACGTGGCGCGCGAATAGCGCCAACCATGGCGCGAGGGAATGCGAGCGCACACCGCACCCTCGCGCCGTCTGGGCTGCTAGTTGTCCTGCGTCATGCGGCGATAGCGGTCGAAGCGGCGCAGCGCATCCTCTTTGCCTCGCTCGAAGAGTCGCTCTGCCTCCTCGGGAAAGGTCTTGGTGAGCGAGGCGTAGCGGTTCTCGCCCGCAACGAACTCTAAGTAGTCCATGGTGGGCGCTTTGGAGTCCAGAGTCATCGGACGCTCCTTGCGCGGGTCAAAGCGGTACAGCGCCCAGTAGCCGCTTTCCACCGCGCGCTTCATCTCGCCCTGGACGTCGTGCATCCCGCACCTCAGACCATGCGAGGTGCAGGGCGCGTAAGCGATGATAACGGAAGGGCCGTCGTATTCCTCGGCCTCCTTGAGCGCCTTGACCAGTTGGTTGTAGTTGGCTCCCATCGCCACCTGGGCGACGTAAACGTTGCCGTAGCTCATAAGGATTGCGCCCAAATCCTTCTTGCCCGTCTTCTTGCCGCTCGCCGCGAACTGCGCGACAGCGCCCGCGGGCGTGGCCTTCGAGCTCTGGCCGCCAGTGTTGGAGTACACTTCGGTATCCAGCACCAGG
>OLPF01002579.1_pt1 | contig 11460 bp, 10 predicted proteins | sample 1673121 | NCBI WGS metagenome assembly OLPF01 (sample SAMEA3136756, study PRJEB25190) | human gut metagenome | reverse complement strand
AACACAGGTATCTAACTATTGGTATTTTTTTTGTCGTTTGTTTCATCTTTGTCTGACCGTTTGCTGAAAAAATCCGTTGCAATCCAAATTGCGGCGCACGCCGCAATCAGGCAAAATATCCCCGCAGGGCTTTGCAGAAAGGAAACAACCTTTCCGAATCCGTGCCACACAAACACCACCTTGCCCACAATGTTGTCGTTGGTAACGTTCAGTCCGTCCGCCGTATTGTTGGCGTCCCCCTTTGTGGCGTAGGTGTTGCCGTCGGCAAAAATTATTCGGTGAGTAATGTAAACGTTGCTTTCCTCTTCCAAAAAGGTAACAATGTCGTTTTCCTTGTAGGAATTTTGTTTTTTGGTAATTATGAAATCTCCCTCTTCGATGGCGGGAGACATGCTTCCCGTAACTACTGTGGCGCAGCCTATGCCGAAAACGGTTGGCATGGCGTTTTTGAAAACCAGCCTCTGCACCGCAATGTACACGTTGTAGACAAGCAGCAACGCCAACAGCACAACGGCTGCAATGCGCACTGTTTTTGCAATTACTTTTGTAGCCTTCATCTTTTCACCCATGCGGTAAAGGCTATGTGAAGGGAATAGGTTGCGCTGTTTTCGCCTGCAACGGTATCTGTCGCATCGTTGTGTTGCCACTGCCATTCCAACTCGAAGATGGTGGAAGAGTTGGCTTCTATGGAAAGGGTTTGTTGCGAAAGTTGTTCCGCCGTTACAAAGTTGTTTTCATCGGAAATGTACGCCCCGTCCCTTTTCAGTCGGTACAGCATATTGATGCCGTACTGATTGGTTTCGCTGAAAGCAAGGGAAAATTCCAAAGCGTCGGCATTTTTGTTTTGAAACACAAACCGATACTTTCCCGTTGCGCCGGGAACTACCGTCGTGTCGCCGAATTGCTTTTGGTAAAAGATGGGCAAGTTTTCCGTTTCCTGCCAACTTGTGCCGTCCTTGGAAGCAATAAACAATGTGGGCACGTAGTCGGAAACGGATTTGACAATGACAAACACGCACAGCACCGACGTCATCAAAAACAGCAACGCCAGCAGTATTGCCCACAGGGCAAGCGACGGACGGCGTTTAAGCGTCGCCACGTAGGCGTTTTGCATGGAAAGAACGTTGTTTTGTTTGTCAAGGTAGGCAAAGTGTCTTTCGCTGTCGGAAACAAACACCGCCTTGCCCTGTTTGACAAATTTTCCCACAAAGTTGTCGTCGTTGTCCTTCCAGACGCTTTTGCGCACCTTTCCCACACGGTAGCCCGATTTGTCCACAACGTAGGCGTTGCGTGGAAGTTTCACGTTTTCGCTGTTGTCGAAGTTGACGTCTTTGGAAGGTTTCTCGTCGGGCAACGCAACAACGGCAACTTCTTGTTGCGACGGTGCAACGGATGCGGCAACCTTTTTGGTGCGGCTTTTTTTGAAAATGTCCGCCTGGTCCTTTTCACGGTAGTCGGGGTTTTTGACAAGTCCGTTCTGACTCATCACAACGTCTATCAGTTCTTCGGCGTACTTGGTTTGCCTGTCGGAGGACAGTTTTATCATCAGCGGATACTTTGCGTATCTTGCCACTTCCGACATGTCCCTGTGATGGTACTTGTCGGCGTTGAACTGTTTGGGGTCCAAGGGCAAAAACAACCGCAGGTAACCGCCCACGATACGCAGTCTGCCGAGAATTTTTTTGCCCACGCCGAATGTTTCCCCGCTTCGGTTGATGCGACTTGCTACCGCACGTGGTTTTTTTGTGGCGGTAACGTAGGAAAGAAAGGCGTTTTTCACTGCGTCGTAGCGTCTGCCCGTTATGTATCCCGCCTCCGCCATTTTTTCCGAAAAGCCCCTGCTTGTGCCGTTGAGCGCATTTGGCAAAGTGCCCTCGCCCGCCGTCTTTTGTGCAACTGCGGCGGTGGTGGCAGGCGTTGACTCTTCAACAGCCGACGAGTTGCCTTTTTCCGTTGCTGACGGCGTTTGTGAAACTGCGGATTCCTCTCGGTATGCCTGTGCCTTTGTTTCGTGAACCGTTTCAGGCTCCGACGCAACACTTTGCGTTTGAGGGGCATTTTGCAGGGCATCCCTTGCTTCTTCCGTCGTGTCGGCGGTAGCCTCTTCAAGTGTATCCGAGGAAACTGCCTCTTCTGCGGGTTGCGAAACCTGCTCTTCTGCGTTGTGCGTATCAGCGTCGGTGGCGTCTTGTGTCCGCTTCGTTTCCTCAACGGCTGTTTCGGCGTCGGTAGCGGCACTGCCTGTTGCGTCAACTACATTGTTGCCCTCTTGCTTTGGCAAAACGCCCTCGGACGTTTTGTCTACGGCAGTGCTTTGCGCAACATTCCCCGTTTCTTCAACCGTTTGCCCTTCCACAAAAACGCCTTGGGGTGTTTCGGGCACAAGGACAGCCTCCGCCTCCGCCGACAAAGTTTTCGGCTTGGGCAAAGGTTTGGACGTCTGCTGCGAAGTGGGTTTTCGCCTTGTAATTATTACTACTTTTTTCTTTTTCACTGTTATTTCCCTTTTTGTCGGAAAGTTTCCGTGTGTGGAAACTGTGTGTGGTAACTATTTTTTCGTTTTGTGTAAAAGCGTAATTTTCCTTTTAGTGTACGCGCTTTGTGCGCAAATTTTGCTTTGATTGTTTTCAAAGCGTGGCTTGTTTTGAATTTGAATGTTTACAACCGTTAAAATGTCGTATCTGTAAAAAGGCGACAAAATGCCTTTGTGATTGTGGCTGTGCGTACCGAAAAGTTACGCCAAGCCGTCAAGTTTTTGTTTTGATGCTATTAAATGTTTTTGAAACGTTTTGCGTTTGAAAACGTTTGGCAACGGAAAAAAGCGCCCGCCGTGTCGCTGTGCCACACAACAAAGTCGTGCGACACGGCGAGAAGAGCTTTTTTGTTCCCGAAAAAAATGTTACGCGGGAAGTTCGCTGTTTTGAACAGCAGTGTAGGAAATGTCAAAGGAAACGCCTGTTACGTTTTCGCCTACCCACGTGTCACGTGCGTCGGCGTCTTCACCTGTAACGGTTTTATCGTCGGAAGTCCACGTTACCACTGCGTAAACGTAGAGAGTGCCGCTTGTTGCAGGCACGTTGATTGCAACGGTGTAAGCGTTAAGCCCGTCAACAGAAACTGCTGCGCCGTTGGTGGTGCTTGTGTACAGGGCGATGGTGAACAATCCTTCGATTGCGCTTTCAGTGTAGTCTACCCAGCCTCCTGCAGGTGCGGTAATGGTGGATGCGCCCGTCGTCAACGTTACAAGTGCGTCCACGTCGCCGGTGTTACTGATTGTCGCCACAAGCACGGGTGCCGTGGAATGTGTGCGAGGGGTGTTGTCGTATGCGTCCTTCGAAGGGGACAGTTGACCGAAGGTAGCTTTGATTTCGCCTGCTTCGCCTTCGCCTTCGCCTGTAATCTCCCAAGTGGCAACTTCTACGGTGCCTGTTCCGCCACCGCCGCTGGTGTAGCGTGCGAAGGTGCTTGCCAAAAAGCAGCAACTCACAAGCGTCAGCACCACAACGGCGACAAACAACTTGGAAACAAGTTTTCTTTTTTGTGTCATAATTTTCCTCCCGTTATGTTGAAATATTTATGAAAAGGTTTCGTGTGTGGTAGCAAAACCTAATCTTCGCTATAAAATTGTCCTAAAATATGTAAAAAAACAGTGGGCGATGCGTTCACCCACTCTGATACTGCTTGTTGGGCTTTGTGCAACGGTTGTTGCAAGGGAATGTCCCTCGAAAAAACTGCCTGCAAGAGGAATTGTCCGTCCCTTATTATCTGTTTTTTCTTTGCTGATTTTGGAAAGAGTCCCCGTCCGACGGGTTTTCTTGTGCAATTTCTTGCTGTGTTTGTGCCGAAGACGACGTTTGTTGTGTCTGATCGGAAGAGGCGTTTTGTTGCCGACTTTCGTTGACCATTGCACGCAGACGCCTTATTTCCTCTTCCTTTTCCTTCAATTGCTCTTCCGTCGACTTTTCGGCAGAGGGCTTTTTCTTGGCTACGTTGGAAACTATGTCGTACACGATAACCGCAATGACGGGAATCCCCACAAAAATGAATATTCCCAACGGCGTTTGCAAAAACATTGCAAATCCGCCAAGACCGCCCACGCTTGCTACGCATTTTCCCAACACGTTTTCAAGCGGAATTGCTCCGTCGGTGGTGTTGTTGGCGTCGCCTTTGGTAACTACGGAAAGGATTTTGCCGCTTGCGTCGGTGTTCACCGAAACTATGCGGTGCGTAACAAACACGTCGGACGAACGAAACGTTACCACGTCGCCTACCGCAAGTTGCTGTTTGCTTTGTTCATCCAGCACGGAAACGAAAATGAGAGCGTTTTTATCGAAACTGTCGGGATTGTTTCCGCTCATGGAACCGCTGGTTACCGCAAGCGGTGCAATGCCGAACACGGAAGGAGGCACATCGGGATTGGTGCTTCCCTTGATGATAAGCGTTATGTTTATTGCCAGCAGGGGAACAAGCAACACCGACAACACCGTCATTATCACTATCGCGACAATATTCTTTTTGTTTGCGTTTGCCATTGGCTATTCCCCCGAGGTGAAAATCACAACACGCACGCACTATTCTATTCCGCATTGTATTTTTTTACAACGGGACATTAAAAAAGCGTGCCTCGAAACCGAAGACACGCAATGCACAAGTATCTCCGATTTGCTACCACACAAATTCCAACATAACGGGAAAAAAAAGAGATACAAAATGCCTCAAGTATATCGTTATGTTGTGTAATGATTTGTGTGGTATGCGTATTTTAACACAAAATATTTTGTAATGCAAGAGATATTGACTTTAATTGTGCAATTTGCTCAAAAAAATGTCTCAAAAAAGTCGGTAGCGGCAATTTTTGTCGCATTTTCGTTTGTTTTTCAAGAAATTTCCCGTTGCAAAAACGTTACATTTTACGCAAAAGGCGTACCAGCGGTGTCAAATTTTTGTAGGCGTAGCATGATTTTGCAAAATTGCGTAAAGAATATCGCTCAAACAATGTTTCGGCGATGCCGTTTGCAAACGGCAAAACGATTTTGCCGTTTTGCAGGTTTTTGCGGTACGGTTTGTAAAACAATGTCTTTTTCGTTGACGGCGTCGGAATTTGTTTGCTCAACTTTGCCACTGCTTTTTGAATTTTGCATTGCACAATTTTTTTGTACCGTATGCGTTATTTTTGTACCTTGACGGCAATTTTGTTTTGTATTTTCACTTTGTTAAACACGGTTGCGGTGGTTTTGCCGTTGATTTTTACAACCGTTAAATACTTGTTTTGACAAACACGGTTTGGCGTACACTAGTTTGTGCTAAAAGGTGAGCAGTCCTATTGTTTCCTTTGAAGTCTGCGTTTTTGCTTTGTACATTTTTTGCTTTTGCTTTTTACGGCTAGTGCATTTTGGCGCAAGGCATTTTTGAAAAAGCAGGTTTTGGAAAATTCCGCAAGGTGGTTTCTCATTCCTGCGGTGCTGTGTCTGTTGTATTAAAAGCATTGCGGCGACATTTTTCAAGTCTTTGCAAAAACAGATTGCAAGAGTCGTGTGGCAATTTGTTTCGGTTTGCTTTTGGCGGCGACAAAAATTTTGTTCACTCGAGCAATTGGATTGTAACAATTTGACTTTTTGCGACATAAAGTAGTAGCAACGGGGGCTTTTTTTGTTCAGGTACAGCGACTTGCTTTACGAAATGCAACTTTTTTGCCGAAACGGTGTGGAAACGGGCAACATCGGCAACAGCGAATTGGGACAGCAAATTCCCTACATTTTTGTAGGGAAGAAAAACGGCAACTACATGATTGTTCAGGGCGCAATACATGCCCGTGAGCATCTCACTGCGTTGTTGGTGGTCAACCTCGCCAAACACCTCGTGAAAAATCCGCAACTTTCCATTTTGGGAGGCATCTACTTTGTGCCTATGGTAAACCCCGACGGCGTCAGGCTTTGTCAGGAAGGCGTCGGTTTTGTCGGCGACAAACAGCGCAAAAGCAACTTGTTGGCTATCAACGGCAACAGCGACTTTTCCCTGTGGAAAGCCAACGTCGACGGCGTGGACCTCAACGTCAACTTCGACGCCCGTTGGGGAGAGGGGGCGGAAAACTGCTTTTGCAAGTCGTCGCAAAACTACGTCGGAAAATATCCTTTTTCTGCCAGGGAAACGAGGGCGCTTGCGGAATTCACCTGCAAAATCAAACCCTGCGTTACCCTTTCCTACCACCTGAAAGGCGAGGAAATCTATTGGGAGTTCGGTCAGACGTCGCACCGCCGTTACCGTGACAAACGTTACGCACAGGCAATTTCAAATTACACCGGCTACAAGGTGGTTTCCCTTTCCGACAGCGTGGGCGGTTACAAGGATTGGTGTGTGGAAAAATTCCACATTCCCTCTTTCACGGTGGAAGTGGGCAACGACAAATTTGCGCACCCCTTTCCCTACTCGCAATTCAACGTCATTTTTCAGCAAAATGCCGACCTTCCCAGAAGGCTGCTAAACACGGTAGTCAGCGACAACGAAAAATTGAAAGAGGCGGGTCTTGCCGACGTGTTGAGGTAGTCGCAGTGTGTGTCGACCGTCCCTTGCCGCCTTTGCAAAAGGGACAAATTTTTTACACGGCAAAAAGCGTATTTGTCCGACAAACCGTTGGGTGTGCAATTTTTGGACGCACAAAAATTTCTTTGACGTTTGCAGGCAAAACGTTTTCCGTGCAAGCGTTTCAAGTTTCGTTGCCGACGTTGAGGTTTTCCGCAGGCTTGACCGTCGAAACGGAAAATGCGAATTTGTCGTTTTTGCAAAGCATGCAAAAACAATTTTTGCAGTAGTGGTTTTTGTCAGACGGACGGTGTAAAATGTTGTTGATGTGCCGTGCTTGTCCGTTACCTGAGGCAAACTATTTGCAACAAAAAACCTCTGCCAACCCCTGTGTACAAAAGGGCAAATTACAGTGCAGAAAGTCAAAAACAAACCTCGGGAAAATATTTTTTCCAATGCAAAAAACGGCAAACAGCAGATTTCTTTTTTTGTTGTTGAGGTTTTCGTTTTGCAAAAATATAAAAGTAAAAACAATAATGATTTTCTTGAAAATGCGTTTATAATGTCGTTTTCGGTATTTATAAACGCATTTTTTGTACAATTTGGTTGTATTTAACAAAACGTGCATGTTGCGTTTGCGTCTGCCGTATCTTTGGACATTGCGTATGTTGTCTGTTGAAGTGTCCGATTGTTGACAAACCGAGGCAAAAAGAGTATAGTTTTCCCGACGGAGGCACAACTTGCAATACACAAAGCGGTGCGATTTGCACATTCACACACAATACAGTTTTGACAGTAAGGCTACAATGAAACAGTACGTAGACGCCGCCCTTTGCAAAGGCGTGGACGTGCTGTGTTTCACCGACCACATCGAATGTGGAAAGTTCAACACTTTTCGTGATTTTCCCTTTGCCGCCCGTGCGGAAGAGTTCCATTCTCTGAAACAACGTTACGGAACGCAACTGACTTTGCTTTTGGGTTTTGAGGTTGGCGAACCGCACCTTCATCCCAAAGAAATGCGGTTTTTGCGTTCCCTGCAACCTGACATGATAATCGGTTCGGTGCATTATCCTGCAAGTTATCTCCCCGAAAGGCACTACACCAACTACGAGTATCAGCGTCTGTACGACAAATTTGTGTCGGACATGGTGTCCGACGGCGATTTTGACGTGTTGGGACACATGGATTTGCCCAAACGGTATCACGACGACTACGTGGAAGACGTGGAAACGCTTTGCAAAACTTTGCAGGTGTGTCTACAGCGTGGAATTGTGCCGGAAATAAACACGTCACGTTACTTTTCCCGTCATTTCACCTTGCCTTCGTTGGAAATAATTGCCAAGTACCGAGATTTCGGCGGTAAGTTTGTAACTGTCAACAGCGACAGCCATTCGGCGCAGACGCTTGCCGACGGTTTTGACCAAGTTGTTTCAAACCTTCCGCAGGGTTTGCGTCTGTGTTACTTTTGCGGCGGTAAAATTGTGCCGTTGCAGTAGTTTGTTTTCGGAGGTAGTTTGTTTTTGCAAGATAAATTTTTTGTTGAAAAGTAAAATTTTTACCGCAAAAATTGCCCTTCAAAAACAAGGCGCATATTGATTTTTGTCGGCAAAAAAGGTATCGGAAACAGGAAATGTCTGATCCACATAGGCTGCAAAGATGAAATTGCTGTTCACTGCTGGCAGCAGGGAGTTTGCCACCTCCTTCCAGGAGTCGCAGGTAACATTGTTTCGCCGACGGCAGTCGTCGGCAGTTTTTGTAATGGTCTTTGTTGTTTAAAAACTTTGAAAGCAGGTGTAAACACAACCGTTCAGGGGGTAAAATTGAAGAAAATCGGTGTAATTTCCGACGTGCACGGCAATTTGCCCGCTTTGAAAAGGGCGTTGGAATATCTCAAAAGCACAAATTGCGACGAAATCATACACACAGGCGACATAGTGGACATAGGGGCGCAATCTTCGGAATGTCTGCAAATGTTGTCGGAAAACAACGTGGTGTGCCTCATGGGCAATCACGATTGGGATTTTGTCACGGGAAACGCACGGCACAAACAGTTTTCTCACGTATCCACGGCACACAAACAGTTTGTTTTTGCGTCCTTGAAGGGCATGGAAGATGTTGTCGGAAAATTCCCTCTGAGCGTCGAGCGTATCTGCGGGGGCAAAAAGGTGATTTTTGAGCATTACTGCCGTTATCCGCAACCGATAAACGGCTACTTTTTCCGTCCCATTGCCAACAATCCCTCTGCGGAAATTTTCGACGAAATGTACAGCGACTACAACTGCGACGCCGTGTTTTTCGGACACAAGCACGAGCCGTGCGACCTGACGGGAAAAAGGCTGTACGTCGACGTGGGAAGCGTCGGCTGTCATCCGCAACCCGTAGCATGCGGAATAGTGATAACCTACGACGACAACAGTTTCAGTTACAGCAGGTTTGCCCTTCCCTACGATTTGAAAAGCGTGGAAGACAGCATGACAAAAGGAAATTTGCCAAGCGGCAGGTATCTTTTTGATTTTTATTTTTTACACAGGAAGGATTTGCCTTTTTGCGAGGAGGAAGAATGAAAGGTTTTGACAACGAAAAGTACATCAGGCTGCAATCGCAAAACATTGCCAAGCGTGTGCAGGAATTCGGCGGAAAACTTTATCTTGAATTCGGCGGAAAATTGTTTGACGACTACCACGCATCCAGGGTGTTGCCTGGATTCAAACCCGACACCAAGGTGGAAATGCTGTCCAAAATCAAGGACGAAGTTGAAGTGGTAATTGTAATAAACGCCGTGGACATTGCCAACAACAAGTTGCGTGCCGATTTGGGCATAACCTACGACGAAGACGTGCTTCGCCTTTACGACGAACTTGCCACCCGTGGACTTTTTGTCGGCAGCATTGTGATAGCGCAGTTTTCTTGGGAAAACGTTGCCGCCGTCAACTTCAAACGCAGGCTGGAAAATTACGGCGTAAAGGTGTACTGTCACTATCCTATCGAAGGCTATCCCCTCAACGTGGCGCACATTGTGTCGGAAGAGGGGTTCGGAAAAAACGACTACATTGAAACTTCCCGCAAAATCGTGGTGGTAACGGCACCCGGTCCCGGTAGCGGCAAAATGGCAACATGCCTTTCGCAGTTGTATCACGACAGCAAACGAGGAATAAAAAGCGGTTACGCCAAGTACGAAACCTTTCCCGTTTGGAATTTGCCTTTAAACCACCCCGTAAACATTGCCTACGAAGCGGCAACCGCCGACCTCAACGACGTCAACATGATAGACCCGTGGCACATGCAGGCGTACGGCAAGTCTGCCGTAAACTACAACAGGGACGTGGAAGTTTTCCCCGTGCTCAACGCCATTTTCACCAAGGTTTTGGGTGCTTCTCCCTACAAGTCGCCCACCGATATGGGGGTGAACATGGCAGGCTACTGCATTTGCGACGACGCCGTGTGTTGCGAGGCAAGCAAACAGGAAGTAATTTGCCGTTTTCTCAAAGCAAAAACGCAGGCACGCAAGGGAAAGTGCGATTCTACGGTGGTGGACAAGTTGGATCTGATAATGTCCAAGTTGAACCTGAAAGAAGAGGACCGTCTTGTGGTGGGCTATGCAAGGCAATACGCCAAGGAAAACGGTTGCGTGGCAAGTTCGTTGATATTGCCCGACGGCTCCGTTATTGTGGGAAAATCCTCCTCCCTTCTCAGCAGTACTGCGGCTTTGGTGCTCAATTCCCTCAAAAAACTTGCCAAGTTGCCCGACGTAAATTTAATTGCGCCGCAGGCGTTGGAGCCCATTCAGAAATTGAAAAAGAACTGTCTGGGGGAAAAGAACCTGCAACTTCACGCCGATGAAGCGCTGATTGCTTTGTCCGTATCTGCTTCCGTCAACCCCATGGCGGAACTCGCCCTGGAACAGTTGGGCAAGTTGCGTGACTGTCAAGGACACATAACTGCCATTGCTTCGCATGCCGACGAAAAAACAATGCGCAAATTGGGCGTGCAGTACACCTGCGATGCGGTGTACCCTACAAAACGTGTGTATTTTGACTGATTTTTTGCATACGGTTGGTGATTTTGTGTACAATTTGCACAAATTTTCACACAAAAAGAGTAGTGTTTAACCGTGAAAAACAATTGTTTTTACAGACAATCGGTGCGTTAATCACGACGTTTTGGGCTGTTTTTCAAATTGAAACGTCGTAGTGTTTTGTAAAAATTGTTGCAAAACGGAACGCAGGAAAATGCACAACAAGTTTTTACGTTGGCAACATTTGCCGAGTTTTCTCATCTGCAACTAAAAAACGCCCGTCCTGCATTTGCAGGGCGGGCTTGTGTTTGCAATTTAACGGGCAATCAGGCAATTTCCAAAGCAAGTTTCATCATTTCCGTGAAGGAATTTTGTCTTTCGTCGGAGGAAAGTTCCTCTCCCGTCAGCAAATGGTCGGAAATGGTGCAGATGCACAGAGCGTTTTTGCCTGCACGTGCTGCATTGAGGTAGAGTGCCGCCGCTTCCATTTCCACAGCCAGAACTCCCATCTTTCCCCACACGACAGAACCTTTTCCGTCGTCGTAAAAGGTGTCGCTGGACAAGACGTTTCCCACCTTGTAGGTGTAGCCTTCTCTGTCGGCAACTTCCACGGCTTTTTTAAGCAGCGAGTAACTTGCAATGGGAGCAATGGTCCCCGGCATTTCAAATTGATGTGCGTAGTTGCTGTTGGTGCATGCTCCCTGCGCAAAAACAAGGTTTCTCACCTTCAGATCGGGGTGTATTGCCCCTGCCGAACCTATGCGGATTATGTTTTCCACTCCGTAAAAGTTGAAAAGTTCGTAACTGTAAATTCCGATAGAGCCCGGCGGTCTTTTTATGCGTTTTTTTGCCTGCGGGCGCGGGATGGGGAGTTTCGTGCCCCGGCACGAGTAACTTTCTTTTTTTGTAAAAAGAAAGTTACCAAA
>OLPF01002571.1_pt1 | contig 11478 bp, 7 predicted proteins | sample 1673121 | NCBI WGS metagenome assembly OLPF01 (sample SAMEA3136756, study PRJEB25190) | human gut metagenome | reverse complement strand
CCACGCTCTCGATGAGGTTATAGCCGCTGTCTACATTGAGGATGGTCGCGCCCAGCACGGCGCAGTTGGTGGTGATCAGCGGCAGATACACGCCCAGCGCCTGATACAGACCCGGGGACATCTTCTTGATCGCCATTTCAACGATCTGCACCAGAACAGCGATAACCAGAATGAAGGCGATGGTCTGGAGATACTCGATTCCCAGCGGAACGAGCAGGAACGTGTTGACCAGATAGGCCACCAGCGAGGCGACGGCCATAACGAAGGTGACGGCCATGCCCATGCCGAACGCGGTCTCCAGCTTCTTGGAAACGCCCAGGAACGGGCAGATGCCGTAGAAGCGGGACATCGCAAAGTTGTTGACGAAAATGGACCCAATCAGGATCGTAAGAACTGCATTCATCGTTTTTCCTCCTTACGCCTTCTTGGGCAGCAGCTTGTTCATCAGAGCCAGGGTGAGACCGAGCACGATGAAGCCGCCGGCCGGTTTGACCAGAATATCCATCGGCAGATAGCCCTCCGGCATGACCTGCACACCAAAGACGGTGCCCACGCCGAACAGCTCGCGGATGGAGGAAATCAGGGTGATGGCCAGCGTGAAGCCCAGACCCATGCCCAAACCGTCAACCGCAGAGGCCAGCGGCTTGTTCTTGAAAGCGAACGCTTCCGCGCGGCCGAAGATGATGCAGTTGACGACGATCAGCGGAATGAACACGCCCAGAGACGCATCCAGCGCAGGCAGGAACGCCTTGATGATCAGTTGAACGATGGTAACAAAGGTCGCGATAACCACGATAAACGCCGGAATACGAATCTGATCCGGAATCGCCTTGCGCAGCAGGGAGATAACCAAGTTCGAGAAAATCAGAACGAAGGTCACGGCCAAACCCATGCCAATGCCGTTGCTCGCCGCGGTCGTGATGGCCAGCGTCGGGCACATGCCCAGCACCATGCGGAACGTCGGGTTCTCGTCAATGATGCCGTTCATGAAGATTTTTCCATATTTCTTCATTTACTGCACCTCCTTAGCGGCCTGACCCAGCGCGTCGTTGATGGCGTTGCTGGTCAGCGTCACGCCGCTCTTTACATCAATCTTCGCGGTCGCGATGTCCTGACCCACCAGCGCGTCAAAGATGCTCTGGTCGGCAATCAGGTCAGCGCCCAAGCCCGGCGTTTCATTGTTTTCCGGCACGGACACAGACACGATCTTGCCGTTGCCGTCCACAGCGATTTCAACCTTGAACGGCGCGAAGCCCGTCACGTCATACGTGCCGATCGCCACGCCGTCAGCCGCGCTTTCGTCGCGCGTCGCCTCGCCGCCGAACTGAGCGGCAGCCTGACGGAGCGCGTCGTTGATGGCGTTGCTGGTCAGCGTCACGCCGCTCTTCACGTCGATCTGCGCGGTTGCGATGTCCTGACCCACCAGCGCGTCGAACACACTCTGGTCGGCAATCAGGTCGGCACCGAAGCCCGGCGTCTCGTTGTTTTCCGGCACGGTCACAGACACGATCTTGCCGTTGCTGTCCACAGTCACATCCACCTTGAACGGCGCAAAGCCAGTCACGTCATAGGTGTTCGTGGTGGTTTCCACCGGCGCGTCCTCGCCCTCGTCGCCGCCGTTGATGGCAGCGGCTTCCGCCAGAATCGCGTCCTTGTCGCCCGCGTGCGGCTCAATGCCGAGCGTGCCCTTCGTGTAGGTCAGCATCTCCTGCACCGCGTTCACAAACGCGCTGGAAGAGATCGTCGCGCCCGCAATGGTGTCCACATCATTGCGCAGCGTGTCCGGGTCAGCGGCAATCGCGATGAACTGCTCCTTGAAAGCGTCGTCGCCCACGCGGCTGCCGAGACCCTGCGTCTCCTGAAGGGAGCCGACATAGACCTGCGTGACGTAGCCGCCTTCGCTCACGCCGAGGGTGATCGGAATCTCTCCGCCATAGCCCTGCGGGTTCGCGGTCAGCGCATAACCCTTGATGCTGCCGTCAGCGTTTTTGCCGATGAAAATCTCATCAAGCGTGCTGTCGTCAGAAATACCTTCATACTCAATCTGCTCGTATTCGCAGCCCGGCAGCACCGTGTTCAGCGCAGCCATCTTGGAGGCCAGCTTCTGCTGCTCGATCGGGCCCTTGGTCACTTCGTTCGTGACGGCCAGCAGCACAGAGGCAACAAGCGCAAAGATGAACAGACGGAGCGCAAGCTTCACAATATCACCCATTACTTCTTGACCTCCCCAAAGCTCTTGTTGCCGGTCACGCGCTCAATCAGCGGCGAGCAGACGTTCATCAGCAGGATGGCGTAGGAGCACCACTCCGCCGGGGTCTTCTTGCAGGCGCGGAAGATGAACAGCAGCAGACCGCAGCCGATGCCGAACACGATCTTGCCCTTCGCCGTCGCCGGAGAAGAGGAATAATCGGTCGCCATGAAGAACGCGCCGAGAATCAGGCCGCCGGAAAGGAGCTGCGCCAGCGTCGCGTTCACATCAAAGCCGGTCTTCAGCAGATAGCATACCGCGAACGTGCCGATAAAGGCCGCCGGGATGTGCCAGGTGATAACCTTCTTATAGAAGAGGTAGGCCGCGCCGATCAGCAGCGCCAGCTTGCAGGTTTCGCCGATGGTGCCCGGAATATTGCCCAGGAAAAGCTGGCCCAGCGTGTAGGTGCCGGCCGCCGCGCCGATCGGGGTCGCGCTCGCCACAGCGTCAACGCCGGCCAGATTGCCAAACGCAGGGGTAGCGAACGTATTCATCAGGCTCGCCCAGGACAGCGCCAGAATCGCGCGCGCGGCGAGCGCCGGGTTGATGAAGTTCTGGCCGATACCGCCGAAGATCATCTTGCACAGCAGGATGGCGATGACAGAACCGATCACCGGCATCCAGTACGGCACGGTGGACGGCAGGTTCATCGCCAGCAGCATGCCGGTCACGACCGCGCTGAAATCGCCGATCGTGTTGCGGCAATGAGCGGCCTTGCAATACAGCCACTCGCTCAGAACCGCAGCCGCGACAGACAATGCGAGGATGATCGCCGAGCGATAGCCGAAGAACAGCACACCGGCGACGGCAGCGGGCAGCAGCGCAATGCAGACATCCCGCATGATGCTCGTGGTCGAGACATTATCGCGCAGATGCGGAGAAGACGAAATCACATACTTGGACATTTTCACGTTCCTCCGTACTCAATTAGGACTTTTTGGCTTTCGTTCTGGCGATCGCCTTGGCCACGCGGCAGCTCTGCGTAAGCTCGCGCTTGGCCGGGCAGGCGAACGTGCAGCTTCCGCATTCCATGCAGTTCATCGCGCCGGCTGCAATCGCGCCGTCGTAGTCGCCATGGCGAACGAGCGCGTCGATCTTCGCGGGCATGAGCTTCATCGGGCAGGCGCGCATGCAGCGGCCGCAGCGGATGCAGGCGGATTCCTCGGCGGAAATCGCTTCCTCGCCCAGCGCGAGGAAACCGCCGAAGTTCTTGGTGATCGGCAGATTCAGCGTCGGAACCGCATTGCCCATCATCGCGCCGCCGACAACCAGCTTGCGCACGCCCTCGGTCAGGCCGCCGGCCTGATCGATCAGATCCAGCAGCGGCGTACCGATGCGGACGCGGAAGTTGGCCGGGTTGGCCACGCGGCCGGTCACGGTCACAACGCGGTCGATGAGCGGCTGACCCTTGCGCACGGCCGCAGAAAGCGCCGCGCAGGTGCCCACATTCATCACGACGCACTTCGCCGCGGACGGCAGTTTGCCATTGGGCACAATGCGACCCGTCAGCGAATAGATCAGCGTCTTTTCAAAGCCCTGCGGATAGCGCGCGGGCAGAGAAACGACCTCGATGTTCTGCTTGCCGGAAGCCGCCTCGCGCATGGCCGCGATGGCGTCGGGCTTGTTGTCCTCAATGCCGACCTTCGCACAGGCCACGCCGCTGGCCTTCATCGCCAGTGCGATGCCGTCCACAATCTGCTCGGCGTTTTCCACCATGATGCGGTGATCGCTCGTCAGATACGGCTCGCATTCGCTGCCGTTGACGATCAGCGTATCGGGCTTTTCTTCCAATTTAGAAGTGTCGAGCTTCACATTGGTCGGGAAAGCCGCGCCGCCCATGCCGACGATGCCGCAGCGCGCCGCGATGGATGCGATATCCGCCGCGCTCAGCGCATCAACATTGTCGCACGGCTTTACGGACTCGTCCCAGCGATCCTCAAAGTCGTTGTCGATCACGACAGCGGGAACGCTCTTTCCGCTCGCCACGGTGCAGGTGGTAATCGCCACAACCTTGCCGGAAACGGACGCATGAACCGGCGCGGAAATGAATCCCTGAGCCTCTCCGATGATCTGGCCCATGTTTACCGTCTGACCCACCTTCACGCAGCACACCGCAGGTGCGCCGGCGTGTTGAGCCATCGCAATCATCACACGAGCCGGGGCGGCCGCGTTCACGATCTGCTGGGATTGGGTTGCATTCTTGCCATTGCCAATCTCGCGGGGATGGACGCCTCCGCCAAATGTCTGGGTAGTAGCCACAGACAAGTTCCTCCCTTCGCTTTTCAAGATGACGTGTCTGAGACATGCCATGGACTTGAATGAAATGTCAGGAGTCATTATAGCATAGAAATGCTAAAATGAAAACAGAGTTTCCACTTTTCTTCATCGTTAGTTTTTTCTCTAACCAGTGTTTCCCTATGTTTCGTTCGTTTTCTGCCGTCTGTCGGCACTTTTCGCCGCGCTTTTTCGAAAAGAAAACCACGTTTTTCTTCACAAACAGCAAAGCGGGTTGAGCCCGCCTTTACCTCCGTCAAAGTCTGCCAGGCATCAAGCTCTCGCTTACGTGGATGATTTTACGCAATTTCCCGCACATCAAAAAAAGACCGCCGGTCTGTTTTACATCCGGCGATCCTCTCGCTTTGACTTGAGATCAGAGCAGAATGCATACCATTCCGCCGTTCCCTTCGTTGATGATCTTTTCAAGCGTCTGCTGAACCTTGAGCTGTGTGTCCTCCGGCATGTGCATCAGTTTGTTGGAAAGCCCTTCCCGCACCAGATCGGAAAGCGGCTTGCCGAACAGATTGCTCTGCCAGAGCTTCTGCGGATCCTGCTCGAACCCTTCCATGAGATACCGCAGCATTTCTTCGGACTGCTGCTCCGTGCCGACGACCGGCGAAACCTCGGTCTGGATATCCACGCGGATCAGATGCAGGCTCGGCGCGCTTGCTCGCAGACGAACGCCGAATTTTCCGCCCTTCCCCATGATTTCCGGCTCCTGAAGCGTCAATTCGTCAAGCTGCGGCGGCACCAGCCCATACCCCGTTTCCCGAACGGATTGCAGCGCCTGCGCCACATGGTCGTATTCCTTTTTTGCCGCGACCAATTCCCGCAGCAGCGCCAGCAGATGCGCGTCGCTTCGAATCTCGGTGCCGCATTGTTCCGCCAGCACCTGATTGAACAGTCCTTCCTTGAGCACCATCTGCATGCCGACGCAGCCGCTTCCGTGGTCAACGCTTCGAACGGCCACATCGTCCAGATACTCGTTCTGTTTGAGCGCCTGCGTGAAGGCGTCGGCCTCCCCGATTCGGAGCGTTCCCGCGACCGATTGCTGTAAGCTGTCCATCAGGCTCTTGACGAGCCAATGCGTTTCATCCAGCGCGCCGAGCCATTCCGGTGTTTGAATGTTCATTTGAACCACGGGGAATTGTCCGAGCACCTGCTCCAGCAGGCCGCGAATGTCCTCTTCGTCCATTTCCTCCACGTTCATGGCGACCACGGGAACCGCATAATCCTCTTCGAGCGCCTTTCGCAGGCTTTGCGTCTTGGTTGTCGCCGCGTTTTGCGTGTTCAGGATGATCGCAAACGGTTTTCCGAGGCTTTTTAGTTCCGCAATCACGCGCGCCTCTGCCGGAATATATGCCGTGCGCGGCAAATCGGTCACGCTGCCGTCCGTCGTTACCACCAGGCCGATGGTCGAATGTTCGGTGATGACCTTCTGCGTCCCCAATTCGGCCGCGCGCTCGAAGGGCATCTCCTCGTCGGCCCACGGTGTACGAACCATTCGCAGCGCTTCGCCCTCCGTCGTGCCCAGCGCGCCTTCCACCATGTAGCCGACGCTGTCAACAAAGCGCAAGCGAACATGGTTGTCGCTGGGCAGTGCGATATCCACCGCCTCCGACGGAATAAACGCCGGTTTGGTCGTCATCACGGTGCGCCCCGACCCGCTTTGAGGCAGGTCGTCCTGTGCGCGCGCCCGGATATGCGCGTTTTCAATGGCCGGAATGATCATCTTTTCCATCAACCGGCGAATAAAGGTCGATTTGCCTGTCCGCACGGGGCCGACAACGCCGACATAAACATCGCCCTGTGTTCGCTGGGCGATATCCTGATAAAGGTCATACGCTTGCATAACATCCCTCCCTGCCGTCATGCCAGCGTATGCGCCCTGTCCGCCCGTTATTACGCATCCTGCGACGGCATTTCAAGCGTAATGGTCAATTCAAGCTCCTCTCCTGCGGGAATCGCATCCTGCAGCGTCAGCTTTTCCAGACCGGGGATTCGATAGACCGTCAGTGCCACCACGTCTCCGGCCGCATGCGCCGCCAGCCGGTTGGTCAAATCGGTATGGAGTGTTATCCGTTTGCCATCCATCCGGATAATGATGTCGTTCGGCTTGATCCCGGCTTTTTCTGCCGCGCTTCCCGGAGAAACCGAGCTGACATAGACGCCGGCCGGAATAAAACCGACGGTCGGTTTGTCGCTTCCGCGGATGGTTATGACGGAAATGCCGAGCTTCGGGCGCGTCACCCTGCCGTATTGGATGATGCTATTTACGACCGGCTGAACAACGTCCGCCGGAATGGCCATCGCAATGCCCTCGATGGAGGCCACGTCGTCCTTCCCGTTCGAGCTGAATTTGAGAGACGGAACGCCAATCAGCTCGCCGCGCGTATTAAACAGACCGCCGCCGCTGTTTCCCGAATTGATCGCCGCGTCGGTTTGCAGCATTTTGACGATGGATGATCCCTCCAATTCCCGGTTCAGCGCTGAAACAACGCCGATCGTCACCGTATCCGCAAATTGCTTGCCCAGCGGATTGCCGATGACGATGGCCCAGTCGCCGACGCGAACCTGCGCGATATCCCCCATCTTGACGGCAGGCAGATGAACGTCCTCCATCACGCGCAGAACGGCCAAATCCGTCAGCTCGTCATAACCGACGATCTCCGTTTTCAAATACCGTCCCTGACTGAGCACCTGCACGTCGTTTGCGCCTTCAATCACGTGGTAATTGGTCACCACATGCCCCTGCGTCGTCACCACAACGCCGGAGCCCGTCGCCTGCTCAATCAATTCCGTTTGCCCGCTAATCATATTGAACGTATTCGCCCGGTTGCTCACGCCGACAACGCAGGGCATCACCGTCTGCACAACGTCCGCAAACGGACTTGTTACTCCTTCCAGCGTCTGAACATATTCTCCCTGCGCGTAAACGCTTTCGGCAGGCTGCGCATCCGCGCCGGCAATCGCCACAATTTCAATCGCCAGCACAAGCCCCAGCGCCGTGAACGCCATTTTTCGGAGCACTTCCCTTTGATCCATCCCGCTCACCTCGCAGGTAGTTTCCCCGAATTTCTGTTTTTTCACGCGCAGACTCGCGTATCTTTTCGGTTGTTCGGTTGAATCACAAAAACGCCCCGTCACCATGACAGGGCGCTCGTTTGTTGACATAAGCAAACTTGGCTTGAATAGCAAAATCAAGAAATTTACAGATTCTTTCATTTGCAGGAAGGGCTATTCTCCCCCCGTAAGGGGGAGAATAGCTTATTGTCCGCAGTCTGCCCTCCATCACCATGACAGGGCGTTTTGAGGCCGTTATTTCAGGGAGACGATGGTCACGCCGGTTTCGCCTTCGCCATACCGGCCGAGGCGGAAGCTGCTCACGCACGGATGGCGGCGCAGGCAATCCTGTATGCCGGCGCGCAGAACGCCGGTTCCGTTTCCGTGAATGATGCTGACCTCGCCGAGCGAGGAGAGCATCGCGTCGTCGATGAATTTCTCGACCTCGGGAATCGCTTCATCCAGTGCCATGCCGCGCACATCCAGCTCCTGCCGAACGGCTCGCGTGGTGATATCCACCCGGGCTTCCCGCATGGATTTCTTGCGTTCCAGCTTTTTTTGCTCCTTTTTGACGAGCTGCTGCGTCGCCGTCAGCGTTCGCAGATCGGAAAGCGGCGCGCGCATTTTCATCATGCCGACCTTGAGCTGCACGTAGCCCTTGCTGTCCGCAGGCGCAACGATCGTCGCATCCACATCCATGGAGGCGATGTGCACCATATCGCCCACCTTGACGCTCTTTGGAATTTCGCCGCCCACTTCCTTCTTGTCGGCCAATTCGTCCTGCGCCTTTTCCATCTGTTTTTTGACCTTTTGAATTTCGTGCTCCTGCGCGCCGCCCGCTTTTTTCATGGCGCGAAGCTCGGCGATCATGGTCTCCGACTCCCGCTTGGCGTTCTCGACGATGCGCTTGGCCTCTTCCTTCGCCTTTCGGATGGATTTTTCACGCTGATCTTCGAGCTTTTTCCGCTCTGCTTCCGCCTGATCGCGGATGGAGATCATCTCGTTGCGCGCCTGCTCGGCCAGTTCGCGCTCCTTCTTGGCCACCTGACGGTGGTATTCGGCGTTGGCAATCACATCCTCAAAGCGAACCTGCTCCTTGGAAAGCAGCTCCTTCGCCCTGCCGATGATAAATTCCGGCAGGCCGAGCTTCCGCGAAATTTCAAATGCATTGGATTTTCCGGGGATGCCGATGGACAAGCGATACGTCGGTCTGAGCGTCGCCACGTCGAATTCAACGGAAGCGTTTTCAACGTTCGGCGTGGTCAGCGCATATTCCTTCAGTTCACTGTAATGCGTCGTGGCCACCGTGCGCGTATGCATATCCAGCAGGGTGGAGAGCACCGCCTGCGCCAGCGCCGCGCCCTCCGTCGGATCGGTGCCCGCGCCAAGCTCGTCAAAGAGCACGAGCGAATCCGGGGTCACACTTTGGAGGATCGAGACGATGTTCGTCATGTGACCCGAAAAGGTGGAAAGCGACTGTTCGATGGACTGCTCGTCGCCGATGTCCGCGAAAACATCATCAAAAACAGCCAGCTCCGTGCCGTATTCCGCCGGAATCTGCAAGCCGGACTGCGCCATCAGCGTAAACAGACCCGTGGTCTTTAGCGTCACCGTTTTGCCGCCCGTATTCGGGCCGGTGATAATCAGCGTCGTAAAGTCGCTTCCCAGCCGGATATCCAGCGGCACGACCTTCTGCGGATCAATCAGCGGATGGCGGCCGCGCACAATGTTCAGCCGCCCTTCGCGGTTGATCTTGGGCATGCATCCGTTCATCTGCTTGGCCAGCGACGCTTTGGCAAACGCAAAATCCAACTGGGCGAGGATCGCCAGATTATCCGAGATGGCGTCCGCTTCCGGCGCGATTTGCGCGGAAAGCGTCCGGAGAATCTTCTCGATCTCCACCTTTTCCGCCGAAATCAACTGCTTCAGCTCGTTGCCGATTTCGACGACGGACATCGGCTCGATGAACACCGTCGCGCCGGTTGAAGATTGATCGTGCACAATGCCCGGCACCATCGAGCGGTATTCCTGCCGAACCGGCAGAACATAGCGATCCGCGCGCATGGTGATGATGGCATCCTGCAAATATTTCTGGAAATTCGGATTGTGGATCATGCCGTTCAGCCGCTCGCGAACACGTTCATTGCACGCGCGCATCTTGCGGCGGATTTGGAACAGCTCGTTGCTCGCGCGATCCGCGATTTCGTCCTCGCTGATGATCGCGTCGGAAATGGCCTGTTCGATGGCCTTGAACGTCGAAAGCCGCGAGGCATTCGCGCTCATCAGCGGCGTATCCTGCCTATCCGTCACGATGGCCTCGCGCGCGGCGCGGGCAGCGCGCAGGCTTGCGCCGATTTCCATCAATGCGCGCGGCGAAAGAGACGAACCGATCTGCGCCAGATGCAGCGAAGCGTGCACATCTGAAAAAGAGAGCATCGGCGTGCCGCCCAAATAGGAAAGCAGGCTGTGCGCTTCCTCCGTCTCCTGTTGCATGCGCAAAACGTCCTCCAATCGGTTGGACGGCGTTAAAGCGTCGCACAGCGCCCGCCCCATGTCGGAAACGCAGTATTGCGCCAGCTGCGCACGGATTTTTGTAAATTCAAGCACACGTAAAGAACGTTCGTTCATGGATTTCTCCTTTTTTGCGCAATTAGAAAATGACGTAAAACCGCCCGCGTGGGCAGGACGCCGACGCTCTGCGATTTTCGGCAAAGGCGGGTTCAACCCGCTTTTTACTGAACGCCGCGCAGAAGCTGCCCCGTCGTCGCGGATGGCGAAATGTTGTGAAGCGCTCTGCCGCTATCCAGCACGCCGCGGTAAGAAGCGACAATTTCCCGCTGTCTTTCTGGCGATTCATCGGTAAAGGCAAGGCGGAGGCTGACGGAAAGATGATGCAGCTTCTCAGCGTATTTTGCCATATCCGTTTCCACGCTGTTATACAGCCTCAAAACACAGCCGTGCTCCATTTGAAGCCTGCGCAGCGGGAAACGGTATCCTTTTCGATCCGTATAAATTTCCGGGCAGCCGCCGAGCCTTGCGCATTCGTTGCAGCGGCTGTCCTGCTGTTCGTCCCCTTTTTCCGTTCGGCGCGGGCAATGGTTCAGCAGCATCAACTGCGTCCGCCCATATGCCTCCATCACATAATTGCCGCCACTGGCGAACAGCTCCCGTAGCTCCTTTTGATTCAGCTCGCAGGAGACCGTCAGTCGGTTGACGTTCAGAGCGGCATAAAATGCCGCACAGGCATGGTTCATAACGTTCAGCCCCTGACCGCCCGAAACCGGAACAGGCCACGAGAGCGCCAACTGGCCGGGATTATTGGCCACCACGCCGCTCAGCTTTTCCGCGTTTTCGCAAACCCACGCATGGATATGCTCCAGCTCGTCGCTATGCATGACGGCCGGAAGAACGAGCGCCGGTTTAACGCCGTCCGCCTCCGCAATCATGTGGCTCAGCGCATCCGCCTTATAGACTTGCGGCTGCCATTCAAAAATGTCCGCTCCACATTCAATAAGGCTTTTTGCCCTTGCAACGTCTTCGCCCTGCACGATCAGCAGCTTTTCCTGTGTCGGCATTTCGCGCGAGTCGGGAACAAACCGACGGTCGGTTTGTATCGGCTCCGTTCGAGCTTTTCGCATTTTTTCAAGCGCGTCCCGCCGCAAATTGTTGAGCATCGCGGCAGTCATAAATGCGCCTTCACTTTCAAGCGTCAAATCTCGAAGTCGGTACGGCGTTCCGCCCAGTTTCCCGAGCTGCTTGGCGGCGGTTTCCTCATTCAGCGCGCGCTGCTGCGCAGGCATGACCGGCTGCTCACCGACGGATGAAACGCAGTGCCCGTCTCCATCCGAAACGGTCAAAACGGCAGCGCTGTTCGGCATGGCGTACAGATG
>OLPF01002570.1_pt1 | contig 11481 bp, 16 predicted proteins | sample 1673121 | NCBI WGS metagenome assembly OLPF01 (sample SAMEA3136756, study PRJEB25190) | human gut metagenome | reverse complement strand
TTATCACGACGCGTTCCACAAATCAACGAAATCCGGCGCATTTTCCGGTTAACCCGCCTTGCCTTCGGCCCGCCGATGGCCTATAATAGGGACAGATCCCCGCCAACCGGGAAAGGAGCGTTTCATTATGTGCGCCGAAGTAAACAGCCGGTCCGCGCTGTATCAGCCGCTGACGGAAGCCGAGCTTGTCCGGGTGGTGGCCGCCGGGCTTCACACCCGGCCGGCTTCCCAGAAACTGCTGACCGGGGGGCTGTTCAACACCACATATCTGGTGAATACCGCCCATTGCGGGAAAGTGGTGCTGCGAATGGGGCCGGTGAATCGGCATCTGCTGATGCCCTTTGAGCAGCATTTAATGGAATCCGAGGCCCAGGTATACGACCTGCTGGCCCAGCGGGGCGTAGCCGCCTCCGAAATTCTGGCCGTGGACCTGTCCAAAACCGTCGTCGACCGGGATTTCATGTTCGTTCGCTATCTGCCCAGCCGCGCCATGAGCGAATGCGACCTCGCCGGCGAGGATCGGGAGCGCGTCTGCCGGGCGATCGGCGAGGCCGCCGGCCGGATGCACGAAATTTGCGCCGACCGCTTCGGCCGCGTTGCCGCCGTAAGCCACGGCCGCGGTCACGCCCGCTGGAGCGACGCCCTCTACGCGGATCTGCTGGATTTGCAGATGCTCTGGAGAATCGGCACCACCGATTTTCCCTTCTCCGTCAGCGCGTATTCCACTCTCGGCGGTATCTCATTGTACTGTCTGCGGACCACGAGATTGTCATGGATGAGCTCCTTCAACGTGGCGGCAAGCACCGCGTCCGTAATGTTCAGCATTTCCTTTCGAATGCCGCTGTATCGCAAGGTGCCCTTTTCGTTCAGCACGCAGATGACCCAGGATTTCCATTTTCCGCCGAACAGCTCCAGCCCATATTCCAGGGGACATCGAATGTCCGTCTCCAATTTCTTCTGATACACAGCCGACACCTCCGCATTTTCTGGCTTCATTCTATCACAAACGCTTTTGAAAACATACTCGCTATGAAATTTAAAAGCAGCTCATAACTTTCCTGATATCTTCCGTTTCTTTCTCCGAAGCGGTATACTGTTCCCGCATTCAGGGAATGCAAATGCAGCGAATCGGAGGGATTCACCATGAAGGTAAAAGCGTATCTTGAGATTACAATGGTCGTCAACCCGGAAAACCGCCCCGCCGCGGCAAAGGTCTACAATGATTATCGCCAGCCCTTCCTGGACAACATTGAAGGCGCGCTGACGAAGGAGCTGCTCGTTCGCGAGGAAGACGTTCAGGTCATCCACGGCTTTGACAGCCTGGAGCACGCAAAGGCGTATCTTGAAACCGATCTGTTCAAAAAGGACGTATTTGTGGGCCTCAAGCCGACCTGGGCCGCCGATCCCGACGTGCGCTTCTACGAAGTGGCCTAATCCCCGCCCTTCTACAGAAAAAGTGCTCGGCCCATGCAAAGACAGACGCGGAATCCCCATCCGGTTTGAAGGAAATGGGGGTTCGCGTCTGTCCGCCGGTTTTCCGCGAAATCAGTTGGTACTGCCCAGGCTCTCATTTTTCCCAAGCGCTTCGTCCCGAATCATGTCGGCGATGCAGCGGGCGACGGCCGCGCGTTCCACGTTGCGATTTCGCGGCTGCCGGGCCTCGGTGGTCAGGTCATATTGCGCGTTTTCTCCATCGTATAGATTGGGGCAGCGAAGCAGCGTATAGGGGATTTTGCTGGCGGCGATGGCGTCGGCAGCACGGATATAATCGGGATATTGCCGAACATACTGATCCAGAAAGAGCTTTCGGATTCCCTTCACCTCGCCGTGAATGCCCATGCCTGTCAGCCAGATGATTCGGCGAACCCTGCGGGCGGTGGCGCAGGCCGCAATCAGGCTTTGCGCCATGGGCAGCACGTCCCCTTCCAGCGTGGCGACCACAATTTCCTGATCGGCCATTTCGCCGATCAACCCGCCCACATCCAATACGTCCCCCTGGACAAAGCGAATTTTCGGATACTGCTTCGCCAGGCCCGCGTCCAGGCGAATGTCGAAGGCCGTAATTTTCAGATTGTCATCGGCGTTTAGTTCCCGGAGAATATATCGCCCGGTTCGCCCCGCCGCGCCGAGAACCAGAATGTTTTTCATTTGCGCACTCCTTTCTGTAAATCAAAAAACCATTCGCGAATTTTGGGCGTTATGGCGCAGGCGTCCAGACGCGCCTGAATTTTCGGAAATAGTAAATCCCCATCCCAAGGCTCAGCATTTCGCCCGCGGAGAGGGAAAGCCATACGCCGTCGACGCCCAACAGCCGGGGCAGCACCAGCACGGGCAGAACGAGGAAAATCATGGTTCGGCAAAAGGACAGAATCGCCGAGGTTTTGCCGTCGTTGAGGGCCGTGAACCAGCCGGAGGAGAAGGTGTTATACGCCAGCATCAAGAAACTGATTGCGACAATATGAAAGCCCCGCAGCGCAACGGCGGCGACGTGCGCGTTGCCCTTGGCGAAGAAATCCACCACCGCGCCCCCCAGCAGATAACTCAGCGCCGTGGCCATCAGCGACGCAGCGCCCAGCACGCCGATGCTGACGCGGAACAGTTTTGACAGGCGCTCCCTGTCTCCGCGGCCCAGATTATAGCTGACCACGGAGGAAATGCCGTTGATGTAGCCGCGGAACAGGCCGCCGAACAGCCCCTGCGCGTACCAGATGATGGTCAGCGCGGCCACGCCGTCCGAGCCACCCAACTCCATCAGGATGCGATTGAACAGAATCGTAATCACGCTGAACGCCATAACGCCTACCATTTCAGAAGAGCCGTTGGCGCAGCTGTGCAGCAGGGTTTTCAGGTTCCATTTGGGGCGGATGACGTGAAGCACCTGTTCCCGATGGACAAAAAACCAGATCGTTCCCGCCACGGAGGGCACCGCATAGCCGATGCTGGTGGCAATCGCCGCGCCGGTCAGGCCCCAATGAAAAACCACCATGAACAGCCAGTCCAGCACGATATTCGCAATCCCGCCCAGCACCGACAAAAGCGCCCCGAGTTTGGCCCGGCCCACGGTGATGAAGCTCAAATGAAACACCATGCCGAACACCGAGAAGGGCAGCGAGATCAGCACCGGCAGCATATACGCCCGGCAATCAGGCAAAAGCGCCGCGTCCGAGCCCAGAAAACGGCACAGCGGATCGAGGAACAGAAAGCTGAGCAGGGTCAGCACGACGCTGAACGCGAAGGCAACGACTATCAGCAGGGAAAAATCCTCCCGCGCCTCCTGCAATTTGCCCTCGCCGATTTTTCGGGCCACCAGCGCGTTGCCGCCGCTGCCGAACATCATCCCCAGCGCCGAAGCCACATAGGTCAGCGGCAGGGTGATATTAATGGCGGACAAAGCGTCGGTATTGACCCATCGGGCGACAAAAATACCATCCACGGTGGAATAAAGATTGGCGAAAATGCTGGAGGCAATCGTCGGCAGCGCAAACAGCATCAGCCAGCGCAGGGTAACCGGGTGCTCCAGCTTCATACGGTTCTCCAAGGGAATCAACGCTCCTTTATCATTTTTGATCGTGTTAGATCCGCATTCGCTTCAACTTTTTCATTGAAACGCAGCAATCTTACCATGCCGAATTTTTTCCTTCCCATCCGGCCAGTTCTTTCATCACTGCCGGAATCGGCAGGTTTTGCGGACAGTGACGGGTGCATTTGCCGCAGGCCAGGCAGTTATGGGGCTTTTCGTTCTCCCGCGTCCCGTCGATTTCCGGAGGCGTGAGATAGCCCACATATTTCAAGTGATTATAGAGTTCCATAAGCTTTGGAATGTTCAGCTTCTGCGGACACTCTGTGGTACAATAGGCGCAGCCGGTGCAGGCCACGGAAATGCTGCTGCGGTAATCTCTGGCCGCCTGCAAAACCAGCTCCGCCTGCTCCTCCGTCATGGGCGTTTCATCCGAGAAGGTCGCTACGTTTTCCCGGATCTGTTCCAGCGTGGACATTCCGCTCAAAATCACCTGCACCCCCGGCAGGCGGCGGACAAAGCGCAGCGCCCAGGCGGGAAGGCTCCAATCAGGATTGCTCGCCCGCAATTTTCCGGCGTAAGGCTCCGGCAGCGTCGCCAGACGGCCCCCGCGAATCGGCTCCATAACCATGATGGGAATGTTTCGGCTACTCAACACCGCGTATTCCTCGGCGGCGGTGCTGCAGGCCCAATCCAGATAATTTAGCTGAATCTGCGCAAAATCCCAATCGGTATAGTCGGCCATCCTTGCCAGGTTTTCCGGCCTGGCATGGGAGGAAAAGCCCAAATAGCGGATGCGCCCCCTGCGTTTCTGCTCCTTGAAGTATTCGATACAGCCGGAGGCAATGTACTGGTCAACCGTGCCAAAGCCGTCCATAATGCTATGAAGCAGATAGAAGTCAATGTGATCCGTTTGGAGCTTTTGAAGCTGTTCCTCGAATACAGCGGCATAGTCCGGGTTGGCGTCAATCCAATACTTGGTGGCCAGAAAATAGCTGTCCCTGGGATACTTCTTCATGGCCGTGCCCAGGAACGCCTCAGAGCCGGGATAGGTATAGGCAGTATCGTAATAATTGATCCCATGGCTCATGGCGTAATCGATGATCTCCTGCGCCCTTGCGTAGTCGATTTCCCCGTGGGGGACGTCGTTCACCGTAGGCAAGCGCATATTCCCCATTCCCAAAGCAGACAGCTCCATGTCCTTAAATTTCTTGTAAGTCATGCTGCATTCCCCCTATATTCCATATTTTCGTCCCAATATTCGTTAGACCTAAAATAGTACTATTTGGGCAAAATGAAGCGCCTGATCACAGGCTCTTCATCGCTTCCCGGCAGGCGGTGACGTAGCGCCTTGTGATGGACAGCAGCAGATGCTGCTCTTCCGGACTCAGCGCGATCATCGCCGCACGCTCGCTGTCCCGCACCCGCTTCATGATACGGTCGGCCTCCATCTGCCCCTTCTCCGTAAAATGAATGGACTTGTTGCGGCGATCCTCCTCCAGCTCCGTCATGCGAATCCATCCGTCCTTATAAAACTGCCGAATCACGCCGTTCACGGTCTGCTTGGGCAAAAAACAGACTTCGCAGATCCTTTTCTGGGTGCAGTTTTCGTTGGAATGAATGGCGCTCAGAATCGAAAGGCTGGTAAAGGACAGCCCCACAGAGCGTGCGTAATCCTCATACGACGCGTTCCATTCGTGCATGCAGGAGCAATATTGCTGAATTTGCTGCTGAAAGTCCGATGTCATGGAAATCCTTCTTTCTTACTTTCTTAGTCTCAGCTTCACTTAGTACTATTATGATACCATTATAGTATCTTCGGCCCCTACTGTCAAGCGGCAGGCAATAAAATTCTTTCCGCCGATACTTCGGTGCAAACGCGATATGGTACTTGCAATCCCGCCTCGCCTGTGCTAAACTTTTTATGTCATTCGATATTTCGATGACCTCCTTTTGTGTTTCAACTTGCAGTTGGCAGACCGCATCTTGATGATCCACAAAAGGAGTTTTTTGTTTTCCCCGCCGCCTCAGGCTTCCCCAAACCCCATGCCAGGCGTGGGGTTCGGCTAAAACAGGATTTCCCGCGCCGCGGAGAGTTCCGGGGAATGATAGGGCACCGTTTCCGCGAAGGCGTTTGCCGCCTTCAGCCGTTCAAACTGCGCGTGATTCAGGTGCACCGGGTAGCGCAGCAGCTTCATTCGGCCCTGCCTGAGCAGGCGTTCACTGTAAGAGCCCCTTTCCAGCGTGCCGGTCATCACGGCCATGCCGCCCATGGCCAGCACCTGTTCGGCGATGCGCCGGGCCTCGCCGGTGCGCAGCTGGGGGTCGCTGACGAATACGATTCCCTGGGGTTGTTCCCGGTATGGGCTGACCGGCACATCGATTTTGACCGGTCGATACCAGAAGCCGCCCGCCTGCTGTTCGGCAAAATTTTTCAGAAAGAGCGCATCCGCGGCATAGGAAACGCCCCGGAGGCAGTGGGAAAGGAGCTTCAGCAGCTCCAATCCGCGCCCGTATTTCGGCACGGGAAACAGCAGCAGCCCGTGGACAGACAGCAGGCCTTCCGTTGCGCGAACCAGTCGGCCGCAGGCCCCGGCATAAGGGGTTTCGTCCCGTCCGTAGGCGCAATCCAGCACGGCGAGATCCGCCTGATGGCCCCGGATGCAGTCGCAGGCGTAAACCTGGGTATCCTCCGTGTAATCCCCGGAAAAGAAGATGGATTTATCCTCCTGGGCAAAGCGATACCACACGCTGCCCGCGCAGTGGCCGCTGCGCCCCCATTGAATGGAAAGGCCTTGAAACGTTCCCCCTCCGGCCGGGCAAAGCGCCTGCAGCGAACGGCCGTTTTCCACGGCGAAGGGCAGCTGCCCCAGGGTTTCCTCCGTGGCGACCACCGTTCCCTGAAAGCCGTTTTCCCGCAGCCAGGGAAGCGCGCCGGTGTGGTCGGCATGGGAATGGGTCAAAAACACGGCCTCTGCGCACCGAATCTGCTCCGGCGTCAGATGGGGATACGGATCCTCCGGCGTATCCGCCATTTTTCCACAGTCCACCAGAAAACAGCGCCGCTCCCCCTGCACATAAAAGCAGTTTCGGCCGTGCTCGCCTACGCCGCCGGCAATCAACAGCTTCATGTCACGCCTCCTTCTTTTTTCCCGCAAAGCGGTTGAAGATCAATAGCGCCGTGGTGGTGATGAGCACGCACAGCACCGCCATGGCCATGCCCAGGGAAACGCTGCCTTGTTCAAATTCCCGGTTGATATAAGTGGATACCACCAGTGTGTTGGGCGGCGCAATGAGGCTGGCCGTCACCAGTTCTCGGAAGGCGATGATGAAGATCATCATCCATCCGGCGAAAATGCCCCGGGAAATCATGGGCAGCGTAATGCGCCGGAAGACGTACGCAGGCGTGCCGCCAAAGGCCCGTCCGGCCTCCAGCAGGCTGTCGTTGATCTGGGTAAAGGCGGAGGTGACGTATTGCACCGTGTAGGGCAGATACAGCACCACATACGCAAGCACCATGATCCCGATGGTGTTATAAAGGGGAAGCACCTTATAAATCGCGTTCCAGAACAGCATAACGCCGATCACCAGCACAATGCTGGGCAGCATTTCCGGCAGCAGGCTCACGCCTTCCAGCGTCTTCCGGAAAAAGCCCTTCGACTTCCGCACGGCCACCACCACCGCCGTGCCCAGCACGGAACAGAGGGAGGCGGACGACACGGCGAGGAACAGGCTCTTCCAGATGGAGGACAGGGCCTTGGGCGTGGTCAGCAGCTCTTTGTAATGATCCAGGGTAAAATTGCCCGCCGCCAGGCCGTAGCCGCGCAGCCTGATGAGAGAAGTCGCAATGATGGAAAAATACGGCACGCCAATGGCTGCCAGCACCACCAGCGCCACCCACAACCATGCGCCCGCCTGTCCCGCCGGGGACAGTTTTGTCCGGGCCGGCCGGCTGCCCTTGCCGCCCACCAGACGATAGCTGTTTTTTCCGGTGATATAGTTCTGCATCAGCCACATGCCCATGCAGATGCACACCAGAATGGAAGAAAGGCTGGCCGAACGGCCAAAGTCGATGGGCGCGGTGGTGGAATACTGCCCCTGCAAGCTGCTGAAAACGCCGGACACCAAATGCCCCTGCAAAGACTTCCGAGAGGGACGCGGCTGCGACTGTGGGTAGTATCTCAGCAAAAAGGCGGATGATGCCTCATGCTAATCTGTCTTGACTGCGGCGCGATCTTTGAGCAGGCGCGAATCGTATTTGAACGTCACGGGCTGGACACGCCGCCCTACGAAGAGCTGCTGGTCTGCCCACGCTGTGAGAGCACGGAGATTCACCCCGCGCACCGCTGCGACGTGTGCGGCGAATGGATCACGGACAGCTATATCAAGACGGCAGACGGCGAGCGCATCTGCGGCGACTGCTATTCCCGCTGCGAGGTGGAAGATGACTGACGCGCCGCTCAAATATGTGGAATGCGCCGTAACGATGGAAGAGGTTCCCATGGAAATCAACCTGACAATCTCCATCTCCAACTGCCGCTTTCGCTGTCACGGCTGCCACTCCGCGTATCTTCAGCAGGACGTTGGAAAGCCGCTATTGCCCGGCCTGACGGCGCTGCTTTGCCGCTACGAAGGATAGATCACCTGCGTCTGCTTCATGGGAGAAGGACAGAATCCCGTGCAGCTTCGGGAAGCGCTGCAAATTGGCCGGTGCCACGGTCTGAAAACCTGCCTGTACAGTGGATGCGAGTGTGTGGAATCATTCCGCGATCTGCTTCCGTTGCTGTATTATCTCAAATAGGGCGAATACCAGCCGGACAGGGGCGGTCTGGATTCGCCGGACACCAATCAACGGTTCTATCGCGTGATCAACGGCGCGTAGATCGATAGCACGAATCTTTTTCGGAGGGAAAGAGCATGATTGGAAAACTTTGTGATGTGTGCGGAAAACACGAAGCTGTGCAGATTGCCTGCAGCGCATATGGCGCGACGTCGTATGCCTTCTGCACGGAGTGTTTGTCCAAGGGCTTGGAGCCCTACGGCGCAGTCGTTTCCTGTATCGCCTGCGCCGGGCATTTTCCGCAGGACATCCGCAGGGAGTACGTTGAAGACGTGCGCAGGATGCTCCCTCTCTGGAATAAGACAGAGGAAGAATTCATCCGGGACGTTGAAACCATGATCGATCAAGAAAAGGAGGAATCCCCATGTCCATGATTCTGGGCGTTCAGCCCGACGTGCCAACTGAAACCAACGAGCGCGGCGGCAAGCAGTCCGCCACGCCGTATGCATTCCACTTTTTGCCGCCCAACGCCATCTTTGCAGCTGCGGAGGTTGCAAAATACGGCGCGGAAAAATACGGCGAAACGTAGCTGAATCGCAACTACAAAAAGATTTCCGCCGAGGAACACGTGAACCATGCCATCCAGCACCTTTACGCCTATCTCGCCGGCGATACCAGCGACGATCATCTGGCGCACGCCATTCTGCGCGCAATGTTCGCCTTCGAGGTCGATCATGAGCAAGACCGAACCGACGGTTTCGCCTGACTCACTGCGGATTCTGGCGGCCGATCTGTCGCTGCGCTGTCCGGGATTTGCGATTTAGCGGTATGAAGACGGAAACGTCCAAATTGAGCGCCTGTGCCATCTGAACACACGAAACAGCAAAGCCAGCCATGGCGAAATCCTCGCCGCCATCTACGATCTGCTCTGCGAATAGTCTGAAGACATCGATGTGTTCGTGCGGGAAAAGGGTTTCTCTCGATTCCCGCACGAAACGCAGGCACTGTTCAAGGTAGTGGGCGTCGCTGATCTGACTGCATGGCAGAAATGCCGCGCCGTCTACGAAGAAATCGCTCCAGCCGCCGTCAAAAAGCTGCTGGTCGGCAGTGGGAAAGCATCCAAGGAGGATGTCGCCGCTGCATAGCAGCGCTTTGTCGGTGAACAGAATTATCAGACGGATGACGAAAGCGACGCGGTGGCAGTAGGCATCGCCTGGCTGCTCCAAAGAAATTTTCCAATAGAAAAGAGGAATTAACCATGCTAACCACGCCCCTGAAGTTCATTCACATCGGGTTCGGGAATATGCTCTGCGCGAACAAGGTCACCGGTATCATGCCGCTCGGTTCTGCCGCAGCCAAACGGCTAATCATGGAGTCCAAGGAAAATCGGCAGTACATCGATATGACCAGCGGTCATGCGGCCAAATCCTATCTGCTGCTGGACGACGGCCGGTAGGTCGGATGCGGCATCAGCTCCAAAACCATCGTGCAGCGATTCAACGCGAATCGCCCGCCCGAAGAAGACTCCGATTACAGCGACGGCAATGCCTCCGAGTTAAATGAGAAAAAGGAGGTTGACAATGAACGCTGAGTCCTTTAATATGGAATAGGCGAAAAATGCGGCACTGGCGGCAGTCAGCGCCGTATTTTCTCAGCTTCCATCCACGGGACAGGAGCCGCCCAAAACGATCCTTGAAAACGAAATCACAAATAAATCACATGAGCTGCCGATGGAATGCGATCCGAAAGGAGCGCACAACATGGCATCATCCTACAGAGAACGAGTCTATTTGGGTATCGACGAAGAGGGCCACGAAATCATCAAGTGGGCCAGCGGCGACAGCAAGTGGGAGCTTCACGACTCTATCGTCCGGCTGTACGTCAAATACGGAAAGATCGACCGCTTTCTCGCCGAAATGCAGGCGCCTCTCAGCGGCGAAAGCGCGAAGAAGGTCGTGCTCTTCCGCGACTACTACGAAAAGGTCTGGCTCCCGGAAAAGCGGCGCAGCTGTAAAAGCACGACGCTCGCGGGATATATGGGCTATTTTCGCAAGTACCTGCTGCCCGAATTCGGCGATTGCAATCTCTACGACATCCGCCCGTTTGACATTCAGGAATACTTCCAGTCCATCCCGCACCTCACGCTGAAGACGCAGAAGGAGCACTACAACGTGCTCAGCAACCTTTTCGATTACGCGATGGACGACGAGAACGTCGCCCTCCCGCGAAATCCTGTAAAGAGCAAGTACGTCAAAGTGAAGTACAGCGAATCTGATTCCGTGATTCGCGAACCGCTGCCCTCCGAGGTGGTCACGGAGATTATCTCGCAGATCGGCACGCTTCCCCTCATGGAACGCCGGCTGATGGCGCTGCTGCTCTTCACAGGAATGCGTCGAGGCGAAGTGCTCGGTTTGCGCTGGGAGGATCTGGATTTCAAAACGGGCTTCATCACGGTACGTCGGAACGCGACCTACGCCCACAATCAGGCTGAAGTAACCACGCCCAAGACAAGCAACGGCTTTCGCAGCCTTCCGCTCTATGCGCAGCTCGTCGAAATGCTCGGAACCCCCAAGAAATCCGGCTACATCATCGGCGAACAGAAAACGCCCATCACAGGAACGGCGTATCAGTGTATGTTCGAGAAGATCCGCAAAACTGTTGATCTGCACGGCGCGACCGCCCACGTCTTTCGCCACAGCTATCTGACGATGCTCGACGAAGCAGGCGTGGACCCCAAGACGCTGCAGTACATTGCAGGGCATGGCAACTTCTCCTTCACCATGAATCGCTACGTCCACGGCCGCAAGAAAGCCGCGCAGGAGGCAGGGGTGAAATTCGAAAAACTGATCAACAAGGCCAGCGATTCCCCTGCATCTGCCGATGCCAATATCTCAGCTTTCGGTGCATCCGGCAAAGACAAAACAGTGAGCGCGATCTCATGATTTAACAAAAGGCGTGAGGTCTGCGGTCTAAAAATGGGCCAAATTCCCCGGCAATTCGGTGTCCGACCGAAGGGTGTGAAAAGTGAGATTTCGAGAGATTTTGTACTGATTTTGTGACCCAGAAGCCGATTTTCAAAATTTAAAGACGATCTGGAAGATACAATTTGGGATTTCCCCGTTGGAAATTGATAAGGTACAATAAGTTGCGCAAATTCCAGAACAGAAGGATTGAAAACAGTCCC
>OLPF01002569.1_pt1 | contig 11486 bp, 10 predicted proteins | sample 1673121 | NCBI WGS metagenome assembly OLPF01 (sample SAMEA3136756, study PRJEB25190) | human gut metagenome | reverse complement strand
GTCAATCATCAAAAAATCCTTTAAAGCCTAGGCTTTCACAGCATCCATTAAACACTGCCGTGACAATTAAAAGCAAATCATAATACAACAACGTTCTGTTCGATACTAGAAATATATCATCAGCATGCAGTTTGAGTGAAAAAAGTCTCATGGTCATGAGCAAAAATGAAAGCAAAATTTATTAGATGGTACAACATACTATGCCTTTAAAATTCCAGTTACATATTCATATTGGAACCTAATCACCAGTTATTTTTATTATAATACTTGCAAAAAAGAAGCGCTCATACAAGCACTTCTCCTTACCATATTAGGACTTCAATCAAAAGTTAATGGGCCACAAAGTGGGCCATTTTTCAAAAACTTACATGAATTTATATAGAGTTTTATCCAAGTCGGAAATCCGTTAAATGCTCTAGCTATCAGCATTTAAAGGCATTTAACAACTTATATGGACATTTATGAAATCGGTCTCGTAATAACAATACCTAATTTCATATCTATTTCCTCACTTTCAATGCAGTTTTCCGTATTATTTTAGCACAGTTCCCGTAAAAAGAACAGCTATTTTATGACTTGATTTTTGCAATAAAGCAGTTTACAATGGAAAAATAGAATTTATGTAATTGTTTGGAGGTGTCCGGATCGGAACAGAATAATTACAGAAGGAGGAACATTGATGACAGGAGCAAGTATCCGGTTCCCGCATTTGGGGATTGTGATTGAACATCTGGGAAAGAGTATCTCTATATTTGGTTTTGATATTGCCTATTATGGCATTATTATCGGCGTTGGCATGCTGTGCGGTATTGCAATGGCTGTGCATGAAGCCAAACGGACAGGGCAGAATCCGGAGATGTATTATGATTTTACTTTGTGTGCGATTATATCAGCGATTGTCGGATGCAGAATTTATTATGTGGCCTTTGAGTGGCCCTATTACAGTCAGCATCCTTTGGAGATCTTTAATCTGCGGCAGGGCGGCCTGGCTATATACGGCGGCATTATCGGCGGGTTCGTCTGCATGGTTATTTTCTCGAAGATCAGGAAGGCCAGTCTGCTTCTGATGGCAGATACGGTTGTGCCGGGACTACTGATCGGGCAGATCATCGGCAGATGGGGCAATTTCTTTAACAGGGAAGCTTTCGGCGGTTATTCTGACGGTCTGCTGGCCATGCAGATCAGAATGGATGAGGCTGCTTATACGACCCAGGATCTTTTAGACAAGGCAGTTACCGTTGATGGTGTTCAGTACATTCAGGTTCAGCCGACATTTTTGTACGAGTCTCTCTGGAATCTGGGGGTTTTGGTGATCATCCTGCTTTACAGGAAGCACAAGAAGTTTAATGGGGAACTTTTCATGATGTACTTGTTTGGATATGGTATCGGGCGATTTATTATTGAACAATTCCGAACAGATCAGCTTTTGCTTCCGTATATAGGTTTGCCTGTGTCACAGGTGTTGTCAGCCTGTCTGTCTGTTTTTGCATTGATCGTTATGATTTACAAGCGAAGCCGGCTGAAAAAGGCATCAAAGACAGCTGCATAACAGAATATTTTGAATCTTATGAAACACACTGTCAGGTGGGGGATGATCCCATCAGACAGTGTGTTTTTGTTGTATATAAAACTGCATTCTGTTTACAAAAATTTGTAACTGTTCAGAGCCAAGCAAAATTTCAAAAAACAGGTATAAAATGCTTGCATTTTTAAGACTGTTTTTGAAATTTTATTTGGCGGATACGCCACACCGACGAAATGCATAGCATTTTGGAGGTTAGCTCTGAACAGTTACAAAAATTTAAAAGTAAATTTGCATTTTACCTATTGATATATTGTGTGGAATAGTCTAAAATAAATAACATAAGTGGTGATTTGTGGTAAATAGTGGTTTTAAGTGGGACTTAATACCTTTATGTTGTGGCAGACATGAAGATTTCCGTAAGACAAAGGTGGACATGGAATGGATGGCTTTATTGGCGAGTATTATCATACAATAGATACAAAGGGCAGAGTGATCATTCCCCAGAAGTATAGAGAAGACCTGGGGGATACATTTATTTTGTCCAAAGGCCTTGACGGTTGTCTTTGGATTCACCCGATGGATGAATGGCGGGAATTTACTGCAAAGTTAAGAGAATTATCTACCATTGATAAAGAGAGCAGACAGTTCAAACGTTTTTTTATGTCAGGAGCAACAGAATGCGAATTTGACAAGCAGGGACGTATTCTTGTACCGGCTTCACTCCGCAAGTATGCAGACCTCCAGAAAGATGTTGTACTGACGGGTATGGATACCCGAATTGAACTCTGGAGTGCAGAGAAGTGGGATGTGGAGAATGACATGGATGATGAGGATATGGAAGCAGTCGCTGCCCATATGGCGAGTCTCGGTGTGAATATATAGGAGGACATTATGACGTTTCAGCATTATTCTGTATTACTGAATGAGACGATTGAACAATTAGATATAAAAGAGAATGGCATCTATGTAGATGGCACTTTAGGCGGAGGCGGTCATGCCAGTGCTGTTTTGCAGCGCCTGGGTGAGACAGGCCGTCTGATCGGTATCGACCAGGATGCAGCAGCAATAGAAGCAGCCGGAGACCGGCTGGCACCATTTGGCGACAAAGTGACCATTGTCCGCAGCAATTATAGTGCCATGCCTCAGGTTCTTGCAGATTTGGGCATTCATGGTGTGGATGGAATCGTACTCGATCTTGGCGTATCCTCTTATCAGCTGGACACTGTTGAGAGAGGATTTACTTACAGAGAAGATACTGTTCTTGATATGCGCATGGATCAGCGTCAGACGAAGACAGCCAGAGACATTGTGAATGATTATACAGAAACAGAATTGTTTCATATGATCAGAGATTATGGCGAAGATAAGTTTGCGCGCAATATTGCCAAGCATATCGTTATGGCCAGAGAGAAGAAGCCGATCGAGACAACCGGGGAACTCAATGATATTATCCGGGCTGCTATCCCGGCGAAGGTCAGAGCCAAGGGTGGTCATCCATCCAAGAAGACTTATCAGGCAATCCGCATTGAATTGAATCATGAACTGGATGTTTTGAAGAATACGCTGGATCAGATGATCGATCTGCTGAATGATCATGGAAGAATATGTGTGATCACATTTCATTCACTTGAAGATAGAATTGTTAAGAATATTTTCAATACTAATGAACGGCCGTGTACATGCCCGCCGTCTTTTCCTGTATGTGTTTGCGGGAAGAAGTCAAAGGGCAGAGTGATTACCAGGAAACCGATACTCCCAAGTGAAGAAGAACTGGAAGTGAACAGTCGTTCAAAGAGCGCGAAACTCAGAGTTTTTGAAAGAATCAGAGAATAAGAAAACGATCGGATGCGACAGGCGCAGACGGTCCTGTTAATGAAGAAAGGGTGGCGTTGGATGGCAGAGAAGAGAGCAAACCAATCGATGGCTTATCGAAGAGAGCCCGAACGCTATTATATAGATGGAAACACAGCAAGAAGGCTGAATGAACAGCCTGAAACACCTAAAAGAAGAAATAAAGCTGTACAGTCCAGGCCGAAACAACGGACTGTACAGCATAAGAAGCGTGTATCGGTTTTTGATTTGAAGTATACACTGTTTCTTGTGACATCGGTAGGCATTACCCTAGCTGCCTGTTTTATGTATTTACATTCCAGTTCTGTATTGAAGAAGAATGAACAGGCTGTGACAGCCCTTCAGAGTCAGCTGCAGACCGTCCAGGAACAGAATAATTCACTGAAGGAAAGCCTGAATAAGACCATTGATCTGGATGAGATTTACCAGATTGCAACCGGAAGACTGGGAATGGTCTATGCCGGTGAAGATCAGGTAATTTATTATGACAGCAGCAATAATGATTATATACGGCAGTATGAATCTATACCTGGCGGAAAATAAAATAGACATTAAATTTAGGTGATTAATAGATGGCGGATAAAAAAATACGGAAATTTTCAAAGACGAACAGAAGAAGACTGCTCGTTGTATTCTTGTTTGTGCTGATCTGCTTTGTGCTGCTGGTGGTCAGACTTGTGCAGATCAATGTAAAAAACGGTACAGATTACGAGAAGAATGTACTCTCGTTGCTCAACTATGATGGACAGACAATTCCCTATAAACGAGGGGATATTACAGACCGAAACAAAACCGTTCTTGCAACAAGTGAGAAAATCTACAATCTGGTGTTGGATCCGTATGTCATTACGCACAGCAATATCGATAAGGCTTCTGAATACGCCAAAGAAGTTCTGGAAGAATATTTTTCAATCAGCAAGGATGATGTGGATACGATTTTAACGCAGCAGCCGGACAGCCGGTATGTCGTTTTGAAGAGGAAAATGACATATGATGAGAAAAAGCCGTATGATGATTTTCTTGCTTCAGAGGATGAGAATGATGCGCAGAAGATCAAGGCTGTTTCATCGGGAATCTGGTTTGAAGAAAGCTATCAGAGAATCTATCCGTTTTCGACGCTGGCCTGTGATCTGATTGGTTTTACAGCTTCTGATAACAGCGGTCTCTGGGGAATTGAAAGCTATTATAATGATACATTGTCCGGAACCAATGGAAGAAAGTACGGTTATCTCACGGATAATGTGGATCTCCAGACCGTTACAGAGGAACCACATAATGGCAAGACAGTTGTATCAACCATTGATATCAATATCCAGCGTATTGCAGAGAAATATGTCAGCCAGTTCATGACAGAAACCGGGGCCAAAAACGTGGCTGCTATTGTTATGAATCCGAATAACGGAGAGGTTCTGGCTATGGCGAGTGCTCCGATATTTGATCTGAATAACCCGAGAGATCTAACAGTGGCCGGTTACACAGAGAATCAGCTGGCGGACATGACGGATAAGGAAATGTCGGATGCCCTTTATACGCTCTGGCGTAACTTCTGTGTGAATGATAGCTATGAGCCGGGTTCAACCGTCAAGACTATGACGGTTTCCTATGCGCTGGATCAGGCACTTGTAGACCCGAACGAACAATTCTACTGTGACGGTGGTCAGACCTATGAGAACGACAGTACTTTTGTTTCCTGCAACGGTGTGCATGGTGAATTAGATCTGACGGGCGGTATTACACATTCCTGCAATGATGTCATGATGCAGCTCAGCGACAGAATCGGTATTACTTCCTTTACGAAGATGCAGAAACTGTTTGGACTTGGGCAGTTGACAGGTATCGATCTTCCGGGAGAAGCAAGCTGTGCCGGTACGATTTATACAGCAGACAATATGGGACCTGTTGAAATGTGGACAAGTTCCTTTGGCCAGGGATACAATGCAACGATGGTACAGGTTGTATCAGCCTTTTGCTCGATTGTTAATGGCGGCTATTATTATAAGCCACATGTAGTATCTGAGATTGCATCGGATAATGGCAATACGGTGCAGGTTTTTGATAAGACACTGATGCGGACAACTGTTTCAAAGACAACCTCCGAATGGATGAAGAATGCTCTGTATGAGACAGTAGAGGATGGTACAGGTAAGGCAGCGCAGGTAGCCGGATACAAGATTGGCGGCAAGACAGGTACAGCTGAGAAGCTTCCTCGAGGCGGCAAAGAACGTCTTGTGTCCTTTGTTGGCGCAGCACCGATTGATGATCCGCAGCTGGTTGTCTATGTGGTTGTCGATGAGGCCAATGCAGAGGATCAGGGGCAGAGCTCCTTTGCCTCCACAATTGCAAGTAATATATTCTCTGAGGCATTACCATATCTGCAGATCTTCCCGACGGAAGAAGTGACAGAGACAACCAATGAGAACACCTCAGACGATTCTGATGATGATCAGTTCGATGAAGGTGCGGACAATTCGGATAACGGCACATCAGATGATGATGAATAACAGCTGTTCTAATAGGAATAACGACAACATAATATAATAAAAAATAAAGCGGACGTATGTATGCATATTAAAATCTATCATAGACGAAAGATGCTTATAGTGGCCGCTTTTATTGTGGGTATCGGCCTGGTTTTGATGGGGCGGCTGGCTTATCTGATAATATTTCGGTCGGCGTACTATCAGAGCCAGGCCGATGCACTGCATGAAAGGGAGCGAAGCATCAAGGCGGCACGGGGGCTGATTTATGACAAAAAACAAAGGGTTTTGGCGGACAACAAATCTGTCTGTACAATTTCTGTGATACACAATCAGATCAAAGAACCTGAAAAGATTATCCGTGTTTTATCAGAGATCTTGTCTCTGGATGAAGCAAAAGTACGGGCACGGGTCGAAAAAGTGTCATCTATTGAACGTATTAAGGCTAATGTTGACAAAGCGCTGGGGGACAAAATCCGTGAATACAAACTGGATGGGGTTATGGTGGATGAAGATTATACCCGTTATTACCCATACAAAACGCTGGCCTCCAAAGTGTTGGGTTTTACGGGCGGCGACAATCAGGGCATTATTGGGTTAGAAGTTCAATATGATGCCTATTTGCAGGGAATAGAGGGGACAATTCTGACAACGACGGATGCAAGAGGCATTGAAGTCGAAAATACATCCGAGGGGCGGGTGGAACCGATTCCTGGAAGTGATCTTTATATCAGTCTGGATTATACGATCCAGAGCTATGTCCAGCAGGTTGCAAAAAGAATCATGGAACAGAAGGAAGCAAAATCCGTCTCTGTTATCTTAATGAATCCGAAAAACGGAGAAATTTTGGCCATGACCAATGAACCGGAATTCAATCTGAATGCGCCTTATTTATTGCCTGAAAATGCCGAAACAGACGCTATACAGGATGCGTTGAACCAGATGTGGCGAAATGGCTGCCTGAACGATACCTATGAACCCGGATCCACCTTCAAGATCATTACCTCTACAGCTGCGCTGGAATCCCACGCGGTTTCACAAAATGACCGTTTTTACTGCCCGGGATATAAGATTGTCGATGACCGGCGGATACGATGTCACAAGATCAGCGGACATGGCTCTGAATCCTTTGTGGAAGGACTGATGAATTCGTGCAATCCTGTTTTTATCGAAACCGGTCTTAGAACTGGCGTTCAGGTAATGTACCAATATTTTGACAGGCTTGGACTTATGGAAAAGAGCGGCATTGATCTCCCGGGAGAGGCAAGTTCGATCATGCATCAGATTGACAATGTGGGGGATGTGGAACTTGCGACGATTTCTTTTGGACAGTCTTTTCAGATTACACCTATTCAAATGCTGCGGGCAGTCAGTGCTGTCATTAATGGCGGCAAACTGATCACACCGCATTTGGGGGTTCGGATCGTGGATGCCAAAGGCAATATGATCCGACTGCACTATAATGAAGAAGCACATGTCATTGGTTCCGAAGTCTCCGATACAATGAAGGCATTGCTTGAAAAGGTTATTTCGGAAGGTACAGGCAAAAAATGCTTCATTGAGGGATATCGGATTGGCGGCAAAACGGCAACCAGCCAGAAATTGCCCAGGGGATCCGGCAAATATATTGCCTCCTTTATCGGCTTTGCCCCGGCGGATAACCCTGAGATCATAGGCATCGTTCTAATTGACGAGCCGACCGGTGCCTATTATGGAGGAACCGTTGCGGCGCCGGTCATGAGAGAGATTTTTGAGAATGTTCTGCCTTATTACCTGGGGCAATGGCCGGACATAGAAAGTGATTCGGGTGACGGCAATGAATAGAAAAAGATTTGTGGGCGACTGGGCGATGCTCGGCACGGTGTTCGGGCTTATTCTGTTTGGGCTGCTGATGATTTACAGTGCCAGCAATTATACTGCCCGGCTGCATATGGGGAATGCTTTTTATTATGTGGAACGACAGATTTTTACCGTACTTCTCGGGACAGCAGCGATGTTTCTGATGATGAAACTGGATTATCACCGATTGCTTAAAATGGCTCTGCCGCTGTATGGTCTTTCGCTTTTGCTGCTGGCGGCGGTTTTTGTTGTGGGGACAGCCAGCCATGGCCAAAAACGCTGGATTTATATTGGTTCTATTGGTTTTCAGCCGTCGGAATTTGCTAAATTTGTACTGATTATTTTCCTGGCATCCATCTGCGGAGCCGCCGGCAGCATGATGAAAAAATGGAAGGGCATACTGCTCGTGTTTTTATGGATGATGCCGGTGGCGGGAATGGTCATGGTGACAAATCTCAGCACGGGAATTATCATTATGGGAATTGCCTTCATTATCATTTTTACAGCCAGCAGGCAATGGCTGCCGTTTTTTGTGCTGATGGGATTAGGTGGTGGATTCATGGGGATATTTTTGAAGCTTGCCTCATACCGGGTAGGAAGGATCGAGGCATGGCTGAATGTTGAAACGCATCCAAAAGGTTATCAGACAAGACAGTCTTTGTATGCCATTGGTTCAGGCGGCCTTTTTGGCCGGGGCTATGGGAAAAGTATTCAAAAACTGGCGTATATACCGGAGGCACATAATGATATGATTTTTTCTGTTATATGCGAGGAATGGGGACTTCTTGGTGCAGGAATTATTGCAGCACTGTTTATTTTTCTGATTTGGCGGTGTCTGATTACGGCTAATTCTGCACCGGATATACCGGGGGCACTGCTGACGATGGGGGTAACAGCACATCTGGGGCTTCAGATGCTGATCAATATTGCTGTCGTGACAAACAGTATTCCAAATACCGGGATCCCACTGCCGTTTATCAGTTACGGCGGAACGTCGCTGATATTTTTGATGTGTGAAATCGGAATTGTACAAAACATTGCACAACAGGGAAAAACATACATATCATAAATTATGACGGGAAGTCACAAACCTGTAATCGTGGAGGCGAGATATGTCACATATAAAGATCCGCGGCGGACACAGTCTACATGGCGAGATTGAAGTTCAGGGCGCCAAAAATGCTGCGCTGCCCATCATTGCTGCCTCTGTTTTGAATAACGGAATGGTTCGTCTTCGCCGCTGCCCACAGATAATGGATGTGCATCATATGCTGCGTATTCTTCAGCAGTCGGGTGCCCGGATTATGTGGGATGACGGAGACGTCTGGGTAAAAACAGATCAGATGGATACAGTTGCCGTTTCTTCTCTGGATGCCGGAAAAATGCGCTCATCGATCATCCTTTTGGGAGCGCTGCTGGGAAGAGGACAGGAAGTTACAATGCCTTATCCCGGCGGCTGTACCATAGGGGCCAGGCCTATAGATTGGCATATTGATGCACTTCGAAAGATGAATGTACAGATCGATCTGAAGGAAAATAAAATTGAATGCAAAACGACAGGATTGAAGGGAAACAGGATTGAACTGCCTTATCCCAGTGTAGGGGTGACAGAAAATATTTTGCTGGCTGCTGTACTTGCAGACGGTGTTACTGAAATTATCCATGCCGCTATGGAACCTGAAATTGCAGATCTGTGCCGTTTTCTGAAAAAATCCGGTGCGTGCATAGAAGGAGAAGGCACAGAGAGGATACGGATCAAAGGGGTAAAAACACTTCATGATACAGAGTACACGATCATGGCTGATCGAATTGCTGCGGGTACCTACATGGCTGCTGCCGCCGCTGTTGGCGGAGAGATTGTTTTAAAGGGAATTCATATTGAAAATGTGCGTGCTGTTGCAGATGTACTGGTAGAATCAGGATGTGGCTTGATTATTTACAAAGAAAGTATTAAAATAATAGCACCGTCTATGCTCTTGGCTGTTAAAGAAATTGAAACAGAACCTTATCCGGGATTTCCGACGGATATGCAGTCTCAGATGCTGGCATGTCTGTGTCAGGCCAGAGGTGACAGCACCGTGACGGAGCATATATTTGAGAATCGATACAAAGTTGTTCCGGAACTGATAAGAATGGGCGGTAATATTACCGTTGATCAGCGAAGAGCAGTGATTCATGGCCCTTGCCGGATGCATGGTGAAACGGTGGAGGCGAAAGAACTGCGGGGCGGGGCGGCACTTGTCATCGCAGGTCTTGCGGCAGAGGGAGAGACGGTGATTCACGGAAGTGAGCATATTGAACGCGGCTATCAGGATATATGCAGGGATCTTGGGCAATTAGGCGCTGAGATTTGCTGTATAACTGATCATACAGAACGAAGATGGGAGGATAATTGATTGACAGATACAGACAGAGAGATGCAAGAAAGTCAGAGAAGGAAGCGTCCCGGCAAACAAAAGAAAAAGAAGAAAAGCATGAAGGGGTGGCTGGTTCTGATTGTTACTGTCGGCCTTATTCTGGCGGTGGTGTTTGGCTGCAGGATTAAGACTATCCGGATTACAGGGAATGAGCGTGTCAGTGATGAGACGATCCAGACATTGATCCAATATGATAAATGTCAGAACAATTCATTGCTGTTGTGGCTGCTTAACCGCAAAACGGATATATCCTCTGAGCCGTTGTTGAACAGCATTCATGTACAGCTCAGAAATCCACAGACAATTGTTGTACAGGTGAATGAAGAAAAACTGTCGGGATATGTTCAGTCGGAAGATGAATACATTTACGTCAATGACAGCGGCAAAATTGTTTTGAAACAGACAGAGAAGCTTCAGGATGTCCTTCTTTTAAGCGGTATAACAGCTGATACAGCAGAAGTAGGTGAACAACTGGTGTCTGATGATACCGGTGTCTTTGCAGATTTTTTGGATATTGCAGCTATTCTTCGAAGCGAAGCGATTACTGCAGATAGTCTTGGCAAGTCAGATGACGGCGGCTATTATATTGTCATGGGCAAGGTTAAGGTTCTTCTCGGCAAAGATATATATATGGAAGACCAATAAAAGTAGGATTTGCCTTTAAAAGGCCGTATGAAGGTGGCCACGGAAATCAATCACAACATTACGCGGGAGTTGCATTTGATGTAGGTCAAAATTTAACAAGTAGCGGTAGGAGAACTTTATGGAATAGTGCAAATAGTTCAGGAGTATGGACATACGTTGAACCAATATCATTAACACCATCATGGGTGCATTTTGACAAAAGATTTGGAAGACCAGCATGTTCATCAGGAGGATTTCCAACTTTAAGAAGAGGAAGTATAAGCAATTATGTATGCATTGCGCAAGATGATTTAAATACATTAGGATATAGAACAAATGGGTTAGACGGAATTTTTGGAGCAGCAACAGAAAACTCAGTAAAAGCATATCAAAGAAGAGTAGGGTTAACAGCAGATGGAATAGTAGGATGTAATACATGGAGATCTTTGCAAGAAGCTGTAGTTGGAACAGGCGCAACAGGAACAACAATAAATTAAAGGCGACCATTGGTCGCCTGTGTTATTCTTCTTTCATAATATTAATTATTTCTTCATTGTCTTTTATAGAATCATCTAAAAATTCATAACATTTTTTATCCTTTGATAAAACCAATTTTGCAATATCTAAATCTGAAAGTAGTCTTTTACTTGCATATTTTACAATAATTGGCTTGTTAGAAACTGCAACGGTTACAACCTCTTTATCATCTCTTAATTTTTGAGTTGCAAAATATAAAATTTGACCAGAAACTTT
>OLPF01002566.1_pt1 | contig 11499 bp, 17 predicted proteins | sample 1673121 | NCBI WGS metagenome assembly OLPF01 (sample SAMEA3136756, study PRJEB25190) | human gut metagenome | reverse complement strand
ATAAATTTAGGTTGTATATTGCATTTCCCCTTATGGCATATAGTATACTGCATTATATACGGAAATAGACTTTTAAAGCCCTACAAGGCACTTAAAATCGACTTTATAATCATTATTGATAAAATACTTGGTAACATATATAAAGTGTCTTAAAATCAATTCTACGGCGAAACTTTACATTTTGCTTTATTTGTATAAAATAAAAAATAAATTTTATAAAATTGTTGACTTTGTTATTTTATCGTGCTACAATAAAAGCATAAAAGGGTTGCGACCAACGCAAAGGTGGTAATTAAAAATGATTGAAAGATTAAGTACAAGAACAAATGCAAACGGCTACACATACCAAGCAGAAGTTGACCACGATTTACAGACCGTTGACTATGGCTATTTTATTTTCAGGCGCGATTGCTATGATTCGCTTACTGTTGGAAAACGTGAACTACAACAATATATTCAAAGGCTTATAGCGAATGGTTATACGCGTATATAAGGTGGTGGCAAATATGAAAAAATTATCAATTGAAGAAAAAATCATTTTACAAATAGCGCTTTCTAATTTCGTGCAATCACGTCAAGACGCAAAAGAAAACAGTTATATCCCGGTTGAATACCTTGACCGCGATATTAAAATTGCGCAAGACTTACAAGAGCGAATAACGTATTTTACAGCCGAATAAAACACTTTACTACACTAAACAGGTAAACTCTACCTGTATAGTATGCTTTATCACGCTAAATTGCTAACGCGTTAAACTCTACCTGAATACTATACTTTATCACATTAAAGCGTTAGTGTATTGAAGTGTAGCGTGTTCACTATAACGCGCGAAAACTTAATTTTGAAAAGCCTTGCTTAAATTCTTGTTTAGAAAATAAAACAGGGTTATGCAAAATTTCGCTTGACAATTCCCCTTGTGGGGTGGTAATATAAGATTATGTAATAACAGAAAGGAGTGGTGAAAATGGAACAGGAAGAATATAAAATGTTACTTGTAGAAGATGGAAGTATTAATGTGGACGAATTGGAACAGTTTATTTATGATCACAACCTAAAAATCAAAATCGTTGTATATAGGAAAGGTTCTGCTTTGCCTTGTTTTCTCAATCAAGCAAAAGTTTAGAAAATTAAACAGGGTTTTGTAAAAAATCGCTTGACAATTTCCCCTTGTGGGTTTAATATGTAATTATACGGGTTGCGACCGGCGCAAAAGGGCTTGCAAATGCAAGTATAGGTTATATCAATTATGGCAAACATTAAACTTGAAGTTATCGTTAGAAACAAAACTAACAGACACAACGGCAAACAGTTTAAGACTTATGCAACGAAACTTAAAGACGGAAAATGGTGTGAAGTACGTTTTACGCGCGACGTCACGGAATTGCCGGTTGCATACAGTGAATTGATTTGTGACAGTGCGAATGTGAATTTTGACAGACGTAATAAGTATCCTATCTGTTGGATTAAAGGTGTTGTGTCTATTAAACAGTTGGAAAGACCGGTTGAAGATATGACACAGTATTTTGACGAAGTAAATGAGTGATACGATAGAATACGGTGTACTTAAAATAATGCGTTACAACGCGTTAAATGGGACGTGGTACAGGATAGCGAAATATAAAGATACTTGGTATTTTGTACACGTTTCGCGTAAGAAGTTATCAAGGTGTCTTTGCGGATATACACGGAATGGTAAGAAATACTATCTTTACAAAGGTTGTTTTATCGTTTCGTCCGCGTCGACAATTGATATAATTTGATTTGTGATAGACAGAAGGTGTATAATATTGACGTGGAATGTCAACGCTTTAATTAGTCCACGAAAGTGGCACGTCGTGACAAAAAATGTTATATGCACAATGCTATCGGGTGGTGGTGGGAAATTAATTTATGGCAAAACGAGTATCTTGGCGAAAACTTGGAATAGATAGAATAATATCGCAGAATATAGAGCAGAATCCGTTGATTGCAGCAAACGCAGGAAAGATTTGGGAAAATGCTTATAGGCAAGCCTTACGGCGCGCAAGAAAGGCAGGTATAAAGGATATAAATATATCGCGTGAATTATTTGTTTCAAGTTTTTATAAGACAGAAAGCGCGTTATTTGAGTTTAGCGAAGGCACGTCTTTTGCGGAAGTAAACCGCATACAGATTGCTGATAAATTTAAGGAAAACACGCAAAAGGAATTTATCAAAACGAGATTCGCAGGAATGGCAGAATCATACACAAAAGTTAACGAAATTCTTGACGGTTATTTAGAAGGTGATATATCTTACGAAGAATTTCGTGATAAGATAGACGAATTTCGTGAAACAGACGCGGAATATCTTATTCGGTCAGGAAGTAATTAAATATAGGCTACTTTATACTTAATAGGCGGTTACAATGTGGGAAAGCAGTAAATTTTTTAGTGATAAATATATATCAATAGGTTGGAATCTTAATTTCGCAAACAGTTTTCCTCATTGTGATTACGTCGCTTGTGACACTGAAACAAAACTATATTATGACGGTGAATTACTGTCGGAAGATAAAGCATACGAATTATATAGGGATAACGGGCAGAAATGGGTGCGTAATAATCTTGAAGTTAAAGCGTATGCTTTTATGATATCGGACGGTGAAAACTTTGCTTTATTTCAAAACGCAACAGATTTCTTGACGTGCTTGTCAATGTTAAATGTCAAAAGGGTATTTTGGTATAACGCAAGATTCGACTTTGCAATATTCGACTATTATTTTTTGTCGAACGGTTGGAAAGATATATCTGTTGAAATTGAAGAAACGAAACGTTATAAGAAAATGCCGACAAATACTTTTCAATCATTAAACGGTGAATTTGGTCAACGATATTCGTTGAGAGTATGGAAAGACTATATCAATAGAAGGTCACAACGTAAAGTACATAACTTTACAATGATTGATATTTGTAACATATTTTCCGGTGGCTTGAAGAAAAACCTTGAAGATTGGAAGATTAAAGACAGGCAAGGCAACGACGTTCGCAAGTTGGAAATGGATTACGTCGAAGGTAGTGTCGAAGAAGACTTGCAGTATATGATAAGCGACACGAAAGGGCTTTATTTGCTTGCGGAAAAAATCAACGAAACAATGAAGAAGATTACAGGTTATTCGTTGTTTGACGGCGATTATATGACAGCAGGCGGATTAGCGAAAAAGACGTTGTTAAAGCATATGTTTTGGCATAGTGATTATGACAACGTACGCGCTTTCAAAATGTGTTTTCCTATCACCGTAGACGAAGATAAGGATTTTCGTTTTAATCACCTTTATTTAGGCGGAAAATGCTTTGTGAATCCCTATAAGGTAGGCAAGGCACAGGCTAATATTTATAAGTACGACGTCAATTCTATGTATCCGGATAAAATGCGTAATATGTTATATCCGGTTGGCAAGCCGACAAAGTTGAAAGAGTTGCCGGAAGATAGGAAAGGAAAATGTTATGTATTGAAAATTAAAAACATTTTCGGTGCGTTGAAAGAAAATTGTGTCCCGGTATGGCAAGACGTATTGACAGGTGATTACGTTGAAATTATTCGTGAAGACGAAATACGTTATATATGGCTTGAAGAACTTGAAGAACTTGAAAATTGGTATTGGCTCGAATATGACGTTGTAGAAGTATTAGAATATCAAGGACGTTACCCCCGCGGTGTAAAGAATTACGTTGATACGTTTTATGAAATGAAATGCAAGGAAAAAGGCGCAGTAAAGCAGGGTGCTAAACTTTTGTTAAATAGCGCATACGGTAAACTTGCGCAAAAGATTGAACGTCAACAATGTAATTACGAGTTAGACGAATACGGTGTCGTGCACCTTGTAAAGAAGGGTGTTGAGATTGACGAAAACGCAATGTTGTCGGTAGTAGTAGGTAGTAGAGTGACAGCATTAGCGCGCGTGAATCTTATGACGTTTATTAGAAAGATATGTGCACCGAATATTAAAGAAAATTTTGTTTATTGTGATACTGATAGCGTACACGCGCTAACGCCGTTTGACGATTGCGACGATAAAGCATTAGGCAAAATGAAATGTGAAGGTGTGTATGAACGTGGATTGTATCTTGCACCAAAGACTTATTTAATGTATGACGGAAAGTACGAAGTGCATTGTAAAGGTGTAAATACAAACGTAGTAGCAAAAGAAGTTGAAGGCAAAAGTTTTGACGACGCGTGTGATATTTTTAAGCCTTTAAGAACGTTTAGGTGTCTTGCCGGATTAAACGTTAAAGGTGGAAAAGCATTGATATACGTCGACAAAATGATATTAAACGACAAAAATATGTTAATACAAAAAGAAATTAGGGGTGATCTTGAAGAAGTATATCCCGAAGGATGGTAAGAAATGGAAAGCAAATATGAAATGAAATTAAATGGTTACAGAGTGGAAGTATTCTTTGATTCGTCGGAAGGTTGGTTTGTCAGATTGGGCGACGTTAAGGAAATAATCGATCGACTGTCTTATATCAATGATAACTTGAAACACGATTGTGAAATGTGGAAGAATGGTTATCGCAAAGTATATAAAGAATTAGGCGAAGTGAAACAAAATGAACGTCAAAAATTTTTTGACGAAATTAAAAATTTGTTCAAATAATGCTTGACAAATGTATAAAAAGGTGATACTATGAAAATAGAAAGTAAATATAGTTGGTTATATGATATTTTCACAGATAAATTCTGTCAGCCGTTAGATTGTGACGAATGTCCGTGTTATAGGGATTGTCACAGAAGTGAAGGTAGCCGGTGCAGTGAAATTTGGCGAAAATACTTGAAAAGGAAGTTAGAAGAATGAGTGAAGAAATAACTTACGACGAAAAGACAGTACAGGCAATAAAAGACGCTTACGAAGAAAAGTTAGCAGAGCAGATTAAGCAATTTGAAGAAGAAAAGAAAAAGGCTTTGGACGAACAGCAGGAACGACACATTAAGGAACTTAAAGAACTTATTTTAGGTCGTGAATCAAAACCGAAAGAAGAAAGCGAAGAACTGTCGTATGAAGAAGATTTAATTTCTAAAATACGGCAAAAAATAAAAAAATAAAAAGGTAGGTACAAAAATGGCAGTAGCAAACAATTTTAAACCCGTTACTGACGGGGCAGCATACCAACCGTCCACTGTTGAAGAATTCAACAATATGATCGGAAAAGTTGGTAAACAAATGATTCGTGAAGTCACCGCATTGAATCCCTTGAACGTTTTCAACAAAGGTTATATGCAGAAAGGTGATACGTTGGAAGTAGTCGTGACGAAACTTGTCGAGGCAAGCGCGTATGACAGGACCGGTGCTAACGCGTTGGCGCGTAATACGGTTGAAAAACTTTTGGCACGTTACAACAATGCGTGGTTGCGCCGTGTATTTGAAACGACCGTAGATATCCCCGAAATTCGACAAGTCCTTGTGTCCGGTAGTGATTCGTCGGATATTGCAACGAAGATTGTGTCTGAACTTGCAGAATCGCGTACGGACGATAAGTATCAACGTCTTAAAGCCCTTTTGAAATGGGGTGCAACGAACGGCAGTCTTGACCAAACGCATACGGCTTTTGTCAATGCAGGTGACGTTAAGAAAACCGCAGACGGTGCGCTTGACTATAAAGGTATTCTTAAAAAGATTAAAGACACTGTTTCCGGTATGAAGTACGTCAATACGACTTTCAATGCGGTAGGTCTTAAACGTAGAACTTACGCAGACGATATTTATATTGTTATGCCTTATACGATTAAGAACGCAATCGACGTCGACGAATTGGCGGGTGTTTTCAATCTTTCCAAAACTGAACTTGCCGGAAGAATCATTGAAATTGATTCGGAAGATACGTTTATTTATATCGTTGATAGAAATGCAATTATTGATATTACGCGTATTGACGAAATGATGTCGCAGAAGAACGCAAAAGGTCTTTTCGTGAACTATTTCTATCACGTAGAAGATATGATGACCATTTGCCCGTTGTTTGACGCGTGTTACTTTAATTACGCAGCAGCGGCAGCGTAAAAGGTGAATTATGGCAACGAGTACACGACAAGCACGAAAAGACGCAGAACGCTTGCGTCAAGACTTATGCGATTCTTACGATAATTGGTTTAGGTCACTGTTTTCGAACTCTGTCGTTGTCGATAATTTGCCGTTAGAATTGCCGAAACGTTACTTACTTAAAACACTATACGAGCAAGGCAGAATAGGTTATGATAAACAAACACACCTATTCTTGCCTTGCACGGGTGTAGGTGTTGACGCTTACGGTTTACCGACCGCTTATAATTTAGTTGGTTATAACGGGTTAGTGTTGCACAGAAAAGCAGACGAAGTCGATATATTAAGAATCAATGATACGGCAAGTGGTTTAATGCCGTTCGTTGATTTACAAATAAATAAGATTGTAGAATTTGATATAACGATTCGTCAGAATTTAGACGCGATAAAGACAATGACGATTGCAGAAGTCGCAGACAGAGCAACGTTATTATCAATGGCAAACATTGCAGAATCACGTCAAATAGGTGCGACGATAGCCTTTGTAAATAAGTCAGCGAATTTAGGTAATAACATTGCAACACAGCCGACAGGCGCGCAGTTTTTAGTTGATAAATTACAGCAAGCAAGAGTAGAAGTTATTGACGAAGTATTGCAGTATTTAGGCACAAGCGTTGCAAATACCGAAAAGCGTGAAAGAGTACAAACGGCAGAAGTCAATGCAAGTCAAGGATTAGCCGTAGACTGTATTTCTGTTATGATTGACACGTTTAATCACGACGCAGAAATTGCCGGTTTAGATTTGCGTTTACAGGCAAATACAAGTCTTATGAAGGACAGGGCAACAGCAGAGCAGGAAGTGAAAAATGAACGAGATTAGTAAAGTTTTAATTACAGCAGTATGCACGTTAGTGCCTTGTTTTGTTGGATTTATAGTTAGTTGGATTAAGTCACGTCAACAGAAGATAGAACAGCAATCCGAAATTGACAGCCTTAAACAAGCACAGCGCAAGCAGGAAATTGAAATTGAACAAGTTAAGAAACAGGCAACGATTTTACACCTGTTTGTAAATTGCCCTAAATGCGGTGAAGAAATTGATTTGTCGAAGGTTGAAATTAAGCAACGTGGGGTGGTAGAATGATAGGATATACACCGTCGCATTTGACAGAAAATGAAGTGATTCTTGAAAAGTTGAATCAGATTATTGAATATCTTATAAAGAATCCGTCGTATCAAGTGTATGTTTATAATGGTGGATTTATAAGTGGAACGTTGACGTACGAAATAGCAAATATTATAAATTCTAACAATATAAATGTCGCAGACGTTGTAGTTTTCAATAACGGATATTACGGTATTATTTCGGAAATTACAGAAACAGAATTTACGTTGGCACAAGGTATTTCGCTTATAGGTCCGCAAGGTCCGCAAGGTCCGCAAGGTGTTAAAGGTGACACAGGCACACAAGGACCGAAGGGTGAGACAGGCCCACAAGGTGTTTCAATAACTGACGTCACTATTACAAAAGTTACGGGGTAAACTTATGGCAGATAAAACTTATAGAATGACAGTTGCATTGTCCGACGGTAGTACCGTGGACGCAGGCACGTTTGTTGCACCGCAAGGTCCGCAAGGTCCGCAAGGACCGCAAGGCAAACAGGGTATTCAAGGACCGGTTGGGCGGACAGGACCACAAGGATTGCAGGGTATACAAGGTGAAAAAGGTGATACAGGTGCGACGGGTAAAACAGGTCCGGGAGGGCCGCGTGGTCCACAAGGTATTCAAGGTGGACAAGGACCGGAAGGACCACAAGGTCCGATAGGTCCACAAGGTCCGGAAGGGCCGCGTGGTCCACAAGGTCCGTCAGGTGCATTGAGTGAATGGCAAAATTTAAACGCTAACACCGAATTCGATGACGGCGTATATATTTTTACCGTTACCAATATTGTCGGCGTAGGTATCGGAAAAGTCAAGAACGGTGAAGGTAAAATAATGTTCTCGGAATGTACTGCAAACGAATATACGGCGTTTTTGGAAATTGATATACTTAATAAAAAATATCAAAAAATGTTAGAAACAGTAATGGAAGTAAACCAAGAAACATTCGCGGTAATATCATACACAATGGAATTTGGTGTCGGTGACCTTGCGATGCACCCCATAAAGTATATATTAATTAAAGATTCGTTGTAGCAATTAAGAATGCTAAAAGGAACAAAACAATGATTACACTATATACAATGACATTTGCGGAATTCTTGCGAAAGCACGGTGATTCGGCAGAATGGCAGAAAGTCAAAACAAAGTTTGCAAAGTTTCCTAACTTTACACTTGGGGCTTTGAATTTGAATATGTATGACTTGCTTGTCGAAAAGTACGATATTTGGGAAATAGGAAGTGAAGACGAGAACATTTTCTATCACGAATTTAATGAAAAGGTGAATGAACTTTTAATTAAATACGTACCTAAAATTGAAACGTATATCGCGTCTTTCAATGACTTACTGCAACGAAAGATAAACCTTTCACAAGGTGGTAGCACAACGAACTATTTATATCCGGTGTCAACGCAAAGCGGTAAAGTGTCGAACGAAGTAAGATACGACGGAAACAAAGATTCCTTGTTACTTATTTTCAAAAGCAACGCAGAACTGTTGACGCAGGTTATGAACTTAAAGGATATTTACCTTGATTGTTTGGAAGAATTTTCAAGGTGCTTTATGACTATTTACTGATATGAATATTACACTTTACAAAAAATGTATTTTATCTAATTCTTATAGTGAAGTATTCGACGTATTTCATAAAGATAGCAACGACAAGGTAGCGTTAGAACGTTACCTTGCGTCGTTGCAAAAATATGAAATAGTTGCGGATAACGTGTATGTGCCGAATAGCGGTAAAATTACGCTTGAATTAAATGAAGATAACGTGAATATCTATGAATACAATTATATGTATTTAGAAGACACAGATAATAATTTCCGTAGGTATTGCTTTATTGACGATATAACTGTTGTCAACGGTCTTGCAGTTATTTCATTTTCGGAAGATATATGGTCGAATTACGCAAGCAGTATGGAAATTCGCAAGTCGTTACTTGTAAGGTCAAGAGCAACGAAGTACGGTAGTTGGTCGATTCCGTTCTATGCACCAGGAATGGAATACGAAGGAAATAATGAATTAAAAATAAATGAGTTATTTGAAAAACCGCAAAATTATCGTCAAGTTGCAATTATTTGCCAAGTGCAGTTATATCAGTTGTCAGAACAAGGAACAGTAAGTAAACGTGAAATATATGAATTTTTTGTTTCTAACAAGGTTGATACGCAATCTTCTTATATTTTAATGCCTGTTCAAAGTGCGTATTCAACAATTCTTGACTTAATTGCTTATTCTTCTGTAAATAAAATAACTTTTAATAATGAAGAATGGAATTACGAAATTTATAATATTATTTTACTCCCCGAAATTTTTAATGGTTCGTTTGCAGAAGTTTCACCTATTTCTGTTTTGAAAAAAGGAAATGTTACCACTTATATTAATTTACTTCCGGATTCGGTTGTAGGAAATGAGTCAATAGTTTACACAGCAGAAACAACAATAGATTGCAATTTTAAACAATTTAAAATTGGAACTATTTTAAGTGCTTTTGACGTTGTTCAAAACGGAACGCCACTCAAAGTTAAATTAGGATATTTTGCGTCAAAAACAGAATTTGGGATATATATAAATTTTCAAAACCAAATTTACGATATTACAAATGATTTTCTTTTGGAACTTCCTGTAAGCGTACAAACAGCAGACGTTACACAACAACAAGCGTCAGCAAGGGAATTACGTTCATTAAATGCAAAACTTGGTATGGCAAATGCCGGAATAGATATTGCAACCGGGTGGATGGATGCAATAATTAATGCAGGTAAGGTTGGGCTTGGTGCAGAAATGAATGCGGTTATGCCTGCCACTTCATATAGCGGAATTAGTACAGGAATGAAAGGCGCAAGCGGTTTAGTTTCAAACATAAATTCTATTGGAAAAGGTATAACGTCAATTATTGGGAATAAAAAAGAACTTGAAATTGCAAATAGGGCGCAATTCGTATCAAACCGTGGAATTAAATTACTTTCAAGCACAGCCTTGGTAGCAAATTACGGTATAGTTATTTTCGAAATACAACCGGACAATGAAACAGAAGTACAAGCAAATATTAATAACGTAGGGTATGTTTGTAATGAAATTGTGGACGATTTATTTAATAAACCTATAACCGACGAAGTTGCAACGGCATACAATGTAATGCGTTTTGACTTTGCAAACATATTCGGAAAATTTACACAGAATATTGCAAAAGCATTGCGCGTTATATTGTATAACGGTTTTAAGATTTGGTACGACGAAACACAGATAAATGTTTAAGAGTTATTTTTCAGCAAAGCACGTGCTTGACAAAGGTGCATTATTTAATTACGTATTGTCTGATAGGTCGGACGGAAAAACGTTTGACTGCAAAGTACGTGCTTTGTATGACTTTAAGAATAAAGGCACAATATCAATCTATATGCGCCGGTTTAAGACAGAACTTACAGCGTCTGTTTATGAAAGTTTTTTCAACGACGTATTAGGCGATTTAAAGCCCGAAAAAGAGAAGTACAGGCAAGATTTCAAGGATTGGGAATTTCGCGGTTTTAAGCGTGGTGTACAGGCTAAAAAGCCTATGTCCGACAAGTGGGAATGGATTGTATTTTTTATTCCACTTACAATGTCAGGTAAAATGAAGTCACAGTTAGATAGTTATATACAAAAAATTGAAACTATAAACTTTGACGAGTATGTACCGTTGGATAGTAGATATGCGCCGAACGAAATGACGTTATTGCTTGAATTTTGGAAGTCAGTTGACCGTGACCGTGAAAAGGTGCAATTAATTATATTAGGAAACAGAATAACGTCGTTTACACCGTTTTTTGACTATTTTGATTTGCATTTGGAAATAACACAAGACAAGATAAGAACGTATCGTAATGGCACGTTAGCGGTGCAAATATATTCGAATAAAGAGCATAGGCAAGAACGTGAAAAAGGAAAATTTGCGTCGTTAGTAGAAGGCACAGAATACGATTCGTACAATTCCGGCGGTGTCCTTGAAACGTTACAATTAAAAGTTGCGTCGCATATTGGAAGTAAATACTTTTCGTCTTTCAAAACAAGTTTAGGCGAAGGGACAATATGGACGAACGGAAACGGCTTTATAATATCACAAGCAAAACGCAAAGACGGTTTTGTAATTTGTGACAAAATGTATAACACAGGTCGAGAAGAATTTTTAGTAACATACGCAAGATTCGCAACGAACTTTAAGCACATATACCGCACAGGTAGAATGTACTTTGAAGACGAAGGCGCATACCACTTATTCGAAGATATTCTTAAAAAGATTTGGTGACCGGAAATACGACAAAAAATTGTAGGTCTTTAGACCTACAATTTTTATTTAT
>OLPF01002565.1_pt1 | contig 11503 bp, 8 predicted proteins | sample 1673121 | NCBI WGS metagenome assembly OLPF01 (sample SAMEA3136756, study PRJEB25190) | human gut metagenome | reverse complement strand
TCGATCAGATGTTTCTCGTACCAATTCCTTTGCCTTTAAGTAAGCAGTTAAGGCTTCTTCCGAAGCGCTCAGTTCTGAAAGAATCCTGCCTTGACAATAATAAGCTTCGGACAGTCGGTTTATATCTTTTTTCTTTTCTTTCTTTGGTCTGATGTCGATCTTTCCATCGCAGATTTCCCGGCAGATCCGATCCACCTGGCGATCCACCTGTGCAGAAAGCTCCTCGAATTCTTCACGGCTGAACAAATATCCGCCGGAAGAGCCGGAATACGTTCCGTTCTTTTTCACGTATTTGATCGGGAGCACCTTCGATGCTCCGCCTATTTCCGTATCCATGGCATCGATCAGATCCATATCATCCAGAACGATACCCTCTAGTTTGTACGCATCTTCCATCCGCTCTTCTGCAGCCGCTTCTCCCGGCACGACCGTTCTGGCATCCGCGTCAGCATCGATTTCCCGGATCTTGAATAGGAAGACACCTGCAGGCTTTACCTCCTGCTTCTGAGTCGCAGCTTTAAGATACAGCATAAGCTGAAGCTTGTAGCCGCTGCGAAAATGCTCCACGTCTACAGAATCTCCACCTGTCTTGTAGTCTACGATCCGCACAGCCGTTTCCAGACCATCTTCGTGCTCCGGCATTTCAAGCACATCCATCCTGTCGATCTTCCCTTTGATCAAAACTTCATGCTCCCCGGCCGTCACCCGGATAGGCGGCAGCTGTGCCCCTCTGGCAAAAGGCTGCTCAAAATACATCTCCCGGATCCTGCCTCTTCTCACCTGTCCGATCATCGCCCAGGCCACACGACTGCAGATATCCACGATCCGCTCCGTCCGGTAGGATTCATTTCGTCCTGATGACAGCAATCCTTCTCTATAAGTACCGGTTTCCTCCTGCAGGATCCTTCTGATCTCCTCCCTGCATTCTTCCTGCGTGATCTTCATCCAGCGGGAATCAGGATCGGTGACGGCGACCGGCACAGCATCCAGACCCTGAAAAGAGTCTTCACCAGCCGTCAGCCGCTGAGAAAGCTTCATGATACATTCATGGTAAATATCGCCGATTTCCCGCGGCCCCATTTCAAATACTCTCAAATCCTCCGGACGCAGTCCATAGCTGATAAAATGAGCAAACGGACAACCGCTGTACTTTTCCAGACGCGACGCACTGGCCTCAATAGCACGCCGATCGCCTCTATACAGAGCATCCGCCAGCTGTCCTCCCAGAGCATTCTGCTCGTTGTCAAACTCCATGCCGCGACGGATTCTCTCCATTTCTTCCGGTTCATGGCTGCCGTACCACAGTCCGGCATAAAGCCAATCTTCATCCAGTTTACCATCCTCAAGATACTCACGGAACGCATCGGTCAAGTAGGATATGGCTCCCTTCGGCGAAACAGCGATCTCCGTGACTTCACCGTCCTCCAGATCTCCCAGGACGACCGAATCATCCGACTTAGCACGGCTTTGCAGGAAATTCTCCAGCTCCCGAAACACGGCAGACGGCCGCAGCTCTCCCCCGGTCTCATCGATTCGGCTGCAGCTGACATAAAGCCGCTCCTCCGGCTGCGACAACGTCCTGTAAATAGCCAGCCGCTCCTCCTGCTTTACCATGTCCTCCGTCCTGGAAAACTCCAGATCCATCTCTTCCAGCACAGCCTTTTCCCGCTCGCTCAGAAGCCCCTCGTCTGTTTTCTGCAAAGGCAGCAGTCCTTCGTTGGCGCCAAGCACCAGCAAGGCTTTCACCCTGCCGACCCTGGTTCGCTGCATGGTCCCCACCAGAACGCTATCCGGATTTACCGGAACGATCCCGATCTCCATTTCGGCAAGTCCCGCTTCTACGATCTGTCGCAGAGCCCTGCCCGAAAGCCGTTCTTCTCCTACCGTTTCCACGATCTGATCGAAAATACGACAGATCACATTCCAGCTCTGCCCAGTCTCCGCTGCGCCATCCAGGAAACCAGCCTCCTGCTGTGCCTTCGCCATAGCTTCGATCCGATCTTCCATCATGAAATCATCAGCCAGAAATCCATAAAGACCCCTGATCTTTTCTCCTGCTGTATTATACTTTCCAATGCGATCTCGTGCAGTCTCAATGACAGACACCACCTGTTCACGCAGTTCATTGAATCGGTTCAGGTCTTCTGCCGTATAATTATCTCCCATACGCGAGAACGGCTTTTTCCACAGAGTTCCTCTGATCTTAAACTGCTGCACGTAGTTTTCAAGCGCATCCTGTTCCTCTTCAGCCAATCCGAGAAAGCCTGATTTGATCAGCTGCATCACAGCACTATCTCTGTAACCACTTCCGATGATTTCCAAAAGCGACAGCAAAAATCCGACCACCGGATGCTGGATCACTTTTCGCTTCTGATCGATGAACACCGGGATCCCCCAGCGCACGAAAGTCCTGCGGATCACACCGCTCCGAAGTCCCGTATCATTGCACACAACGACGATATCACCAAACCGGTATCCGTGCTCCCGCACCAGCTGCAGAATATACGCTGCTGCCCGGTCTGCCTCCGCGTATATGTTGGATGTGCACACAGCGGTGATCCGAGGGTCTTTTCCCTGCAAAGAGTCTTCCTGACTTACCGAAATTTCCCGCATAGTCTTGCTCCAAAGGTTATCCCTCCCAGATCCCGTTATCGCCTGACACGCCACTTCTTCGTTGAGATCCTCCGCCATTTCCACCAGATTACGGATCACGAAACCCGTCAAAGAAAACAGGTCTTCCCGGTCGTCAGCTGCCAGAAAGCCCGCATCACCGGGCCATGCAGCATCGCCGGACTGCGACGGATCCCCGGCATCGTCCTTTGCAGAACGCTCCGGAGGAGTCTTTGCAGCATCCTCCCATGTCATAACGATGTTCAGACTGCGCGCCGTCTTGAGGATCCGCTCCAGCACCAGCATATTTTTCGGCGTAAACGTATCGAACCCGTACACCCACACATCACTGGCCGCTACCAGCGACGAATCCAGCATTTTGTCGCCGTAGAATGTAATATAGTCCTCCGAATCCAGATACTTTCCTGCGATGGCTTCCTCGTACAGAGAAAACAGGGTCACGATGTCCTTCAGCTTGTACTTGAGGAAACTGGAATCTTCCAGAGATTCCGACACCTCCCGCAGCATGTCCACGCTCACCTCCGAGCGCTTCATCTCCGAGATCAGCATATTGACCCGCTCTACAAAGGAATTCTTTCCGCGGACGCCTTTGTAGATTTTCAATGCGTCGTCGCTCTCCTCCAGGATCCGTGTCAGCAGCATATGCCTGCCGTATTTATCGATAAGCGGCGGCACCGGGCCGCTAGCTTCTTTTAGGATCTTATGTCCCAGCGCCGAGAAGTCCACCACCGCCAGATCCATCAAGCCGGTTTTATCAAGATAAAAAAAGGCGTCTCTTTCTGCCTGCAGGGAAAATTGATCCGGTACAAGCAGCAGAGATCTGCCTTTTATGTGTCCAAATATGAATTTTTCTTTTTCGATGTTCTCGCCGCCGTAATAAATGTTCAGCATCGGTTTTCCTCACTTTTTCTGCGTGGTAAACTCCCGGAAAACATCTTTTACGGTATCGATCTTATCCGCCAGTCCGGCATTTTCACTGCAGAATACCAGCCCGCTGTCCGGGTCGCCTGCCACACTGCGCCGCACTGCCTCGAAGAGGTCGTAAGGATCCTCTCCATCTTCCGCGATTTTTTCTGAAAAGGCGGTTCTCATCGTCCGCACCGATGTTTTCATCGGGCTTCTGATTATTGTAACATCATTTTTACGACAGTTCAAATACAACTGCTTGTATCCGTCGGGAGCATCGCATTCTTCCGTTACGACGAACCTTGTCCCCATCAGGATCCCGTCAGCACCGTATTTGTAAACGAATTCCGCATCTTCCCTGCGGTAGATGCCTCCGCCCACCAGCAGCGGACAATTCTCCAGCTTGGACGCCTCTGATTTGACATCCGAGATGATCCTGCCCCATTCCTGCTCTGCCCGGTCTAGCTGCTCCTCCTTGAATCCAAGAAGTCCTGCAGCAAAAGGACCCTGCAAAATAAAGGCATCCGGAATCCGGTTGTATTTCTGCGTCCAGTTGCGCACGATCGCAGCCGCGCCTCTGCGCGAGGATACCACCGGGATCAGTGCGATATTTTTATCCGTACAATACTTGGGCAGATCTGTCGGCAGTCCGCTGGCCACGATTACCTCTGCACCGCTCTTTGCAGCAGCCTTCACGTATTCACGCGCCGCAGGATTTCCCCACAGCACGCTGACGCCGATCAGACCTTTGCCGGAACGTTTCTTTCTTCGCTTCAGTGCTTCTGCCACTTTCTCCTGCAAAGCTTTCACATTGGCTTCCATGCGATCCCGGGCGAAGTCCTCTCTCTGCCAGCCGATATCTGAAGCGCCGATCAGTCCCAGTCCGCCTTCTTCTGCCACTGCGGATGCCAGCTTCGGACCTGCGATGCCCAGACTCATGCCGGCCTGCACGATAGGGACGGGGAGATCCCTCTTTCCCAGCTGCAAAGGTTCCAGCGCGAAAGGCGTGGTTTTCAGATAAGACATACTGCTTTTCGCCATGAAATACTGGTTGATATTGTCTATAGCCGATATAAAATATCGTAATTTGTCAGGCTCCACCTGCTCCACAGCACCACGAAGCAGTTCTCCCATGAAGGAATCCCGCTCCGTTGCTGCTGCAATACCTTTTTCACTAAGCCCGATCTTGACTATACGCCGATCTTTATCGTCCCGCAGGCGCTCGACGTAGCCCTTTTTCACCAGCTTATTGATGGTAGTGGTCAGCGTGCTGACATTGATTTCTAAAATGTTGGCCACGTGAGTCATGGTCTTAGGACGTCCTGTCCCGATGGCCATGATGGCACTGATCTCCGCTCTGGAAAGATCGCTGAACTCAGAAGCTTTGATCGCTTCATCCTCCAGTCGATGAACAAGACCGAAAAGCTGTCTCATCAAGGCATGTATCTTATTGAGATCTTTATCCACGAAATCAGACTCCTAATCAAAGGCGAACATGATCTCGCACTTGCATGCCAGTTCATCCCCTACATAAGCTTCCGCCAGGCCTGTTCCTGCCGTTTTACGCAGACGTTCCATCGTCACTTTCAAAGTCAGAACGTCTCCCGGAACCACCTGTCTCTTGAACTTGGCATTCTTGATGGATGCGAAGACAGCCAGCTTGCCTTTGTTTTCCGGAAGAGAAAGCACGGTGATCCCGCCGGCCTGCGCCAGGGATTCCACGATCAGCACGCCTGGCATGATCGGTCTTCCCGGAAAGTGCCCCTGGAAATAATATTCGTCTTCCGTCACATATTTTTTTGCCACGATGGACTTGCCCACTTCCATTTCTTCCACTTCGTCTACCAGAAGGAACGGCTCTCTGTGCGGGAGCACTTCCTTGATCTGTTCTCTGTTCATCAGCATGATGTTGTTCTCCTTCTCTTATCTATAAAAGCAGACCGCAGCGCAAGCCCGCGGTCTGCCTGCAAATCTGTTACTAGTCTTCGTATTTCTTCATGATCAGCGTTCCGTTGTGTCCGCCGAATCCCAGGGAGTTGGACAGAACATATTTCACGTCTGCTTCTCTTCCCTCATTCGGTACATAGTCCAGATCCAGTTCCGGATCCGGCTTCTGAAGACCTACTGTCGGCGGGATGAATCCCTCGGTCAGTACCTTTGCGCAAATCACAGCTTCCAGACCGCCGGCTGCGCCCAACAGGTGACCTGTCATGCTCTTTGTGGAACTTACCGGAACCTTGGTGTCATCTCCGAACACTTTCTTGATAGCGATCGTTTCAAAGGCATCGTTGTACGGCGTGCCTGTGCCGTGTGCATTGATGTAATCGATATCGTCCGGCGTGATACCGGCATCCTTGATGGCCATGTGAATGGCCTTTGCTGCACCTTCACCCTCCGGATCCGGCGACGTGATGTGATATGCATCGGAGGTGGCACCGTATCCTACGATTTCACCGTAGATCTTAGCACCTCTGTTTTTAGCGTGTTCCAGCTCTTCCAGGATCAGGAATCCTGCACCCTCGCCCAGGATGAATCCGCTTCGTTCCACGTCGAACGGGATGGAAGCTCTGTCCGGATCTGTCGTCGTGTTCATGGCTGTCATATTGGCAAATCCGGAGAAGGATACCGGAGCCAGAACGGATTCTGCCCCGCCTGCCATAACAACGTCGTTATATCCGTGCTTGATATTTCTGTAAGCTTCTCCTATATTGTGGGTACCTGCTGCACATGCGGAAACGATACCGAAGCTGACGCCTTTCGCATTGAATTCCATGGAGATATTCCCTGCGATCGCATTAGGCATCATCATCGGGACCAGCAGTGCGGATGCTCTGGCCAGATTGCCCTTCTTCACGCACTTTTCTACTTCATGTTCCATGGTGGAGATGCCGCCGATACCCGTTCCTCCGTATATGCCGAAACGATCCGGATCCACGTTTTCGCCGCTGACGATCCCACTGTCTTCAACAGCTTCCCTGGCAGCCACCAGCGCATACTGGTCTGCGATATCCAGTCTCCTGGCAGCTCTCTTATCACCAAAATCGAAATCCTTGACTTCCGCCGCCAGCGTCACCTTGTGGCCTTCCAGATCGAATCTGGTGATCTCCGCGATGCCGTGCTTTCCAGCCTTGATAGACTCCCACATGGCGTCCACATTATTTCCAACCGGAGATACCACGCCGATCCCAGTCACAACTACTCTCTTTTCCATTTGACTTTTTCCTCCCCAAATACTCGTTTTTGTCTCTCTCATCTCTTAAACGATCAATTTTTACATGATCAGTCCGCCGTCTACGGCAATGATCTGTCCTGTTACATATGTGCTGAGATCAGATGCCAGATACAGTGCTGTATTGGCAATATCCTGCGGCTGTCCCAGTCTCTGCATGCTGATATTCTGCGCTGCATGGCTCTTCTGTTCATCGGTCAGAACGGCTGTCATATCCGTTTCTACGAATCCCGGTGCGATGCCGTTTACACGGATACCTCTTCTGCCCAGTTCCTTCGCAGCGGAAAGAGTCATACCTACCAGACCTGCCTTGGACGCGCTGTAGTTGACCTGTGCCGGATTTCCCTTAAGTCCTGATACGGAAGACATGCTGATGATGGATCCGCTTCTCTGTTTGATCATCAGCGCAGAAATAGCTTTCGTCATATAGAATGCACCATTGAGGTTTACATCGATCACTTTAGTGAATTCTTCCGGCTTCATCTTGATCATCAGCTTGTCATTGGTGATCCCTGCATTGTTTACAAGGATATCCACTTTTTTATCGAACTCGTCCTTGATGATCTGGGCGATGTTTTCCGCTGTCTGCGGATCAGTGATATCGCCGTTGTACATCCGCACTCTCGTGCCATATGCTTTTAATTCTTCTTCCGTCTTAGCTGCTGCTTCCGGGCTGCTGATATCACAGATGATCACATTGGCGCCATTCTTACAGAACGTCTCTGCGATGCACTTGCCGATTCCTCTTACTCCACCTGTAATGACCGCTGTTTTTCCCTGTAACATATCTCTACCTTCTCTTTCTTAAACCAGTTCTTTCAACTGCGCGATAGTTTCCTGCAAAGTTTCCACGTTCTCCACGTTGAGCGCAGCGATTTCCTTACACGTTTTTTTCGTCAATCCGGAAAGAGTCGTCCCCGGACCGACTTCAATGATAGCTTTTACGCCGTCTGCCTCGAATCTTCTGATGATCTCCTCCCAGTAAACCGGGCTCATAGCCTGTTTCGCCATGATTTCCACCAGATAGTCTTTCAGATCTCCGCCATCGTAATCTTTCATGATATCGTCAGCAGTCACATCGGCATATACGGTGATTTCCGGCATTTTCAGTTCTGCCTGACGCAATACATCCTTCAGCTTTTCTGCAGCCGGGATCATCATAGGGCTGTGAAATGCCGTGCTGACGCTGAGGGGGATCGCTTTGATCCTGTTTTCTTTCGCCAGTTCTGCAAAGCGTGCTACAGCTGCCTTGTCTCCGGCTACGACAGTCTGCTTCGGAGAGTTGAAGTTTACGCCTTCCAGGATACCGTCTTCTCTTGCCTGCTCCACCAGATCCAGGATCTTTTCCCTTTTACCCAGTGCTGCCGCCATGGTTCCCTTGGCGTTGCCGTCTTCATCACGTCCAGCCTCCTGCATCAGAGTTCCTCTCTGTGCTACGATCTCTACGCCTTCGCTGATCTTCGGTATCACCCCTGCAGCCGTCAGTGCAGAGTATTCTCCCAGGCTGAATCCAGCTACTGCATCGATCTCCAGCTTGTCGGAAAGTCCGTTCTTTTCCAGTTCTGCCAGCAGCGCTTTATAGGCCGCCATGCTTACAGTGTAGATCGTCGGCTGTGTCACGTGAGTCTGTTTTAAAGTCTCAGCATCGCCCTCGAAACACCATTCCTTGATCTGGTCTCCCGCCAGATCGAAAATTTCTTTTGCCTGCGGGTAAGAATCATACAGATCCTTTCCCATACCGCTATACTGTGCGCCCTGCCCTGCAAATACTATTCCTATCTTCATAGATCTTCTCTACCTCCTTGAACATCTCTTCTATAATCTCTGCTGCAGGCTGTTCCTTTTTCACCAGACCTGCGATCTGCCCCGACATGATGTTGCCGTTGTCGGAATCTCCGTCCCGCACAGCGGCTGCCAGTGTTCCCGTACATAACTGATTGATCTCTTCTTCCGGAGCATTCTGTTTTTCCAGAGAAAGGATCTTTCTAGCCAGTTTGTTTTTTATGATACGCACCGGATGTCCCGTGCTCCGGCCTGTTGCTACCGTGGAGGAGTCCTTAGCTTTGATGATGGCGTCCTTGTACCCCTGTGCCACGATACATTCGTTGGCCACCAGGAACCGGGTTCCTACCTGAACGCCCTGTGCTCCCAGCATGTATGCTGCTGCGATCCCTCTTCCATCTGCGATACCGCCGGCTGCGATGACCGGGATATCAAGCGCATCCACCATCTGCGGAACTAATGCCATGGTAGTCGTCTCACCAATGTGTCCGCCTGCTTCTGTTCCTTCTGCCACAACTGCATCTGCGCCGGCTCTTTCTACTCTCGTCGCCAGTGCCAGGTTCGCTACAACAGGTACGACCTTGATGCCTGCTTCCTTCATTTTAGCAATGTATTTCCCCGGATTTCCTGCTCCTGTCGTTACCACCGGTACTTTTTCTTCGCATACGACATCGATCAGTTCCTCCACATTATCTGCCAGAAGCATGATATTTACGCCAAAAGGCTTGTCTGTCATCTCTCTTACTTTCGCGATCTGGTCCCTCAGCCAGTCAGCGCTTTCGCCACCGGATGCGATAATGCCAAGACCCCCGCCATTGCTTACAGCAGCCGCCAGATTACATTCTGCGATCCGTGCCATAGCTCCCTGGATGATGGGATACTCCGTTCCTAAGATCTCACAAACATTGATCATAATTACCTCCTGTTACTATTACCGGTATTACCATTCTATAATTGCTGCGGCTGCACAAAGCCCGCCGCCAAAACCTACTAACGCTATTATATCACCTTTTTTCATCTTTTGGGTTAAATTCAGATCATATAATGCCATCGGGACTGTTGCGGAGGAAACATTTCCCCCGTCCTGGATACTGATCTGAAATTTCTCGATCGGCTGACCAAGTTTCTGTGCCGCCGCCTGGATGATCCTGCCGTTAGCCTGGTGAAGCACGAACCAGTCTACATCATCGCAGGTCAGGCCTGTTTCTTCCAGCGCCCCCTTCGTTACTTCATCGATAGCGTTCACTGCGAACTTGAAGACTGCCCGCCCTTTCATGAAAAGAGGCTGCGGTGTCAGGTCATCCTCCCAGAAAGGAGGGTTGATGTAATTGGCCTTGCACTTGATCGCACCTTTCACATCATCGTAGTTCTTAATATATGTACTTAATATACCTCGCTCGTTTTCATCGCTTTCCAGTACGGCCGCCCCTGCTCCGTCTCCAAAGAGGATGCAGGTTTCCCTGTCCTCCCAGTTAGTAACTCTCGTCAGTCGTTCCGTTCCAACGACCAGCGCCCGTTTTGAGGCTCTATCCTTGCTATACTGAGAAAGTGCTGTATTCATGAGTGACTCTGCGATCCAAAGCCCGTATACGAATCCACTGCACGCTGCATTGATGTCAAAAGCGATGGCACGTTCCAGTCCCAGCTCTTTCTTCACCATTGCGGCCATGCTCGGGGTGATGTTGTCCGGCGTGATAGTTGCTACAACAACAAGGCCGATGGAATCCTTATCGATTCCCTGCAAAGCCTGCTCCGCAGCAGCCGCCGCCATGTCCAGCGAGCTTTCTGTCGTTGCGATCCTTCGCTGTTCGATCCCGGTTCGATCCAGGATCCATTCGTGACTGGTATCCACGTGCTGTGAGATATCTTCATTGGTAATAACTTTTTCCGGCAGATATTTCCCTGTGCCGATGATTTTAATTCCCATGGTTGCCCTTTCTATTTGTTTTGATTTCAAATACTTTGATTGTCAAAGTATTTATATGATACCGCACTTCTATTAAAAAGTCAATACACCCGGATCTGGAACGTACCGCCGGGTGCTGCACGGACAGGATGCGAGATATGATGCGAAGTATTATGAATTCCCAGATTGGAAATTATCTGTTCAAAATATAGAAAATTATATAAATAATGGCTATAAATTTATATATGAATATATTGATCATTTATCTCCAGAACTTGCTGGAACTAAGAATTTGCCTCAAAATATAGTAGATAAATATGAATATGTAATGAATCATGAAGAAGTATATGTTGTTGTTACGGCTGATGCTTTAGAAAAAGAAGTAATAAAAAGAAGAGGAAAAAATAATTTAGTATTTTCAAGCAACGGAGTAGATTATAATTTCTTTACATATTATGACAAGGATTATGTTTTTGAAAAAGAATTTGTTGACGTTTTAAATAATGGCAAACCTATAGTAATGTATTATGGAGCTCTTGCAAAATGGTTTGATTATGATTTAGTGAAGAAAATTGCATCAACCAACAAATATAATGTTGTATTATTTGGGATTAAATATGATGAATCATATGATGAAGAAATGGGAGATGTAGAAAATGTCTATTTCTTAGGTAGTAGAGATTACAAAATTTTAAAAAATTATGCCAAACTTGCAGAAATACTTACCATTCCATTTAAAATTAACAATATAACTAAATCTACCAGCCCAGTTAAAATTTTTGAATATATGGCACTTCATAAACCAATTGTTACAACGGATATGCCTGAGTGTAGAAAATATAAAAGTGTTTTAATCGGTCATAATCATGAAGAATTTTTAAAAATGTTAGAAGAAGCCCAAAAGGTTAAAAATGATAAAAAATACATAGATTTATTAGACAAAGAAGCTAAGGAAAATGACTGGAGTAAAAAGGCAAATGCTATTATTGATTTGATAAAAAAAGATGAGTAAAAACATTTTGTAAATAGAATACATTAGAAAGGATATA
>OLPF01002564.1_pt1 | contig 11503 bp, 8 predicted proteins | sample 1673121 | NCBI WGS metagenome assembly OLPF01 (sample SAMEA3136756, study PRJEB25190) | human gut metagenome | reverse complement strand
TGCTGGTCTGGGTCGGAAACGGCGTTGATCACCCGTCGGGCCTCGGCTTTCAAGTCCACCAGCCGGTCGATGTCCTCGTTGATCTCCCGCTCCAGATCCACGATCTTGCAGATGGTGTCTGCCATCCGCTGCTTGTTCGGCGAATCCGGCCGAGGCATGTCCGACAGCGTCGCCGTGCAGTTCGTCGCGGTTTCCCGCAGACGCATCACCTGCGACAGCTTGCTGTTGATTCGCTGGTCGATGTGAAATGCCTGGGACAGATATTCTCTTGCCGTCATTCGCATTCTCCTCTCCACGGCATCTCGCCGCTGAAGTACTTCTCTGCAATGCGCTGCTGTGTCTCCGGCGGCAGCCGTCTGAGTCGCTCGTTTGCATGGCGCTGGTCCGCTTCCTGCCGGCGCTTCGGTTTGTAGAATGCGCAGGCTGCGAAACCGGGACAGTTTCCGCTCAACGCGCCGCACACGCCCCTCGCCCGCAGCGCAAAACACTTATCGCTCATTTGCCGCGCCTCCCGCTACGTACAGACGGCGCACAGGGATTCCCAGCCGCCCGGCCTGTTCGATCTCCATGCGCATCCCCTCGGACGGCTCGCCGAACACCCACAGCTCGTCACACAGCCCCAGCATCTGCGTTCCCATTCGCAGGCCGCGTTCGCGCTCCTTGGGTATCGCATCGTCCAGAAACTGCGTGAACAGCAGGTGCGGCGCAAAGGGAATGCCGCCCTGCTCCATCACAAGGCGGCAATACTGTCTCGCATTTTGTGTATTCGTTTCCATGTCCCCGCGATACGGTGAGCACACGAAGATCAGCGGCCTGTCCGGCCGTTTGCTCTTTCTACGAAACCACATGGTGACCTTCCTCCCTCTCTTCTCTGTCTGCCTGTGCAATGATGTCCTTGACGTCGTCCACGCTCTCTACCCGCCGGGCGATGCCGCCTGCGCGGTTGATCTTCTCCAGCGCCCGCCTTTGCAGCGGCGTGAGCCTGCTGCCCGGCAGCTTGGCTTCCAGCCCCAGGAACCGTCCCTTGTAGCAGCAGATGATGTCCGGCACGCCGGAAACGCCATACGGCCCGCCGTGTTCCTTCCAGAAGAACACGTCCTCGCCCAGCGTGCCCAGGTACCGCCTGATCGCCGCCACGATGTCTTTCTCAAGCATGAGCCGCACCGCCCAACTGTGTGCGCAGGCGTTCGTTCTCCGCGCGCAGGGTCTCAATCGTCCGGCGCATGGTCTGGATGTTCTCCTCGTACCCACGGATGCGGCGTTCGTAGCCCACACAGCGCGTGCGCATCTCGCCGCGCACGAGGTTGGCCTGCTGCACCGCCTCGTTGTAGCTGTCGTACAGCCGGCTGTAGATGGGGTTCTCCAGCAGATGCTCGTGGTCCGCGCCCTTGACCGTGCGCACGTTGCCCGGCGCGGGTTCCGATGCGGGGCGGTACACGTCAAACTCCGGCACCTCCACCGGCTTCTCCTGAATCAGTCCAGCCAACACGCCATCGTCTGTCTTTGGCTTCTCGCCTCCTGTCGTCCCGCGCTGCATATCGCTGTACGCGCCGGAGATGCTCTTTTCTCCTTTGTCCACCTGCTCCATCAGGTCGGGGCGGCTTTCGGATACAGCCTGTGCCCGGCGCATCTGCGTGGTGCTGGTAAAGCCCGCCTTCTGGGCAACAATGTCTCGTGCCTTTCCAGTCTCGGCATGCTTCGTTTGTGGTGGCCGATTGGCCACCACAAAATTGCTGGACTTGCGAATCTGCCGCTGCTTTGCCTTCTCCGCCTCGACCGCCTTCAGCTTCTCCGCAAACGCCAGCTTCTCGCTCACCGTGAATTCCTTGCGCTGTTCGTTCTCCGCGATCTCCAGCATCAGCATCTCATCCGCTTCCAGCGCCGTCATGACCGTCGCGCGGATCTCCTTCGCGCCCATCCGTTCCATTGCCTTCAAGCGCCGCAGCCCGGCGATAAGCACATATCCGCCCTCTGACTGCTCCATGACCGTGATCGGGTTGATGAGCCCGTGCTCGCGGATATCGCCCGCCAGTTCCTCCAGCCCGCCGTTGTCCTTGCGGATGCGCTCCGCCACCCGTACCTCGCTGATGTGCAGCATCTTCGTGTCCATCTTCTTCATGCGCTGCTTCCCCCTGTTGCTTACTCCTCGTCCTCGTGATCCCATTCCAGCTCCAGCCGGTTCGGCGAGTTCGTGCGCAGCTGCTTGTTGTACGCGCTCACATACACCGCGCACATCGTAAACCGGATGGTCTTGTTGAACGCCGTTGCGGGCGTGGTCTTGCCCTGCGTCCTGCGCCGCGCCTCCTGATACATCTCCATTGGCAGGTGCTTGCGCATCCGCGCCTCAAACTGCGCAACCGTCAGCTTCTCGCTGTACCGCCTCCAGAATTCTCCCAGCCCCGCCAGCATCTCGCCCCGCAGGATTGTGCTGTCGTGCGGCCACGTCGCCGCGATGCACGCCAGCGTCAGTTCCAGCGTCCTGTCGCCAAACCTGCGCAGGATGCGCTGCAGCGCCCCGATGGCGCAGATGCACATCGGCTGGCCGGACTTGCCGTGCCGGAAGCCGTACTGGTCCATGAGTTCCTTGATGCGCAGGCTCTCCGCGTCCTCCGCCCACAGCGAAGCGTTGAACGTGTCGTTGATGCGCAGGGACTGCTTGTTCTCGTTCTGGCGGCGGAAGTAGTCCGCCTCCTGCCGGATCGTCATGCCTTCCAACACGATGCAGTTGGCCGCGTCATACCCCAGCCGCCGCAGCGCAGTCAGGCGGTGCTGGCCGTCCAGCACGGCATACGTCCCGTCCGCCCGGTGGCTGACCACCAGCACGCCCAGCTTCGCCGGGTCGAAGTTCTTCACGATGCCCGCCACGTTTTTCATGTTGAGGATGCGCTGGTACTGCTCCGTCACGATCCGCTCAAGAGGCACGCACTCGATGCGCTGCTCGACTTCTTTGGCCGGAATGATTTCCCGCTCGTCAGGCAGGAGCGTCTGCTGTGCCTCCAACGGATTTGTTGCCTTCAACTCCTCTATGCTCTCCTGCGCTGGAGGCATCGCTGTGTTTCTCTGAAGCTGCTGCATCCTCTCCTGCCGGCGTTTTGCCCGCATCTTTCTGCTTGCCATGCTCAGGCCTCCTTCGTCTTTTTGATCCGCGCCCGCACCGCCGCCATGAGCGAATCCTGTCCAGTAGCCTTGTCCTTGAGTGCCCGCATCACCTGTTCGTCCATCGTGCCTTTCACCACCAGATGATGCACGACCACCGTATCCTTCTGCCCCTGCCGCCAGAGCCTCGCGTTTGCCTGCTCGTACAGCTCCAGCGACCAGTTCAGCCCGAACCACACGATGGTGCTGCCGCCGTGCTGGAGATTGAGGCCGTGGCCGGTGGAGGCGGGCTGTGTCGCGGCGACGGGAATCCTGCCGGCGTTCCAGTCCGCCATGTCCCGCGCCGTTTTCAGCTCCCGCACGCCGCCGGGATTCTCCGGGCTGTACGTTCCGAACCGCTGCCGGATGCGCGCCAGGTCGTGCCGGTAGTTGACCATCACCAGCACGGGCTTGCCGTTGGCTGCTTCTATCAGGTCTTCCAGTGCGTCCAGCTTGCGGTCGTGGATCACGCGGACGTTGTGGAACTCATCATAGACCGCGCCGTTGGCAAGCTGCAGGAGCTTTCCGGCCAGCGACGCGGCGTTGAGGGCAAGGACGTCTCCGTTCGCATAGGGCAAGAGCATGTCCCTCTCCATCCGGCGGTACAGCTTTTCCTCTCTTGCGGACAACCGGATCTCCACCACGTTATCCACCCGCTCCGGCATCCTGAGGTGATCCGTCGCCCGCATGGATACGCAGATATCGCCGATGCGCCGGTAGATGGCTTCTTCCGCGCCGGGCTTGAGCTCGCGCCTGTAGGGCGTCCAGCTGTTGGGGGTGTCAAAGTACAGGTCCAGATAGCTGCGCATCGTCCTGCCAAGCCGCGCGCCCCGGTCCAGCAGATAGATCTGGGGCCAGAGGTCCTCCAGTCCGTTGGGCGCAGGCGTTCCGGTCAGCCCCACCACGCGGGAAAACCGGGGCAGCACTTTCTTGAGTGCCAGAAACCGCTTTGCACGGCTGTTCTTGAAGGATGACAACTCGTCGATTACCAGCATGTCGAAGGGCAGCTTTCGCCCGGCGTAGTGCCGGACCAGCCACTCCACGTTCTCGCGGTTGATGACGTACAAATCGGCCCTCCGGCTCAGCGCGGCGATGCGCTCCTTGGGCGTGCCGAGCACGCGCTCCAGCTTCAGGCCGCCGAGATGTTCCCACTTGTCCAGCTCGGCAATCCAGGTGTCCCGCGCCACGCGCAGCGGCGCGATAATCAGGACGCGGCTCACCTCGAAGCTGTCGTAGAGCAGATGGGCCACGGCGGTCAGGGCAATGGCCGTCTTGCCCAGCCCCATGTCGAGAAACACGCCGCATTGCGGATGCGCTTCGATGAACTCCACGCAGAAGCGCTGGTAGTCATGCAGGTCGCGCTCCGCAAGCGGCCGCGCATCGCGGGGTCTATGTGCGTTCATAGGAAATCAGCTCCATTCGTAGTGCGGTATAAGCAGCTCCCCTATGCGGTAGCAAGGTTTGGCGCACATGCCATGCCTTGCAGCCACATAAGGGAGCGGGGACATATCGTGAGAAGCCGCCAAGGAATCGGCAGCCCTGTTTTGAGCGAAACAGGCGCAACGTACATTGCGTCGCGCGCGCAGGTGCATACGGGCACATACACGCTCGTTTTTTTCTTTTTTCTTCTCTTTTTCAAAACCTCTATAGAAAAGATGGCAAATGGCAAACACGGGAGTTTTCTTCCTATATATGCCTGCGTTTGCCTTCCCCGATTGCCCTGGTTTGCCATCGTCATTGGCAAGCGTCCGCCGTATCTTTTCGGCTTGCCATCGCACATGGCAAACCGACCGCAAGCGCGGAGGCAATGCGATCCGCCTGCTGCGGCCAATTCCCTACCTGCGCACGAAGCACCGCTGGATGCCGTAGAACGCACGCTTCATGGATGCGCTCCTGTTCCCGCTGTACTTCTCCCACCCGCCGATCTTCATGAGCATGCCGAAGATATCGTAGGTATCGCTGCGCCGGATGGCCGTTGGCTCCTTGCCGAAGCACTCCGCCCAGATCTCCACCGCGCTGACCACCGTGCGCCGCACCGTGCCCGTGCGGCCGCCGCCCGTAAACGGATCGCCGCGCAAAAACCCGCGCCGCTCGGACAGGTCCATCCTGTCCCAGTCCTCCGGCAGCAGCTTCTCCAGATATTCCGCGATCATGCCCTCGCGCACGTCGCTCTCCAACGCCTCCGTCTGCTCCGCCTCCGCCATCCGCTCGATCTCCGGCGGCAGATACAGCGTCTCCCCTTGCTGAAAAAACCTGTACGCCTCCGCCCAGAGCTGATCCACCACCTCCGCCACCTCCCACGGGCGATGCTTTCCCGATGTGGTGCAGGTCACCGGCCAGAAGCGGCGGTTGCCCGTGATGTCCCGCAGAAAGCCGTCGCCGTTGTTCGTGCTGCCCACGATGATGCACTGCCGCGGGTGGTCCTCCACGCTGTAGCCGTAGGAGTGGCGGAACTTGTCGTCCTGACGGGTGATGAACGCCTTCACCGTCTCCACGTCCACCTTCTTCAGCCCCGCCAGCTCGCCCAGCTCCAGAATCCAGTACCCCTGCAGCTTTTCCGGCGCGGCCTTGTCCTTCATGTCCCCGATGGTGAGGGAATCGCTGAACCACCTGCCGCCCAGCCTGGCAAAGAACGAGCTTTTGCCCATGCCCTGCGGGCCGTTCAGCACTACGACGCTGTCAAACTTCACGCCCGGCCGGTACACCCGCGCCACCGCCGCCACCATCATCTTGCGCGCCACGGCGCGGGTATAGGCGGTATCCGCCGCGCCCAGATAATCCACAAACAGCGTGTCCACACGCGGCACGCCGTCCCACGCGGGCAGGGATTCAATATAGTCACGGATGGGATGGTAGCCCCGTTCCGCCGCGATGGCCAGCAGAATGCCCTTGAGCTTGGACGGGGTGTAGAGGCCATAGACATGCTCCAGATAGATCTGCAGCGCGCCCAGGTCGGATTCGTTCCATCCAGCCTTGATGGGCGTCCATGGGACGGAGCTGCAGCCCTCCGCGTCCCGGCGGATGTCGATGCCGCTGCGGTGGATGTTGTAGGCGATGTCCTTGAGGCGCGGGTCGTTGCGCAGAATCAGCGCCAGATTGCCCAGTGTGTCCCTGACCTTGCCCTGCCTGTCCACCTCCAGCTTTTCCTGCCAGTGCTCGTCCTGCGAAGGCTGTGCCTCCTGATTATCCAGATCGCCGAACTCCTGCGCCGCCTGCCTGCGGCGCTCCTCGGAGAGCATGCGCCGGGTGGCTTCGTCCTGCGCGGCGTACTCCTGCATCCGGCGGACGGAGTCCTTTTCGTCGCCCACATGTGTGCCGTCCGGAGCCGTGCCGCCCGGCGGGAACAGGTGCAGCCGCACCAGATCAAAGGCGTTGCACAGCTGGCCGCCCGCCGGGTCGGTGGCGTGGTGCGAATAGGCGAACTTGTCGTCGTAAACCACCAGCCCGCCCGTGGTGCTGCCGCCCACGAAGGTGTAGCGGTCGTCCTGCGCCGTGGCGGTGTACCGGCCGGCGAGGATGTGCTCCAGCACGTCCGTGATGCCATGCGCGCGGCAAAAGGCGCCGATGATCCCGCGTTTCTCCAGCGGGTCCTCCGCTTTGGACGCCTTCGCACGGGCGCGCTCCTCCAGCGGCTTCGTGGTCGGCCAGAGCGCGGCGTCCGTCCAGTCAGGATAGGTGGCCAGCACCTCGTCCGGGTCAAGAAACGGCTCGTCCGCATAGCGAAACATGTACTCGCCGTCCTCCGGCGCGCTGGGCCAGTACATCAGCCGGTCGGGCGCGTAGGTAGTGTCGTCGAATTTGTCGATGCCCAGATCGGCGGCTACCCGGCGGCCTATGGCGGCGTACTCGTCCGGGGATACGTCCCGGGCCAATGGAATCACCAGCCGCAGCCGGGGGGCCTCTGGCGTGTGCTTGTGGGTTGAGTAGATCGCCGCGGCCTCGCCCTTCAGCAGCTGCCAGTCCGCCCAGAGATTGCCGTCGGCGTAGTCCGCGTCCAGGCAGAGCACAGAGCGGGAGGTCACCTGCTTGCGGCTGCCGTCCTTGCAGTAGCCGCCCACAAAGCCGCCTACGTCCTTGACTTCCGCCTGCCCCCGGCTCATGGCCTTGTATTGGGCCACTGTCTCGTTGGTTACGACAAAGCGGCTCAGGTGGTCCAGCAGCTCAGACCACAACATGGTGCGGTTCTTCCATTTCTTCGTCTTCCGACCGGTGCCCAGGGCGATCTGCAGCGCCCGGTCGTGTTCAAGGGTCATCAGATTCACCCCTGTCAATCCTTCTTGTAGAAGCGCGTTGAATAACCATCCGCGTGCAGATACCTGGCCAGATCGGGGGCCCAGCTCACCGGCTGTCCCATGATCTCGGCCACGTCCTCCCAGCGGGAGCCCTCCGGAGCCTCGACGATGCACTCGTCGTGCACCGAGAACACCACCGGATATCCCGCGTCCTCCAGCCGCAGCATGGCTTCGGCCAGTATGTCCCGGGCGAAGGCCTGGACGATGTTCTCCACCAGCCGGCCGCCCCAGGTCTCCGTTTTTTCCCATTTTCGGGTGGTCTGGTTCTGACCCATAAAGTGGATGCTGCCGGTGCTGTCGTCCAGACATGCACCCCAGTAGCTCAGTCTTCGCCCGCTGGGCAGAATCAGCCTCAGAGCGTCTCTGTCGCGGGTATAGGCACAGCCGTTGGCCAGCTTGAACACGTTGCCGGGGGAGCGCAGCGCGGCCTTTGCGGCCTTCTCACAGGCCCTCCACAGGGCGGTGATTCTCGGCGACGCGGCACGCCAGCTGTCAATGAGGTCTTGCAGCGCGTCGTCGGCCAGGCCCAGCTTGTCCGCGCCGAACTGCTTCAGAGCGCCAATGCCGCCGCCATAACCGCACGCCAATTCCATGATCTTGCCCTTCTGGCGTTCCGGGCTGCCCTTTTTCACGCTGTCCTTGGGCACGCCGAAGGCCTGGGCGTAGCTGGCCTCGTAGATTTTACCGTCGCCGGCGAACACGTCCAGCCGCCATTTTTCACCCGCCAGATAGGCGATGCAGACGGCCTCGATGGCGTGGTAGTCCGCTACCAGGAATGTACAGCCGTCCTTGGCCACGATGGCCGTGCGGATCAGCTGGCTCAGTACGTCGGGCACGTTGTCGTAGACCATCTCCAGCCCCTCCAGGTCGCCGCGGCGCACGATGTCGCGCACCAGGTCGATTCGCTCCAGGTGGTTCTGGGGAAGATTCTGGACCTGAATGAGCCGCCCAGCCCAGCGGCCTGTTCGGCCCGCGCCGTAGTACTGGAGCGTGCCGCGGATGCGTCCGTCCCGGCAGGTTGCGGCCTCCATGGCTGCGTACTTGGCGGTGCTGCTCTTGCCCAGCAGCTGTCGAAGCTGCAATACCCGCCGGGTCGTGGGGTCGGTGACTTTGGTCAGCAGGTCGGCCAGCGCCTTTTTATCCAGGCTGTCGGGGTACAGGCCGCGGGTACCCAGCCATGTCTTGAGCTGGGCCACGCTGTTCGGGTTCTCCAGCCCGGCCAGATCACGCATTTCAGCCGCCTTGACCGCCTTGAATGCTTCGTCCATCGCGATGGCCTCCGAGGCAAGCTTCAGGTCGATCTGAATGCCTCGCTCGTTGATACGTGCGTCCAGACACTCCACGCGGCGCTCAGTCTCGGTGACCCGGGTGCGCCACAGCCGGGAATAGATGGCCCGTTCCGTCTCGGTGTCCCGCAGACAGTACTCCTTGAACTGCGCCCCCTTCTCGGGGGCGTGCTCGGGCCGGTTGCGCGTCCGACCGCCGTTGGTCTTGGTGGCCGCGCAGGGCTTGCAAAAATATCGAATCAGCGCCTTGCCCGTATCAAGTTTCTGCTGATCCAGCTGGAGGGCGGCTCCCGCCGCCTCCAGCGTCATGGGCAGGCCGTTCATGGCTGCCAGGTGCATGGTGTCAACCCATTGCTCCGGGGGCGTGTAGACCCCCAGAGCTTTGTTCAGGCAGGCCCGCTCGAATTGATAGTTGTGGGCTGCCTTGACGATTTCCGGATCCGTCAGCACTTCGGCCAGCCAGGGCGGCGGGCCGTTCTGTACGAAGTCCCATACCCGTACCGGCTCTTCACCGAAGGCGTAGGACATCAGCAGAATTTCGAAGTCCGGGGCCTCGACGTACCTGAATACGCCGGCTTTGGCCAGGTCCTCGCTGCTGAAGGTCTCCAGGTCAATGAACAGGGCGTTCCTCTTCATCACGCCCGGCGAGACCACATCAGATAATGTCGTCATAGTCGTCTCCGTCCTCGCCCAGATCCTCGAAGTCGTTGGATGCGTCATAGCCCGCCAGGCGCTCGCCGTCCCTGACGAACTGTACGCCATTCAGATAGCAGGTCACGCCCTTCTTCACCTGCGCGTCGAAGCCCGCGGCGGCCAGGCTCACGTTGCAGAAGCAGCCGGAGTAAACTACCCCGTCTTCTTCGGCAAGAGCCTCCTTGCGCCGCCCCATGACCACGGGGCGGTTCTTGCTGCCGGACCGCAGCACGTAGCTGCCGGCGTACTCGAGATGCTCGTCCGCCATCTCGTCCCCGTCCTTCAGCGGGTTGTGCATGCTGGAGGGCCAGGGCGCTCCGGGCTTGCGCTTGCCGGGGAACTTCTCGTCGAGGGCCTTCGCCAGGTCGGCGATCTTGAACGGCTTGCCCACGTGCGCGTTCATGCCCGAGTCCAGGGCCTTCTTCACGTCGTCGGCGTAGGCGTTGGCGGTCAGCGCCACGATGGGCGTGGTCTGCGCGTCGGGGCGCGGCAGCTTGCGGATGGCGCGCGTGGCTTCGTAGCCGTCCATCACGGGCATCATGGCGTCCATGAGCCCGGCGTCGAAGCCCTGCGGCTCGCTTTCAGCGAACAGCTCCACGGCCTCCTTGCCGTTTTGCGCCTGCTCGAGGGTCGCCCCGCGCTCGGTGAGCATCTCGGCCAGGATGATGCGGTTGATCTGGTTGTCCTCGGCAACCAGGTAGCGCCGGCCCTTGAACACCTCGGTGTAGGAGGGGCGCTTCTCATCCGCGTCGCCCCTCGCGCGTCCGCGCTCGGCGTCCTTGCCCGTTCGCTTTTCCTTGCCGGGGTCGCTCTCGGCGGCCTTGCACGGGCACGGCTTCGCGCCTTCGCCTTCGCCCAGCTTGAACTTCAGCTTCACGGTGAACGTGGTGCCGTGGCCTTCCCTGCTTTCCACATCGATGGTGCCGCCCATGGCATCTACCAGGGCCTTCGTGATGGTCATGCCCAGGCCGGTGCCTTGGATGCCCTGCATCTGCCTGCTTTCGGCACGCTCGAACGGGACGAAGACGTGGTCGATGAACTCGGGCGGCATGCCCATGCCGTTGTCACGCACGATGAAGCTCAGGCGCACGAAATGCGGGCTGGTCTGCTCGTGCTCCTCCACGTGCAGGGCCACCATGCCGCCGTCGGGCGTGTACTTGACCGCGTTCGACAGCAGGTTCAGCAGGATCTGGCGTACGCGCAGCTGGTCGGCGGCGAAGTTGCGGTGCTGCACGTTCACCGCATCGAGCGTGAGCAGCTGCCCCTTCGCGGCGGTTTGCGGCCGCATGATGGCGTCCACGTCGCGCAGCAGCGTATCAAGGTCGCAGCATTCCTCCTGCAGCTCGATGGCGCCGCTTTCGATTTTGGACATGTCGAGCACGTCGTTGATCAGGCTGAGCAGGTGTTGCGACGAGGTCTGGATGGTGGCCAGGCATTCGTCGGTCTTGTCCCAGTCGCCGGCGTTGTCGCGCGCAATCTGCGTCATGCCCATGATGGCGTTGAGGATGACGATGGCCAGAATCAGCGCCGGCTCGAGGAACTCCCGCGTCTCCCCGCTCTGGGCGGCGACGAAGAAGGAGATGATGGCGGCGATGATGAGGATGATGATCATCGTGTCCTTGAACTGGGCGAGGAAGCGCATCAAAAGCGAGGGCTTCTTCTGTTCGCGCAGTACGTTTTTGCCGTACTTTTGGCGCGCCTGTTCCAGTTGCGCCTGGTTGAGGCCCTTTTGCGGGTCGGCGTCAAAGTGCTTGAGCAGGTCGCTGAGCGGTTCGGTGTAAAAGTTCATGGTTTCCTCCTGTTACTGTCGGGAAAGAGTGGCGAGGATGACGGCCTTGATGGTGTGCAGACGGTTCTCCGCCTCGTCAAAGACCACGGAGCGCTTGCTTTCAAACACTTCGTTGGTCACTTCCATCTCCGTCAGGCCGAACTTTTCGTGGATCTCGCGTCCCACTTCGGTGCCAAGGTCGTGATAGGAGGGCAGGCAGTGCATGAAAATAGCGCAGTCTGCGGCGTTTTCAAAGGCCGCGGCGTTGACCTGATAGGGCAGCAACTGCTCAATGCGCTCTTTCCACACCGATTCCGGCTCGCCCATCG
>OLPF01002556.1_pt1 | contig 11535 bp, 9 predicted proteins | sample 1673121 | NCBI WGS metagenome assembly OLPF01 (sample SAMEA3136756, study PRJEB25190) | human gut metagenome | reverse complement strand
TTTCCCGAAAAATTCACCCCCTATGCGGGAATTGCCCAGCAATATCTTTATCATTATTCAAGAGTTTCGGGAGATTTTTAAATGACAAAAGGCGTTAAAAAATTCTTTTCGTCGCTGCTCTGCTTTGCGGTGATTTTCGGGTTCTGTTCACCCGTTCTTTCGGCCGGCGCCGACACCGAGAGGGGGATATATTACGACGATCCTCCCGCCGAGGTTCTTTCTTTAAGCGGAGAGGGTATGGTCATCGCCGTTATCGACAGCGGATTTAATCCGATTCACGAGACCATGCGCCTTGACAGCGGCGTAGATGTCGCCCTGAGTGAAAAGGACATGACGGAAAAAATCAAAAATCTGGGCTACGGAGCCTATTTCAACAAAAAAATCCCTTTTTATTATAACTATGCCGAGGGCAACTATAACATAAAAGAGTCGGACAACCGTTCCCACGGTATGCACACGGCCGCTCTCGCCGCCGGAAACAGCAACACCGTCCGTTCCTATGCCAAAAATGCTCAGCTGCTGCTCATGCGGGTTTTCCCCGAGGGCAGCGATGAGGCGTCGGATCTTATCGTGGCAAAGGCCGTAAGAGACGCCGCCGATCTCGGTGCCGACGTCATAAATTTAAGTCTCGGTTCCCCCGGCGGGATAAGAGACAATGACAACTGCTATTCCTCGGCGGTGGAATATGCGAGAGAGCGGGGCTGCCTTGTGGTGGCCGCGGCAGGGAACGAAGGCGACGCCAACAGTACCTACGGCTCGGACTACGGTCTGCTTTCCACTCCCGGAGATCTTAAAAACGTGCTTTCGGTCGGGGCGGCCGACAAAGACGGAAACGTCGCCGATTTTTCCTCTGTGGGTCCTCTTTCCGACCTTTCTTTCGGGGAAAAGGTTTATGCAAGAGGGGTGGGTGTGCTTTCGGCCGACAACGAGGGCTATTCAAGATCGTCGGGAACCTCATTCGCCGCTCCGAAGGTTTCATCGGCGGCTGCGCTTGTCATGCAAAGGCTTAAAAATATCGGCATGAGCGGCGCCGAGCTTTGCGACAATACGATCGCACTTCTGGAAAACACCTCACGGCCGATTGCCGACAAGCGGGTCACCATGTCGGGAATTATAAATGTCGGGAGCGCTCTTAAAAGCAAGGTGATAGTGACCTATAACGGCAGCGGAATTATCGAGCTTGGCAAGATAACCGACAATATGCCCGTGAGCATCGAAATTCGCAGCATTTCCGACGAGCCCGCCGACCTGACAGTCGCCGTTGATAACAATAAATTCGGGCGGGTTAACAGCGTTTACAGCTTTGACCAAGGAAAGGGCGGCCTTGAAATTCAAAATAAAAAGGTCAGCGTCGCCGCGAGGCAAACCCAAACCGTCTCTGCCCAAATCAGGCTTATGCGCCGCAACGACTGTTTTATATTCGGAAACCTGTCTGTCTTTGAGCAAGGCGGGCAGAGAAACCGCGTGGGCGGGTCGGTGCCCTTTTTCGGATACTGCGGAAATATACGTCGGCAGGACTGCATAACCGAGGGAAACGGTCTCACCGATATTGCCCTTTATTCCTTCGACGGGCTGAAATATACAAAACACTCGACGATTTCGGCAAACGGCGACGGGGTGAACGATTTTCTTTTCCCGTTTTTCTTTCTCGATACGGCCGCCGAATATGTCAGGGTGGACATATATTCGAATAATATGAAGTTTATTTCCAATGCGGCATATACCTCCTATCTCCACCCGGATTTGTATTATTATATGTTCGAAAACGACGAGGACCCGGTGGAATATAAGGCTTCGGAATACCTGAACGGTCTTGCCTTTTCCGCCGAATATTTCAATACGAAAACGGGTGAGTATGAGACCCTTAAAAACGGAAAATATTATGCCGTTGTGGAGGTTAAGGCTTTGGCCGAGAGCTCGAAAATCGAGCGCCACATTATGCCCTTTTCGGTGACCGACAGCGACGGAAAGCTTCACACGCCTTCACAATCGGAAAGGACATTCGGGGACGGAGATATTGAATTTCTTTCCTTTTCCCAAAACTTTTCGACGGTGGGCGGTCGGTCGGACGACGGTACGCCCGGTTTTATGACATACCGCGATTGCGGGCGGGTCAATGTTTCGGCGGATTATCTTGAAATAAACGGCCGTTCGGTCCCTCTTTCGTCAGACGGAACCTTTGAATATGATTTCCTCCTCCGTGAAGGGAAATACACCTCATTCAGGGTCATAGCCAAGAAAAACGGAGGAATCGCGGCCGACAGGACCCTTTCGGTCATGTTCGACGGCACCGCCCCGACCCTTGAAACCGACCTTGAAACGGTCGAAATCCCCGATTATTTGGAAAAACGGCTTGACGGAGAATTTGACGGATTTGTGAGTCCCGACCGCTTTGACGGGCACATAAAAATCAGCGGAAAGGACGAAAGCTTCACCCCGGTTTATCTTTGGCTTGACGGGGTCTTTGTTCAGCTTTCCTCCGGCTGCAGCGGGTTTGATAAAAATTTCTACTGTACATCCAAGCAAAAGGGTGATATAATATCCGTCGGACTTGCCGACGCCGCGGGAAATACGACTTTTAAAAATTATATTATGCTTTCCGGTGAGACGGAGACCTTGCCGGGAGACGGCGATTTTGACGGCTCGGTCACGGTGGCCGACGCCCTCCTCGCCCTTCAGCAGTCGGTTGGAAAGGTGGAGCTCGGCGTGCTGTCGAGAGCGCTTTCCGATATAGACGCCGATTTGTCGGTGAGCGTTTCCGACGCCCTTATGATACTTCAGTGCGCCGTGGGCAAAATAAGTCTGCCCGCCGAATAAAACTTAATACGGTATGCAAAGCGGTTTACGCTTGCAAATAAATAATTGCGCTGTATCCCCATGGGAACAGCAGCAGGAGGTTATTTTATGAAAAAAGTAAACACAAGGACCCTCGCGGGTCTCGGTCTCATGACCGCCATCGTAATCGTGCTCCAGCTTGTGGGCGGAGCAATCCGATTCGGAACCTTTTCCATTTCACTCGTTCTTCTTCCCATTGTCGTCGGAGCGGCGCTCTACGGCAGGGGAGCGGGCGCATGGCTGGGATTTGTGTTCGGCGCGGCGGTTATTCTGTCGGGAGACGCGTCGGCCTTTCTTGCCGTCAACGTGTTCGGAACCCTCGTGACCTGCCTTCTCAAGGGTGCTCTTGCGGGCCTTTGCGCCGGCGCGGTTTATAAGCTGTTTGAGAAGACCAACACCGTGCTTGCCACCGCTCTTGCCGCCGTTGCGGCGCCCATAGTCAACACGGGAGTCTTTCTTCTCGGCTGCAGCGTGTTCTTCCTCGACACCGTCAAGGGCTGGGCCGTCGCCGCGGGAGCCGAAAGCGTCGGAGCATATATGTTTGTGGGCTTCGTGGGAATAAATTTCCTTATCGAGCTTGCCGTCAACATCGTGCTTTGCCCCGTCATTGTCAGAGTCGTGGGCGCGGGAAAGAGAATAAAGGCATAAATTTTAATTGCATCGCCCGGTTCTTTTTCGGCCGGGCGGTTTGAAAATAAGGAGAAAAAAGTGGAAAGAGATACCGTCGCCGCCATATCCACCGCCGCTTCTGCGGGAGGAATCGGCATTGTGAGAATATCCGGTCCCTCGGCAAGAGCCGCGGCCGACAGGATTTTCAAATCCAAATCGGGCAAAAAAATTGCAGACACCCCCGGCTATCATGCCCTCTACGGTCATGTATACGACGGCAAAGACCCCGTTGACGAGGTAATCGCTCTCGTTTTTGCGGCCCCGAAAAGCTACACGGGGGAGGACGTTGTGGAGCTTTCGGCTCACGGCGGACGGGTGGTGCTGAAAAAGATACTTCGCCTTTGCTGTGAAAACGGCGCGCGGCTTGCAGAGCCGGGCGAGTTTACCAAAAGAGCCTTCTTAAACGGCAAAATGGATTTGACCGAGGCCGAGGCGGTTATGGACATTATCGGCGCAAAAAGCGAGGATGCCGCCAAGGCTGCCCTTTTTGCCCGCGACGGAGCCCTTTCAAAGGAGCTTTCCGCAATCAAGGAAGAAATTCTTTCGCTTTCGGCGTGGCTTTCGGCCTGGGCCGATTTCCCCGAGGAGGACATCCCCGAGGTGGAAAACGAGGCCCTGCTTTCGAGAATTTCCCTTGCAAAGGGGCGGCTTCAAAAGCTTGTTGACACCTTTGACCGAGGCCAAATCGTAAAAAGCGGCGTCGACACGGTAATTGCCGGGCGGACAAACGCCGGCAAATCCACGCTGATGAACCTTCTGTGCGGCAGAGAAAGCTCGATTGTCACCGAAATCGAGGGCACCACAAGGGACGTCATCACCGAAGAGGTGGCGCTCGGCGACATAATTCTCAAAATTTCCGACACGGCGGGGCTGAGGGAGACCTCCGACCCGGTGGAAAAGTTCGGCATCGACAGAGCCCGCAAAAGGGCGGGTCAGGCTCAGCTTGTGCTGGCGGTTTTTGACCGCTCAAAGGAGCTTTCGCCCGAGGACAGGGAGCTTTGCGAGCTTTGCGTCGGCCGTCCCGCCGTTGCCGTCATAAACAAAACCGACCTTGAGGGAAGGCTTGACGAAGGCTTTATAAGAGAAAAATTTTCCCATGTGGTTGGTATTTCCGCAAAGGAGGGAGAGGGTCTCGAGCTGCTGTCTCGGGAGGTTGAAAAACTGTTTTCGCTCCAAAGCTTTGACCCGACGGCCGCCATGATTTCCAACGAGCGTCAGCTTGAATGCGCCCTTCGCGCCCTCAAAAGCCTTGAACAAAGCGAGTGCGCCGTTAAATCGGGCATAACCCTCGACGCCGTTTCGGTCTGTCTCGACGACAGCCTTGCCGCCCTTATGGAGCTCACCGGCGAACGGGTGACCGAGCAGGTCAGCAACAGGGTGTTTCACAATTTCTGCGTCGGAAAGTAGGGCCGAAATGAAAGAGATATATGTCGACCGTTTTGAAGAAATTTTTGAAATAATGTGCGAAAGCTTTCCCGCCGACGAACGCCGCAAAAAGGAGGAACAGCGCGGGCTCTTTGCGCTGCCCGAATATCGGGTCTTTGCCTGCGAACAAAAGGGCAAAATTATCGGATTTATCGCAATTTGGGAGTTCGACGACTTTGTCTATGTCGAGCATTTTGCCCTGACCGAAAGCTGCAGAGGACTGGGGCTTGGCTCGAAAATGCTTAAAGAGACGGCAAAACTTTTTGAAAAGCCGCTCTGTCTTGAGGTCGAGCCTCCGACAACCGACATCGCAAGGCGAAGAATTCGCTTTTACGAGCGCAACGGAATGTATTTTAACGATTATGAATATGTTCAGCCGCCGCTGTCAGAGGGGCAAAATTCTCTGCCGCTTAAAATTATGACGTCGGGCAAAAAAATCTCAAAAGATAAATTCGAAAAAATAAAAAACACACTTTATAAATACGTTTATAAGGTAATATGATAAAAAGTTCCTTGACCTTGGTCAGGGAACTTTTTTATCTGACATTGTTGTTCGGGTTTGAGGAGGCGTTCGGAAGGGAAAGGTCGCCGTAGCTGTATGCGCGCTCGACAAGGCTTATACCCGAGCTTTCCGACCCGCTTTGCATTTCGCCGCGGTTTGCCTCCTTTTGCCGTGCCGAGCAGGAGCACAGTATAGCGCAAAGCAGGAGGGCGAAAATCAGTTTAAGGGTGTTTTTCATCAGAAAAGCCCTATAAGCGAGCCGGTCACCGTAAACCCAAGCACAAGAAGCAAAAGGCAAGCAAGTGTCACGGCAAGAGATTTCAGCACGGCGAGCGTGTTGGCCGAACGGCGGCTTTTTTCCCAAACATTTTTTATTTTGTCCATTTTATCACCCCTTTTATTTTCGGCAAAACCGCAAAGAAAATACATAAATACGCCGACGAAAGCATAAAAAATAAGGCGGCAGTTCGTATGTGTCAAAAATCCCCGCCTTGATTTATAAAGTTTGCACAAATAACTTTTAAAAACAATGTAAGAAGTATTTATTTTATACCAAAATATGCTTGATTTATTGAGACAAGTTATGTATAATAAAATTATAATCAAAAAAGTATATTTTGGCGGTGATTTTATGGGAAAGGGTTTAAACAGAAACGACGCCATCCGTCTTTTCCACGAGGGCGGGAATTTTGAAGCATATGAATTCCTCGGAGCCCACCCGGGCACGAAAAACCGAAAAAGAGGAGTCTTTTTCCGCGTGTTCGCACCGAATGCGTCGGCCGTTTCGGTTGTCGGCGATTTTAACGGCTGGGACAGGGCGGCAAATCCCTGCGAGCGCATAAGCGGCGGGATTTTCGAGGCATTTGTGACCGGTGTCAAGAAGTTTGACGCCTATAAATTTGCCGTGACGGGACAAAACGGAAAAACCGTGCTTAAAAGCGACCCCTATGCCGTTCATTTCGAAACGAGACCGGGAACGGCCTCCAAGGTTTTCTTTCTCGAACGGGAAAAATATGATTGGACCGACGGCGAATATCTGAAAAACCGCGGGTCTCGGTCGATTTATGACAGCCCCGTCAATATTTACGAGGTTCACGCCGGCAGCTGGCGAAAATATCAAAACGGCGAATTTTTCGACTATGTCAAGCTTGCCGAGGAGCTGTCGGAATATCTTAAAAAGATGAATTATACCCATGTGGAGCTTATGCCGATAACGGAGCATCCCTTTGACGGCTCATGGGGCTATCAGGTGACGGGATATTTTGCCCCCACCTCAAGATACGGTCTGCCCACCGATTTTATGAAATTTGTCAACATAATGCATTCAAAGGGAATAGGAGTCATTCTCGACTGGGTGCCGGCTCATTTTCCCAAGGACGAATGCGGTCTTGCCGATTTTGACGGCGGCCCCTGCTATGAATATGCCGACAGCCGCAAGGGCGAGCATAAGGAATGGGGAACCAAGGTCTTCGATTACGGCAAAAACGAGGTTCAAAGCTTTCTGATTTCCAATGCCGTTTATTGGTTTAAAAATTATCACGTCGACGGCCTTCGGGTGGACGCGGTGGCCTCCATGCTTTATCTCGACTACGGAAGGCAGCCGGGCGAGTGGGCGCCGAATATTTACGGCGGAAACGAAAATCTTGAGGCGGTCGCCTTTATAAAAAAGCTCAACGAGGCGGTTTTCGCCCGTTTCCCCGATATTATGATGATTGCCGAGGAATCGACGGCGTGGCCTCTTGTGACAAAGCCCACATTTTCGGGCGGATTGGGATTTAATTTCAAATGGAACATGGGCTGGATGAACGACATGGTCAGATATATGTCGCTGGACGGCATTTATCGAAAATACAGCCACGACGCCCTGACGTTTTCCTTCTTTTACGCCTTTTCGGAAAATTATGTTTTGCCAATTTCCCATGACGAGGTGGTGCACGGAAAATGCTCTCTCATAAATAAAATGTCGGGCGAATATGACGATAAATTCGATTCGCTGCGGGCCTTTTACGGATATATGATGTCCCACCCCGGTAAAAAGCTGCTGTTCATGGGGCAGGAGTTCGGCCAGTTTATCGAGTGGGATTATAAAAAGGAGCTTGATTGGCTGCTGCTTGATTATGAAAAGCATAAAAAGCTTTCGGATTATGTCAGAGACCTTAACAAATTTTATGTCGGTCATCCCGAGCTTTGGCATCGACTATTCATGGGAGGGCTTTTCCTGGATAGCCAACGACGACAATTCGGGAAGCACCATTGCCTTTATGCGGCGGGACGACAGCGAGGATTATCTGATTTCGCTGTGCCGATTTATTCCGAACGGCGAGCCGAATTACCGTATCGGCGTGCCCGAGAGCGGAAGCTACAGAATTGTTTTCAATTCCGATGACGAAAAATACGGCGGTAAGGGACTGTGCGGCAAAAAATCGGTCAAGGCCGAAAAAATTCCAATGCACGGCTTTGAACAGTCGATTTGCGTTCCTCTTGCGGGAAACAGCGTCATGTATCTTAAAAAATATCGAAGGAAAAAGTAAGGAGGCGCCTTTATGTTTTATAAAACCGAGTGTGTGGCCATGCTGCTTGCCGGAGGGCAGGGCAGCAGGCTCGGGGTTCTTACCAAAAAGGTGGCAAAGCCGGCCGTGCCCTACGGCGGGAAGTATCGCATAATCGACTTTGCCATGTCAAACTGCGTTAATTCGGGTATTGATACGGTTGGCGTGCTGACCCAGTATCAGCCCCTCGAGCTTAACGATTATATCGGCTCTGGAGTTCCCTGGGACCTTGACCGAACAAACGGAGGGGTTCACATTCTTCCGCCCTATCAGCGCAACAAGGGTGCCGATTGGTATAAGGGAACGGCCAACGCGGTTTACCAGAACATGAATTTCATCGAGCGATACGACCCGGAATATGTGCTTGTGCTGTCGGGAGACCACGTTTATAAAATGGACTACTCCGAGATGATCGATTTTCACAAGAAAACAAATGCCGACTGTACCATTGCCGTCCTTGACGTGAGCCTTGAGGAGACGTCGAGATTCGGAATCATGAACACCGACGCCGACGGCAGAATATATGAATTCGAGGAAAAGCCCGCCAAGCCCAAATCCACCAAGGCCTCCATGGGAGTTTACGTTTTCACATGGAAAAAGCTCAGGGAATATCTTATCCGCGACGAGGCCGACGAAAGCTCAAGCAACGATTTCGGAAAAAACGTCATTCCCGGAATGCTTGCCGACGGACAGCGGCTCATGGCCTTTCCGTTTGAAGGTTATTGGAAGGACGTCGGCACCATAGATTCCCTTTGGGACGCCAACCTCGACCTTTTGAATCCCGGCTCAAATCTCGATTTAAACGACCGCAAATGGAAGATATATTCGCGAAATTCCGTCATGCCCCCCGCCTTTATCGGAAAAGAGGCCGACGTTCAGAATTCGGTCATAAGCGAGGGCTGTGAAATCGAGGGCTTTATAGACTATTCGGTGCTTTTTCCCGGAGTTACGGTGGAGGAAGGGGCAGAGGTCCACTATTCCATAATAATGCCCGGCGCAGTCATTAAAAAGGGCGCCGCCGTCAAATATGCCATAATCGGCGAAAATTCCACGGTGGAGCAAAATGCCGCCGTGGGAGCCGCTCCCGAGCAGACAAAGCAGGGAGAATGGGGCGTGGCCGTGGTCGGCCCGGATGTGACGGTTAAAGAAGGCACCGCAGTTGCACCCAAAGAAATGATTGACGGTACCGCTTCGGAGGTGAAGGAAAATGCGTAAGGATCTTCTCGGAATTCTTTTTCCCAACATGGGCGACGGCTTTGTCAGAGAAATGACCGAAATCCGTTGTATCGGTTCGGTGCCTTTCGGGGCCCGTTACCGCCTTATCGACTTTGCCCTGTCGGCCATGGTCAACGCCGGCATAACCAAGGTCGGGGTCACCACAAGGCAGAATTACCGCTCTCTTATGGACCATCTCGGCAGCGGAAAGCCGTGGGACCTTTCGAGAAAAAAAGGCGGAATATATTTCTTCCCGCCATATACAAACAGCGTGGGCAGCAGCAATTCCACCCGCATCGGCGAGCTTGCTTCGCTGCTTCCATTCCTTGAAAAATCCGTGGAGGAATACGCCGTGCTCAGCGACTGCGACTTTGCGGGCAACATCGATCTTGAGGCCATGGCCGAAAGCCACATTAAAAACGGCGCTCAGGTGACCGTCGCATATACAAGCGGCAAAAAGCCGAGAGCGGGCGGCGAGCGCATGGTGCTTAAGGTTGACGGCGGCGGACGTGTGACCGAAATTCTCATCGACCCGGAGGAGGAAGTTTGCGACTATGCGATAAACGTGGTCATTATGAACCGCGAGCTGCTTATAAAAATAGTCAAGGACGCCATAAGCCGAAATTATTCAAGCCTCGGGCGGGACATTTTGCAGAGAAATCTCGGAAATCTTAAGATATACGGCTGGAAATTCGACGGCTATATAAGGGTCATGGATTCCATGAAGAATTATCTTGCCTTTAATTTGGAGCTGACCGACCGGGAAAAGCGTGCGGCGCTTTTTGACAAAAGCCGCCCGATTTTCACAAAGGTGGCCGACGAGTGCCCGGCAAAATACGGTCTCGACTGTAAGGTCAAAAACAGCCTGATTGCCGACGGCTGCATTATCGACGGCGAGGTGGAAAACTGTGTGCTCTTCCGCGGAGTGACGGTGGAAAAGGGAGCGCGGCTTAAAAACTGCGTTGTCATGCAGGGCTCACATATCGGTGAAAACGCCGAGCTTTCCTATGTTGTCACCGATAAGGACGTGGTTATTTCGCCCACAAGGCTGCTTGCGGGATTTGAGTCCTATCCCGCCTTTATAGAAAAAGGCTCTGTTGTTTAGATTAAGAGAGGTTGAAACATATGAAGGTTCTTTTTTGTACAAGCGAGGCGGCGCCCTTTGCCATGACGGGAGGTCTCGGCGACGTGTCGGCGGCTCTGCCCTCGGCTCTTCGAAATCGTATGGTGGGCTGCCGTGTGGTCATGCCCCTTTATGAGGACATTGCCGACAAATACAGAGAAAAAATGACGTTTATCACAAGCATTGTCGTTCCCGTTTCCTGGAGGCGGCAGTATTGCGGTATCTTCGAGGCCAAGGAGGGCAACGTCACCTATTATTTTATTGACAATCAGTATTATTTCAAACGCCACGGGCTTTACGGATATTATGACGACGCCGAGCGTTTTGCCTTTTTCTCCCGCGCAATTCTCGAAATGCTGCCCGCAATCGGATTTTTCCCCGACATTATCCATTGCAACGATTGGCAAACGGCTCTTGTTCCGACCTATTTAAGCCTTTTCTACCGTCAAAACGAGGGCTTTGAAAACATCAAAACCGTGCTGACCGTCCATAATATTCAGTATCAGGGCAAATACGGCATGGAGATTTTGGAGGATGTGCTGGGCATTCCCATGGATAAAAAGCCCCTGCTTGAATACAGCGGCGACGTAAACATTCTCAAGGGCGGAATCGAGACGGCTCATTCGGTCACGACGGTCAGTCCCACCTATGCCAAGGAAATTCTCGACCCGTGGTTTTCCCACGGCCTTCACGACATTTTAAGGCTGAGGGAATGGAAACTTCACGGCATTGTCAACGGAATAGACACCAAGGTATACGACCCCGAAACCGACGAGAGCATTTTTGAAAACTATTCGGCCGAGGACATGAGTGGCAAGCTTAAAAACAAGACCGAGCTGCAAAAGCTTATGGGACTTCCCGAAAACCCGGATGTTGCCGTTATCGGAATGGTCAGCCGCCTTGTGGGGCACAAGGGCTTTGACCTTGTAAAATATTCCTTCGAGGAGCTTATGCAAAGCGAAATTCAGCTTATCTGTCTCGGTTCGGGCGAATGGGTCTTTGAAAGCTTTTTCGATGAAATGGCTCAGAAATATCCCGAAAAATTCGCGCTTCACACCGGCTTTGACGTGGAGCTTGCCCACAAAATTTATGCCGGCTCCGACTTCTTCCTCATGCCGTCAAAAAGCGAGCCCTGCGGCCTTTCTCAGATGATCGCGCTGCGTTACGGTTCGGTGCCCATAGTCAGAGAAACAGGAGGTCTTCGCGACACCGTCAGC
>OLPF01002555.1_pt1 | contig 11543 bp, 2 predicted proteins | sample 1673121 | NCBI WGS metagenome assembly OLPF01 (sample SAMEA3136756, study PRJEB25190) | human gut metagenome | reverse complement strand
CAGGATCTCATGCTATCTGATGAACAGATGTTATCCATGATTATTTTTAAGAATCTTTATCCGGATATCTTTTCGGCAATTCAGAATGAAGATGGAATAATAAAAGATGCATTCCATGATAAGCAGAATTTTATATTAAAGGAAAAGAATACACTTCAGAGAAAAATTGACAATCAGGCTGAACTTATACATAATGCTCAGGAAGATGTGATCAAGTCCATCCGTGAGTTAAAGTATGCTATGGTTGCGACATTTATGGGAGGTCCCTATTTGTTTCAATCTTTTATAGCATCAGGCTGGGGTGATATTCAGGCGAATTCTGTTATGAGTGATGATTTTGATATGACAGAACTTCTTAAAAAGAATTGTACTCAGATCAGATTTTCAGATCCTGGTATGTCAGGAAAGCCAAAGTATATTAATACCGATGATCTGGATTCATATATAGAGCGCTGGCAAGTCATAAAAACTCTTGAAAATGAAGGAAAAGAGAATATCAAGAATGAAATACAGGAATTCAGACAGCGGCAGCATGATTTGTCAGGGATGACACTGAAAAGAATTTTAGAATTATATTCTGCAGAAGAGGTCTTATCAGAAGAGGTGTATAAGAATAAACTGCTTATGCTCCTGTTGAGAAGGGGATATATTGATGAAACCTATGCGAACTATATTAACTATTTTAAAGGTACCAGCATCACGACAGATGATATGAATTTCATTTTGTCTGTGAAGAACCAATCACCGTTGGATTTTGACTATAAACTCACAAGGACGTCAAATGTTATTGACAGGCTGCAGAAATATGAATTTGAAGAAAAAGCAGTCTATAATTTTGATCTGACAGAGAGTCTGCTGACTGCAGGAGCTTCAGAAAAATTGAACATATTAATACAACAATTGTCTGATGAAAGTGAAACTAGCTGGAAATTTATTGATGAGTTTGTAGATAGAACAAAACATCCGGAACTTTTTATTCAAATGCTGACGGCAATCTGGGATTCAATGTGGCTATATATTGTGACAAATGAAACTTTAACTTATGATCGGCAGATTTTTTATTTACAGAAAATGATTGATGTTTCAGTAGATTTTGAGGCACAGAATGTGAATGCTTCGGTATCATGGTTTTTTGAAGAACACGAAGATATTCTCCAAAAACTGCGAATTTATGATGCCTCTAAAGTCATATCGATTATAAAGTGTACGGATGTAAAATTTAATAAGCTATCAACAGATGGAGTTTCGCATGAAGTACTGGATCCTGTATTTGACGGCAGCTATTACAATTTGAATAAAATGATGATAAAAACCATAGTAGCATATAAATGTAATGAACTGGTTAATGAGTTAGAGGTAAAGCCTTATTCGACGATTGTTACATTGGGATATCTCCCTATGCTGGAATATATTCATGAGAATATTGTCGATTATGTTAGAAATAATATTCTTATACAGGAGGGGGATTTTTCTGATGATAAAAAAGATATTATAGATCTGATTATTCGTCTGAATGATCACGGAGACATACAAAGAGAACTGATTATAAAAGAAAATTTCTGCCTGGATAGTATTCAAGAATGTGCCGGAAGTCAGGTTCGAGATGATAGCGAGACATGGCGAAGCGCATGGAATACACTTTTAGAAGAAGATAAAATATCTGTAAATTGGAAAAATGTTATAGCATATTGGAATGTGTATGAACTCAGTGCAGAATTAAGCCAATACATATCGATACACGTCGAGAAATTGAGGACAGGGGATGTATCGGGTATTAATGATGGATTTATTAAAGCTTTCATTTTATCAGATTCTGAAATCGAGGTTAAAGAAAAACTTATTCCTGTTCTCAGAACTGATGCTTTTGATATTGATCTGTCTTTGATTGAAGAATCAACATTAATGATTATGATCGCCTGCGGCTATTTCGAATTCACGACAGAATACTATCTGGCGATTGCAGAGCGTTCTCTGGAAATGGCAGTTGAGTTTATTCTTAATAATCAGGAAGATTATATGGAACAAAGAGACAATATTTCCATGTCTGCTGATCTGCTGGAACGATTGTTGTTAAGTATGCGGTTTTCTCAGCAGTTCAAGAAAACTTTGTTTGAAGAATATGCTGAACATTATATGACCGAAAAAATCGCCCTTGGAATGCATGATTGGGATTTCATGATAACAGTGAGTATTTTTGAAGCTGCATGGAATTCTGTTGATACGGAAAACCGCAGTGAGCTGTTATTGAATAATTGTAAAGCACTAGACTCTGATCAGCTCGCGAGGTTCTTTGGCGAACTCGGTGGCAAATTTAAAGAACTTGCAGATAGAACACGGCTTCACACAGTGACCTTGCCGGCAACTCAAAAGAATAAGGTGTTAGCAGAACATTTGCAGGAAATTGGTTACATTACCAGAATGGAAGAGCATGAGCATGATGATGGGAATGGATCATATCCAAGAAATTTAGATTTACGTGTAAGGAGAGCTAAATAAGAAAATCAGAAATGCAACTGAAATAAAAATGTTCCATCAGCAGCAGGAGAAGAAATAATCATGAAATCAGAACCGAACACGATGAAGCGGAGACTGCTTCTCGTCCAGAAACTCCTGTACGAGACCACGGACGAGCAGCATCCGCTCAATACATTTGAAATACTGGACTACCTGCAGGAGCAGGGAATCGTCACCAACAGGAAGACGCTCAAAGGCGACATCGATCTGATGGTGGAGTGCGGGATGGACATCATAACCGTGCAGAGCAAACCCAACAGGTACTTCTGGGGTGCCAGAAGCTTTGAACAGGCGGAGCTGAAGCTGCTGATCGATGCGGTATCCTCTTCCAGATTCATCACGCTGAAAAAGAGCAAAGACCTTTGCAGGAAGATCATGGCACTTTCCAGCACCAGCGGACAAAGGGAACTGCAGCGTAATATCTATGCGACGAACCGTATCAAGTCTAAGAATGAGAGCCTGCTTTACATCGTCGATACGGTCAATGAGGCGATCATCCGGAAGAAACAGATCACGTTTCAGTACACGGAATATGCTCCGGATAAAAAGAAGATCCTCAGAAATGACGGCGAGATTTACACATTGAGTCCGTATGCACTTTTCTGGAATGAGGATTTCTATTATGTCGTGGGGCATTCAGAGAAGCATGATAACATCTCATCCTTCCGTGCGGACCGTATCTGCCATATCGAGCTTTCTGAGGAAGATGCTGTAAAGAAGCCTGCAGGCTTCGTTCTTGATCGGTATTCACGGCAGATCTTTGAGATGTACGATGGAGATACGGTCAGGGTCAAGCTGGAGTGCAGGAACCCGCTGATGAAATACGTGATCGATCGGTTCGGTGAGGGCGTGGAGACGGAGATCGCGACCGATGCGACCTTCTACGCATATCCCGAAGTGGCACTCAGCCCGAACTTTTATAGCTGGCTGTTCAAGTTCGCGGGTGAGATACAGCTCCTGTCTCCGGAAAGGGCGAGGGAGGAATACATAAGGAAAGCGGAAAGTGTATTGCGGGAGTTTTGAGTTTCACATATTGGCATGTGGATGAGTGAATTGTGAACGTATGCGTTCACAATTTGAAATAATCTCATTTTAGAGCACTTTTACGCGTGCCGGATATCTGCCGACAAAGGAGCCGGTGAAAGCAGAGATAGAAAGGCAGAAAGAAATATTTTATATGCAGCATCCTGCATTGTCAGAAAAAAATAAAGAAAAATAGTATAATAATTCAATATAGCGAGTTTTTCGGAACTGGCTATCATGAAAGAGGCAAAAAACGCCTCTTTTTGTTTTGTATCAGTTCTTGCTGCAAAGGAAACTGAAACAGAAAATAAGAAAGCCCCCCGAATACCCCTTGCAATCCACAGGAATGTCCTGTAGAATAGATGGTACAAAATGCACGAAATCGACGTTACAGTGATTCTTTTTTATGGGGAGAAGAAGATATGAATCGAGTCATTGCAAGGGAAAACGGCGCATTGCGGCTGCTTCACAGCGACCTGTATAAATGCGCTCTTTCAGGAAGCTTTCTGCTGAGTCTTCTCAGCTTTTTCGTCATTCCTGTGACACTTGAGTACGGGCAGCTGCACCGGGATCTTTTAAGAGGGATCCTGGCAGCAGATATGCTCTTTATGGCAGCTTTTGCGATCGTCTTTGCGGCGTGTCTTGGATATTTCGCACAGAAACAGATCAGAAAGCGGCCTTTTTTTACACATCTGAAACGAACAGGGTCATATGCGGCTTTCTTTGCCGCAGCTGCAGTGATATATTTTCTTCTTTGCGGCGGACTTTCCTGCATCATATATTTCTTCTTAAAAAATCACCTTCTGTATGGACAGATCAAACTGATCATAGATATTATCACGACAGTGCTCAGCGTAGCTGCTCTGCCGATATTTGTGCTGCAGCTTCTGGCTTTTTCCCTTTCAGGTCTGCCCTTTGCACGGACGATTCGGGCAGGACTGGCAGCCGTTAAGACCGGCTATTGGAAAGTCCTGCTCATCATACTGGCGTCTGCTGCAGCGGGACTGATCTTTGCTGCGCTCTTTTCCTTCGTAAGCGTTGCGATCCTGCAAAGGATCCTGCAGATCATAGTATTCACCCTGCTTGGAAGTGTGGGGACGTATTTTGTATATAAGACGGGACTTGACATATTTACGAAAGGAGCGGGAAGATGATCAGACGGGATCTTAAAAATATGAAAAAGAGAAGAGCTGCCATCTGTTTTCTGATGGTATTTATCATGAGCTTTACCCTGCTCCCATCCGGGGTCTTTGCAGCGCAAAACGACAGCTTAAAAGCCAAACAGCAGCTTGCGGAGCAGAGCAGAAAGTTCGACGAAGAGAAAGAAAAGCAGGAAGAAGAAACGAAGGCAAGCGAGACGTCTGCAAAGGATGCGTCTAAGAATACGGCAAAGCAGGATGCGGACACCCTTCGCATGCCGGAGCTTTCTGAGGAAGCTCCTTCTGACATCGACGGGATTGTGATCAAAAGGGATGAAAACAGCACCACATACCAGACTGGTAAAAACAGCTATGTTACGAGGATCAGCAGCGAGCCGCTTTTGTATACGGATGAAAAGGGCAGGGAAAAAGAGATCGACAACACCTTAAAGAAGAGCTGGGGCAGCTATGTCAACAAGGAAAATGCCTACGAGATCAAGCTGCCGAAAAACGGAAAGGAAGTCACCATCGATCAGGAAGACTACCAGATCCGTTTAAAGCCGCTCTTTGCAAGCCTGAAAGACGGGGCCGTACAGGATAACGCCATCCGGTATAACGACGCAGCAGAGGGGATCGACCTGCAGTATACGGCGTTTTCTTCCTACATCAAGGAAGATATCATCCTGATGCAGCCGGTTGCGCTGACTTCTTTTGACTACGAGCTGACGGCAGAAAATCCGGAGGGAAAGGAACTGGAATACCGTGTCGAGGAAAACAGCCTGATCGCTTACGAAAAGGTGAAGGAAGGCAAGAAGACGAAGGAAGTTGCTTTCTGTCAGATCGATGCGCCGGAAATGTATGATGCAGCGGGCGAGGTCAGCTGCGGGATCAGTATGAAGCTTACGGAAAAGGACGGAAAGCAGATCCTAAGCATCCAGCCGGATCAGCAGTGGCTTTCTGCGCCGGAGCGGGTATATCCTGTCACCATCGATCCGACTGCGACCATCAATCTTTCGAAGTCCAATATGGAGTGGCACCTGGTGGAAAACGGTCATGGTACGAAAAAGTTTTCCGCAGGTCCCAATGTGAATCACAGGAAGGTGACCTACCTTTATGCAGGCTATGAAAACGGCTCTCTGATCGGTGCGACCGACGGTGCATATTATGGAGCGACTCGCTCTTTTATCAAGATCAACTACGATTTTCAAAACCTGGCAAAGAATCTGGATCTGCCGGAGGACGCTATCGTCAGTGCAGATTTTAGGATATATAAATTCCGGGGAAGCCCGAAAGCGGGAACGAAGGTGTACTGCAAGATGGTGCACGACGGCTGGAAGGGCGGGATCAACTATACCTGGAACAATAAACCGGTCTCCTACAGCATTATCGCAGAGCCGCAGGATGTATCTGCTAATGAATGGAAGACCTTCGATATCACAACGGCTGTCCGGCAGTGGATGGATGGAAGCGCCAACATGGGACTGGTGCTTGCCCCCGTAAGAGAAGATCAGGACGCTGTGTGCTTTTCCGGTCCGGGAAACCCGACCACCAAACTTCCACTGTATATGGACATCAAGTGGACGGTTCCCAACGCCGTAGATGAAAACTACCCGCTGGAAGAGCCGAAAATCAGTTTGCGCCCTCTGACCGATCAGGAGGATGGTGTGCAGATGTTTACCGGTCTTCTTGCCGACGGCATCATGCGCCCGCAGCTTACCTGCAGCTGGGCGCTTCGGGAAAGTGAAAAGACAGAAGATATTTACGCCGGGAAGTTCCCGGTGACCGACTGGGGAAAACGCTATCCGGATACGAAGAAGATGGAGACGGATGAAGAGATCTCCTACCGTCTGGGATACACCGGGATCCATGAGTCCAACTGGCAGACCAAGGGGATCCCTGCGTCTAAATTCGAACTTACGACCCCGTACCGGATCTATGCTAAGGGCGCGGGAGCATCCGGGAGCACCCCGGAGGGGGCCAGCGATGAGTTCATCATCTACGAGTTCGATAAAAAGGATACCTACCCGTATGTGGCAAACTATTACGGGGTGAGCCTGTCTCAGATCCTGGCAGATAACCGCCCGGCGGACTATCTTGGCACGGAAGGGAGCTCTATCTTCATACGAAATCCGAAGCAGAATAAAAACAGCGCCTACAGCAGAGCGGCTGATCTTGATCCAAATCACGCAGACGATATCATCTACGCCAACCTTGGCCGGGGGCTTTGCAGCGACTTCGATCTGGAGCCGGTGAACACCTCGACGGGAAACTTCATGTTTGCGCAGACCGATGCGGAGAACACGGACTATACGGAAAGTTTCACCCTTGATCGGACCTACAACTCCGTAGGAGATAAGTCGCGGGGCCTCTTTGGGTACGGCTGGAGCGGCGCTTTTGAAGAGAGTCTTGCAAAGGATGGAGATGACGTTTTCTACTATACAGGCGATGGCAGAAGGCTGCGTTTTGAAAAGGATGCGGGCGGCTACAGCTGCGAGCTTGCGCCGGAGCTTACGTTATCTGAGATTTCTGCAAAGGATCCGCAGGACAAAAAGTATGTCATCGAAGATGAGGACAGCAGAGAAAAGAGAGGATTCAACGCCTACGGGCTTCTTTCCTCCATCACCGATGAAAGGAACCTGAGCACGAAGCTCTCCTATACGGATGATATGAAGCTGAAAGACATCACCACGCCGTCCGGAAAGGTCTATCAGATCACGGCAGGAGATGACGGTCAGATAAGCCAGATCGTGACCCCGGCAGGATACGCCCTGAAATATACCTATGAGGATAATCTCCTGACCAGCTTTACCAATGAAGACGGGGATACCATCCGGTATGAATACGATAAAGAAGGGCATATGACCTCGTGGCGGGATGGAAACAACGTCCGCCAGATCACCAACACCTACGATGAGTACGGCAGAGTCGTAAAACAGGTGGACGCTAAAGGCGGCGTATCGAAGCTTTCCTATGACAAGTCTAAGACGCAGATCGAGGACGCTGACGGTAACGACCGGACGTATACCTTCGATGAGCGGATGCGGACGGAAAGCCGTAAAACCAGTGAAGGCAGCGATAAGAGGGTATATAACGAGAGAAACGATCTTGTAAAGGAGACCGATGCTGCCGGAAATACGGTAAAATACGAATACGATGAGGCGGGAAATCTCATAAAGGAAACCGATGCAGGCGGCAATGTCAGCACCGGTGCTTATGATGAAGATCGCAACCTCATAGAAGATACGGACGGCGAAGGGAACGCCACGAAGTACGACTACGATAAGCAGGGAAATATCGTCTGCGAAACCTTTGCAGATGGAAGCTGCGTGCGCTACACCTATGACGCATACGGAAGAGAAACCTCTTCGGTAAACGAAGAAGGAGAAAAGACCCAGACCGCCTATGACGGGACAGCCTCGAAGACCTTCACCGATGAAAACGGCAACAGCACCGTCACCTATTACGACGCCATGGGACGGGAAGTGAGCACGGTGAACGCAGAAGGGGTAGAGGAAAAGACCATCTACTCCCCTGCAGGAAAGAAGACCGGCATCTGGACGACCGGAGGATTTTCCGAGCAGTACGCCTATGACAAGGCGGGTAACTGCATCCGGATCACCGACGGGGAAGGAAATGTCAGCCGCCTTACCTATGACGGCATGAACAATATCCTCTCCATTACCGACGGCAACGGAGACAAGGTGAGCTATCAGTACGATTACAACGGCAACGAAGTATCGGAAACCAATGCCGAGGGGATCACGGTCACAAAGACTTATGACAGCGAGGGAAACAAGCTTAGCGAGACTGATGGAGAGGGAAATGTTACCCGCTACGAATACGACGGGATCGGAAGACTCACCAAAGAGACAGATCCTATCGGAGGTGAGACGACCTATGAGTATGACGGAGACAGCGAAAATCTGGTGAAGCAGACCGGAGCAGACGGCAAGTCCACCTTTACTTATGACGCTAACGGCAATGTGCTCACCGAAACTGACGGTAACGGTGCAGTGACGGAGAATAAATACGATGTGCGGGGAAGACTCATCGGCGTGACGGAAAGCACGGGGCTGCTGCGCGCTTTGAAATACGATAAAGCGGGAAACCTCCTTGCAGAGATGGATTCAAATGGCAGAAAGGCTTCATATACCTACGATAAAGCCGGAAACCTGCTTTCCCAGACCGATGCTGCAGGAGCAGTGAAGCACTATACATACGATAAGGCGGGACGGAAGATCAGCGAGACCGACGAAGAAGGTGGCACCACCAGCTTCACCTATGACGGCAAGGGCAATATCACGACGAAGACCGATGCGGAAGGCGGCGTAGTTTCCTATACCTATAATAAAAACGGGGATATTGCCAGCAAAACCGATGAAAATGGCAACACCACGAAATATGAGTACGACGGAATCGGGCAGCTGGTAAAAACCACCGATGCTGCGGGAAATACCTCCCTTTTCGCTTACGACAGCGCAGAGCGTCTCATCAAAGAGACGGACCGCAGAGGCTACTCGGTACACTATACCTATGACAAGGCGGACAACCTGATCCAGCAGGTGGATGAGGAAAAGGGCGTTTACAAAGAAAAATTCGATGCTGCCGGAAATGCTGTTGTAAGCGAAAGCCCGGATGGCGGAAAGGTAGAGAGCAAATACGATTCCTACGGCCGACTTACAGAGGAGAAAGACGCAGAAGGCCTCGTAAAGACCTATGAATACGATAAGGCGGGAAACCTTACAAGAAAGAAGGATAACGCCGGAAACGAAAGCAGATTCACCTACGATAAGCAGGGGAATCTCGTCAAAGAAAAGGATGCAGCAGCAAGAACGGCAAGCTACAGCTACGATGCTTATGGGAATCTCGCCCGGGAAGTAAGCTTTGATCAGGACCAGGTAAGCTACGAATACGATGTGAAGGATCAGATGATCCAGATGACGGAAAACGACGGAAGCGAAACGACCTATACCTACGATAAGGCGGGGCGGCTTACCTCAGAGACCCTTCCAAAAGACAGGACATACAAGTATACTTATGACCTGCGGGGAAACACCACAGGGGAGACCGATCCGGAAGGATCCCATAAGGCATACCTTTATGATAAGGCAGGAAACCTTACGGAGGAGACCGGCGCAGACGGAAGCAGATACACCTATACCTACGACGCTTTAAATCAGGTGAGCACCGAGACCGATGAAGAAGGAGGCGTAACCAGGTACACTTACGATGCAGAGGGAAACACCCTGACGGAAACCGATCCGGAAGGCGGAGTGACCGAATATCTGTATAACGGAAGAGGCGATGAAGTAAAGGTAAAGGACGCCCGCGGTGCGGTAACGGAAAACCAGTACGATAAGGTGGGAAATCTCACAGCGACCATCCACCCAAGAGGCGGCATAGAGCGCTTTGCTTATGATACCCAGGGAAACACCATTTCGGAGACTACCGTTTCCGGAGCGGAGACCACCTATACCTACAGCCTCGATGGAAAGCTCCTTACAGAAACGAAGGATAACGGCTATAAAACAGAATATCTCTACGATAAGGCAGGACGGATCCGCAAGATGAATACCAGCGAAGGGGCGGAGCGGACCTGGTCTTATGACGCCTTTGGCAACGTGGAAAAAGAAAAGGAAGAGAGCGGAAACGTCAATACCTATTCCTATGATAAAGGACACCGGGTCCTGACAGAAGAAAATGGCAAAGGCGCTGTCACACGCTTCTCTTACGATGAAGCCGGAAACAACACCGAGATCCAGTATCCTACAGGAGGTAAGATCAAGTATACCTACGATAAGGCGGGTAAAGTGACCAGCGAAAAGGAATCCAGCCTTGCCGAGATCAATTACAGCTACGATGCAGCAGGAAACCTGGCAGAAGAACAGCAGAAGGAAAAGAGCTCAAAATATACCTACGATAAGACCGGAAGACTACTTACAGAGACTACGGCCAAGGGCAATACCACAAGCTATGAGTATGATAAAAACGGCAATATCATATCCGTTATCGATCCGTTAAAGAGAAAGACAGGATACCGCTACGATGCGGAGGGTAATCTGATCGAAGAGATCGATGCCAAGGGGAATTCTGCAAAGAGTGCTTACGACGAAGAAGGAAACCAGACAGCAGCAGAAAACCGGATGGGCGAAGAGATGCGCTACACCTACGATAAGGCGGGCAATCTCACCAGCGCCAAAGACGCAGAGGGAAGAAGCGTCACCTACCGGTACAACAAGCTGGATCAGCTGACCGACAAGATCGAAGGCGGCGATCAGCAGACGAAATATGAATACGACAAGGCGGGCAACCTCACCAAAGAAACCTCACCGGAGGGAAAGACCACGCGCTTTACTTACGATGCCGCAGGAAACCTTACGGCCAAAGTAAATCCGGATAAGACAAAGATCACCTACGACTACGACGTCCTCGGAAGCCTTCTTAAAAAAGAGTATTCTGACGGCAGCAAATCCGTCGTATACGGCTACGACGCCTCTGGAAACAGGATCGAGATGGACGACGAATCCGGTAAAAGCCATACGACCTACGATGAGCTTGGAAGAGTGAAAAGCTATACCGATGGGAACGGTCAGAAGCTGACCTATTCCTATGACGAATACGACCGCATCGAAAAGATCACCTACCCGAAAGGAAGAGAAGTCACCTACGGATACGATACTGAAGATAACATCACAAGAGTATCCGATAACAAAGGCATTACCGCAGAATTTACCGTAGACGCAGCAGGAAACATCCTGAGCTGCAAAAGATCCGACGGCACCGAAAGTGCCTATACTTACGATGCAAACGATAACCTCATAGAACTCAAAAACACCAGCAAAGGCACCGAAGTCTCTACCTACGCCT
>OLPF01002550.1_pt1 | contig 11596 bp, 6 predicted proteins | sample 1673121 | NCBI WGS metagenome assembly OLPF01 (sample SAMEA3136756, study PRJEB25190) | human gut metagenome | reverse complement strand
TACGAATAGGAGAGGTACTAATACGATTGTAAGCGGTAATTGGGGCTCCCATTCTTTCTGGACCATATTCAGGAAAACCTTGAATATATTTTCCAGTATTAAATGCAGCATCTGCAAGAAGAAGAGAAGCTGTTTTAGCACCTTGACCACCTCTACCATGCCATCTAATTTCTACTAAATTATTACTCATTTATAGAAACCTCCTTTTTCAAAATTGATATTTTAAGTATATTACTTATTAACAAAATAGTCAAGAAAATAGCTGTTTATTATACTATATAGTCTACTAAAGCATAATCAGTCTAATAAATAATTACGCTTTTTTTGCTGGAAGTCGAATTACAACTTCTGTTCCTTTTCCAACTTCACTTTTTATATCAATGCTTCCTTTGTTCTGGTCAAGTATTTCTTTTGCAATAGAAAGTCCAAGACCTGTTCCTCCCATCTCTCTTGTACGTGCTTTGTCAACTCTATAAAATCTTTCAAATATTCTATTTAAATCTTCTTCTGGAATTCCTATCCCATTATCAATTACTTTTATATATGCATCATTATATACAAATCCTACATATATTTTTATTGTTCCACCTTCACCAGTATATTTTATACTGTTTGATAATATATTTAGTACTACTCTTTCTATACCATCTCTATCTGCATAAACATTTGGAACGTTTGCAGTTACAAAGCATTCTACTTTTTGATGTTTTTTGTCCATTTCTATTTGTAAATTTTCTTGTGCTTGTTTTACAAGTTCTCCTAAATCGAATTCAGTCTTTTCTGTATTTGTTTTTTTATTATCATACTTAGAAAGTGTTAATAAATCATTTACAAGTTTAGTCATTCTTACTGCTTCTGATGATATAACATTTAAGAACTTCGTTTGCAATTCTTTGTCATATTCACTTGTTGCAAGTGTTTCTGAATAACCCAAAATTGATGTAAGTGGAGTTTTTAATTCATGTGATACATCTGCCACAAATTCTTTTCTCATATTATCTAGTCTTACATGTTCTGTTATATCCTGAATTAGTACCATTACTCCTGCTGGTCTATTATTTTCGTCTTTAAATGGAGCAAAAAACATATTTACATATGTATCATCTATATTTACTTTTTGCTCTGTTGAGGTCCAATTTTCTAAATATATTATTTTTTCCATATTCATATCTATTTTTAGTTTTTTGAATATCTTGTCAAATGTATTATCATCTGCTGTTATTTTTAAAAGTCTACTTGCAGCTGGATTTATATGTATTATACTGCCATCTATATTAAATGCTATAATTCCATCTGTCATATGAAGTAAAATTGTTTCTATTTGCATTTTTTGTCTTGTTACTTCATTTAGATTTTCTTTTAATCCTGCTGTCATTACGTTAAATGCTTTTACTAATTCATCTATTTCTGTATTTGATTTTCCATTATCAACTTCTTTTAGTTCTATTTGTTCTGTTTCATCTCCTGCTGCTATTCTTTCTACCTTTTTTATTAATTTAGAAATTGGTGATACTACATTTTTAGATGTGAATATAACAATTATTGTAGATATGATTAAAAAACTTCCTGTTAATATTGATAAAACAATTTTCCATGTTGCAATGCTTTGTGCTAACATTTCAGGGTTTTGTGCTACATTTAAATTATTTAATCTTGCTAAATATATATATTCTGGAATTGCAAGCATTACTACTGCAAGTGCAATAATTATTAATATCATTTTTATTTGAACACTTTTAAACATTTTTTCACCTCAAAAAAATAAATTGTAATTTGTTTAGTTTTGGGTGAATTCAGGACAGTCCCCAAAATCCCCAGGTTTGGTGATTTTAAGGGACAGTTCCTAGAATTCCCCCTCCATAAATTACAATTTATATATTAATTTGCTTTTATATAATATCCTACGCCTCTTTTCGTTATTAATATTTTTGGATTTGCAGTATCTTTTTCTATCTTTCCTCTAATTCTTCTTACTGTAACGTCTACTGTTCTTATATCTCCATAATATTCATAACCCCAAACTTTTTCTAGTAATACTTCTCTTGTTATTACTTGTCCTGCTTGGCTTGCTAAAAATTTTAACACTTCAAATTCTCTTAATGTTAAGTCAATAACTTCTCCATCTACTTTTGCTTCGAATTTATCTAAATCTAGTGTTAAGCTTCCTACAACAATCTTTTTAGTTTTGTCTTCGTTTGCTTCTGCTGGACTTTCTTTTATTTCTGATTTTCTTAAATTTGCTTTTATTCTTGCCATTAATTCTCTTACACTAAATGGTTTTGTTATATAATCATCTGCACCTAGTTCTAATCCTAATATTTTATCTATTTCTTCATCTTTTGCTGTAAGCATAAGAATTGGTACATTAAGAGAAGCTCTTATTTTTTTACATACTGTTAATCCATCCATTTTAGGTAGCATTATATCTAATAATATTAAATCTGGTTTTTTTGTAGTAGCTATTTCTACTGCTGTAAGTCCATCATTTGCCTCTAATGTATTATATCCTTCTTTTTGTAGATTGTATACTAATATTTCTACTATTGGCTTTTCATCATCAACTATTAAAATTGTCTTTTTATCTTTTTCTTCAATATTTTCCACTAGAAAGCCCCACCCTTCTTTGTTTCAATTTTATACATTCTTTATATCATATAACTTAAATTTAGACAAGTTTTTTTTACAAATTTATTACGGAAATATGACATTTATAAAATTATTTCTATTTCATTTATTGTTTTATTGTCTTTCAATTTTATTTGTTTTTCTTCTATTTTGTTTCCATTTAAATAAAATTCTTTTACTCCGCTGTTTTTTCCATTTGGATTTTTAATTTTTATATTATATATGCTTGTATTATATCTATATTTTATACTGTATTCTTCCCATTTTTTTGGTATACATGGCTCTAGCTTTAATATTTCATTTTCTACTTTTAGCCCTAATATATTTTCTATTCCTGCATTTAAAAACCAGCTACTTGAGCCTGTATACCAAGTCCAACCGCCTCTTCCCACAAGATTATTTGATCCATATATATCTGCTGGTATAACATATGGTTCTTGTTTATATTTTATTGCCGCTTCTTTTGTTCTTGTGTGTTCTATTGGGTTAATCATTCTATAGTATTCTAAAGCCTTATCTCCAAATCCAAGTTTTGCAAAAGCAATTATTGCCCACATTGCTGCATGTGTATATTGTCCTCCGTTTTCTCTTACTCCTGGTAAATATGCTTTTATATAACCTGGCTCTAACTTTGTTTTATTAAATGGTGGGTCCAATAATTTTATTATTCCATTCTCTGTATCTATTAAATGATTTTCTAAACTTTCCATTGATATATATTTTTTGTCATTGTCAGCTGCATTTGATATTACTCCCCAACTTTGTGATATGCTATCTATTCTACATTCTTCATTTTCTATACTTCCGCAAAGGTTCTCCGGTTATCCATATATGCTCTTCTAAACCATCTTCCATCCCAACCTGCTGTGTTTAATGCTTTTTTTAGATTTTCTTTTTTTATCTTATATTCGTTTACTCTTGATATATCTCCTCTTTTTTCACATATAGGAATAAATTTTTCAAGTATATTGTATATAAAAAATCCTAACCAAATGCTTTCACCTTTTTGTTTGTTTCCTACTGTATTTAAGCCGTCATTCCAGTCTCCTGAGCCTATTTTAGGCAATCCATGTTCTCCAAAGTTTAGACTTCTATCTATTGCTCTTATGCAATGTGTATATACGTTTTCTTTTTGTTTTGATTCTAAATACACATCATATCTTTCGTCAACACCATCTGGTAAAAGTTCTCCCATAACATAAGGTTGTTCTTCTTCTAAAATAGTATAGTCTCCTGTAAAATTTATATATTCATATACCAAATAACAAAGCCATAATAAGTCATCCGAAAATCTGGTTCTTATTCCTCTATTAATGTCATCATGCCACCAGTGTTCTACGTCCCCTTCTATAAACTGATGTCTACATGCAATTAGTATTTGTTCTTTCATAAAATTTATATCTGTGTATTTTAATCCTATTGTGTCTTGCAATTGATCTCTAAATCCTATTGCTCCGCCTGATTGCTGATAGCCCGTTCTCGACCATAGTCTAGATACTATTGTTTGATATGTTGCCCATCCATTAAGCATTATATTTATTGATTCTATTGGTGTTTTTACTTGTACCCTACTTACTAATTCATACCAAAAGGCTTTTTCTTTGTTTAGTTCTTGAGTACAATTTGTTATTTTAGAATATTTATATGCAGTATTTTTTGCATCTAGTTTACTCTCTTCTTCTCCAAATACTATACTAATTTCTTTGCTTTCATATCCTTCTAATTCAACTTCCAATTCTATTGCAATACAAGAATTTTGTCCCAATCCAGAACTATTGTCTAATGAAACCAAATCTAGTGCAATTGGATTTTTTATACTTTGATTTCCTATAAATGATTTTTTATCTCCTGTATAGCTTCTTATATTTTCACTGGTTGTAATATATGGAATACATCTTTTAAAACTATCCTTATATAAATTATTTGCAAAAATTACATTCGCTTCTTTTACTAGTTGTATGTTTCCGTTTGTTTTTATTTCATCTTCTCCAAGCACATCTTTAATATAATATAATAATTTTAGTTTTCTCTTTTTAGCATGCAAGTTTTTAAGGTTTAAAATATTTATTTTTACTGTGTCTTCTTTTGGAACAAAAATATTTAGCTCTTGATATATTCCATTATATATATTCTTAAAGTTTACAAATCCTAAACCATAAGTTATATACGAATTTGTTTGTATATCATTTAAATTATTTGAAAGTGACCATTTTTTGCCATTTTCTTTATCTTTTAAATATATAATTTCAGAAGGTATATCTAGCACAGGTTCATTATTCCATGCAGATAATCGATTTAATCTACTGTTTTTATGCCATGTAAATCCTCCTATGTTTTGAGTTACCAAAGTACCAAACTTAGGATTTGCAAGTATCATACTCCATGCAGTTGGAAGTTTATTGTCTTTTCCAATTTTTATTTTGTATTCTAATCCATTTTCACTAAATCCTCCATATTCATTATAGTATTTTAATTCCTCCATATTTTCTTCTAGTTCTTCTTCTTTTTCGGTTTCTACTGTTGGCTCATTTTCTTCTATTCCTATATTTTTAATTGTTTTTAAATATTCTTCTTCCAAATCTGTTATTGCTGTTTCTAGGCTACCTGATTCAGCTTTTAAAAATACTGATGCTTTAAATTTTAGTAAATCAATATCTTCTAAATCTATCTCATTTTTGCATATTGTAAATATTCCACCAAAAATGTTTTTTAAATATGCTAATTGCTTATTTATTATTGCATCTTCTATTTCATATTTTAAATATGAATCATAAGAGTTCGGTTCCTCGTTTATTATTACTAAATCTATTTTTATATCTTTGTTTTTAAAAAACTCATACGCTTTTAGGCATTCTTTTACTACATAAATATCGTTTATATCCTTTATTTCTAGTAGCAGAATTGGTAAATCTCCTGATATTCCATATTTCCATAACTTACTTTGAGAATATATCCTTTTAGGCAATCTTTCTAAAACTAGTTTTCTTAATGGGTTATGGAATAATAAATAAGAAAGTAATTTCTGATAAGTTTCTACTTCTTTTCCTTTTAGTCCTAAGTATATATTTTCTGCTTCCACTTTTGCTCGTGACACTTCAAAGGCCTTTGTTATTATTTTTTCATTTTTATACTTTTCTAATGCTGATATTGCCTCTTCTTTATTATTTGAAATACTTAAAATTAAGTCAATTATTATTGTTTCAGATGGTTTTATTTTAATAGTTCTTTTAGTTGCTAAACATGGTTCTGTAACTAATCCCATTGTTTTAGAATATGGCTTTGAATCTTCTACTAATTCTGGAATAAGTGTGTTTCTTTTACCCAAAAATTTTTCTTGGCTTATTTCATATTCAAAATCTCCAACTGTTTCGTGTTCTGTATATAAATTCACCGCTAAATATATATCTTTATCATTTACTCCTCTTTTCTTTCTTTTTACTAGAATGTTATCTTTTTCTAAGTTTTCAAATGTTATAAATAAATTATTAAATGCCTGATGAGCATAATCTTGTTCAGGCTTTGATAAAACAGGTTCAAAATAGTTAGTTATCTCTAGCGTTTCTTCCATATTTCCATTGTTTTTTAATTCAAGCCTTCTTATTTCTACTGGATCATTTGCGCAAGCAATTATTTTTGTTTTTGTTTCTATGTTTCCATCTGTTCTTGTAAATTTAGTTTCAGATGGTGTAAAAGAAACCTTGAGCTTGTCTTGCCTTTTATCTATTGGAATGTTTGTCCATATTCGTTTGTTTGATACATTTTTTATATAAAAAATTATTCCTTGTTTTTTATCTGCTGTTTCTTTAAATCTGTTTATTAGAATTCCTTTATATTTACTAAACCCTTCTCCATTTGATTTTGTGCATATTGTATAATTTCCATTTGATATTGTATTTGCTTCATTCAATTCATAATTTATTTTGCTATATGTTTTTTCTGTATAGTTTTCGTAATCTTTTGGTTTTAATTTTTCTATTTTTTCTTTTTTCTCTTTTGTAATTATTGCCTTTTCTGGCATCCTTTCTTGCAATAATATTTTAATTCCTTCAATCTCTGGATTTTTCATAAACCTTTTTACTAGTATATTTTTATTTATTAAATTATTAATTGATAAAAGACTTAATCCCTGATGATGTGCCATATATGTTTTTACTGTTTCATATTTCTTGCCATATTTTAGTCTAGAAAGTGTATAATCTATTGATTCATAAAAACCATATTTACTATTCATGCCTTCACTTTCTAATAATCTTAAGTTTTCTATTCCCTGTTTTGGTACATAATTTAAACTTAAAAATACAGAATATGGTGACACTACCATATCATCTTCTAGACCTCTTTTTAGTCCTAACCATGGTATTCCAAATGCTTTGTATTGATAATTATTATTTAAGTCTCTTAAATTAAAAGCCGCTTCTGAAACGCCCCATGGTATTCCTAATTTTTTTGCATATTCCATTTGACTCATTATTAAAAACCTACATGCCTCGTCTAGCAAACTGCCCTCATATTGTTCTATATTTATATTTGGCATTAAATATTCAAATGCTGTTCCAGACCATGATACAAGTCCTTTATATTTTTTTAAGCTTGTTATTGTTCTACTTAAGCTATTCCAATGTTTTGATGGTATATCTTTTTTAGCTATCGCAACTAAACTAGCTTGTCTTGCTTCTGAAGCTAGCAAATCATAATACGAATTTGTTAATTTATTTTCTTCTATATTAAATCCTATTGAAAATAGTCGTTTTTTAGGGTTATATAACACAGAAAAATCTGTACTTTGTATAATGCTATCTATAATTTGTATCATTTGATTAATATTTTCTATATATCCAGATGTGTTAGGAACACTTACTTTTAGATTTTTTTCAGTATTTGTTAAAAATTGTTTTACAGTATATAAATACCCAATAAAATTACCATTATCTACTGTTGAAACATATCTTGGATTTAATGGTTCTAAAGTTTGTGTATTATACCAATTGTATAAATGTCCATTCCATTTTTGCAATTTTTGTATTGTTTCTAATGTTTTACTTATTCTTTCTATAGCATCTTCTAACTCTATATATTTCAAGTCATAAGCAGATACAATTGCAAGCATACCGAAGCCCTATATTGGTTGGAGATGTTCTTTTTGCTATTACTTCTTTTCTGTCTTCCTGATAATTATCTGGAGGTAAAAAATTATTTTCTTCATTCATTGTATAATCAAAGAAATTCCAAATTTTTTCACCTGTTTCTAAAAGATAATCTTTATCTTGCTTTGATATTTTCTCTACCGCTTCAATCTTATTTGCATCTTTGCTTAAATAATATGCTTCAATAGGTCCAAAAAGCCATATAACACCAAGTATTACTTCAAATATTTGCTTTGTAAATATACCAATTAGTAAAGTTAAAATTCCAAACAAAGCATTTGCCCACATGAATTTATAATATGATACAATGTCCGTTTTTGCTTGTTTTTCTGCTTCTTCTGCTGTTAGCCATTCTAATAAATGTTCTTTGCTAACTTTTGTCCTATATATTGTTTTTATTATTGAATTCAATGTTATTATAGCTTTATTAGGTAGAAAACTTATTTCTAATATTCCTCTTAATACACTTGCCTTTAAGGCTCCTATAACTGGTATTATATTTTTGTGTGCAGAAATATAGTTAGAATCTACATTTTTTTTAAAAATTATATAATTTAATATATCAATTACACTTGAAAAAGTTATGCCTAGTAAAGAAATTGTAACTATTGGCCATATTTTTACACTTGTTGACATTTTTAAAATTACAGAAAAAATTATCCCAATAAATGCAGTAACTGGCATTATACTTCTTTTTAAATTATCCAATATTTTAAATCTAGATAATTTATTTAATGGGTTTAATTTTCTGGTTCCATTTTTTATTGTAATTTGTTTATTAAGCCACATCTTTATTTGCCAGTCTCCACGTATCCATCTGCTTAATCTGGTAATATAACTTATATATTTACTTGGATAATCATCTAGTAATACAATATCTGTTGCAAGTCCACATCTTAAATAATTTCCCTCTAGTAAGTCATGGCTTAATACTGTATTTTCTGGTATTTCCTCACATAATACTTTATGAAAAATTTCTACGTCATATATCCCTTTACCTGTAAAAATCCCTTCATCAAAATTATCGTAATAGATATCTGATACAGCATTTGTATATGAATCTGTTCCTCCGAAGTCCTGCATAAATTTTAGTGAATAGATTTTTTCTACTTGCCTCTAAATCTATTCCAATTCGCGGTTGAATTATTGCATGTCCTTGTTCTACAATATTTTTTTCTTTTGCTAAAACAGGTCTATTCAAAATATGTGCCATTGCACCTATTAGTTCTTGTGCAGAATCTAAAACAAGATTAGTGTCAGAATCTAGTGTTATTACATATTTAATTTTATTGCGAATATCTTTCTCTTCATTTGCTATTGTGTTTACTCTAAAGGAATTTACTCCATTTACTATAAAATCGTTAAACTGGCATAATAAGCCTCTTTTTCTTTCCCAGCCTAAAAAACTCTTTTCCCCTGCATTCCAAACTCTGTTTCTATACAAAAAATAGAATTTATCATTTTCTTCTATTAAAGTTTTATATCCTTTGTTTAATCTTTCTGCTTCTTCTAATCCTGTTTTTATTATTTCTTCGTCAAAGCTCTCTTTTTCGTTCTTGCTAGATGTACAATCCCCTAGCAAAGCAAAATATATATTTTCACTTTTGTTTGCTAAATAATATACTTCTAATTTTTCAAATAGTTCTTTCACTTTATCTTTTGAATTTATAATTGTTGGTATTACAATAAATGTAGAATATTTCTCTGGAATACCCTTACTAAAATCTAATTTTGGCATTAATTTAGGTTTTACCTTTTTACTTAAAATATAGTTTAGCACTTGCATAAACATTTGAGAAATAGGTACATATAGTATAATTCCAGAAGCTATTGAAATTACTACATTTTTGCTTGTATAGTTAAACCTTATAACAAATAGTATTGTAAGTAATATAGAGATTAGATTTATACTAAAAATATATCTTTTTGATTTTTGTTCTTTTGATATAATTTTTGTATTTTTTATGCCTAATTCCTTTAGTAATTCTGCTTTTCCATCTTCTATTAAATAATAGCCTATATGTGTCTTTTTTCTATTTTCCCCTTGATATGTTCTTGACATTTCTAATATTTTATTTGCAATATATATTTCGGATATCCTAGTTTTTTCTGATATTTGTTTTATTTTATTTCTATAATCTTCTTTTGTTTTATAATCCATTTTACTATATACATTTGCAGGATCTTTTTTTAATATTTCTTCTACCCCATTTATATTTTCAAATAAATCTAAAAAATTTACTCTTAATATTTCTTTTATACTAATAATACTATTTCCCATAGAAACCTTAGATGCTGCAATATCATAGTGTTCTTTTGTTATAACTTCAGAAATTGTCATTCCCATTTTATTTACTTGTTCTTCTAATATTTCTAAATATGGTAATCCCTTTCTTCCTGTGCTCTTCAACTTATATGACATATATTCAATAAAAGGATATTTCATTTCTTTATATGAAACATTCTCTTTATATTCATCTTTAATTGGTTTAAAAACTTGAGTATTTGCCTCTTTTTTCTCAACTAATCTTTCTATAATACTTTCTACTTTATATTTTTGTACCTGTGAAGAATATATCTTTTCGCATATATTTCTTATATTTTCTATAATAGCTATCTCCAAAAAAATCCAAAGATTCCATATTTCCTCCATAGCAAGAGTTTTTCTTCTTTGGTACGCAGATATTGCCATACTTAAAATTTCATCATTTATTTTATTATCTGTATATGCAACTATTTCCGATGCTACTACATATATTCTGCTAAAACCTTTGTACATACCTGTTGTTATTCCTGGTAGTTTTTTATATTTTGTAATTGTCATTTCTTTACATACAGTTTTAAATGTTTCTTCTATTATATAAAAGTTATCTAATAACCATTCCCCTGCTGGATATAGGTTTATTCCCATTTTTATATGTTTATTTAATAAATCATAAGTTTTTTCTATAAACCTATAATTATCTTTTAATCTTGGAATTGGGTATGTTGCAATATTAGATGTTAATTCCACATCATGGCTTGTTGCAATCTTTTCCATATATTGTTCTAATTGATAGTTATCTAACACTGCACCTTTTATATTTAAATATTTATAATTAGTTTTTTTCAAAATTCTTCCACCTCAATATGTAATTTATACATATTTTTGCCAGGTATAGGAATTTTTATTCAATTATTAAAAAAACAGCATAGCATTTTTGCTACACTGTTTTGCAAAATAATTTTGAATTATTTTTCTTTTTTCTCTTTTACTGGTTTTGTCCAAGATATGTAGTCGCATCCGTTGTTTGGATTGTTCTCACATATATAATAATTTCTTCTCTTTTTAGTTTTTCTTATTTGTACTTTACCTCCACATTTTGGACATGGTTCGTCTATTGTTTCTATATATGGTTTTGCATTTTGGCATTCTGGATATCCTGGGCAAGCCAAGAACTTTCCATATTTTCCATATTTAATTACCATCATTCTACCACATTTGTCACATGGTACATCTGATACTTCATATTCTAATTTTACATGTTCTAATTCTTTGTCTACTTTTTCTACTACTTTTTCAAATGGTCCATAGAAGTCTGCAATTACTTTTTTCCAATTTTCTTTTCCTTCTGCTATTTTATCAAACTCTTCTTCCATTTGTGCAGTAAATTCAACATTTATTACATCTCCAAAGTTCTCTATTAATAGCTTATTTACTATTCTTCCAAGTTCAGTTGGATGTAACTGTTTTTGTATTTTTTCTATATATCTTCTTGCAAGAATTGTTGTTATTGTTGGTGAATATGTACTTGGTCTTCCTATTCCTTTTTCTTCTAATGCTTTTA
>OLPF01002549.1_pt1 | contig 11602 bp, 7 predicted proteins | sample 1673121 | NCBI WGS metagenome assembly OLPF01 (sample SAMEA3136756, study PRJEB25190) | human gut metagenome | reverse complement strand
CTCCTTCTTCCAGACATTTCTGTGCTAAAAGATAGCTGTTCTGCACCGGAACAGTTCCATCTGTTGCTGTCTGCCAAATGAAACATGGTGGTATTTCTTTTGTTACATACTTTTCAATTGACATATATTCTAACTCTTTCTTTGTTGGATTCTTCCCTAAAAGAGCTACAAAAGAATCTCTGTGAGCATATTTTCCTGAAGTAATTACCGGATAAGACAGCACTGCCGCATCCGGACGGTTTGAAAACTTCTGATATTTTTCATCCGGATCCTTGATATCCTTCCCATGCACACACAGACTCGCACACAGATGTCCTCCGGCTGAAAATCCGCACACCACGATCCGATCTGACAAAACGTGCAGCTGCTCTGCACGAAAACGGATCATTCGCATCGCTCTGGAAATATCATTCAATGGCTGAAGCTTTAATGGTGCTTCATCCAGTGGATTCACTGTATATTCAAGGACGAACACATTATAACCAGCCTGATAAAATTCCATAGCAACCAGATGTGCTTCCGAAGGCGATACAAGTCTGTAACCGCCTCCCGGAACAACCAGCATCGCCGGATGCATCAGCTCATCCTCATGAATATAGCTGACCATAATCGGGATAAACCCATGCGCCGCCGGGTAATGATATTCTTCTTTGTGCCATAATTCTATTCTTTCGCCTATCATGTGTTAATTTCTCCTGTATGATTTATAATTTGTGCTTTTCTGTTATTCTTTTAGGAGCACGGACTTTGCTCGTTGCTCGCGTAAAAAAGCCACGAAAGACAAGATCCCCCAACCTTGTCTTCCATGACTCCCATTACATACACTCAACTCGCTTTACAGTTCGAATCCTTCCAGATATGGATTCTCTGCCTCAGAAAACTTCTCTTCCTCAACCATCTGCGCGATTGCCGGGTCAAGTGGCATCTTTCCGAGAACCGGAACGTTAAGATCTGCTGCGATCTCATCAATGTGGCTTTCTCCAAATACTTTAATCTCTTTGCCACAATCCGGACACTTCACATAGCTGTAGTTCTCAACAATTCCAAGAACCGGAATATTCATCTGCTTCGCCATTCCATATGCCTTCTTCACGATCATCTGTACAAGATCCTGCGGAGATGTAACAATCACAACGCCGTCAACCGGAAGAGACTGGAATACTGTCAACGGAACATCACCTGTTCCAGGTGGCATATCAACGAAGAGATAATCAAGATCTCCCCACATAACATCTGTCCAGAACTGCTTTACAACACCTGCGATCACTGGTCCCCTCCAGATAACCGGTGCTTCCTCGTCTTCCAAAAGAAGATTGACAGACATGATCTTTGTTCCATCTGCTGCTTCACATGGAAGAATTCCCTGCTCAGTTCCTACTGCCATCTCATGAAGTCCATACATCTTTGGGATAGATGGACCTGTAATATCTGCATCCATGATACCAACATTATATCCTTTTGCTCTCATCATTCTTGCAAGGGATGCTGTCACGAGTGACTTACCAACGCCGCCCTTTCCACTGACAACGCCGATCACTTTTTTAATAGATGAATACATGTTCATCGGTTCATGCATATCAACTTTCTTACTTGTGCATGTTCCTGCACTGGCACAGCTGGCGCAGGATTCCTCTGAACATCCTGCTGTTTTCTGCTCTTCTGCCATAATACCATAACCTCTTTTCTACAAATAAATAGTGGTATCATTGTAGCACATTTTCTCACAGAATGATAGGCTGAACCTATGCTTTTATTTTTCTAAGTGTTATACTTATGTCAATTGTTATGTTAATTCTTAATTCATTCTAACTTGAATACAATTAGAAAGGAGTTTTCCTATATGCCAGTAATATCCGAACAACTTAAGCCGATTGACACTGTCAATGGATTCCAGATCCGTCCCGGCTTTTTCCGTGAATTTGGTGCAGTCGCTATCCCGGGTGGTGTCAACTTTACGATTCATACACACGGTGCTACCTCCTGCGAGCTTCTGCTGTTTCACCGCAAAGCCGAAGAACCTTACGCCGTGATTCCATTTCCGGAAAGTTACAGGATCGGATTCTGCTATTCTATGATCGTCTTTGATCTGGATATCGAAGAATTTGAGTACGCCTATCGATTGGATGGTCCTTATGATGAAAAGAAAGGACTCCGTTTTGATAAAAACAAAATCCTGCTGGATCCTTATGCGCGCGCCGTCACCGGACAGAGCCAGTGGGGGCATGTAAATAACGCCCAGCATGGTTATCGTGCCCGTGTGGTACAATCCAACTTTGACTGGGGTGACCAGCGTCACCATTCTATTCCTATGGAAGACTTGATCATCTACGAGCTACACGTCCGCGGATTTACCATGGATGAAAGTTCCGGTGTCAAGCACCACGGTACATTCGAAGGCCTGCGCGAAAAGATTCCTTATTTGAAAGAACTTGGAGTCAATGCTGTTGAACTAATGCCAATCTTCGAATTTGATGAGATGCGTGATGTACGATTGATTGATGAAAATGAACTTATTGATTTCTGGGGATATAATCCGGTCAGTTTCTTTGCACCAAATACAAGCTACTGTTCTTCTATGGAATATAACCGCGAAGGACTAGAACTCAAGACACTGATCAAAGATCTCCATGACAATGGTATAGAAGTAATCCTCGATGTCGTCTTCAACCACACTGCTGAGGGAAATGAATTCGGTCCGTGCTTTTCTTTCAAAGGCTTTGACAATAACATTTACTATATGCTGACTCCGGACGGACATTATTATAATTTCAGCGGATGTGGAAATACATTAAACTGCAATCACCCTGTTGTACGAGACATGATTTTGGAATGTCTGCGTTACTGGGTCATCGAATACCGTGTAGACGGATTCCGTTTTGATCTTGCTTCCATTCTTGGGCGAAATGATGACGGAACCCCTCTAAGCCAACCACCGCTTCTGCGAAGCCTTGCATTCGACTCGATCCTTGGAAATGTAAAACTGATCGCTGAAGCATGGGATGCCGGCGGACTTTATCAGGTCGGTTCTTTCCCTTCCTGGAAACGCTGGGCTGAATGGAACGGGCGCTACCGTGATGATATGCGCCGCTTTTTAAAAGGAGATGACTTCCTTGCCCAGACTGCTGCAGCAAGAATCACAGGTTCTCCTGATCTGTACGATCCTGCTTACCGAGGTGGAAATGCTTCCATCAACTTTCTCACCTGTCATGATGGATTCACGCTTTATGATCTGTACAGTTATAACCAGAAGCATAATGAAGCCAACGGTTGGGGAAACACTGACGGAGCTGACGACAATAACAGCTGGAACTGTGGCGTAGAAGGCGAAACAGATAATCCTGCCATTCTGGCACTTCGTAAACGACTGATGAAAAATGCCTGTGCCGTTCTGCTTTGCAGCCGCGGAACTCCAATGTTCCTCTCCGGTGATGAATTCGCAGACACACGTTACGGAAATAATAACCCTTATTGCCAGGATAACCTGATCTCCTGGCTGGACTGGAGTCTCCTCAAAAAAAATAAGGATCTGTTCGATTTCTTTCAATATATGATCCGGTTCCGCAAAGATCACCCTGTCATCCGTAAGGATCTCGAGCCAAGCTATCTTGGTGTTCCGGCAATGAGCACGCATGGGCTCACTCCGGATGAGACAAATTTCTCCGGTGACAGCCATGTTGTCTGTGTACGATTCGCAGGCTATAATGAAGCAACCCAAAAAGAAGACCTTGTTTATCTGGCTGTAAATTCCGGATGGTTTCCGGTCACACTCACTCTGCCGGAACTTCCTGAACATTACAAATGGAAAGTTGCGGTCAACACCGGCGATCCTAAATGTCAGTTTTTTCACAAAAATTCAATGCCTACGGTAGAATCTAAAATATTTTTAGGTGAACGCTCTGTTATTATTTTCGTTGCTACCGCTATATGAATTAAATTTTTTTAGCTGTTTCTCAATATTTTTTAGAATATTTTTGTTTATTTTTGACAAGCTTGTTGTTCGTATAATAAATAACAAGCTTGTCATTTTTTAAACTTTTCTTGATAATTTTTTGATTTATTTGTAGAATATTACCAAATGGAACTCTACTGGTTTGAAGATAGGTTTTTTCAAATACATTTCCTATTTTAAAATCAGTCAGTAATGAACGTTATGGTAAAAGGAGAGGTTTAAAATGAGTAGACTTGAAATCCCAGGTCCAGACAAAGGCCAGCTCGTCGTTGAAGAGCTGTACAAAGATCTGGAACGCAGAATTGAATCCAGCCCTCCGGGATTATGTCCGGTTGACATGACTCGTGCATTCATCGAGATGTGTCAGACACAATCCTGCGGAAAATGTACCCCGTGCCGCGTTGGGCTGTGGCAGTTGAAGAACCTTCTGACAGATGTTATGAACGGTACTGCTACAATGGAGACACTTGATCTGATTGACACATTGTCTGAATCCATCCGCGAAGGATCTGACTGTCCGATCGGATATGAAGCCGGTGCCATGGTACATAAGAGCTTAAGAGACTGTCGCGAAGATTATGAAGAACATGTCCGTCAGGGACGCTGTACCTGCCACTATACACAGCCTGTACCTTGCGTTTCTCTCTGTCCTGCACATGTTGATATCCCTGGATATATCGCACTGACCGGAGAGGGCCGTTACGCTGACGCCATCCGTCTGATCCGTAAGGATAATCCGTTCCCGACAACCTGCGGTTTTATTTGTGAGCATCCTTGTGAGGCCCGCTGCCGTAGAAATATCGTAGATGATGCCATCAATATCCGTGGACTGAAACGTATGGCCGCTGATTATGCAGGCAAGGTTCCGCCACCGGAATGCGCACCTTCCACCGGAAAGCGTATCGCTGTCGTAGGCGGTGGACCTGGTGGACTCAGTGCTGCTTACTACCTGCAGTTGATGGGACATCAGACAACCGTATTCGAGATGCTTCCAAAGCTCGGCGGAATGCTCCGCTATGGAATCCCGAACTACAGACTTCCAAAAGATCGTCTTGACGAAGATATTCAGGCAATCCTTGAGACAGGAGTTCAGGTAGAATTTGGAAAACGTATTGGTAAAGATATCACAATTCAGAGTCTCCGCCAGGAATATGATGCTGTTCTTATTTCCATCGGTGCAAGCACTGATAAGAAGCTTGGTATCGAAGGCGAACAGGCAGAAGGCGTGATCTCTGCTGTGTCCTTCCTTCGTGATGTTGGAGAAGACAAGAGCCCTGATCTTACCGGACAGGAAGTTGCTGTCATCGGTGGCGGTAACGTTTCCATGGACGCCGTCCGCACAGCAAAACGTCTCGGTGCGAAAAAAGTAAGTATCGTTTACAGACGCCGTACTGCAGATATGACTGCTCTTCCGGCTGAGATCGAAGGTGCAGTTGCAGAGGGGATTGAAGTACTCACACTGAAAGCACCATCCAGAATCGAGACTGATGAGAAAGGACACGTTTCAGGTATCTACGTCACACCACAGATGATCAGCAAGATCAAAGATGGGCGTGCAAGTGTCTGTCCGACAGGTGAAGAAGATTTCCTTATCCCTTGTCAGACACTCATCGTTGCAATCGGACAGGATATCGAATCCGAACACTTCGCAGAAGCCGGTGTTCCGGTTTCCCGCGGTAAGATCATGACAGAGCGTTATGGCGGTTTCGACAACATCCCTGGCGTATTCGCCGGTGGAGACTGTGCATCCGGTCCTGCTTCCGTAATCAAGGCAATTGCCGCTGCAAAGGTTGTTGCTGCCAATATCGATGAATATCTTGGTTTCCACCATATCATCAGCTGTGATGTTGAGATTCCGGAACCTCGCTTAAGCGACCGCGAACCTTGCGGAAGAGTTGAACTGACAGAACGCGAAGCATGCAGCCGTGTCTGTGACTTTGAAGGTGTTGAAAACTGTATGACAGAAGCCGAAGCAAAACAGGAATCCCACAGATGCCTGCGCTGCGATCATTTCGGTTATGGTATTTTCAAAGGAGGGCGGAAAGAAAAATGGTAAATGTTACAATTGATAATCAGAAAATATCCGTACCTTCCGGAACTACTATCATGGAAGCTGCGGCAAAGCTTGGAACTCCGATTCCGAAATTATGTTATTTGAAAGATATCAACGAGATTGCGGCATGCCGTGTCTGTGTTGTTGAAATTGAAGGGAAAGATCGTCTGGTCACATCCTGTAATAACGTTGTAACCGAAGGCATGGTGATCTACACGAACAGCCCGAAGGTACGCATTGCAAGAAGACAGACTGTACAGCTTATCCTTTCCCAGCACGACTGCAAATGTGCAACCTGCGTCAGAAGCGGAAACTGTACACTTCAGCAGGTTGCAAATGATCTGAACCTGATCGATCTTCCGTTCAAAGAACGCTTTGAAGATACACCTTGGGACAAGACATTCCCACTCATCCGTGATTCACGCAAATGTATCAAATGTATGCGCTGTATCCAGATTTGTGACAAGATCCAGGGACTGAACATCTGGGATGTTACAAGTACAGGTTCAAGAACAACGATCAATGTAAACGGAAATAAAAAGATCAATGAAGTCTCCTGTTCTCTCTGCGGACAGTGTATCACTCATTGTCCTGTCGGCGCACTTCGTGAGCGTGATGATACAGAGGATGTATGGAGTGCGATTGCTGACAAGAAGAAAGTGGTGGTTGCACAGGTTGCTCCGGCAGTCCGTGCCGCATGGGGAGAAGCTCTCGGCCTGTCCAGAGAAGAAGCAACAATCGGAAAGATCATGGACGCCTTGAAAAAGATCGGCGTAGACTACGTCTTCGATACTTCTTTCTCTGCTGACCTTACGATTATGGAAGAAGGAAATGAATTCCTGCAGCGCTTCACCAAAGGAGAATTAAAGCTGCGTCCGATGTTCACTTCCTGCTGCCCTGGCTGGATCCGTTTCATCAAATCACAGTATCCACATCTGGTGCCACAGCTGTCCACAGCCAAGTCACCACAGCAGATGTTCGGTGCTGTTATGAAGACTTATTTTGCACAGTCCATCGGTGTCGCTCCGGAAGACATTTACACCGTATCTGTCATGCCTTGCGTAGCGAAAAAAGGTGAACGCAACATGGAACTTTTCTACGGCGAGTATGCCGGACATGACATTGACACAGTTCTCACTACAAGAGAGCTGACAAGAATGATCCGTGCTGCGCATATTGATCCAAAGAGCCTGAAAGACCGCGAATGTGATCCGCTTATGAAAGAGTGGTCCGGTGCCGGTGTTATCTTCGGTGCTACCGGCGGTGTTATGGAAGCTGCACTTCGTTCCGCACACTATCTTGTAACAGGACGTAACCCGGATCCGGATGCATTTAAGATCGTCCGCAGTCCATCCTTTGAGACGGGTGTTGTAGAAGCTGAAGTACAGATCGGTGATGCTACGATCCGCGCTGCTGTTGTCAGTGGTCTTGGAAATGTACGCAAACTGCTTGAAGCAATTGAACACGGAGAGGTTCACTATGACTTTGTTGAAGTCATGGCCTGTCCTGGTGGATGCGTTGGCGGAGGCGGCCAGCCGATCCACGACGGAGAAGAGCTTGCACACACACGCGGTGCAAACCTCTACTTCCTTGACAAGAACGCAAAGATCCGTTTCTCCCATGAGAACCAGGATGTTATGAAATTGTACAACGATTTCCTTGAGAAACCATTGTCACACAAATCACATATGCTGCTTCATACAGATCATACAAAGTGGGATATGCCTAGATAATAATTCCTATATAAAACAAGAGCCAGAACAGTGGGAAGATGCGGTGCTGTTTCTGGCTCTTGCCAAAATTAGGCAGGACGGATTCATTTTCCCGACCTGCCTGATTCATCATATTCTTATTCTACTGTTACACTCTTCGCAAGGTTTCTCGGCTTATCTACATCTAGACCTTTCGCAACACTTACATAATATCCAAGTAACTGCAACGGAATCACTGCGAGACTTCCCATAAAGTGCTCATCCACCTTCGGAACATAGACTGTAAAGTCTACCTTGTCTTCCATCTCATAATTGCCATAGTTTGTCACACCCATCAGATATGCGCCACGACTCTTACATTCCATCATATTGCTGACTGTCTTCTCATACAGCTTGCTCTGTGTCAGAACTCCGATTACGAGAATATTGTCCTCGATCAGACTGATTGTTCCATGCTTTAACTCACCTGCCGCATAAGCCTCAGAATGAATATAAGAAATCTCTTTCAATTTCAGACTTCCTTCCAGACACACTGCATAGTCAACTCCACGGCCTACAAAGAAGACATCATGTGCATTCGCATATTTGGCTGCGAACCACTGGATTCTCTCCTTATCCTGAAGAACCTTTTCTATCTTCTCCGGAATTGTCTGAAGTTCAGAAATGTAGTAGCTGTACTGCTCATCTGTGATCAGCCCTTTCACCTTCGCGAACTGAACTGCAATACAATCAAGAGCTACAAGCTGTGCGCTATATCCCTTTGTTGTAGCAACCGAAATCTCCGGTCCTGCCAGTGTATAGAACACCTTATCTGCCTCACGGGCAATACTGCTTCCGATTACATTTACAACTGCAAGTGTAGCAAGTCCTTTATCTTTCGCCATACGCATAGCTGCCAATGTATCTGCGGTCTCTCCGGACTGGCTGATCACGATAACCAGACCATCCTTCACAAGCGGCATCTCACGGTAACGGAACTCAGATGCAAGCTCTACTCGAACCGGAATCTGAGCCATCTCCTCGATCACATACTGAGCCTCAACTCCTACATGCCATGCAGAACCGCACGCAACAATGTAAATCTGGCTGTATTTCTTAATCTCTTCCTCTGTAATATCAATATCCGTAAAGTCGATCACTCCGTCTTTCACAACAGAATTCAGAGTATCACGGATTGCTTTCGGCTGCTCATAGATCTCTTTCATCATGAAATGCTCGAAACCGGCCTTCTCTGCTGCCTCTGCATCCCATTTGATCTCTGTTGTCTCTTTCTCGATCTCATCACCATTGAGATCATAGAAATGAGCCTCTCCCGGAACAAGCTTTGCAAACTCAAGGTTTCCGATATAGTATACATTTCTTGTGTATTTCAGGATTGCCGGTACATCAGATGCAACATAAGTCTCGCCATCTGCAATACCGATGATCATCGGGCTGTCTTTTCTGGCAACCCAGATCTCTCCCGGATAATCCTTGAACATCAGCTCAAGTGCATAAGAGCCACGTACACGAACCATAGTCTTGGCAATCGCATCGATCGGTCCTAAGTTATATTTCTTATAATAGTAGTCAACCAATTTGATCACTACTTCTGTATCTGTATCACTGTAGAATGTATAACCATGCTTTAACAGCTTCTCTTTCAACTCTGTATAGTTTTCGATAATACCGTTATGTACTCCGACAACCTCAGACTCAACTGTACCGGATCCACTTCTCTCACAGTTTCCGGATACATGCGGATGTGCATTGATCTGACTTGGCTCACCGTGAGTCGCCCAGCGTGTATGACCGATACCGCAAGTTCCCTTGAGTGCCTTACCACTGTCTGTCTTCTCTGAAAGATTACTCAGACGTCCCTTCGCCTTAACAACCTGTGCAAGATGCTCTCCGTCACGCACTGCAAGACCTGCTGAATCATATCCTCTGTATTCCAGCTTGGACAATCCGTCCAACAGAATCGGAGCTGCCTGATGATTTCCTGTAAATCCTACGATTCCACACATAAATAATTCCTCCTATTAACTATCTGCATCCCTCTCTACAAATAGTTATATCACTTTCCATGTTGTTTTCCCTTTTCAATGAGCCTATCACTTTCGTAATTGTTACAAAAAAGTTAAATAACTCATTCGTTAGTGTAACACAGATAGAAGAAATAGGGAAGTAAAAAATGCATTTTCTTAATCACTTTCCCATCACTACAGTGGCCAGTCAGGGAACCTTCCGTTCACGATCGCATGCATGATTCTGTCCTTCGCCCCTGGCGTCTCCCTGTTGATCTGCTCCATCAACTGTTTTGCATACGCTCTTTTTGTTGAACCGTCTACCGGACAGGTATTCTTAACCACACAGATTCCCTGGTCTGCAACAAAGTGCGCTACACCTCGCTCCGGAACATACATCATCGGACGGATCACCGTCACTCCCGCTTCCGGCAATTCTGTCACTGGTGGGAATGCATAGAACCGACCTTCATAGATCAATGACATCAATGCTGTCTCTATAAAATCATCCTTATTATGTGCATATGCCATCTTATTGATTCCAAGCTCTCCCAGCCGTTGATACATCGCACCCTTCCGAAGCTTTGCACACAAAGAACACGGTCTTGTATCCTTATTCTCCTGAAATACGATCCGGGCAATCTCTGTATCGACCTGCTCATAAGGAATCTCCAGGTGCTTACAAAACTCTGCTACGCCCGTAAAATCCATCCCTTCAAATCCTACATTGCAGGTAATCGCAGATAATTCGAACCTCTTCGGGTAAAATTCCTGCAGCAGCTTCATCGCATAAAGCAGAGTCAGGGAATCCTTGCCGCCGGAAACACCTACTGCAATCCTGTCACCGTCTTCTATCATGTTGTAATCTTGTATTGCCTGACGGATCAGACTTAATAATTTCTGTTGTTTCATCTTTCCTCAACTACTACTTTGCATCTTTCTATGTTCATCACATAACCTTCCAAATATTAGTTTCATAATATCACTTTTCCATAATACTTTACAACAATTTTGCGAAATTCAGGTTGCGAATTTTGTAAGCACCTCTTATACTTTATTATTATGTTAACTGTTCAGAGCCAAGCAAAATTTCAAAAAAAGATGTAAAATGCTTGCATTTTTAAGACTGTTTTTGAAATTTTATTTGGCGGATACACCACACCTTCAAAATGCGTAGCATTTTGAAGGTTGGCTCTGAACAGTTACTTATTATGTATGAATGCGGAGGGATGAAAGCATGAAGATACTTCTGATCAATGGGAGTCCTAAAGGTAAAAGAAGTAATTCGTTAAAGCTTGCATACAGTTTCATTGAAGGATTTAAAAATGGATGTACGGATGATGAAGAAAGCATCTCCATCGATGAACTCCATGTAGCTTCAATGAATATAGCTGCGTGTAAAGGATGCTTTGCGTGCTGGCAGAAAACGCCTGGCATATGCTGTATCAAGGATGATATGCAAAAGGTTATTGAAAAACTGATTGATGCTGATCTTATTCTGTGGTCTTTTCCACTGTACTATTTTAATATCCCAGGTATCTTAAAGAATTTGATCGACCGTCAGCTTCCTATGAGCCTTCCTTTTATGAGTTCAAAACAGAACGGATACGGAATGCTGATACCATGGATTACGTTCTGGATCGCTGTTTCTATTCATCCGAAAGTCGGAGCTTTGATAACACTACTTGTGGTCGCAACAGTACCGTTTATTATGAGAAAACATAAATTTGTCATCTGGGATCAGCTCTCTATGGCAGCTGTTGCTATACTTTCTGCAGCGGCAAATATAACCGGAAACGGAGTTCTTCCAACAAACATCGGATATTTGTAAGTAAGTAATCATCCGTATCTGTTTTTTCATTTTTTATTCTGCTACAATCTC
>OLPF01002548.1_pt1 | contig 11603 bp, 7 predicted proteins | sample 1673121 | NCBI WGS metagenome assembly OLPF01 (sample SAMEA3136756, study PRJEB25190) | human gut metagenome | reverse complement strand
GGGCGGCGAGAAGCGCCCCTCTTTTTTGATCGAGCGTCTGGAGACGCTCTTCCCCCAGTGCCAGCGCCGGGAGAAGCCAGCGCCTTCCCCGGACCAGCTGCGCTCCCTGGCGGCTGGGGTCCCGTCGATCCGTGCGGCCCTCTCGGAGGACCCGCGTTCTGCGGCCCTGTTTCGCCATTTGGATCAGGCGGCCCGCTGGCAGCGGGGGCGCTTGTCGCCGGGGGCTGTGTCTGCCCTCTATGGGAAGAAGGTCCCCATGTCGGCCTCCCGGATGGATCAATACCAGTCCTGCCACTTTGCTTATTTCCTGCGCTACGGCCTGGACGCCCGCGCCCGCCGTCCCGCTGGATTTGACGCGCCGGAATACGGCACGTTTGTGCATTATGTTCTGGAACATGTGCTCCGAGCCATCCAAGACCAAGGCGGCGCAGCCCAGGTCTCCGACGAGGCCATCCAAGGCTTTGCCACGCAGGCCGTGCGGGACTATGTCCACGGCAAGCTGGGCGGCATGGAACATCAGACGCCCCGCTTCCGCTACCTCTTCCGCCGCCTGGAAAAGGGTGTTCGCGCCGTGGTGGAAAACGTGGTGGCGGAGCTTCGCAGCTCGGATTTTCAGCCCCTTTGGTTCGAGCTGGGCTTTGGCTACGGCCCGGACAAGTCCCTGCCTCCGGTGAACCGGACCAGTCACGGCATCACCCTCAGCATCTCCGGCTTTGTGGACCGGGTGGACGGCTGGCGCAACGAAAAAGACGGCCGCCTCTATCTTCGGGTGGTCGACTACAAAACCGGCCGAAAATCCTTCGACCTCACCGAGATCTGGAACGGCCTGGGCTTGCAGCTTTTACTCTACCTCTTTACCTTGGAACGGGAGGGAAGCCCGCTCTTCGGGGAGCAGCCTGTCCCCGCCGGGGTCCTCTATCTTCCGGCGCGGGAAGCCGTCCTAAAAGGCAGCCGCACCATGGACGAAGCGGCCCGGCAGAAAGAACTGGACAAAGAGCTGCTCCGCAAGGGCCTCATTCTGGAGGATGTCGATGTGGTAGAGGCCATGGAGCACGGCGAGGGCAGCCTGCGCTTTCTCCCCGTGAAGGTCAAGACGAAGAAGGACGAGACCACCATCAGCGGCGATGCCTTGGTCTCCGCCGAAAAGCTGGGTCGTCTCGACTTACATATTCAAACCATCCTCTCCCAGATCTGCCAGGAGATCGCCCGTGGGAACATCGACGCCGACCCCTTCTGGCGGAGCAAGGAGCAAAACGCCTGTACCTACTGCGAGTTTGCCCAGGCCTGCCAATTCGAGGAAAGCGCAGAGGCCACCGGTGACCACCGCCGCTGGGCCCCCACCGTAGAGAACAAGACCTTCTGGGCGAATCTCTCCCAGACCGAGGAAGGAGGGGAGCCTCATGGCCGTCAAACGAACCCCTGAGCAGGAGGCCGTCGTCAAAAACCGGGGCGGCACCCTGCTTGTCTCCGCCGCCGCCGGGTCAGGCAAGACCCGCGTTCTGGTGGAGCGCCTGTTGGATCGTATTTTATATGAAGAGAAAAACATCAACGAGTTCCTCATCATCACCTTCACCCGCGCCGCCGCCGAGGAACTCCGGGGCCGCATCGCCGGGGAACTGAACGAGGCCCAAGCGGCCCACCCAGACAACGCCCATCTCCGCCGCCAGTCGGCCCTTTTATATGAGACGCAGATCTCCACCATCCATGCCTTCTGTACCGTTCTCCTGCGCCAGTGGGGGCACCTCTTAGACATTCCCAGCGACTTCACCCTCTGCGAGGAGGAAGAAGCCTCCGTCCTCATGGCACGCACCCTGGACCAGATCTTAGAGGAACGCTATGAGGACATCGACCCGGACGGAGACTTTGCCCAGCTGCTCGACCTCCTCACCGCCGGGCGGGACGACAGCCGCCTCGTGGAGATCGTCCTGGACGTCTATGAAAAGATCCAAAGCGCTGCCGATCCTCTGGCCTGGCTGGAAGAACAGCGCCGCGCCCTGGACCTGTCCCATCTGACCGACGCAGGCCAAACCCCTTGGGGCAAGCTGCTCCTGGAAGACGCCAAAGCCACCGGCGCCTATTGGAAGGAGCAGATGGAGACGGCCTGCGACCTGACCTTGGAGGACCCCGTCCTGGAAAAGGCCTACCTTCCCAGCCTCAAAGAGACGGCCCAAGCCCTGGAGCATTTTGTGGCCGCCTGCGCCCAAGGCTGGGACGCCGCCGCCGAACGGGTCGTGATCCCGTTTCCCCGGCTCGGCTCCTCCCGCGGCGTAGAGAATAGTTCTGCGCAGGAACAGATCAAAAGCCTGCGGGACCGCTGTAAAAAGGCCATGGGCAAGGTGGCAGACCGCCTGTCCAGCCCCAGCGCCAGCTTGTTGGAGGATATGGCCCTGCTGTACCCCGCCATGCGGGGCCTGTTCGCCCTGACCGCAGATTTCGTCAAAGCCTACGACGCGGAAAAGAAAAAACGCGCCCTGTTGGATTTTTCCGATTTGGAGCATGACGCCATCCGCCTCCTGGTGAACGACCAGGGCCAGCCTACCGACCTGGCCCGACAATGGGGTCAGCGCTACGCCGAGATCATGGTGGACGAATACCAGGACACGAACCAAGTGCAAAACACGATCTTCCGCGCCCTCTCCCAGGATGGGAAAAACCTCTTCTTGGTGGGCGATGTGAAGCAGTCTATCTATCGCTTCCGCCTGGCCGACCCCACCATCTTTTTGGAAAAGTATCGGACCTTCCGCCCCTATGACCAAGCGGCGGAGGGGGAGGAACGGCGCATCACCCTCTCCAAAAACTTCCGCTCCCGCCCGGAGGTCCTGGAAGCGGCCAACGACCTGTTCCGCTGCGTCATGTCCCGTGAGCTGGGCGAGCTGGATTACACGGCAGACCAGGCCCTGTATCCCGGCGGGACGTTCCCGGCGGGGGAGGGCTATGAGACGGAGCTTCATGTCTTAGACTTCAGCGAGGACCCGGCCTATACCCAACAAAAGATCGAGCGCAACGACTTGGAAGCCCGCTTTGTGGCCAAACAGATCGCGGACCTGCTCCAGTCCGGCTTTCCCGTCTCCGATGGTCAGGGAGGCACCCGCTCCCTGGCCCCGGATGACATCGCCATTCTCCTGCGTTCCCCCGGCCCTGTGCGCCAGTATTACACCCAGGCCCTGGAGGACCAGGGGGTCAACTGGTCCGCCGAAGAGGGGAGCGACCTCTTTCAGACCACGGAGGTCTCCGTCGCCCTCTCCTGGCTCCAGATCATCGACAACCCCCGCCAGGACATCCCGCTCTTAGCCGTCCTGCGGTCCCCTGTGGTGGGCTTCACCGGGGACCGTCTCGCCGCGATCCGCACGTTAGCAGAAGGGGACTTCTACACCGCCCTGCAAACCGCCGCCGCCCAAGGCTGGCCGGACTGTGTGGAGTTTCTGGCCCAGTTAGCAGCCCTGCGCTTTGGGGCGGGGGAGCTGACCAGCCATCAACTGCTATGGAATTTGTATCGGGAAACGGACCTGCTGGAGATCTTCTCCGCTATGCCCGGTGGGGAAAAACGCCGGGAAAATCTCTTGTCCTTCTACCAGTTGGCCCGCCGCTTTGAGGGGACGGGTCACAAGGGCTTGTTTGGTTTTCTGCTCCATCTGGACCGGGTGCGGAAAAGCGGGACCCTCCAAACACCCCCTGCCGCCCCCAAGGAGAGCGCTGGGGTCAAGCTGCTGTCCATCCACCGCTCCAAGGGGCTGGAATACCCGGTCGTCTTTCTGTGCGGCCTGGGGCGGCAGTTTAATCAGTCCGACCAGAAAAAACGGGTTCTGTTCCACCCCAAGCTGGGCCTTGGCCCCAAGGGGCTGGACCGGGAGACGATGGTTGAGTTTACCACCTTGGCCAGGGAGGGAGTCGCGCTGGCGCTGAATAAAGAGATGATGGCCGAGGAAATGCGTCTGCTCTACGTCGCCATGACCCGCGCCAAAGAAAAGCTGATCATGACCCACGCGCTCCCGGTCCGCGGCAACCCACTCAAAACCCTGGCCGCCAGTCTATCCTATCCCGCCGATCCCCGCGTGCTGCAAAGCTGCGCCGGGCCGGGGGAGTGGGTCTTGCTGGCTGCCCTGCTTCGCCCAGAGGGGGAAGTCCTGCGCCAAGCGGGCGGGCAGGACGGCACGCCGCGCCCCGCTGTCCCACTAGGCCCCGCCTGGCGGATCGAATATCACACCGGAGCCGTCTCTCAGGAGGCGGGCCGCCGCCACCGCCGCGCCATGGCAGAAGAACAACGCCCCCTCGACCTATCCCCGGAGGAGATCGTCTCCCGCCTGCAATGGCAATACCCCTACGCCATTTCCACCGCGACCCCCGCCAAGATCACCGCCACCCAAGTGGCCCAGCAGGAGCCGGACGAGCCGGGCGTGTTTCTCCTGCGGGACAAGGAGACGGATGAACCGGAGCCATTCTATCGCCCGACCTTCGCCCAGGAGACCATGGGCCTCACCGCCGCCCAGCGGGGCACGGCCCTGCACACGGTCATGCAGTCCATTCGGCTGGACAAGACCGGCTCTGCCCATGAGGTGGAGGAAGAACTGGCCCGTCTGACTGCCCAGGGTTACCTGACCGAACCACAGGCTCAGTCCGTCTCGCCCATTTCCGTCGCCCGCTTTTTCGCCGGAGACCTGGGCCGCGCCCTGCGGGAAAATCCAACCTTGCAGCGGGAATATCCCTTCTCCCTCCTGGTCGATGCGAGCCGCTTCTATCCCGACGCCCTGCCCGGAGAAGAAATTTTGCTGCAAGGCGTCATCGACGGCTGGTTTGAAACGGAGGAGGGCCTTACCTTATTTGATTTCAAAACCGACCGCGTGCCCCCCTACGCCGCCCAGGACCGCGCCCAGCGCTACCAGGGCCAGCTGGCTGCCTACGCCTACGCCCTGGAAACGCTGACGCAAAAACCAGTCGTCCACCGCCTGCTCTGGTTCCTCCATTCGGGCATCGGGATCGACTTGGCTGGGGAAAATGAAAAAAATTAAAAAAATCGGAAAAAAGAGTTGCATTTTCCTTGGAAAAGTGGTACCATAGGTCATGCGCTTGAAGAGCGCACATTTTTTGATATCAGAAAGAGGTGAACACGAATGAAGGAAGGCATCCATCCCAACTACGAGGAGACCACGATTCGTTGTGCTTGCGGTAATGTGATCAAGACCAGATCCACCAAGAAGGACATCCGCGTCGAAGTTTGCTCCAAGTGTCACCCCTTCTTCACCGGCAAGCAGAAGATGGTGGATACCGGCGGACGCGTCAGCCGTTTCAACAAAAAGTTCGGTTTGGAAAACTAAAAGATTTTTGTCTTTGGACCCGTGCCCTGACCGGCACGGGTTTTTCCATATTCCCTACCCAGAAGCCGAGGGTTCCTCCGGGGCCCTTTTGCATACACTAAGGGGAAGGCACATTTTTCCTGTGAAGAGGAGGAACCCATGATGTTTCACGAGATCGCCCCAAAGACCCTGACGGAAAACGTCTTTTCCCTCATCGGGGACCGTTGGATGCTCATCACCGCCGGGACGCCCGACCACTGCAACACCATGACCGCCAGCTGGGGCGGCCTGGGCGTGCTGTGGCGCAAGCCCATGGCGACCATCTATGTCCGCCCCCAGCGCTATACGTTTGGATTTATCGAGCAGTCTGACGAATTTACCCTTTCCTTCTTCGGCCCCCAGTGGAAAAAGGCGCTGTCTTATTGCGGTGCCGTCAGCGGCCGGGACGAGGATAAGTTCGCTGCCTGCGGCTTCCACGTGGCCGCGGCTGGGCAGGCTCCGTATATTCAGGAGGCCGACCTGGTCCTGGTTTGCAAAAAGCGCTATTGGAACGATTTGGACCCCGCTCACATGGACGCCGAGGCCCTGCAAGAATACAAAGCCAAAGACTATCACCGGATGTACCTGGGCGAGATCACCCAGGTGCTGGTGCGGGACTGACCCGCACCCCTGCCGAAGAGAACCCATCCCAAGAGAAGGAGGCCGCCAATGACCGATCATAACACCCAAGAGACCAGAAACCGCGCCGTCCTGGTGGGGCTGAATGCCGACAGCCTGCCACGAGAGGACAACGCCAGTGAAACCACCCTGGAGGAGCTGGCCGCCCTGGTGGAGACTGCCGGCGGCGAGAGCGTGGGCATCATCCTCCAGAACCGAGATACCCCAGAGGCCCGGACCTTCATCGGCGAGGGCAAGGTCGCCGAGGTCACCGATCTGGTCCACGCCCAGGAAGCCGACCTGGTGGTCTTCGACAACGAGCTGTCCCCCTCCCAGCAGCGGGTGCTGACGGAGGAGATCGGCGTCCAAGTCATCGACCGGGCGGGTCTGATCTTAGACATCTTCGCCCAGCGGGCCCGCACCAAAGAGGGCCGCTTACAGGTGGAGCTGGCCCAATATAAATACCTCCTGCCCCGTCTGACGGGCATGTGGGGCCACCTGGTGCGCCAGACCGCCTCCGGCGGCAAGTCGCCCATCGGTACCCGTGGCCCTGGTGAGACCCAGCTGGAAACGGACCGCCGCCACATCCGCCGCAAGATCGCTAAGCTCACGGAGGACCTGGAAGAGGTCCGCCGGGTCCGGGCCGTCCAGCGGGACCGCCGGGAGAAGAACGAGGTCCCCGTTGTGGCCATTGTGGGCTATACCAACGCGGGCAAGTCCACCCTGCTCAACGCCTTGACCGACGCGGGCATCCCAGCTCGGAACCGTCTCTTTGACACCCTGGACACGACCACCCGCACCTTAGAGATCTCCGATACCTGTACCGTTCTCATCTCCGACACCGTTGGCTTCATCCGTAAGCTGCCCCACCACCTGGTCGAGGCCTTCAAGGCGACGCTGGAAGAACTGGCTTACGCCGACCTCATTCTTCACGTCATCGACGCCTCCAACCCGGAGTGGCGGGAGCAGGCGGACGTGGTGGAGTCCTTGATCCGCCAGCTGGGGGCCGAACAGACGCCCCGCATAGAGGTTTTTAATAAGTCCGATGTCTATGTGGGGGACATCCGTCCCCATGGCGAAGATATCGTCTCCATCTCCGCCAAGACAGGGGAGGGCTTGGATCAACTTCTGGCCATGATCGGCAAGCGCCTGGACACCGGCTTCCACCGGGTCACCCTCTCCCTGCCCTATGACAAGGGCGGGGTGTTGGACATGCTCTACCGGGATGCCAAGGTGGAAAAGGTAGAATACGGCGAGACCATCGAGGTCGAAGCCGTCTGCTCCGAAAAAACCGCCGGTCAGGTCAGAGAGTTCATCACCGGGGGCTGGCAGCCCCCCAAGGAATTCTGGGAGGACTGAGACCATGGCAGAATACTATATCCCAGCCCAGGACAGCGAGACCGAGTTCTCGGAAAAGCGCTCCCGCTTCATCGGCCACGTCTGGCACGTGGAGACGGAGGAGGAAGCCAGAGAAAAGATCGCTGAGATGAAAGCCAAATACTACGACGCCCGTCACAACTGCTGGTGCTACCTCATTCGCGAGGGCGGCATCACCCGCTACTCTGACGACGGGGAACCCCAGGGTACCGCTGGGCAGCCTATGTTAGAGGTCTTCCGGCGGGAGGGTGTAGAAAACGTCTGCTGCGTCGTGACCCGTTATTTCGGCGGGATCCTGCTGGGCACCGGTGGCCTCCTGCGGGCGTATACCAAGTCGGCCAAAGACACCCTGACCGCCGCTGGGGTCGCGGTGGTCCGCCAGTGGGCGGATACCGTCATCGAGTGCCCCTACAATCTGTTCGAGCGTATGAAGCTGGAGATCGCTGCGGTCCAAGGCATTTTGGGGGAGATCGAATACGGTGCCCAGGTCCGCATCCCCGCCCTGCTCCCCCTGGAGCAGTGGCCAGCCTACGAGGCACGGGTCACAGAGCTGACTGCCGGGCAGCTGGCCCCGGAGCTGCTGGGGGAGGTCTTCAAGGCCGTTCCCACCCAGGAGCCCTCCGTCTGAACACTGGCTTGAAGAACCTGTCAAGTGGAAGTGTAAACTTTTTATGAACAGGTAAGAAACCGGTAGGAAAACCAGCTGTTTTTTCGTATATTCAAGCGAAGAAAAATTTTCTTTGCCTGAAAAGGAGGGAGCTACGATGACCCTGCGCGAGATCACAGAAGAACGGGAGCGGAAGACCCTGTCGCCCTTCGCCGCCCTGTCGGTCCAGTCGGAGGGCCGTCTGTGGCCCATCGAGCCGTGCCCCATCCGCACCTGCTACCAGCGGGACATTGACCGGATCGTACACAGCAAAGCGTTCCGGCGGCTGATGCACAAGACGCAGGTCTTCCTGCGCCCGGAAGGGGATCACTACCGCACCCGTATGACCCATACCTTAGAGGTCGCCCGCATTGCCCGGACCATCGCCAGGGGCTTAGCTTTGAACGAAGACCTGACGGAGGCCATTGCCCTGGGCCATGACCTGGGACACACCCCCTTCGGCCACGCCGGAGAGCGGGTCCTCAATGAGATCCTCCCCGGCGGCTTCCGCCACAATGAGCAGTCTTTGCGCGTGGTGGACTGCCTGGAAAAGGAGGGGGAGGGCCTGAACCTCTGCTATGAGGTCCGCCGGGGCATCCTCTGCCACACGGGGCCAGACAAGGCTGAGACGCTGGAGGGTCAGATCGTCCGCGTGGCGGACAAGATCGCCTACATCAACCACGACATCGACGATGCCATGCGAGGGGGCATCATCTACCCCCTGGACATCCCGTTGGATATTTCCCAAGTTCTTGGCTTTGACCACGGGGGCCGGATCGACACCCTGACCTTAGACGTGATCCAAGCCAGCCGGGGCCAGGACGAGATCCGGCAGTCGCCCGCCTGCGGCGAGGCCATGGCGAAGCTGCGGGAGTTCATGTTCGAGGCTGTCTACTACAACCCCTTGGCCAAGGGAGAGGAGTCAAAGGCCCAGGATATGATCGCCCGCCTGTTCGAGCACTATCAAACACACCCAGACGAGCTGCTCCCGGATTACCAGGACATCCGCCTGCGGGAGGGCACCGACCGGGCCGTCTGCGATTACATCGCCGGCATGACCGACCACTACGCAGTGGCCAAATACAACGAAGCCTTTGTGCCCTTGGCCTGGGCTGTGAAATAACGCCATGCGCCGGCAGAAGGGAGGGAGGAGCGATGGCGATCCCAGCGTCCTTTAAGGACGAACTCATTGCACGCAGCGATATTTTGGACATCGTCTCAGACTATGTGACCCTCACGCCAAAAGGCGGCAGCTATTGGGGCCTGTGCCCTTTTCATGGGGAGAAAACGCCGTCCTTCCACGTTCTGCCCGACCGCCAGCTCTACCACTGCTTCGGCTGCGGCAAGGGGGGCGGGGTGATCTCCTTCATTATGGACGTAGAGAACCTGCCCTTTTTAGACGCCATGCGTCTTCTGGCCAAACGCGCAGGGATGGAGTTCCCGGAAGGGGAGATGGATGAGGGCAACCGCCGCAAGCGTACCCGTCTGCTGAGCCTCAACAAAGAGGTGGCCCGCTTCTTCCACAGCCAGCTGGTTTCGCCTGTGGGACAAGCTGGGTTGGATTACTTACGCCGCCGTGGGTTATCGAAACAGATCATCACCCGCTTTGGCCTGGGCTTCGCCCCGGAGAGCTGGGACAGCTTACTCAAGGCCATGGCCCAGAAGGGGTATGACAAACGGGACCTGCTGGACGCAGGCCTTGCCGTGAGCAACCAAAAGGGCGCGATCTACGACCGCTTTCGCAACCGGGTCATGTTCCCCATCATCGACCTGCGGGGGGATGTGATCGGCTTTGGCGGCCGCGTGCTGGGAGATGGGACGCCAAAGTATCTCAACTCCCCGGATAGCGTGGTTTTCAATAAAAGCCGCAATCTCTTTGCCCTGAACCTGGCAAAAAACACGAAGCTGGGCCGCATCATTCTGACCGAGGGATATATGGATACCATTTCCCTCTACCAGAGTGGCTTTGACTGCGCGGTGGCCAGCTTGGGCACGGCCCTCACGGCGGACCACGCCAAGCTCCTGTCCCGCTTTACCAAAGAGGTCGTCATCTGTTACGACGCCGACAGCGCAGGCATCCAGGCGGCCAACCGGGCCATTCCCATGCTGGAAAAGACGGGCCTGAAGGTCCGCGTCCTCCGGGTAACGGGGGCCAAAGACCCGGATGAGTTTTTGAAGAAGTATGGCCCGGACGCCTTTTCCCGCCTGCTGGATCAGTCGGAAAATTATGTGGAGTATAACCTCCGCCAGCTGCAAAGCAACTATGATCTGAGCGACCCGGTCCAAAAAACAGAGTTTGCCCGGGCGGGTGCGGAGATCTTGGCCCAGTTAGACAGCCCGGTCGAGCGGGAGGACTATGCCGGGCAGCTCTCCGAGATCACCGGGATCGGGAAGTCTGCCCTGCTGCAAGAGATCCAGCGGGTCCGCGATATTCGCCTGCGAACCGCCAAGAAAAAACAGACCCGACGGGAGATGATCCCCGTCAACCAGATCCAGCCGAAAAACCGCCAGCTGCGCTATGAGAACCCCCGTTCTGCCCGCGCCGAAGAGGGGATCTTACGCCTGCTGATGCTGGATGGCTCCTTGGTCTCCCAGACCCAGGGCCTGGAACCCAGCCAGTTTTCTTCCCCTGTCTTAGGGAAGATCTACGGGATCTTGCTGGGGCACCTCTCCCAGGGCCGCTCTTTGCAGCTGGGCGCTCTGGAGGGGGAGCTGGAAGGGGAGGAGATCACCTTGCTGGCCCATATCCTGGGCCAGCCTGTGGCCATGGAACACAGCGCCGCCGCCATGATAGACTACCGCGCGGTGATCGAGCGGGAAGCCATGCGGCGGCAGAATACCAACGACGAAGCGGTGCTTTTGGCCGCGCGTGACACATATCGAAAGAAAAAAAGCATATCACAAGGAGATGGATGACCATGAGCGAAAAGAAAGCACCGGAGAAGAAAGAAAAGGAAAAGTTAGTCCACGTCACCGAGGAGCAGCTGAAGGCCGGCAAAGAGGAGATCATGAAGATCGTCAACGGCCAGCCCGGCGCAGAGAAGCTGGGCGAGATGCTGGACAAGGGCCGCAAAAAGGGTCGTCTGTCCTCCAACGAGCTGATGGATGCCCTGGAAGAGATGGATCTGGAATCCGAGCAGATGGATCGCATCTACGATGTCCTGGAAAACATGGGCATCGACACTGCCGGGGAAGATTATCTGCCTGACCTGACCGACGGGGACATGCCCCCCATCGAGGAGATCGAAGAGATCCCGGAGGAGGAGATCGTCGATCCCAACACCCTGGTGGACTCCTTCGGCATCGACGATCCCGTGCGGATGTACCTCAAGGAGATCGGTAAAGTCGACCTGCTCACCAGCGAGCAGGAGGTCGCTCTGGCCCAGACCATGGTGCGCGGCCAGGAGGTCAAGAAGACTCTGGAAGATATGGAGGCCGAGGGCATCGAGATCGACGAAGAGACCAAGCGTTCTCTGCAAAAGGAGATCAAGGCCGGCGAGCGGGCCAAGCAGAACCTGGCCGAGGCCAACCTCCGTCTGGTCGTCTCCATCGCCAAGCGCTATGTGGGCCGCGGTATGCTGTTCCTGGACCTCATTCAGGAGGGCAACCTGGGCCTGATCAAGGCCGTGGAG
>OLPF01002546.1_pt1 | contig 11604 bp, 9 predicted proteins | sample 1673121 | NCBI WGS metagenome assembly OLPF01 (sample SAMEA3136756, study PRJEB25190) | human gut metagenome | reverse complement strand
AAAAATTCTTTTTAGGAATTTTCGGGATTGTTTTGTTGTTCAATTATCAAAGTTCGTTACTGCTCGTTTGAAGCAGCTTGTTTATTCTATCAAACCGGAAGAAGTTTGTCAACAACTTTTTTCATTTATTTTCAAATTTCTTTCTGATCCGATGGAATCTGTGCTGTTTCGCGTTGTTCTCGCTGACAGCTTGATTATGATACCACTCCTATTTTGAATTGTCAACAGTTTTTTAATAAAACATTTTATTGCTGCTTATAAAGCTCATCCCAGTACATCTTATCATTCAATGTATGATACTGTACCGGAATGTGAAGATACAATATGAATATCACCCCATTATCTTAGTATGTATCACCTGCCTGCCGCATTTTGAAAGTCTTAGTATTTTAGTTATTTTGCAATTACTCAATGTACCTTATTGTTTTGGAAACTGACACTCATTAATAACAATCCCAGTTATACATAACATGGCTGAAATCTCTGTTCTTCAGTGCTTCTCTGTCAATAAAGAAATTTGCGACACCGGCATCTCCCCACATAATATCCTTCACACTGTTCAACTGAAATAATAATATCTCACCATCGTCGACACTTCTGGGATCAGATTGTGTAAAAAACGGATAACCACCAACCTGACACATATATTCCTCATACATATCACACAAGCCATCCATAACATCGTCATTCTCAAGATATCCCCGCAGCTCCCTATCCAGACAAGTATCTGCGGCCGGCCAGAAATTCACATCGTCAAAAGGCATCGTCTGAACAATTTTAGTAGGTTTCAAACGGTATGTTACCGCTCTCTCCATAGGAAGCGCTGTATCTTCATGCCAGTCAGGTTCATGAATACATGCTTTCTCCGCCCGCTCTGGCAATGTTTCATAGTAACGTATGCACCACCCTGTCTGGTCATAGCCATCATCAAAATTGCATCCATACATATCTTCGCTGCTGATCAATATCTGCATCACCCCCTGTTCAGGATAATCCGGCAAATGCGGAATCTGGGCAAAATTCACCTGCGCCAGCAGATACAATTCCTCGCCTGTTCTGCTGTTCTCCAATCGATGTTCTCCCTCAGGCACATAATAAGCGCCGCCAATCTTACAGTCAAAAAGACCTGCATCCCCTTCTTCGAGTTCAAAACTCACCATCGGGGCTGCTGTATATTCCGTCATTTTCCGGTAAATTTTCTCTACAATCTCAGTTGTATTTTCTCGCTCCTGCGCTTTCTTTTGACCCGCTCTTGACGCTGCACAATTATCATCAGCTTTCTCCGCCCCACCAAATGCAAATGAAAGATTTTGATAATAATTCAGATTTTCAAGCTTCTTCAAATTCTCTTTTATCCATGAACATCCACCCGTCGATTTCATGATCTTCATGGATATATTCATCTTTTTCGTTAAAATATCTATTGTATTCTCAAAAAGCAAACTCTTTTTCACCTTGAGCGACAACACATCTCCCCATGGAAGAAGAGCCCCCTCATCAATCGTCCAATCAGGCCGGAGTGCAAATATAGCTATCCCCTTCTCATAAAAACCATATAAAAAATAATGTCCGTTTGCATGTACCGGCAGTACATTCTCCTCATATGCAAAATTATACTTTTTCAGTTCTCTTTTTATTTGTTCCAAATTCAGCATCATATACTCCCCGCTCTCCGTATAGACTAAAAACCTTACTGATTGTCAGTTATTCTCCTGAAAATTAGTAAGGTTTTATCTGTCGCAAATATTCTAAAATATAACTGATCGCGTCTATTGTCTCTTCTGAGCAAACTCCCGCATAATATCCTGCATCATCGTGTTCAGTAATTCAATCACCTGATCCGCATTCATCATATCATTAATCGTAATCTGCCCAACAATATGACTGTTGCGTCGGCCGCCATCAAGAAAATATCCATTTAGGGCTCTGTAATCCCGTGCGTTCTCTCCGTCTTTCAGCAGTACATATCCCGCAACTGCCGTTATGCTGTAACTATTCTCCGTGACACCCTCAATGAAATCCACATAAAATGCCTTCTGTTTCTCATTGATATAGGTGTACATGCGCTTATAAACATTGGACACTTCCAGAAAACTGGATGGTTCTACACGTCTGTAATACGGGTATTCGCCTCTCCACTTATGTCTGCAGAAATACTCATTCAGCGCCCGCCGTACGGCACCATGATGCTTACGGCATGATAATGGCAGCACTCTTTTCTCGTAATATTGGCTGCAAGTGTCCAGTATATCTGTCAAAACGCCGTATAATGTTTCTGCTTTCTTCATGGAAGCAAACTGTATCCAATAACGGCAGAAAGCTGCCCGCTCATCAATAGCCTTATGCAGCCATCCCGTCAGTTCCTCCAAACCATAAGAGGTCAGATATTCACATGCTGCCTCCAGATCATTCTGACTGAATGCAAAATTCTCCGCTGCATCTTCATCAAAACGGATCAGGCTCTTCCCTATACCCGCTTCTGTCGTTGGTGCCAGGTAGAATTGTATCAGCTCGTAAAACACACACAGCAGCGGAAGGGCACGCAGCTCATCCTTGTCAAGCGACTCAACGCCAAGTATCTGTGCCTTCTCAAGCATTGCCTTCAAAGGATGCATCAGGATCCTCCATGGCAATTTATCTGCATCGACATCCAACGGCTCCATCGCCGAATCATAATTATATAAATGCAGTGAACCTTTCAGACTTCTAAAGACAAAAGAACTCTCCTTCGCCTGATAAGGTCCCTCTGAAAGACCATTGACAAATGACAGACGATAATACGGTACACTGACCTTTTCTTCAGCACCATTCTCGCCTTTCACAGTCTCCGTTCGTTCAAAACATTCACCGGAAAGATGTGTAATGAGAATTTCTCGCGGATGTCTGCCGTCTTCAATCAATACATCTGCAAAATCCAGTTCCAGAGACATCGCAGGTGTACTCAATACATCCACATGCAATATTCTGTTCTTAATCTTGTACGGAATCTTCTTCTGTCCAACAACATACTCTGACAGGCCATTTAATGCCTGCTGCTCCTCACCGTCGAACATCCGTACAAACTCTTTGTATTCCTCCTGTTCTTTTCTTAATGCTGCTTTCGCAGTCAAATAGCCGTGTACAATACCGTTTTCAACGCTTTCCAATTCTTCTTCAGTTTCAAACTGTACAAGTCCCTGAAGCGTCTTGATCGTACTCTCTTCCAAATCGTAGCCTTCAATCAGCGAAAGATAATGCTCACCAAGTTCATGGAGCTGTACATATTCAGCCCCCTTCATCTGGCGATAATCCCGGTAAAGATCAGACATCAGCTCATTATCAACACTATAATGTAGCATCATTCTCCTCCTTGCCGCTGTTCAAATACTGCCACAGAGCTGCCACCGGCAGTCCTACGACATTATTGTAATCTCCATGAATAGACCGAATAAAGACAGCTGCTCTTCCCTGAATGCCATAAGCGCCTGCCTTATCTGCCGGTTCACCTGTTCTGATATAATCCCAGATCATCTTATCCGTCATCGGATACATTGTGACTTCCGTCTTCTCCGCAAATACTGTTTCTTTCCTTACATCTGCACTGCCTTCAATCACTGTAACACCTGTATACACCTCATGGGTTCGTCCCTGCAGCATATGAAGCATCCTGAAAGCATCCTGATCATTCGCCGGCTTCCCGAGAATCTCCTGATCACATGATACAACAGTATCCGCTCCAACGATAATGCAGTCTTCCGCATAACGTTCAGCCACATCCTGCGCCTTTTGTCTTGAAAGCCGTCTGACCATTTCTTCAGGTTCCCACGGCCCTTTCTTCTCTTCCTTTGTACTGACACATACATCAAAGTCCAGACCGGCCTGTTTCATCAACTCACTGCGTCTTGGCGATGCAGATGCCAGAATGATTTTTCTCATGTTGCTAAAGCCTCCCTGCTGCAATACTTAAATCACAAGTATTATACTTTATCTTCCCGGATTTGTAAACATCTCCGGCATATACTTCCAGTAACGCTTCGGCAACATCTGCATCTGCAGTTTCGGATTTCTTCTCTCCAGAATAGCCACACTCTCCGTAAACGTCTTCCACCATTCTGTAAAAGCATATTCCGATGAAGACAACATCATCTGCGGATCCTGTCTGAAGTCCGGATGACGGATATAAAGCCAGTCTTCACCTGCTCTGTGAATCCAGACTTCATCCCGTTCCACATCATGGATCACCCAATGCTCCATGGGCAGCCTGTCCTGAAAATGTTCCGCTAGAAACATTCCCACATGATGCTTCGAAACCAGTCTGGCATACAGAATGTAGTTCTGAAGTTCCTGAAATCTCAGAAAACCGTATAAATGCTGTATCTCCCTCGAGACACTTCTTGACAGCTGATGCAGTCCCATCACTTCCGGTATGGACATCGCATTCAAAACCTTCCTGCCATTGGCAAAGGCCAAAATAAGAAATCTGTAGATAATCTCTCCCTTCTCCTGACTGTCCGCCTCCGACGCCATGTGTACCAGATACCATGCCTCCTCCGAAATCTTGCTTATAATGGCCTTCACAACCTTCCCGGCCTTCTCTGTATTCACTTCTACCGAATAAATATCCGAAAACAGATCACCGTTCACATAAGGCCCCACCGCCAGCTTCTGCCAGGCATGGCCATACCGGCTTGTGAAAGCTTCGTACACGCCGCACAAAATACCTTCTGTACTGTTCTGACACATCAGAATACGCATTCTCTTATTCTGTTCCATTCCAAGTCACTCCCTATCAAAGCTGTCCGGTCAATACCTGCCGCTTATCCTCCTGCTCCACCGGCATCTGCAAGTGAAAATCATCAAACAGATTCAACTGTCTGAATGTATCCCCGGAGCGAACAACATTCTCCGGCAGACGCTCCTTTAATCCAAGAAGATTCGTTGTAATGAACCGTTCATCCATTCTGAAAGGCATATAAACTCTTCCCTGACAAGTAATAAAGTACATCGCCCGCTTCAGTACAACCCCCATCTTCTTCAGATCCTCGAATCGCAGGCCGCCATACCTCCTGGCACGACAGATCCTCCTGGCGCTGTTCACACCAAGCCCCGGCACTCTCAGCAGCTGATAATAATCCGCCGTCATCACCTCCACAGGAAAAGCCTCCAAATGTCTGACCGCCCAATCGCACTTTGGATCTAGCAGCAGATTGAAATTCGGCTGTCTCTTACTCAGAAGTTCTGCTGCCTTAAAACCATAAAACCGTATCAGCCAGTCTGCCTGATACAGACGATGTTCCCTCAAAAGCGGCGGCATCGTCCCCACCGCCGGTAATCGACTATCCTCATTCACACCCACATACGCGGAATAGAAAACCCGTTTCATCTTAAATCTGCCATAAAGCGCCTCTGATACACTCATAATCTGATAATCCGACTCCCCTGTTGCTCCTATAATCATCTGGGTACTCTGTCCTGCCGGCACAAAGGGCTGTGCATGCCGGTACAGCGCCACTTCGTGCTTCGAAACAGTAATCTGCTGTTGAATCTGCCGCATAGGCTTCAAAAGCTGTCTGCGGGGCTTATTCGGAGCCAGGCTCCGCAGCCCCTCTGCTGTCGGCAGTTCCAGATTGCAACTCATCCTGTCCACCAGAAAACCGGTCTGCTGGATGAGTTGAGGATCAGCTCCCGGAATCGCTTTCACATGGATATAGCCATGAAAATGATACACTGTGCGCAGCCGCAGAACTGTCTCATAGATCAGCTCCATCGTATAAGACGGATTCCTGTAAACGGCCGAACTGAGGAACAGACCTTCTATATAGTTTCTACGATAAAAACCCATGGTCAATGTACATACCTCGTCCGGGCTGAATGTCGCCCGCTCTGTATCATTACCGACTCTGTTGACACAATAAACACAGTCATAGCAGCAGTCATTAGTCAACAGGATCTTCAGCAGAGAAATGCATCTTCCGTCTGCAGAAAAACTATGACAGATACCACAGGCCACTGCATTGCCTGTTCCCATGCTGCCATTCTTCCTGTCCACGCCGGAAGAAGTGCAGGCCGCATCGTACTTGGCTGCATCAGCCAAAATACGCAGTTTCTCATTCAGATGACTGTCCCATATCGTCTCCATGTCCTACCGCCCTTTCAAAAAAAACATATGTTCCTATTTATTTTAGCACATACGTTCGTATTTGTAAACATATGTTTTCGAAAATATGTTTGGATTTATTTTCCTGAGTGCTTTCTTTTACTTCAATCGCCTGACTCTGAATGTATGGCATGTCTTTATATGCTATATAAAAATAAAGTAACTGTTCAGAGCCAACCTCCAAAATGCTACGCATTTCGTCGGTGTGGCGTATCCGCCAAATAAAATTTCAAAAACAGTCTTAAAAATGCAAGCATTTTATACCTGTTTTTTGAAATTTTGCTTGGCTCTGAACAGTTACAAAATAAAAAAGAACCGAAACACTTCTGTCCTTAACGCAGAATTCTGTTTCAGTTCTTTTTTTGAAGCCTCCCCTGAGCGTCCTTTATACACCTTCATCAGATATGATGTTCTTTAAAATAGGCCATGGCCTTTTCCTGATCCTTCATGACCTGTGCCTTCACTTCTTCCAGACTGGCAAATTTGTGTTCATCCCGCAGTCTCTGATAAATGCGCACAGTGATCATCCGATCATATAAATCGCCTGAAAACTCAACAACATGGGTTTCTATACGAAGTTCATTATGATCTCCAACTGTCGGATTGCGACCGATATTCGTCAGCGCATAGTACTTTCCTTCCATACCTTCAATCTGAACAACCGATGCATATACACCTTCCGGCGGCAGCAGTTTAATGTCATCTGGCGCCAGATTGGCTGTCCGCATATCAACTTTTCTTCCATTGGCTTTTCCCGGAATAACTTTTCCATTAATCTCATACGGACGTCCGAGAAGTTCTGTGACCGTCTCCATTCTGCCCTCTGCAATATAGCCTCTAATCATTGTTGAGCTGATCTCTTCGCCGTGTACACACAGTTTTTCACAGTTATCAACAACATAACCATACGCTGCCGCATGCTTTTTCAAAAACGAGACATCACCACTTCTCTGGTATCCAAAATGGAAATCATCTCCAACGACAATCACCTTTGCACCGATATCTCTCACAAGTACATCCCGCACAAAATCTTCAGGCATCATATGCGCTGTCTCCTGGGTAAAGGGATACTCGATCAATACATCGATCCCCATTTCTTCCACAATGCGAAGCCGCTCTTCTTTTGTATAAATCAGCGACTGTTTCTTTCCGGTCAGCAGACTCATCGGATGAAAGTCAAAAGTAAAGACAACGGTCTGAAAACCCTTTTTGCCATATTCTTTTAATTTGTTGATCAAAAGCTGATGTCCCCGATGCAGTCCGTCGAATTTTCCAAGGGCAACCACGGTGTGATCAAGATGGATATCCTTTGTTCCTCTAAAATAAATCATGACCAATGCTACCTCTATACAAACATTTTTATATTTTTTAAGCTGTTTTTGACGGCCACATACTGATAAATCGCCGTAAAATTACCTGTACTGCTGTACATGCGTACCTGCATTCCGTCTTTGAGTACAGCGGACGCATCACCGCCGGAGGTTGCAACCTGTTCCCTTGGCAGCCAGTTGCCGTTGGCAAGCATTTTATCCGAAAATGCATCTGTCGTTTTGAATTCCGGATAATCCGAAAGCATTTCTTCGACAGGCACAATATGTCTGAGCACTTCTTCTTCACCGCAGACAGCCATTTCCTGAATCTGAGCAAGTGTCCATGCATGTGCAATATCAAATGCCCCCACTTTTAAACGGACAAGTTCCGTCATGCAGGCACCACAGCCCAGTTTCTCGCCAATATCCTGACACAGTGTACGAATATACGTGCCTTTGGAACATGAGACCTCCATTGTGACATAAGGCAGCTGTATTTCTGTGATATTCAGGGCATTAATCACCACATGTCTGGCCTTTCGTTCAACTTCCTGACCGGCCCTGGCCAGCTCATATAACTTTTTGCCATCTACCTTAATGGCAGAATACATCGGCGGTATCTGCATATAATCACCAACAAAAGAAACCGCTGCATCTCTGACCTCACGCTCATCGACATTCACAGCCTTTTCAGTAAGAATCTGTCCGGAAATATCCTGTGTATCGGTAGTTCTGCCAAGCATCATCACCGCGCGATAAGTCTTGTCCCGGTCTGTGATCATATCACAGAGCTTTGTTCCTTTGCCGAGACAGACCGGCAGAACCCCTGTTGCATCCGGATCCAGCGTACCCGTATGGCCGATTTTCTTCTGATGAAGGATTCCCCTGAGTTTTGCTACAACATCATGGGATGTAAAACCTTTTTCCTTGCAGACATTAATCATTCCATCGTACATGTATCCAGCTGCTCCTTTATTAATACTTCTGCTGTATGATAAATTTCATTGATATCGCCCACTGCTGAAAATCCCGCTGCGCGCACATGGCCGCCGCCGCCAAATTTGCCTGCAACCGCTGCAACATCCACGAAATGATTGGATCTCATACTGAATTTATAAGTGTTTGCCTCTGTGTCGGAGGCAGATGCAAGCAATGCTACCTCAATGTCCCTTGTCAGACGCAGCTGATCGATAATACCTTCCAGATCACCATGTCCTGCACCCAAACGGTCCAGCTCCGGTTTTTCAAGCACACACACAATCATTCGATTGTCAAGAACAAGTCGGCATTTCTGCAGGGCATAGCCCAGAATCTTATTCTGCTTATAACTTTTGCGGTAAAAAACATCATCAATGAGATCTGAATACGGAATGCCTTTTTCCATCAGGCAGCCAGCCATATCCATTGTATGACGGCTTGTATTGCTGTATTTGAACACACCGGTGTCACAAATAATACCAATATACAATGCCACTGCTGCATCATAAGAAATAGCCTCCATTGCCATCAGCCCTGTCAGCACTTCGCAGGTTGAACTGGCATCCGACACGATCATATTCTCATCGGCATAGCCCGGATTGCTGATATGATGGTCAATACAGATCCTGTGTTTTGCCGTATCAAAATATTTCTGCGCTCCGGCAAGACGCCCTTTGTCACTGGCATCCAGTGCAATAAATAAATCATAGACCTTATCATCTTCATAGCTGCCAATAATCTGCTCAACACCGGCAATCACTTTATAGCTTTCCGGAACCGGTTCCAGTCTGACATCTGCCTCAATCTCAGGATAATTATCCCTGAGATAATGCCAGAGGCCCATACAGGCGCCGACGCAGTCACCATCCGGTCTTGTATGACCGGCAATAATGACTGTTCGGACCCCTTCCAGGCAGGACAGAATATTATTCATTGTCCTCTTCTCCTTCATGTTCTTTTCCTTCATCTGAACGAACAACATCGTCAATCAGTTTTGACATATTGACGCCGTATTCGATCGACTGATCCAAAACAAAATGAATTTCAGGTGTATTTCTTAAGTTCACAGTCCGTGCAAGCTCACGGCGGATAAAACCAATGGCACTTTTAAGTCCTGCCAGTGTTGCATCCTGTGCATCTTTATCGCCCAGCACGCTGATATAAGCTTTGCACTGTTTCAGATCCGGTGCTACTTCCACAGCAACAACGCTGGTCATCGGACTGATGCGCGGATCTTTAATCTCACGGGAGATAATACGGCTCAGTTCCTTCTGAACCTCACCATTGATACGCGTATTCTTTATACTGTTCTTTCTCATCTATATACTCCTATCTCGGCACTTCTTCCATAACGAAAGCTTCAATCTGATCGCCTTCCTTAATATCGTTATATTTCTCAAAGGACATACCGCATTCATAGCCGGAATTAACTTCTTTCACGTCATCTTTGAAACGCTTCAGAGATGCAAGATCACCTTCATGAATAACAACATTATCTCTTAAGAGACGTACCTTGCAGTTACGAACGATCTTACCATCCTGAACATAACCGCCGATGATGGTGCCGACACCGGATACCTTATATGTCTGACGCACTTCTGCATGGCCGATGATCTTCTCTTCGAATGTCGGTTCAAGCATACCCTTCATAGCAGCTTCGATATCTTCAATGGCATTGTAGATGACTCTGTACAGACGCAGATCGACTTTTTCCTGTTCTGCAATAATCTTCGCCTGATTGTCCGGACGAACATTGAAACCGATAATGATCGCATTGGATGCAGAAGCCAATGTAACATCAGATTCATTGATGGCACCAACACCGCCGTGAATAACCTTGACAGCCACTTCATCATTGGAAAGTTTTGCAAGACTCTGTTTCACAGCTTCTACAGAACCCTGAACATCGGCTTTGACAATGATATTCAGATCTTTGATCTGACCTGCCTGGATCTGATCAAACAGACCATCCAGAGATAATTTGGATTTTGTATCAGCCAGCATCTTCTCACGTTTTGTGGCGATAAATGTCTCAGCCATTGTACGGGCTTCTTTTTCAGTATCTGTTGCAATGAAGACTTCACCAGCCTGAGGCACTTCATTCAAACCAAGAATCTCTACAGGTGTAGACGGACCGGCTTTCTTTACACGGCGCCCCTTATCATCAATCATTGCTCTTATCTTACCAAATGCAGTACCAACAGTTACATTATCACCAACATTCAGTGTACCTTTCTGAACCAGCACAGTTGCCACAGGACCACGGCCTTTATCCAGCTGTGCTTCAAGAATCAGGCCACGACCCTTTCTATTAGGGTTCGCCTTTAATTCTTTCACTTCAGCATCCAGAAGGATCATATCCAGCAGATCCTGAAGACCTTCACCTGTATGTGCGGAAACAGGTACCATAATGGTTGTACCGCCCCAGTCCTCTGCGATCAGACCATATTCTGTCAGTTCCTGTTTAACACGGTCAATATTGGCACTCGGCTTATCAATCTTGTTGATTGCAACAATAATATCGATTTCTGCTGCTTTGGCATGGTTAATGGCTTCAATTGTCTGAGGCATAACACCATCATCAGCTGCAACAACAAGGATTGCGATATCTGTAGACTGTGCACCTCTTAAACGCATGGCTGTGAAAGCTTCATGTCCAGGTGTATCCAGGAATGTGATCTTCTGACCACTGACTTCAACAACATAGGCACCAATGTGCTGTGTAATACCACCTGCCTCACGGTCTGTAACACGTGTCTGTCTGATGGCATCAAGCAGTGATGTCTTACCATGATCTACGTGACCCATTACGCAGACTACAGGTGGACGAGGAACCATCTTGCTCTCATCCTCTTCATCCTCCTTGAGAAGCTCTGCAATCACATCGACTTTCTCCTCTTCCTCACATATGAAATTGAACTCTAAAGCAATCTCCTCAGCAGCTGCAAAATCGACCTCAGAGTTAACTGTTACCATCTCGCCCTTCATGAAAAGCTTCTTTACGATGGCTGAAGGCTGAACCTTCATCTTATCAGCTAAGTCCCTTATTGTAATCTTCTCCGGAAGAGAAATTGTCTTAATCTCGTTCTCATCCTCTTTTGGCTGTGCCTTCGGCTGCTGTGGCTTTTTCTTACCGCCGTGCTTCTCGAGATTGATGTAATTCTCCTGCTTCTTTCCGAG